>Ga0268386_10000129_pt1 | contig 42728 bp, 43 predicted proteins | sample RVTome_15_FD_200260 | JGI IMG/M metagenome (GOLD analysis project Ga0268386, IMG submission 200260) | Soil microbial communities from uranium-contaminated site in the Upper Colorado River Basin, Wyoming, United States - RVT150D86... ... | reverse complement strand
CGACGAGCCGCAGATGCTCGCTCCCGCGGACCGCGTCGATCGCCCGGCGCGCGAGGCCGTCCCCGAGCCCGAAGCCGAACTTGGAGTCGATCTGGCCGGTCTGGACGTAGCCGTGCGTGGAGGGCTCCACCCCCGGGGTGACCCTGATCAGCACGTCCTGCGGCCGGTTCAGCAGCGCGTCGGCGCGCCGGATCTCGTCGAAGGAGTCGAGGATCAGATACCCGATCCCGGCCTCGAACGCCTCGCGCAGCTCGCGCTCCGACTTGTTGTTGCCATGGAGGTGGACCCGGGCCGGATCGAAGCCTCCGCGCAGGGCGACGTTCAGCTCGCCGCCGGAGGCGACATCGACGGACAGCCCCTCCTCTGCGATGACTCGATTCAGGGCGGTGATCGGCGCCGCCTTGCTCGCGTACAGGACCTCGAAGTTCTCGGTCCTGGCGCGGAAGGCCTCCACGTACGCGCGAGCGCGGGAGCGGATGTCGTCCTCGGCGTAGACGTAGGCGGGGGTGCCGAACTGCGCGGCAAGCTCGACCACGTCGCACCCGCCCACCTCGAGGTGGCCGTGCTCGTTCACCCGGCTGCCCAGCGGGTACACGGGCGAGCCCTCGACCAGGTTCGCGCGCGGCACGGCGGCGACACCGCTCGCGGCGGGATTCTCGTTCGGGTCCGCCATGGTCACGGCATTGTGACGGGACAACTGCGCCGCGAGCGGGTAGCGTCGCCCCTGCAATGAGGCTTCCCTCGCCCAGGACCGCGGCGCGGCGCGGCGTGCACGAGGAGCGCGCCTACGAGCTGTGGCTTCCGGAGACGCCGCCCCCGTGGCCGGGCATCGTGATCCTCCACGGCGCTGGATCGCGAAAGGAGAACCACGCCGACTTCTCCCGCGCCGCGACCGGGTACGGGTGGGCGGCGCTGAGCTTCGACCAGCGCGGACATGGCTCGTCCGAGGACGAGATGGCCCCGGCCGCGCTCGGCGACGTGAGCCGGATGGCCCGCCTGCTCGCGGAGACCGAGGGGGTCGATGCCCGCCGGGTCTGCGTGCGCGGCTCGAGCATGGGCGGGTTCATGGCGATCCACGCCGCGGCGGTCTCGGACGCGATCGCGGGAGCGATCACGATCTGTCCGGCCGGGGAGGGGGACCTCCTGCGCGGGCTGCGCCGCGGGGAGCTCGACATGCGCGCCGATGCCCCCGCGCTCAAGGCGTGGCTCCAGGAGCACGAGATCGGGGACGCCGTGGAGCTGATGGGCCCGAAGCCGCTGCTCCTGGTCCACGCCCGGGGGGACGAGCAGATCCCCTACACCCACTCGGAGGAGCTTTACCGGCGCGCCGGCGAGCCGCGCAAGCTGATCGTGCTCCCGGGGGGACACCACCGCTCCGCTCAACACGACGCCGAGCTCCACGGGATCGCGCTGCGCTGGCTGGAGCGCGCGCTGGACTGAATCAATCGCGCGGTTCCCGGGGGCGGGGCGGATTCGCTACAGGTAGCCGAGCGGATCGGTCGGCTGGCCGTTCACCCGCACCTCGAAGTGGAGGTGGTCGCCGAAGCACGAGCCGGTGCAACCGACGTAGCCGATCACCTCGCCCTGGCTCACGCTCCCCGAGGTCTGGCCGAATCTCGACTGATGCGCGTAGCAGGTCGAGAGCCCGCCGCCGTGCTCGATGCAGGTGTAGTTCCCGTACCCGCCGGTGGGCGCGGCGAGCACGATCGACCCGGACTGCGCGGCGCGGATCGGAGTGCCGGAGGAAACGGCGATGTCGATGCCCGCGTGGAGGCGCCCCCAGCGCATTCCGAACGGGGAGGTGACGGGGCCGTCGACCGGCCAGATCATCTCGCCCGAGCCGCCGCGGATCGGACCGGCGGGGAGGGTGGGCGCGGCGCTTGACTGGAGCTGCTGCTGGATCTGGCCCTCCAGGTCGCCGATGTCCCCCTCGAGACGCTCGATGTTGGAGTCGATGTCCGAGAGCGTGTTCTGCCTGCTCGCGCGCGCGGACTCCAGATCCGCCTCCCGGGCCTCCAGCGCGACCCGGGTGCGGGTCAGCTCGCGCTTCTTCGCGGCGATCTCGTTGCGCGCGGCGCGGATCCGCGCAACGGCGTTCTTGGTCGCGTTGCGCAGCTCGCGGACCCGGTTGATGATGTCCGAGTCCTGCTCCTCGATCCGGTTCAGGTACTCGTACCGCTCGAGCACGTCCGTGAATCCATCGGCCTCGAGCACCACCGTGAGGACGTCGGGCGTATCCGACTTGTAGATCGCGACCAGACGTTCCTCGAGGAGGTCGACGGAGCGTTTCAGCCGGGCCCGCAGCACCTCGAGGTGCTCGCGCTCCTGGTCGAGCTCGGCCTGCTTTTGGTCGAGCTCCGCCTGGACGAGGGCCTCGCGGTTGCGAAGCGCCGCGACCTCGCCCTCGAGCTGCGCGATCTCGCTCGAGTAACGCTCGATCTCGGTGCTCAGCACCCCGCGCTTCGACTGCGCCTGGTCGAGCTCGGACTGCTTGGCGTCGAGCTCTGACTGCGGATCCTGGGCGGGAGCCACGGACCCGATCGCGAGCGAGATCGCCGCGACGAGCAGCAGCAGGGTGAGCGCGACCCCGGCCCTGCGCCGATGGTCCGTCCTCGCTGGCTGTGCTTCGGTCTCCATCTCTTCCGTTGGCCTACGGGGTTAGCTGACGGGCTCGTGCCGAAAGAGCTTGCACTACGGACCACCCGGTCCGATTCGCCCCATCACCACCGGCAAGTTCGCTTGCGCGCCTGCCGGTTGATGCTCGGTTCCCCCGCTCCGCTTGGAGTGCCCCACGCGGACTCGGCGAAAAGCGCCGCCGAGCGTAGCAACGTTGCCGGGGTTTGCAAGCGTTCGCTAATAGATCGGCCGGGCGTGCAACCGCCCTTGCACGCCTGAACAAGTGCGCCGCGTCCTCGGCTCCCGCTCGCCCGCGCTCACATCACCGGCAGCCACGCTCGCTCGCTCCCGCCTCCGGGGCGGCGCGGTTCAGGCGCCCTCGACGTCGAGGAGTTCAGGCGGAGCGTCCTCCTCCATCTGCAGGGTGGTGTGCTCGATGCCGTGGCGCTCGCGCAGCATCACCTCGAGGCGACGTCTGACGAGATCCCGGTCGACGCCGCCCTCCACCACCACATGCGCCGCGAAGGCGTCGAAGCCCGCGGTCACGGTCCACACGTGCAGCTCGTGCACCGCCCGCACGTGCTCGATCTCGCACATCTCGCCGCCGACCCGCTCCACGTCGATCCCCGCGGGCGCCGCCTCCATCAGCACGTCGAACGGCTCGCTGATCAGCCGCAGCGAGGACGCGAGGATCAGCGCCGCGATCGCGAAGCTCGCCACGGGATCGATCGGCTCCCATCCGGTGGCCAGGATCACGGCTCCGGAGACGATCACGGCGAGCGAGCCGAGCGTGTCGGCGACGGAGTGGCGCAGCACGCCCTCGAGGTTGATGTCCTCGCGCTGGCCGCGCACGAGGATCCAGGTGGCCGCGAGGTTGCCGGCCACCCCGACGAGCCCGAACGCGAGCACCCCTGTCCCGTCCACCTCGGGCGGGTCGCCGAGCCGGTCCACGGCGGCCACGGCGACCAGCACGGCGATGACCACGAGGGCGATCCCGTTCGCGAGCGCCGCGAGCACCTCGGTCCGCTGGTATCCGAAGGTGCGCCGGGGGCTCGGCGGCCGCAACGCCAGCCCGCCCGCCAGGAGGCCGAGCCCGATCGCGCCGACGTCCGAGAGCATGTGCCCGGCGTCGGCGAGCAGGGCGAGCGAGCCCGTGACCAGTCCGCCCACGATCGTCGCGGCCAGCAACCCGACGTTGATCCCGAGCGCAAGCCACATGCGGCGGCGGCTGTCCGCCCGTCGGGCATCGAGCGCGTCGGCGTGCGCCGCCCCGCCGGGCGCGTGTGCGTGAGCCATCCCGGCGAGCTTAGTGCCCGCGGAGGCGAGTGCCTACGCCGTCGTCTTGCTCTGCTCGCCGGCGCCGTTGCCGGATGCGATCGTCTCCGCGGCGCGCGCGGGGCCGCCGTCGGCCGACCCGCGATCGCCGTTGGCCTCCGCGGCCGCGGCCGTCGTCGCCGCGACGGTGCCGCCGACGGCGCCGGCGGCGATCTCGGCCCCCTCCGCGAGGCGGCTTCGGTACTCCTCGGCCTGGAGGCGAGAGATCACGAGGCGCTGGATCTCGGCGGTGCCCTCGAAGAGCTGGTAGATCTTCGCGTCGCGGAACCACTTCTCCAGCGGGTACTCGGTCGACCACGCGGCCGGGCCGACGAGATCCATCAGCGCCCGGGTCGCCCACATCGTCACGTCGCCGGCCTTCAGCTTCGACATCGAGCCCTGGCCGCCGGTGAGCGGGACACCGGAGCGCCCCATCCAGGAGGCGCGCTGCACGAGCAGCCGCGCGGCCTCGATCTCGGTCGCCACGTCGGCCAGCACCTGCTGCACCTCCTGGCGCTCGAGCGGCGGGCGGCCGGCGGTCGAGCTCTCGTCGAGCGCGAACCCGATCGGGTCGACCGCGCCGCCGTCGTCCAGGTACTCGAGGGTCCACTCGTACGCCGCCTGCGCGATCCCGAGCGCCGAGGCGCCGACCACGGGGCGGGTGAGCTCGAAGGTCGCCAGCGCCCCGGACGAGCGTCCCGAGGACTGGCCCGAGCGAGCGCGCTCGAGCTTGCGCTCCAGCTTCTCCATCCCGCCGAGCAGGTACTCGACCGGGATGCGGCAGTCCTCGAGCACGACCTCGGCGGTGTGCGAGGCTCGGATCCCGAGCTTCGACTCCTTCTTCCCCTGGCGCAGCCCCGGCGTGCCCTTGGGGATCACGAACGACGCCTGGCCGCGATGGCCGAGCTCGGGATCGACGGTCGCGACGACGACGTGCACGTCGGCGATCCCGCCGTTGCTGATGAAGACCTTGGTCCCGTTGAGGACCCACTCGTCGCCGTCGAGCTTCGCCGTCGTGCGCAGGCTCTTCACGTCGGACCCCGCCTGGGGCTCGGTGACGGCGTAGGCGCCGAGCTTGACCTCCTCACCCGACCCGAAGCACTCCGGAACCCACTTCGCGATCTGCTCGGGGGTGCCGCTGGACGCGAGCCCTGCCGCCGCGAGCGTGGACGCAGAGAGCGCGAGCGCGATGCCCGCGCAGCCCCAGTGGAGCTCCTCGGCGTAGATGCAGCTCAGCTGGCCGTCCGGGTCGGCGCCGAGGCGCTGCACGTGCTCGACGCCGTGCAGACCCCATCTTCGAGCCTCCTTCATGACCTCCCGCGGCACGCTCTCGTCCGCGTCGTGCGTCGGCGCCGCGGGGCGGATCACCTCCGACGCGAAGCGGCGACACAGCTCCCTGAACTCCTGCTGCTCGTCGGTGAGCCTGAAATCCATCTGAGTCGTTCCCCCTTCGTGCGCGGCCGCCGGCCGCCTGAACACGGTGGTCGCCTGGGCGATTGACTGGTCAGTCAACCAGTCTACATCGTACCCTCGCTTCCGGCGCCAACTAAGTGCTCACCGTTACCGCCGCACAGGTGCGGCGGTAATTGCGGCGGGGAGCACTAAGGTTTCGCGCCGTGCCCACTTCCCCCCGGCTCGTCCTGATCGCCGCCTCCCTGCTCGTCATCGCCGCGGTGGGTGTGGGCGGCTATTTCGGCGTCCGCGCCCTGACCGACGAGGACGACGAGGCACCGGCGCCCCCGGTGGCGCTGAATGAGGAGGACGACGAGCCCGAGGCCGCGGAGGAGCTCGGCTTCCCGGGCTTCGCGACCAAGAACACGACCAGGATCGGGGGGGACGATGAGACCGCGGACGCCGCCGGGGCGGCGCTCGCGACCTTCCCCTCGGTCGGCGGGGTCGACCGCCCCGCGGCCGTGACGCTGGTCCCCTCCTCCGACTGGGCCGCCGGCATCGCAGCCTCGGTTCTGGTCAGCGACCCGATCCGGGCACCGATCCTGCTCAGCGACCGCGACGGCGTTCCGGACCAGACGGAGACGGCGCTCGACGCCCTCCGCCCCGAGGGCTCTCCCGAGACGACGGACGCCCAGGTGCTTCGGATCGGCGACGCCGAGGCGCCCGGCGACCTTCGCGCCGTCGATGTTCCAGGCGGGAGCCCGGCGGAGCTGGCCGACGCGGTGGACAGGCTTCGCCAACGTCTCTCCGACACCAAGCCGGAGAACATCGTCCTCGCCTCCACCGAGGATCCCGGGTTCGCGATGCCGGCGGCCGCTTGGGCCGCGCGCTCCGGCGACCCGGTGCTGTTCGTGGAGCGCGACAGCGTCCCGGAGGCGACGATCGAGGCGCTGAAGCGACACGAGGGCGTCCCGGCCTTCCTGCTCGGCCCCGAGTCGGTGGCGTCGGAGAAGGTCGTGAAGCAGGTGGAGAGGTTCGCCCCCGCCGTTCAGCGCATCTCCGGCGAGGATCCGGTGACGAGCGCGATCGCGTTCGCGCGCTTCGACGCCGGCAGCTTCGGATGGAACATCACCGATCCCGGACACGGGCTCGTGATCGCGAGCTCATCCCGCCCGCTCGACGCCGCCGCCGCCGCGCCGCTGTCGGCGAGCGGGAAGTGGGGCCCGTTGCTGGTCACCGACGAGGCGGATGTCGTCCCCACGCCGCTGCGCGGGTTCCTCCTCGACATCAAGCCCGGTTACCGTAGCGACCCGTCACGTGCCTTCTACAACCACGCATGGCTGATCGGAAACAACAGCGCCATGAGTGTCGCCTTCCAGGCCCAGGTCGACGACGCGCTGGAGCTCGTGCAGCTCGAGGGCGCCCCGGAGCCGCGGAGCGGGGCCCCGGAGAGCGAGCCTAGGCAATGAGCGAAGCCGAGAAGGCGAGCCGGATCGACCCCTCCCACGAGGTGAGCGCCGAGGACATCCGCGCGCTCGCGGGGCCCGTGACCCCGCACTTCGCGCTTCAGGTCCGAAACCGGATCAGGCGGCTGATCGACCCCCTGCCCGCCGACCACGCGGCCCGGGTCGAGGGCGAGCAACAGATCCTCCGCCTCGAGAGGCTCGCGGAGCACAGCGGCGACCCGCGCGGCATCGGGCCCCTGGAGACAGGGGAGTAGAGATGGAGGTGAGCGCGGCGAGCGACGCGTTGGAGCGGGCGCGCGGGCTGATGCTCCCGGACGCCGCCCGGCGGGCGGCCGAGGTGGGCGTCGACGGCGGCTACTTCGACCTGCTCCCGGCCGACCTTCCCTCCACCGGCCCCACCCAGGATCTGATGACCACGAGTCTCGTGCCGCGGATCTACGAGCGCTGGTGGCGCCCCGCCCTGGGCCGGGTCGCAAAGGGGCTCACCGGGCCCGGGATGGACGAGGAGGTGCGGATCGCGCGGCTGCTGATGGCGCTGTCGCACGGCGACACCGTGCTCGACCTCGCCTGCGGGACGGGGAACTTCTCACGCGAGTTCGCGCGCGCCGTGACCGAGACCGGCCTCGTCGTCGGCGTCGACGCCTCGACGACGATGCTGGAGCGCGCCGCCGAGGAGCTCGAGCGCTCCGAGCTTCGCAACCTCGCCCTGATCCGCGCGGGCGGCGAGGAGCTTCCGTTCCGGGACGACGGCTTCGACGCGGTGTGCTGCTTCGCGGCACTGCACCTGTTCGCCGAGCCGTTCGCGGCCATCGGCGAGCTGACGCGGGTCCTCGCGCCGGGGGGCCGGATCGCGATCATGACCTCGGTGCGCCGCCAGGTCACCCTCCCCCCGCTGAAGCCGATCATGGAGCGCGCCAGCGGCATGCGCCTGTTCGAGTCGGACGAGATCGTCGCCGCCCTCCAGGAACGCGGCTACGGCGAGATCCACCAGCGCCTCGCCGGAATGGTCCAGTTCGTCGGCGGGAGGCTGGCCGGCTAGCGCCTGCCGGAGGCGAGCTTGACCACGGCCGGAATCTCCAGTCCATCCTCATGCCGATGGGCCTCGACTCGATGCTCGAGCGCCTCGCGGATACGGCCGCGCACATCCTCGGGCTGGGCGTCGATCGCGGCGCGGATGCGCACGCTCGAGCCCATGAACCCCTCCCAGAACGCGTCCGCGTCGGGGACGGTCAGCGTCAGGGTGACGGTCTCGACCTCGACCTCCTCGAATCCCGCTGCCTCGAGCAGCGCCTCGAACTCGGTGTCGTCGGAGAACCGATAGGGATCGGGGCCCTCGGCGACCTCGCGTGGCGGCTCGACCCCCATGTCCCCGACCGCGTCGGAGACAACCCCCATGAGGCGGTTTCGCTCCGGGCGGTCCCAGACCGAGAAGGCGACCGACCCGCCCGGCGACAGCACCCGCACCGACTCCTGCATCGCCCGCTCCGGGCTCGGCAGGTGGTTGAGGACGAAGCCGCCGACCACGGCCTCGAAGCTGCGGGCCTGGAACGGCAGCTCCTCGGCGTCCGCCCAGCGGAACTCCAGCTCGGGCTGGCGCGCCCGGGCGAGCTCGAGCATTCCCTCCGCGATATCGACCCCGATCGGATGCGCTCCCCGGGCGGCCGCCCGCTCCGCGACGTAGCCAGGCCCGGTGGCGAGATCGAGCACCCGCATGTCGTGGCGCACGCCCGCCGCGTCGAGAAGCGGCTCGGCGACGCGGGCCGTCATCGTCCCCAGCATCTCGCCGTAGGTCCCGGCGCGCCGGTCCCATCCCTCCGCCTCGAAGGCCTTGAACCCCTCGGGCCCGCTCGTCCCCGCACTCATCGACGTGATTATGCTCCGCCGGCTTGAAGCAGCTCGCTCCCGACCTGTGGCAGCTGCGGGGGCTTCCCCCGAACGGCATCAACGTCTACCTCGCCGAGGACGTGCTGATCGACGCCGCGACCCGGCTCGCGGGGCGCCGCATCCTGCGCCAGATCGAGGACCGCCCCCTGTCGCTGGTCGCGCTCACCCACGTCCACCCCGACCACCAGGGGGCCGTGGAACAGGTGTGCGAGGCGCGAGGTGTCCGGCTCGCCTGCCACGCCGACGACGTCGACGCGATGGAGGGCCGGCGCCCGACGCAGGAGAACAACCCCGACGGCGTGGTCAACAGGCTGATCCACCGCTTCTGGGAGGGGCCGCCGCGCAAGGTCGACCGGGTGCTGAGCGAGGGCGACGAGGTCGCCGGGTTCCGGGTGATCCACGCGCCGGGGCACGCGCGGGGCGCAGTGATCTTCTTCCGCGACACCGACCGGGTGGCGATCGCCGGCGACGTGATCAACACGATGAACGTGTTCACCGGGATCCCGGGGGTTCAGGAGCCGCCCGACACCTTCACCCGCGATCCGGAGGAGAACCGCCGCTCGATCCGCAAGCTGCTCGACCTGCGCCCGTCGCTCGTCTGCGTCGGGCACGGCGCACCGCTCCGGGACATCGCCAGGCTGGAGCGGCTGGTCTCGACGCAGATCTAGGCGGGGGCATTCGCAAGCGAGCGCCACAGGTAGAGGCAGGCGAGCGTGCGATGCGGGCGCCATGGCTCTGCGATCCGCTCCAGCTCGGCGGGGGCGGGAAGCCCCTCGAGGCCGTAGGCGCGCTCGACCGCCCGGCGGATGCCGAGATCGCCGGTGGAGAGCACGTCGGGCCGGCCGAGGTGGAAGATGAGGAACATCTCGGCCGTCCAGCTCCCCACCCCGTGGACCTCGATCAGGGCCGCGACCACGTCCTCGTCGGCGAGCTCGGGCAGCCGCTCCAGGTCCAGCTCGCCATCGGTGATGCGGGTTGCGAGGTCGCGCAGGAACCCGACCTTGGCGCGCGACAGTCCCGCCCCGCGCAGAGCGCTCTCGTCCGCGGTGAGCAGTTCAGGCGGCGCCGGGGTACGGCCGCCGAAGGCGGCCTGGAGCTTCTCCCAGATCGAACCGGCGGCCTTGGTCGAGAGCTGCTGGCCGACGATCGCGCGCGCGATCGCCTCGTAGGCGTCCGGCCGGCTGCCGCGCCGATCGGTGGCGGGGTCGATCGGCCCTCCGTCGTCGATCAACCGTCGCAGCACCCGATCGGCGCTGCGGAGATGCTCGTCTGCGTCGCTGAGGCTCAGACTCGCTGGATGATCGTTCCGGTGCCCAGGCCGCCACCGCAGCACATCGTCACCAGGCCGAGCTCCTTGTCCGAGCGCTCCAGCTCGTGCAGGAGCGTCGTCAGGAGCCGCGCGCCGGTCGAGCCGAGCGGGTGGCCGAGCGCGATCGCGCCACCGTTGACGTTGACCCGGTCCATGTCGGGCTCGAGCTCACGCCGCCACGCGGCGATCACCGAGGCGAACGCCTCGTTGATCTCGATCAGATCGATGTCGTCGAGCTTCATCCCGTTGCGATCGAGGAGCTTCCTCGTCGCCGGGATCGGGCCGGTGAGCATGATCACCGGGTCGACTCCCACCGTGGTCTGGTCGAGGACGCGGGCGCGGGGCTTCAGGCCCAACTCGTCGGCCTTCGCGCGGGTCATGAGCAGGACCGCCGCGGCACCGTCGGAGACCTGCGAGGAGTTCCCGGCGGTGACCTTGCCGTCCTCCTTGAACGCGGGCTTCAGCTCGGAGAGCTTCTCGAGGCTGGTGTCGGGGCGGATCCCCTGGTCGGAGACGTAGGTGTCGCCGTTGACCGTGAAGGGGATGATCTCGCGCTCGAAGCGGCCCTCCTCGGTCGCCCGGGCGGCGAGCTGGTGCGAGCGGAGGCCGATCTCGTCAAGCTCGGAGCGGGGGATCTCCCACTTGTCGGCGATCATCTCGGCGGAGATCCCCTGGGGGACGAGGTTGTAGCGCTCCATCAGCTGGGGCGAGAAGGCCATCCCGTGCTCCTTCATGACCTCGAACCCGTCGGCGAACGAGAGGTGGCCCATGTGCTCGACGCCGCCCCCGATCACGGCGTCATGGACGCCGGAGGCGACGAGCGCGGCACCGAAGTTGACGGCCTGCTGAGCCGAGCCGCACTGGCGGTCGATCGTGGTCCCGGGAGTCTCGATGGGAAGCCCGGCCTCGAGCCACGCGTTGCGGGCGATGTTGATGCCCTGCTCGCCGAACTGCTGCACGCAGCCGGCGATCGCGTCCTCGACGGCGGAGGGGTCGATTCCCGCGCGATTGATGACCTCGGAGTAGGTCTTCGACAGCAGGTTGCTGGCGTGGGTGTCCTTGTAGTAGCCCTTTTCCTCGTGGCCACGGCCGACCGGGGTCCGCGCTGCCTCGACGATCACTACCTCACGGCCCTGAAAGCTGCCGTTCTCCATGGGTGCCCTCCGTTCGCTCGCTTGGTTCAAAGATATCCGATTGATTGACTGGCCAGTCAACCGGGAGCCGGGGGCATGAGCACGGTCAGCCTCTCGACGGGGCGGATGCCCAGGCCCTCGAGCGTGTCGATCGCGACGTCCCACGCGTCTCGGCTCGTCGGGCAGCCTCGCGGCGAGCGCTGTCGCGTCCGCGAGCTCAGCCGGGTTCCAGGACACTCTCCCCGGCCCTGCCACGCGACAAGGTGCGGCGTCCGGCCGCGAGGGACATGATGCGTCGAAGCACGACGGGGCGCGATACTACCGGCCGCCACATGCCCGGCAGCGACCACGATGTGAAGAGCCGAGATTGGCGGTCTCAGCCGTGAGCGGCAGTGCGTACGAGCGCCCGGCGATCGCCGGGAGCGGCGTGATCGCGTGCGGGCTGGCGGCCTGCGCCAGCGTCGCCGGGCGAGTGCACCTCCTCGCGCGCAGCGATGCCGCCGCGTGGCGGGCGGAGGAGAAGGCGCAAGCGACCGCCGCGAAGCTCGAGGACGGGGACCCTGGCCAGGTGCGCGTGACGACCAATGTCGACGACCTGGTGGACTCCGACCTCGTCGTCGAGGCGATCGTCGAGGAGCTGGAGACCAAGACCGAGTACCTGGCCGAGCTGGGAACCGCGTGCTCGGACGCCGACATCGCGACCACCACGTCTTCGCTCAGCATCTCCGAGCTCGGGGAGCGCAGCGGTCACGCCGAGCGGCTGTTCGGCCTCCACGTGTTCAACCCGGTGCCGAAGATGGAGCTGATCGAGCTCTGCCTCCCTGAGCGGCTTCGATCCGGTGCGGCGGAGCGGGCGCGCGCGTGGTGCCGACAGATCGGCAAGACCGCGATCGAGGTCCCGGATCAGGCGGGCTTCGTCGTCAACCGGCTGCTCTTCCCCTACCTGTTCGACGCCGTCCGGATGATGGAGAGAACCGGGATGAGCGCGGAAGACGTCGACGGCTGCATGACGCTCGGGGCCGCGTATCCGATGGGGCCGCTCAAGCTGCTCGACTTCGTGGGCCTCGACGTTGCGGTCGCGATCGGGGAGGGCCTGCATCGCGACACCGGCGCCGAGGAGCACAAGCCGCCGGAAACCCTGCGGCGCCTAGCCGCCGACGGCAAGCTCGGCCGAAAGAACGGCGCGGGCTTCTACGAGTACTAGCCCGAGGCCCTACGGGTGCGCGCCTTGCCCTTGCGGCGGGGCTTCGGGCGCGCCTTAGCGCGTGCCGGCTCGGGACGCTGGCCACACAGGTCCCAGACGACGTCGGCCTCGGAGACTCCCTGGCTCTTTGCCGTCCGCGCGACCTCCTCCCAGGGCAGCTCCGCCTCCGGGAGGTCGTCCCAGCGCGCCAGGTCGAGCGCCTGAAGGGAGCGCTGGAGCGCCGGGCCGAGGTGCTCCTGGGCGCGGAGCAGCGCCCTCAGGACTTCAAGCTGCTTGTCCGTTAGCCGGACGATCCACATGCCGGCCTCCTCGCCGTCTCGCTCGCCGGGATGGCCGCAAGCTAGAGGCGTGCGCGGACGGAAGGCCGGGCCGCGTCCGACCGCAAATAGCGCTCGAATCACCCCCGCGGCGGCGGTTCTGCCGGGTTACGCCGTGGCCGGTTGCGGCGGTGGGTGGATTCGCACCGCGACGATCCGGTTCTCGCGCACCGACTCGACGCGGATTGTGTACCCGTCGGCGCGGATCACGTCCCCCCGCTTCGGGAGCCGCCCGAGCTCGCCGAAGACGAACCCGCCGACCGAGTTGTAGGCGTCGCTCTCCGCCTCGAGCTCGATCCCCACGTCCGCGAGATCGCCGAGCGGGACGTGGCCGCGCACGTACCAGTCGCCGTTGGTGAGCCGGCGCACCGCCCCGGTGTGCGGATCGGTCTCGTCCTCGATCTCTCCCACGACCTCCTCGAGGATGTCCTCGACCGTGACGATCCCCACCGTGCGCCCGTACTCATCCGCGACGACCGCCATGTAGGCCTGCTGGCGCTGAAGCTCCGCGAGGAGGTCGTCGAGCGGCTTGGTCTCGGGGACGATCCACGCGTCGTGGATCGCGGACTCGATCGAGGCCTCGGGGCCCTCCTGCATGTAGAGGCGGGCGAGGCTGTTGTTGTGGACCAGTCCCCGCACCCGGTCGGGATTGTCGTCCTCGATCACGACCAGGCGGGTGTGTCCGGACGAGACACAGCGCCGCAGCGCGCGCTCCACGTCCTCCGAGGCGTCGACGGTGACCACCGCCGGGATCGGCGTCATCACCGCCCGCGCCTCCTGCTCGTGTAGATGGAAGACGCCGGTGAGCATCCCCGCCTCGCCGGGATCGAGCCGTCCACGCTCCCCGCCACGTCGGATCAGCAACCGCAGCTCCTCGGGTGAGGTCTCCTGTTCGCTCGAGATCTCGACCCTGAAGAGCTTGGTGACCAGAAACTGCGCGGGACGGTTGGTCACCACGATCAGCGGATGGAAGGCGGAGCGAAAGAAGCGCAGCGGTCGCGAGATCGCGAGCAGCATCGCCTCGGCACGCGCGATGCCCAGCATCTTCGGCGCCTGCTCGCCGAGGATCACGTGCAGGAGGGTGACGATCGTGTAGGAGATGGCCAGGGATATGGCGAGCGCGAGCCCATGCCCGAGGGGGCCCTCGATCACCGGCTCGATCAGATCCGCGATCGCGGGCTCGCCGAGGAAGCCGATCCCGATCGACGCCAGGGTGATCCCGACCTGGGAGGTCGCGACGTACACGTCCACGTGGTCGATCTGCTCGAGGGCCAGCCGCGCGCCGCGGTTGCCCTCGTCCGCGAGCTGCTCCATCCTGGCGCGGCGCGAGCGCACGATCGCGAACTCCGCCGCGACGAAGAACCCGTTCACGAGAACGAGCACGAAGACCAGGATCAGCAGGAGGACCGCGCTCACGGGCTACGTCGGCGGAGCGCCCGGGCCAGGCATGCCGGAATCAGGACAGATGACCTGCCTATCGCCTCGCAGTTGGGGGCTGCGCCCCCAATGCTCGGCGCCCGCTTGTCGCCGCGGACTCGGAGGGTGGTCGTCGTTCATCGCCGACGCGGCAAGGCTAGCAAGCGCGTCGTGGTCCTCAGCGAGGGGCGGGTCTTAGACTCGGCTGGATGAACCGGGTCTCCTCCAGCCGCCCCGAAGCGGGGCCTCGCGAGGTCGATCCCGAGCAGCTCGAGGCTCCCTACCTCGACGCGCTGATCGAGTTCGCCGCCCGGGATCCGGGGCGGTTCCACGTCCCGGGCCACAAGGGCGGGCCCGGCGCCGACCCCGTCCTCGCCGAGGCGCTGGGGATGCCGGCGCTCGAGCACGACATCCCCGCGCTGATCGAGGGGATCGACGCCGGCCCCGAGCCGACGCCCTTCTCGCGCGCGCAGCAGCTCGCCGCGAGGGCGTGGGGGGCGCGCCGAAGCTGGTTCCTGGTCAACGGCGCGTCGCAGGGAAACCACGCGGCGTGCCTCGCGCTGCGCCATTCCGGCCGGCGCGTGTTGGTGCAGCGAAACGTCCACTCGAGCACGGTCGACGGGCTGATCCTCGCCGGCCTGGAGCCCACCTTCATCGCCCCGGTGGTCGACGCCGAGCTCGACATCGCCCACTGCGTCACGCCCGAGGCGCTCGAGGACGCCCTCGCGGCGTCGGGCGAGGTCGTCGGCGCGATGGTGGTTTCGCCGACCTACTTCGGCGCGGTCGCCGACGTCGCCGGGCTCGCCGAGGTAGCGCACCCGCGCGGCGTGCCCCTGCTCGTCGACGAGGCTTGGGGCGCGCACCTGCGCTTCAGCGACCGGCTCCCCGCCTCGGCGCTGGACTCCGGCGCCGACCTCGTGCTCTCCTCGGTGCACAAGCTGGTCGGCAGCCTGACGCAGTCCGCGATCCTCCACCTCGCGGGCGGCGGGCGGATCGACGAGCAGGTGGTCGACCGCTCGGTGACGTTGATCGAATCCACGAGCCCGAGCGCGCTGCTCGCCGGCTCGCTGGACGCCGCGCGACGCCACGCCGCGGTCGACGGGCCCGAGCTGCTCGCCGAGACCGTCGCGGGCTTGGAGCGCGCGCGGGCCGAGATCCGCGAGATCCCCGGGCTGGACGTCCTCGACGAGCGCCTTGTGGCACAGCCGGGGGTCCACGCGTACGACCCGCTGCGGCTCTGCGTGGACGTGCGCGGGACCGGGGTCACGGGGCACCGGATGGCCGCGCTGCTGCGGAAGCTCGACGACATCAACCTGGAGCTGGCCTCCGAGACCGTGGTCGTCGCGGTGTTCGGGATGGGAGAGCCCGCCGGCGATAGTGGGGGAAGGCTCGCCGCCGCCCTGCGGCGCGCCGTCGCCGAGTTGGGCGAGCGCGAGCCGGGCCCGGCGCAGCCCTTCGCCCAGCCACCGCCGTGGGGGCCGCTGGAGCTGTCGCCGCGCGAGGCCTTTCTCGCCGCCCAGGAGGCGGTCCCCCTCGCCGCGGCCGCGGGAAGGATCGCGGCGGAGTCGCTCGCCGCCTACCCGCCGGGGGTCCCGAACGTCCTTCCCGGGGAGCGGATCAGCGGGGAGACGGTGGATTTCATCCGCGACACGCTCGCCCACGGCGGCACGCTCCGTGGCGCCGTCGACCGCACGCTGGAGACGATCCGCGTCGTGGTCGAGTGACCGACGCCTGGGGAGTCGACTCCGAGCACGGGCCGCTGCGCGACGTGCTGCTGTGCCCCCCGGACAACTTCCGCTGGCTTGCGACCAGCGCGATCTCGCGCGCGACGCTGGACAGTGAACAGCGGTTCGATCCCGACGCGGCCCGAAGCCAGCACGCCGAGCTCGTTTCCATTTACGAGCGGGCGGGGATCCGCTGCCACTACCTCGAGCCCGACCCGGCGCTCCCCTACCAGGTGTTCGCGCGCGACTCGAGCGTCATGACTCCCCGCGGGGCGGTCGTCACGCAGCTTCACCAGTGGTGGCGGCGGGGCGAGTACGCGGCGGTGATCCGCTTCCTGCAGCGGAACGAGATCCCGATCCGGGGCATGATCTCGGCCGGCGCGCTGGAGGGAGGTGACGTGATGATCGTCGAGCCCGGCGCGATGCTGATCGGGGTCGGGGAGGAGCGCACCCAATACGTGGCGGCGCGGCAGCTCGCCGCGTGGATGGTCCAGGACGGTTGGGAGGTGAGGATCGAGCCGATCCCGAGCCGCTACGTCCACATCGACGTCCTGTGCGCGATCCTCGGCGACAAGCTGGCTGCGGTGTGCCCGGACGTGCTCTCGTCCGCCCTCGTCGCGTGGCTGCGAAGCAGGGGGTTCGAGCTGATCGAGTTCTCGGCCGAGGCCGCCTTCCGGGTGGGTGGGAATGCGATCTCGCTGGGAGGCGGGCGGGTGCTGTCGAGTGCCAGCGGCTCGGAGCTGAACGAGGCGCTTCGCGCGCGTGGCCTCGAGGTGTTCGACCCCGACCTCTCGATGTTCACCCTGGGGGGCGGCGGGGCCCACTGCCTAGGGCAGGCGCTCAGGCGCGAGCGCATCGCCAAGGAATGACCGGCGCGCCCCACGTCGACGCCCAGCGCGCGATTGCCGACCTGCGCGAGCTCGAGCGGCGCACCGGGGGTCCCGACGGCGCGCGGCGGGTGTGCTGGGGACCGGAGTGGCGCGCCGCGCGCGAGTACCTCACCGAGCTGCTGGCGGAGATCGGCCTGGAGCCCGAGCGCGACGAGGCGGGGAACCTGTGGGCATACATGGAGGGGGAGCGGGAGCCGGCGCTCGCGCTCGGCTCTCATCTCGACTCGGTCCCCTCGGGCGGGTGGCTCGACGGGGCGCTCGGGGTAATGGCGGCGCTCGGGGTCCTGCGGGCGTGGGCGGAGTCGGCGCAGCGGCCGCCGCGGTCGCTGGCGCTGGTCGACTGGGCGGACGAGGAGGGCGCACGCTTCGGCCGCAGCCTGTTCGGCAGCTCGGCGGTGGCGGGAACGCTGGTCCAGGAGGAGCTGCGGGAGCTGCGCGACGCCGAGGGCGAGCCGATCACGTCGGTGCTGGAGGCAAACGGCGTGGACCTGGGGCGCGCGCCCGCCGCCGCCTCGCGCCGCGAGCGCCTCGGCGCCTACCTCGAGCTGCACATCGAGCAGGGCCCGGTGCTGGAGGCCGAGGAGGTGAGGGCAGCCGCAGTTTCCGGGTGCGCCGGGGTCGAGCGCCATCGCTTCCGGATCGTGGGACAGGCCTCGCACGCCGGCACCACGCCGATGGACCGGCGCCGCGACGCGGGCCTCGCCGCCGCCGCCGCGGCGCTGCGGATCGAGGCGCTGCCCGACCGCGAGGGCGGAGTCGCGACGACCGGTTCGCTGACGCTCGAGCCTGGGATCCCGACCGCGGTCGCCGGGGTCGCGGAGCTCCTCGTCGACCTTCGCAACCCGGACGCCGAGGCGCTGGCGCGGATGCTCGAGGGGGCGCGCGAGGCGGTCGGCGCCGCCGCGTCGGAGCGAGGATGCGAGGTCTCATCCGAGCTCGTGTGGCGGATCGAGCCGATCTCCTTCGACCCGGCGCTGGTCGAGGCGGCACGCGAGTCCTGTCGCGAGGTCGCGGGGTCGGACCGGGTCCTGGTCAGCGGGGCGCTGCACGACGCGGCCGAGATGGCGCGAGTGCTTCCCGCGGCGATGCTGTTCTGCCCCTCGATCGCGGGGCTGAGCCACGCCACCGAGGAGGACACGGCCGAGCCGGACCTGGCGGCGGGGATCGAGGCGTTCGGCGCGCTCGCGAACCGCGCCCTGGCCGGCTCGCTCAGCCCTCGCGGCTGATCACGAGCTTCGCGCCGTGTCCGGCGACCGCCTCCGGGGCGTCGTCCCACGACGCGGTCTCCGAGGTGACCAGCTCGGGCTGGAAGCTCCCCTCGCGCACAAGCTCGAGGATGCGCGGCATGGTGGGCCGGGCGTGCGGGCGCCCGGTGTGGAAACGGATCCCCTTCGTGTACATCTCGAGCAGCGGGACGGGGGTCTCCGGCTCGAAGAAGATCCCGATGCTGGTGCAGATCCCATCCGGCTCCACGGAGCGCAGCGCGCACGCAAGCCCGCCGTGGTCGACGCTCGCGTCCACCGTGATCGGGTAGGGACCGAGCCGGTCGGGAAACTCCTCGTCGAGGAGGTTGGCGCCGAGCCGCGCCGCCAGCCCGCGCTCGTGGGGACGGCCGCCCGCGAAGTCCACGCGCTCGGAGCCGAGCGCGACGGCCAGCGCCGCGGCATAGAGCGCGATCGAGCCGGCCCCGGCGCAGATCAGCACCGGCGATCGTGGCTCGGCGTCGAGCTGGGGGCCCACGGTGCGCCACGCGTCCGGGATGTTGTCGGAGAGGCTCGCGACGGCGCTCGCGGTGACTTCGTCGGGAATCGGGACGAGCATCGCGTCCGCATAGGGCACCCGGACCGCGTCGGAGAGGAAGCCTCCGTACTCGGGGCCGAGCGGCAACCCGTACATCGACATCCGCGGGACCGACTCGCAGTTGCCGGTCTGGCCGCGCAGGCAGCGCGCGCACTCCCCGCACGAGATCTGGAACGGAACGCTGACCAGGGCGCCGGGCTGCACCATGGAGACGGCATCGCCCACGTCGGTGACCTCGGCGACGCCCTCGTGGCCGAACGGGAACGGGTCCGTGTACGGAACCTGGCCGCGCACGATCCCGAGGTCGAGGTCGCACGTCGCCACCGCGACCGGCCGGACCAGCGCCTCTGCGTCGCCATCCAGCTTCGGCTCGTCCGCCTCTCGCCACTCGAGCTTGCCCGGCTCGACGAAGGTGAGCTGTCGCACCGCCTCAGTCCTCCAGTCCGGCGGCGGCCATCGCCTCGGCCCGTTTCGTGAAGCACCGGACCCTTCCCACCCCGTCCTCGCCCATCGTCAGCGCGTGGAACTCCTCACGGTCGATGTCGACTCCGCTGTGCCTTCCCGTCGCGATCAGCTGGGCCCGGACGACGACCTCCCCGCCCCCGGCGGCGAGCACCTCCTGCGGCTCGGCGCGGAAGGAGCCGAACGCGTCGTCGAGATCGCGGAGCAAGCGGCGGCTTCCCTCCTTGCCGCGGTAGACGTCTCGCCCGGGGAGGTCCGGCGGCGGGTGGAACTCCCAGTCGTCCGGGACCTCGGCGTCGTGCCACAGGCGGTTGAACCGGTCGTACTCCGCCCGCACGGTGTCCTCGATCGACTCCACGTGCCCGCAACCGTCCCCGCCCGCTACCCGGTGTGCACGGCGTCGCCGCCGTGCTCCTCCAGCGTGTTGCCCTCCGGCGGGATCGGGTTGTGCTTCAGGATCCGCGCCATGTGGAGGAGGTTGTGGGCGCACCACGAGCTCGTCCGCAGGGTGTAGGGATGCTCCTCCCCGCCCGCCTCCATGTAGGACGGCCCGGGCCCGGCGTCGCCGACCCAGTAGGTGTCGACGTTCGGCGGCACGGTGCAGCCGAGGTGGGTGAGGTTGAACAGCGTCGACTCGGCGCAGGCGTGGGCGCCGTCCTCGTTCCCCGTCACGACGACGCCGGCGACCTTGTTGTAGAGGGGGTACTGGCCGTCGGGGTTGCGCTCCTCGTAGGTACCGTCGAGGCGCTCGATCACCATCTGGCACACGCTCGAGCGGTGCCCGAACCAGATCGACATCCCGACCAGCAGGATGTCGGCCGCCTTGACCTTCTCCAGCAGCTGCGGCCACTCGTCGCCGTCTCCCTCGTCCGAGGTGATCCCGAACTTGATCGCGTAGTCGACGGGACGAACGATCTCCGTTTCGACCCCGTGGTCCTCGAGCAGGCCGGTCACCCTGCGCATCAGTGCCTCGGTGTTCGACTCCTCGGGCGAGCGCTTCAGGGTGCAGTTCAGCCCCAGGGCACGGAGCCCCGCGCCGTAGGTCGCGTCCAGAGCCATCTCGCTCCCCTCCTTCCCGCTGATCGGAACGACTTCGTCGAGGTTATATAGAGTCGGCAATCAATAGCCTTCGGGCGGTGAGCACCTTCGACCGCCTCACCGATCTCCCGGTCCGGATCGAGTCGTACGAGCTCGAGGATCAGGATCGCGAGTACGGCGACTTCACCCGGCCCTCGACGATCATCCACCTGCACGGCCGTGGCCACGAGGGCGTCGGAGAGGACGTCGTCTACGACGTCCTCGACCACGTCGCGCATCGCGACGCCGGCCCGGTGCTCGACCTCTCCGGGCCCGGCACGCTCGGCGAGCTGTGCGCGCTGCTCGGGGAGCTGGACCTGTTCGGCGCCGCCCCGCCCGAGCGGGAGCCCTCCCGGCACTATCGCCGCTGGGCGTACGAGTCGGCGGCGCTCGACCTCGCGCTGCGCCAGGGCCGAATCCCGCTCCACGAGGCGCTCGGACGCGAGCCGAGCCCGCTGAACTTCGTCTGCTCGACGCGGCTCGGAGGGATCGGCGAGGACGCGCCGCCCTCGACCACCGAGCCGGTCCGCAAGCGCCTCGCCAAGTACCCCGGCCTGCGGTTCAAGCTCGACCCCGAGAACGACTGGGACGCCGAGCTGATCGCGGAGCTGAACGAGATCGCGGGGGTGGACATCCTCGACCTCAAGGGCCTCTACAAGGGCACCCCCGTGGACGTGGAGACCGACCCGGAGCTCTACCGCGCGGTCGCCGAGGCCTTCCCGGACGCCTACCTCGAGGACCCCGACCTCAACGACGAGACGCGTCCCGTGCTCGAGCCCCACGCCGACCGGATCACCTGGGACGCGCCGCTTCACTCCCTCGCCGACATCGAGGGCCTGGCGCGAAAGCCGAAGGCGATCAACTCGAAGCCCTCGCGGTTCGGGTCGCTCCGCGAGCTGCTGTCGATCTACGACCACTGCGAGCGCGAGGGGATCGCGGTCTACGGCGGCGGGCAGGGTGAGGTGGGCCCGGGGCGCGGCCAGATCCAGTACCTGGCCTCGCTGTTCCATCCGGACACGCCCAACGACGTCGCGCCCTCCGGCTACAACGACCCCTCGGTGCCCGACGGCCTTCCCACCGCGCCGATGGACCCCGTCCCCTCCCCGGCCGGCTTCCGCTGGGGGGAGCCGGGGAAGTAGGCTTCCGGCCCATGGCAGACAACTCCTTTCCCGACGCGCTCAACGAGCAGATCTCGAACGAGTTCTCCGCCCACCAGCAGTACATCGGAGCGGCCGTCTACTACGACGCCGAGACGCTCCCCCGCTTCGCCCACTTCTTCTACCGCCAGGCGGTCGAGGAGCGCAACCACGCGATGATGATGGTCCAGTACCTGATCGACGTCGACGAGGAGGTCCGGATCCCGGACATCTCCGCGCAGCAGACGCGGTTCGAGGACCCGGTGGCCCCGGTGCGGATGGCGCTCGAGCAGGAGCAGCGGGTGGGTGAGGAGATCAACGACCTGTTCAAGCTCGCCCGCGACACGGGCGACTACAAGGCGGAGCAGTTCATGCAGTGGTTTGTCAAGGAGCAGGTCGAGGAGGTCTCGCTGATGACCGACATGCTCCACGTGCTGGAGCGCGCCGGAGAGAACCTGCTGCTCGCCGAGGACTACATCGCCCGCGAGCAGCCCGGCGAGGAGGACGACGATCCGACCACGCCGCCCCCCGCCGGCGGCGAGCTGTAGCCGCTACGGCCTGAACTCGTCCGTGTGGCAGGGGAGGCCGTCGCACACATCCACGACCCTGCCGCCCGGCTTCAGGAACTCGGACTTCTGCTGGCGGGCGGCGACGGTGGAGCGCGGCTCGCTGTGCGGGTCCTCCCCGTCCTGCGGCTCGACGGGCGCGATGTTGGTCAGCGGGGGCGGGTCGTTGAACCCGGGTCCGCTGTCCCAGATCACGATCGCGGAGCCCTTGTACGGGAACCGCTTGATCCCGGGCACCTTGTAAAAGAGGTTCACGTCCTGCTCCCGGGCGGGGAGGTCGAGCGCCGGGCGGTAGGAGCGGGCGCCGATCGTGCGCGCCTCGACCGCCGCGGAGTACTGGGTGACCTGGAAGTCGCCGTAGGCCACGTGCATCAGCACCTTGTGCTTCGGCGTCCCGGGCAGCGGCTTCGAGGTCATGTGGTGCGCGTAGCCGTTGGCCTCGCCGCGGTCCCAAAGCTGCGACGCGAGCGTGAGGATCAACGGGTGGGTTGAATCATCGCTGTACCCGCCTCCCGGGGCGTCCGCGTAGAGGAAGGTCGCGAACGGCGGGAAGTCGCTGCTGCGCTGGAGCAGCATGCCGCCGTAGTTCATGCCCGGCACCCCGAGCACCGCGCGGTTGAAGTCCGGGGCGATCGCCGTGTTCATGCCTCCGGTGATCCCGCCCTGGCTGTTGCCGTCGTAGTACAGGCGGTCGATGTCCAGCACGGAGTTGCCATTCGACCGGAACGCCGGATCGGTCATCAGGCCCTGCGGGTGGATCACCAGCCGGCCTAGGAACTGGTTGTTGAGCGCTCCCTGCTGGAGGCGGTCGATCACGTTGGGGAGGTTGTTCAGGTCCTGGAGCGCGGTGACGTCGTAGGGCACGTCGTTCTCCGACATCCCCCAGGAATCGGTGGCGCAGAAGACGAAGTTGTGCTCCGCCGCCATGTCCTGGATGTTCCCGGCGTCGACCTCGTCCGCCGACCCGAGCAGGCCGTGCCCGTAGAGCGACGCTCGCCCGGGGTCGCCCTGGGCGACGTGCGGGACGACGCACACGAACTGCGGCGAGGCGGTGTTGCCCGGGATCTGGTCCGGGAGTGCGTCGCGCTTCGAGGAGCTGTAGTTGAACCCCGACCCGGGCGGGCACCCCTGCTCGGCGAGGAAGCACGGGACCGTGAAGGTCCCCCGAACGATCCGCATCAGGTCCGGGTTCTCCGCCGGCGTGAAGTTCTCGACGTCGGTCACCTGGAACTGCGGCGCTCCGCCCTGAACCCGGCGATTGACGAGGTTGTTGTCGCCGAGCTGGGAGAAGGCGTCGTTGCGGATCTCGAGCAGCCGCGAGCTCAGGCCCCTGCGGCTCGCGACGGTGAAGTTCCACGCCTCGTAGAGGCTCTTGTCGCGATTGATCCCCTCGTGCCTCAGCGTTCTGAAGATCGACCGGTAGCGCTTCCGCTGGGCGTCGAGCTCGTCGGGGAGGTTGCCGCCGTCGCGCAGGAGCTCGAACCAGCGCGGCGCCTCGATCGCGTTCCCGCTCGCGCCCTCGAGGTCGCGCAGGGCGACCACGTAGCGGCGCTTCTCCTTGAAGTTGACAGCAGGGTGTATCAGCAGGTTGGTCGCCTCGGCAGAGCCGGCGTTGGAGTCCAGCTCGACCCAGATCGGATGCCGCTTGCCGGTCTTCTGATCGATGACGACGACCGGGGCGCGCTTGGCCTTGTACTGCGAGATGTCGGCGAGCGGGACCGGGCCTGTGTTCTGGAGCGCCTGCGGCGTGCCGAGCCCGGGAACGTGGACGGTGATCATGCTGCCCGGGCTGAAGCCGTCGTTTCGGTTCCACTCCGCCGGGCTGACGGCCACCCCCTCGGTGTTGACCGGCATCGCGTCGGCGGGGAGCTTCACCCGGCGGCCCGTGGGCGTGTTCGCCTTCTTCGTGAACAGGTTGTTGGGGAACGGCTGCAGGCACGGCTCGTCGTCGAGGAACGGCTGGCAGGTGGCGATCGACGCCGAGGCACTCGTCGCCGCAAGCGCGGCTGCCGCGGCGAGCGCTGCGATCGCGCCCCCGAAGATCCGTCCCCTGCCCGCTGCTGCCGTGCTCATCCGGCTCCTCCCGTCGTGAACCGGCGGCGAGTCTAATACACGGGCATCATGCGGGCTTCGAGATCGGCGGACCCGCTCAGGCTCTCGTCGCGACGACCTCGACGTACTCGCCGGGAACGATCATCGCCCGCTCTCCGCCCCTGCTGGACCGGCGGGCAAGATCGAGCAGCTCCTCGGCGAGGGCGTCCGCGTCGTCCCCCAGCGTCTCGAAGGCAACCTTGGTGGGCCCGAAGTAGGTGCGGAAGACATCGCCCCAGTGTTCGGGTGAGTGAAAGCGGAACACGCACTCGGTGCGCTGCACGACAAGTTCGGTGACCTCGTCGCCGAACAGCTCCCGCAGCCGCTCCTCGGTCCCCCACAGCGGCGGGGGCTTGAGGCCCGGTGGCGGACCGTCCGGCATGACGTGAGAGGTCGTCGTCGCGAACACCTTGCCCACGAAGCCGTCCGGCGTCCAGTTGGCCATCCCGATTCGACCGCCGGGGCGGCACACCCGCAGCAGCTCGGCCGCCGCACGCTCCTGGTCCGGGGCGAACATCACGCCGAACGTGGACAGCACGCAGTCGAACGTGGCGTCATCGAAAGGCAGGGCCTCGGCATCCCCCTCCAGGAACTCGATCTCGAGCCCCTCCGCGGCCGCTCTCTCTCGCGCGCGCTCGAGCAGCGCCGGGACGTAGTCGATCCCGGTCACATCCGCAAAGCGTCGCGCCGCGGCGATCGCCGTATTCCCGCTCCCGCAAGCGACGTCGAGCACGCGCTCGCCCGGGAGAAGGTCGACCGTCTCGCAGAGCCTCTCGCCGACGATCTGCTGGGTGGTCGCAATTACCGCGAAGTCCCCCTGCGACCACATGTGCTGCTGGCCCTGCTTGACTGCCTCGAGATCGACGGACTCACGCTCGCCCATAGCTCCTCCTTGCCTCGCCGAATTCACGGTATAGGAGTCGGTGGCACGCGGGCCACCATGACCACGGACGCAAAGGCCTTCGAAGAGCGGGAGCGACGGGACTCGAACCCGCGGCCTCCGGCGTGACAGGCCGGCGCTCTAAACCAACTGAGCTACGCCCCCGTATGTGGCGAGCCATCCGGCTCGCGCAGGAATTCTAGGTTAGCCGCAGACCCGCGGCGCTCCAGCGGTCATCTGGGGTGCGGCGCGATGCGGATCGTGACGCTAGGCCGGCTGGAGACGCGGACCTCGCGCTGACAGAAGCGGGGCGACGACAAGGGCGAGGTAGCAGAGCAGCAGGGCGTTGCGGACCGCGAGCGGGGCGACGAAACCCTCCGACAGGCTCGCGAGCTCGTCGTAGTGGTCGAGCACCACCTGCGTGAGGAAGACCGCGGCGAGCAGGACCAGGTTCTGTACACGGAGGCCGAAGGCCGCGGCCGAGACCGGAAGCAGCCAGAGCAGGAACTGGGGCGAGAGCACGGGCGCGAAGATCACCGCCACGGCCAGCACCGCCGTCCCGGCGACGAGCGGCGGCGCCTGCGAGCGCCAGGCTGCCCAGACCACGAGCAGGTAACCGAGCAACAGCAGCGCCACCGTGATCGCCCGCGCCGCCTCGGCGCCGGGGGCGTCGAGGTTGTAGCTGCCGCCTCCGACCCCGAAGCCCGCGGGAGCCCCGAACAGGTGGGTCACGAGCAAGGGGGTGGCGGCGACGGTCTCGATCTGGAGGTCGCGATCCGTGTGGTAACCGATCGCGGACCCGAACTCGTCCCCGATCGCGAGCACCGCCGCGGCTGCGACGGCGAGCGGGAGGAGGGCGGCCAGCACGACCCGAAGCGGACGTCTCTCGCCTCGCAGCAGAGCCGGGAACACAAGCAGCGGGAACGCCTTCACCGCCCCGCCCGCCGCCAGCAGCACGGACCAGGTCGCGGACCGCCCCGCCTCGCGGGCGAGGACCGCGGCGAGGACGAGCGCGGCGGGGACGAGGTCGAAGCGCGCCAGGGGCAGCGATGCGTCGAGCACCGAGTCCGGGGCCCCGAACCCGCTGAGCATGAACACGCCCGCGCTGTACACGCCAACCGCTGCCCACACGCGCGCCGGCGATGCGCGCAGCCCGAACGCCAGCAGGGCGACGATCGCGAGGTCGAACACGATCATCTCCCACGCGAACGCCTCGCCGTAAGGGCTCGGTCCGTCGGCGATCAGCCCCGGCCCGAGCAGGAGCGGGAGGGCAAGCGGCGGGTACTCGAAGTCGCGCTCCGCGTAGGGAAGCGCGCCGTCGAGGATCGCCTCCGCCTCGGGCTCGAACAGCTGGGGGACGATCACCGAGTGATCGTCGGCGAGCGGCGCGAGCACGGCCAGATGGAGGGCCGCGGCGACCGCCGCGACGAGGACGCGATCGGCGACGGTCGTCGCGGCGCCACTCTCTGCGCTGTTCGCCGCGGTCCCGATATCGGAATCATCCCGGCCGAGACTCGATGAGCACGGACTCGATACTCACGATCGGGCATTCGAACCACGACGCCGACGAGTTCGTGGCGCTGCTGCGCCGGCACGGCGTCGAGGCGGTGGCGGACGTGCGGCGCTTTCCCGCCTCTCGCAGGCTCCCGCACTTCAACGCGGGTTCCCTCGATGACCGGCTGGGCGAGGAGGGAATCCGGTACGCGCAGCTCGGAGAGGGGCTCGGCGGGCGCCGGCGCCCGGAGCCGGACACCCGCAACACCGGCTGGCGCGTGGCCGGATTCCGTGGCTACGCGGACCACATGGCGAGCGCCGACTTCCTCGCCGCGCTGTCGGAGCTCGAGGATCTCGGGCGCGATCGACGCACCGCGTTCATGTGCGCCGAGGGTCCGTGGTGGCGCTGCCACCGCCAGCTGATCGCCGACGCGCTCCTCGCCCGCGGCTGGTCAGTCGAACACGTGATGCCCGACGGCCGCGTCGAGCGACACCGGTTGACGCCGTTCGCCGTCGTGGCCGGCGAGACGATCACCTACCCCGGCGGACTGGAGGCGCCTAACGCGGAGTGACCAGGAACCGCTGGGTGGCCGTGCGCTCCACGCGCGTACCCAGCGCGGCGCACGCGCGGTCGAGGCGGGCGGCGATCCACTCTCCCTCGTCGCCCGTCGCCAGCCGTGTGCGGCAGAAGTCGAGCCCGAGCCCGACCAGCTCCAGCTCCGCCTCGGGATTCCCCGGTCGCCACAGCGCCATCAGGCCGAGGTCGTTGCGCAGCCTCGAGTCCACGGCGTAGTCGTCGAGCGCGTCGCCGAGGTCGAAAACGAGCGGGCATCGCCCCGCCCACCCCACCCCGTGGAACACATGCGCCGAGTGACCGGCGACGAGGTCGGCGCCCGCCTCGTGCATCTGCTCCGCGACCGGGCGCTGCCACTCGGCAGGCTCGGTGGTCATGTTGTGTCCCCAGTGCGGGAACGCGACGACCAGATCGCACTCCGCCCTCAGGCGGGCGAGCTCGTCCGTCAACCACCCGGGGAAGCCGGACGCAAGGTCGGCGTGAGCGATGCCCGGCTCCCGGGGTCCCGCGGCGTATCCCGCCGGGTGATCGGAGACGGCGACGAGCCCGAGACGCCGCCCACCGGCGTCGACCGCGACCCCGCGCCGGGCCTCGGCCAGGTCCCGTCCCGCTCCCGCGACCGCGATACCCGCTCCGCGGACCAGCTCCAGCGTGTCGTCGAGAGCGTCGACCTCGTAGTCCAGCGCGTGGTTGTTGGCCAGGCCCGCCGCGGTGATCCCGATTGCCCGCAGCGCGTCGATCGCGGAGGGGGGAGCGCGAAAGAAGAACGGCTTGCCCGGATAGCGCTCGGTGCGCCGCCCTCGCGCGGAGATGCAGCACTCGAGGTTGCACAGCACGGCGTCGCAGGATGCGGCGATCTCCCGCACCTCGGGCGCCCACACGTCCTCGGGGGCCAGCTCCCCCAAGGCGTCCGCCACGGAGCGACCCAGCATCACGTCACCGAGCAGCGCGATTGTGGGATTCGAGCCCACAGTGGCCGAAGGCGGGCTCAGCAGGTGAGATGGAGCGCCGCGGCGGTCCGGGCGGGGTTCGACTCCGCGTAGCGGCGCACCGCCTCGCCGGTCGGCAGCGCCTCGACCTCCACGCCGCGCTTGGCGAGCGCCTCGACCACCGACGGGTGAGGGTGAAGCCGCCCGTCGGCGCCGCAGCCGACGATCAGCCGCGCCGGCAGCTCGTCGAGCACCTCGTCGAGGTCCTCGATCACGAGGGAGTGACCCTCACGGCGCCACCAGTCCCCGACCACGCGCTCGGGGAGCACGATCACGTCGCGCGAGTGCTCCGTCCCGTCGACCACGACGCGGCCGAAGCTGTAGTCCTCGATCCTCGCCACCGTCCCCGATCTTAGTGCCGTCGTAGGGCCTGCGCCCGAGACACCCTCAAGACACACGACGGGCCCGGGGGACGACCACCGGGCCCGTCGCTGGTACAGGGGGGAGCGGGGTTTGCTCCTCCCACATCTTACCCTCGCCTGCCCGGGCTAAACCTCCTGAGGACTGCGTAGAACGAGGATCGCGGCGTCGTCGCGGGGGTCCCCGGCTTCCGCCTCGACGACCGCGTGCTCTATCCGCTTCGCGATCCCCTCGGCGTCGAGGCCCACGCACGCACCGAGGATGGCCGCGAGGCGCGGGGGGGCCAGCCCCTGCGTGCCGGACTCGTTCGCACGCTCACCGGCCTCCGTGACGCCGTCCGTGTACAGGACCAGGGAATCCCCGGCCGCGAGGTGCGCGGGCTCCGAGCCGTAGTCGGAGCCCGTGAAGCCGGCGAGCAGCGGGCCGCGGCGGCCGACCTCCTCCGCTCCACCGTGGCTGCGAAGCAGGAGCGGCGATGGGTGCCCGGCGGTGGCGACCTGCATGCGGGCCCAGAGCTCGCCGAGCTCGATCGTGGCGTAGACGGCGGTGCAGAACCGCGACGACGGGAGCTGGCGCCCCACCGCCTCGTTCAGCATCGCGAGCACATGGCCGGGGTCGTCCTCGTGCTGAGCGGTGGCGCGCACGGTGTGGCGGGCGAGGGCGGCTACGGCCGCCGCCTCGACCCCCTTTCCCGAAACGTCGCCGACGATCACCGCCCAGCGGCCCTCCCCGGTCTGGAATAGGTCGTAGAAATCGCCCCCGATCTCGTTCGCCTCGCCCAGGGCGCGAAAGCGAACCGCGATCTCCAGCCCCGGCACCTCGGGTGCGCGGGGCGGAGCGAGGCCCTGCTGGAGGGTGCGAGAGATCGAGCGATGGCGGGTCTCGCTCTCGCGCAGAGCCTGCTCGGTCCGCTTGATCTCGCTGATCTCCTCGAACACGCCCACCGCCACGAACCCTCCCCGGCCGTCCGCCACCGGCGTCGCCCGGGCGATCAGCCATTGCGGCTCGCCGCGCAACGCGACGGGTACCTTCAGGAGCACGGCGGGGCCCTCCAGCCCGCGAAGCGCTTTCGTCGTCGGCAGCTCCTCGTGGGGCATCGGCTCGCCCTGCTCGTCAAAGATCTCCCACTCCCCGAGCAGATCGCTCGCGCCCGCGCCGAGCAGCTCGCCGCTCCCCGGGCGTCCGGTCATCCGAGCCGCGGTGTCGTTCGCGAACACGATCGTCCCGCGCCGGTCGAGGACCATCAGCCCGGCGGGAACGCTGCGGAGGATCGCCTCCAGCTGGTCGCGCGATTCGCGCAGCTCCTGGCGGGCGGCCTCGCGGTCGATGAACTGACCCATCTGGAAGCCGAAGGTCGCGAAGTCGGAAAGCATCGCGTCGTCGGGCTCGCGTATCTCCCGCGTGAAGAACTCCAGCACCCCGAGCACGTTCCCTCCGCGCACGACCGGAAACGCGAATCCGGAGTGGAGGCCGGCGCGCTTCGCTCCCTCTGTGCGGGTGAAGCTCGGGTCCTCCGTTCCGTCCATGATCCAGCTGGGGGCGCCCGATTCCCACACGCGTCCGGGCAGCCCGATCCCCGGCGCGAGCTCGGTCTCCCTGCACACCTCGTCGAAGCGACCGCCCTCGATCGCGGGCGCGCTCCATGTCTGAACACACCGCAGCGTGCCGCGCCCGCTCCCGTTCGGCATCCACAGCGCCCCGAAGTCCCAGCCGAGCCCCGTCCCGACAGCTTCGAGAAGTCGGGGCACGGCGTCGGCGAGGCTTCCCGACTCAGCCAGAGCGCTGACCGCGGCGTGCTGCGTCGCGAGGCGATGCTCAGGACCCACCGTCCCGCCACGCGGCAGAAGGGTTCTCTCCACTCGGCTACTCACGCTACCCCCGGGGTCTGGGCCATTCCGTGGATCCGCAACGCACCTTACTCCACACATCGTGCGTGCAAGCCGCCAGCCGGGGTCCGGGGTTTGCGAAGACGCTTCCCACGGGTATTCTCGGCCCATGGGTCCAGGGGAAATCGCGTCCGAGCGGGCGGATTCGGGAGTCACTGTGATCACCTTCAGCGGCGAGCACGACCTAAACACCGCCCCCGAGCTTCGCGACCAGCTCGGGAGCGCGATCCGAGACGGGGGGGCCGTTGTGGTCGATCTCTCGGGAGCCGCGTTCATCGATTCCTCGATCCTCGGGGCCCTTCTCGACGCGCGCCGAGAGGCAGTCGATGCCGGCTGCGGCTTCGCGGTCGCCCTGTCCGGCGGTGCCCAGCCGGTCGAGCGGGTGCTCGAGGTCACCGGGCTCAACTCGACTCTTCCCGTCCATCCGACCCAGGCGGCGGCGGTGGAGGCGGCGCGCGCCGGCCCACCCGAGCGGTGAACGCGCAGGGCCTCAGCCTCACGGTGGCGGCGCGGCCGGAGAACCTCGCGGTCATCCGCCAGGCGCTCGCCGGATACGTGGAGGCGATGGGCTTCGACTCCAACGCGATCGCGGACCTGAAGACGGTCGTCACCGAGGCGTGCATGAACGTGGTCGTCCACGCGTACCCCGAGGAGGTCTCCGGTCCGCTCGAGGTCAGCGCGTATCCGCACGAGAGCGGCGTGGAGATCTCGGTGCGCGACGAGGGCTCGGGGTTCCGTCCCCGGCCCGCCGAGCCGGACGATCCCGGGCTACGACTCGGTCTGCCGCTGATCGCGACGCTTTCGGACCACTTCGAGATCCGCGGCGGGCGCGCGGGGACCGAGGTGCGGATGATCCTGCACCACACGCGCAACGGCGGCCCCCAAGAGGAGGCCGGGGAGGCCGAGGGCCGGGAGGTGGCCGACCCCGTGTCCACCGAGGGCACCGTGATGTCGATCGCCGCCGGCACCTTCGTCCGTCCGGTGCTCGCTCGGGTGATCGGCGCGCTTGCCGCCCGTGCGGACTTCTCGGTCGACCGGCTCTCCGACACGATCCTGATCGGGGACGCCGTCTCGGCCCACGACGCCGCGGACTTCGCCGACGCGACGGTCGGGATCGAGATCGTCGACGGGGACGGACGGCTGGACGTGAGGGTCGGCCCCCTGGTCGAGGGCGGACCCGATCGCATCCTCGAGGGGCTCGAGCTCCCGGGCGGCGCATCGCTGCGGAAGCTGGCCACCGAGATCGAAGTGGAGCGCGAGCAGCGACCGCAGGGCGAACCCGCCGAGTACCTGGTCGTCGGAATAGCGCGCTAGTCGGACTTCTCGGGCTCGACCTCGCCGCGGAGGCGCTCCACCGCGGCGCGGAGGATCCGCGATACGTGCATCTGGGAAACGCCGACCCGCTGCGCGATCTCGGTCTGAGTCATGTCCTCGATGAAGCGAAGGTTGAGCACGGTCCGGTCCCGCTCGGAGAGCGTCTCCAGCACGTCGGTGATCGCCTCGCCGTATTCCACGGTCTCGAAGCCGGGCTCGCTCTCGCCGAGGCGCTCCGTGAGCGCGATTCCCTCTCCCTCCTCGGTCTGCGACTGAGCGTCAAGCGACATCGCGTGGTGCGCCTGCCCCGCCTCCATCGCCTCGAGCACCTCCTCCGGATCCAGCTCGAGGCGATCCGCGATCTCGTTCACCGACGGCGCCCGGCCGAGCCTGCCGGGTAGCTCGGCGATCGCGCGGTCCACCCGGGCTATCCGCTCCTGGAGGTCGCGCGGAACCCGAACCGACCACCCCCGATCCCGGAAGTGCCGCTTGAGCTCGCCGAGAATCGTCGGCACCGCGTAGCTGGTGAAGGCGACGCCCCGTTCCGCGTCGAAGCGGTCCAATGCCTTGACCAGACCGAGGCTCGCCACCTGGACCAGATCCTCCAGGGGCTCGCGATCCCCTCGGTACCGCGCCGCGAGCCGGCGGGCGAGCGGCATGAACCGCTGGACGAGCTCCTCGCGCACGGCCTGATCCCGGGTGCTGTGGTAGCGGGCGAGGAGCTCGCGCTCCTTCGCTAGCTGTTCGTTCGGGCCCGGTGCGGACTCGGCTGTCGGATCGGATCTGGCCATGGATGACGCAGCAAAGCAAACCCCTCTCCGCCCCGTCCACTTATTGTGACTACGGTGAGCATCCTCTGCTTGGGCGAGGCGATCGTCGACCTCCTGTGCGAGCGCAGGATCGCTTCGATCGAGGAGGCCGACTCGTATCGCCCACACTTCGGCGGCGCGCTGGCGAACGTCGCGGTGGCCGCCCGGCGAAGGGGCGCCGCGGTCGCGCTCGCCGGTGGCGCCGGCGACGATCCCTGGGGGCGGTGGCTACGCTCTCGCCTTCGGAGCGAGGGCGTCGATCTGTCCTGGTTCTCGCTCATGGCCGGGCTGCGCACACCGGTCGCGTTCGCCACCTTCGATCGCGACGGCGAGCCGAGCTTCCAGATATACGGCGAGGGGATCGAGGCCTGTGTGCACTCCGTCGGTGACCGCCTCGAGGAGGCGGTCGGGAGTGCCTCGGCGCTGGCCTTCGGCTCCAACACCCTGGTCGGCGCGCCGGAGAGGGCGATCACGCTTCAGGCCCGCCGGCTCGCGAGCGATCGCGGGATCCCGATCCTGTTCGATCCCAACCTGCGCGAGCACCGCTGGACGAACCTCGACGTGGCGCTCGGGCTGTGCCGGCAGCTGTGCGAGGGCGCGTTCTGCGTGCGGGCGAACGAGGCCGAGGCGCGGGCGATCACCGGCGCCGAGGATCCGGGAACGGCGGCTCGCGAGATCGCCGCGCTCGGGGCGCGGATAGCGATCGTCACCAGGGGCGCGGCCGGCGCGGTGATCCGTGGTGCAGTCGAGGCCGAGGAGGACGGGATCGAGGTCGAGGTCACCTCCACGCTCGGCGCCGGCGACTCGTTCATGGGCGCTCTCGCCGCCGGCCTGGCGGACGCGGGCTGGAACCCGGACCGCGCCGACCGAGCGCTCGCGCGGGCGGTCCGGGCCAGCGCCGAGGCCTGCACCCACTGGGGCGCGCTCGAGTAATAGCGTGCGACCGGATGAAGGTCCTGGTCACCAGCTCGCGGATGCCGTTCGCGCTCGACATGGTGCGCAAGCTCTCCGAGCGTGGCCACGATGTGTGGGCGTCGGACAGCTACGAGGCCGCGCCGGGCAGCCACTCGCGCTACCTGCGGGGCCACTTAGTCACCGCCTCGCCCTCCGAGCAGACGGAGAAGTTCATCGACGACGTCGAGGGCGCGGTGCGCGAGCACGGGATCGATCTCGTCGTACCGGTCTTCGAGGAGGCGTTCTACCTCGCCACCCAGCGCGAGCGGCTCTCCGAGGTGACGACGCTGTACACGGCGCCATTCGAGGTCCTCGCGAGGGTCCACGACAAGGACACGTTCCAGAAGCTGGCCGAGCGCCTCGATCTGCCCACTCCGGAGACGGTCGTCGCGCGCAGCGACGCGGAGCTGCGCGAGGCGATCGGGAGGTTCCCCCGCTACTTCGCGCGCGCCGCGTTCTCACGTGGCGGCGTGGCCCTGTTGACGAACACCGGCCCGTTGGCCGGGCACCTCTCGGTGGACGACTGCCACCCCACCCAGGCCTCCCCGTGGCTGGTGCAGGAGTTCGTCGGCGGTCCGATGCACTGCACCTACAGCACCCTGCACGAGGGCCGGGTGACCGCGCACTGCGCGTACCGCGCGCCGCGCCAGTGGGAGCACAGCACCGCGATCCAGTTCGTCTCCGTCGACACAGCGCCCTCGCTGGCGGTCACCGAGCGGCTCGGCGGCGACCTCTCCTACACGGGACAGATGTCGCTCGATTTCGTCGAGACGCCCGACGGCCTCGCCCTGATCGAATGCAACCCGCGGGCGACCGACGGGGTGCTGCTGCTCACGGCGGAGGAGCTCCAGGACGGGCTCCTGCGCGCGGATGGGGAGACCGTTCTGGTGGAGCCGGGGCGCCAGACGCAGCTCGACCTCGCGGTGTTCGGGCAGATCTTCTCCCAGAGCCTGGAGGAGTTGCCGCGATCGATCAACGACCTGGCGCGGGTGCGCGGCGCGGGCCAGGGGTGGCGCGATCTGTTGCCGACGATGTACTCGTTCCTGGCCTTCGCCCAGAGCGCGAAGATGAGCATCGCGGAGCGAAAGCAGCTCTTCGTGGCGATGTCGGACGGGATCACCTGGGACGGCCAGCCGATCGCCGGAATCTCACCCTCCGACGCAGCCGTGCTGGCGGAGCTCACGGGCGAGCCTGCCCCCGGGTGAGCGCCGGCGTGATCTAGTGGGGCTGATCGCTGGATAGCTCGGTGACGGCGCGGGCGGGTCCCCGCGCCGCGCAGGTCCTTCACCTCGCCGACGGCCGCGCGCTCGGCTACGCCGAATGGGGCGACCCGGGGGGCCGCGCCGTGCTCGAGCTCCACGGGAACCCCGGAGGCAGGCTGCTGCTGTGGGACGAGGACCTCCTCACCGCTGCCGGGACCCGCTGGATCACCGTCGATCGGCCGGGGATCGGGCTCTCCGACCCGAGGCCCGCCCGGAGAGTCACCGACTGGGCCGACGACGTGGCGGAGCTCACGGACGCGCTCGGGCTCGGGCGCTTTGCCGTGGTCGGGTTCTCGGTCGGCGGAGCGTACGCGGCGGGGTGCGCGCACCGGCTCGGTGAGCGCGTGTCGGCGGTTGCGCTCGTGAGCTCGATCGTGCCGTTCGATCGCCCCGGGTCGTTCGAGGCGCTGGGCCGCAGCGGATACTGGCGGCTGTCGCGGCGCGCGCCGGGGCTCGCCGCGCTGAGCCTGCGGCTTCAGACCGCGATCGCGAGGGCGATGCCAAGCATCGCCGCGAGGGCGTTCGCCCGCGGGCTCTCCGACGCGGACGCGGAGCTCGTGCGCCGCCGCCCCGAGGTCGTGACGCGCGGGATCGAGCAGGCGAGCGACGCGATGCAGCGGGGGGCGAGGGGCCTGATCGAGGACCTGCGGATCGTGATGGGGCCGTGGGGATTCGGGCTCGACGAGATCGAGGTCCCGACCGCCGTGTGGCAGGGCGACGACGACGGCTCGATCCCCGCCTCGTGGGGTGAGCGGCTCGCGACCGAGATTCCGGGCGCCCGCCTGCGCGCGCGTCCCGGCGAGGGCCACCTGCTGATCGCCGACCGGCTCGGTGACATCGTTGCGGAGCTCGAGCGGATGGGCGGTGCCGGGCTCGAACCAGCGACCTCCTCGGTGTAAACGAGGCGCTCTCCCAACTGAGCTAACCGCCCGCGATCCGATTATCGCGCCCGGTCGGCTAGCTTGCGGCCATGGACCTCGGGATCGCCGGGCGCACCGCGCTCGTGATGGGGGCGAGTGCCGGGATCGGGCGCGCAATCGCGGCGGCGCTCGCACGCGAGGGCGCCCGCGTCGCGATCGCCTCGCGCTCCCGGGAGCGGATTGCCGACGCGGCGAGCGCGATCGACGGCGAGGTGGCGCCGTTCGTCGCCGACACCAACGACCTCGACCGCCTGGCGGCGCTGCCGGGCGAGGTCGCCGGGGCGCTCGGCCCGGTCGAGATCCTCGTCGCGAACACCGGCGGGCCGCCGCTCGGCGGCACGCTCGACCACCCCCGCGAGGAATGGGACGCCGCCTACCGCTCCCTGGTCCTCGCGCCGCGGATCCTGCTCGAGGCGGTCCTCCCCGGAATGCGTGAGGCGGGCTGGGGGCGGATCGTCAACGTCGGCTCGAGCTCGATGCGGGAGCCGATTCGAGGGCTGGCGCTTTCCAACGCCCACCGGATGGCCGCGGTTGGGCTGCTGAAGACCCTCGCCACCGAGGTTGCCGCGGACGGGGTCACCGTCAACAGCGTTGCGACGGGCCGGTTCGCGACCCAGCGCCTCGCGGACAACGCCGGCTCGATGGAGGCGGCCGAGGAGCGCGCGAGAGAGGACGTGCCTGCAGGGCGCCTCGGCACGCCCGAGGAGTTCGGCGACCTGGTCGCCTTCCTGTGCTCCGAGCGCGCCGCCTACCTCACCGGGGTCGTGATCCCGCTCGACGGCGGGCTGCTGCGCTCCGCGTAGCCACACCTATCCGATTTAGGCGGGCGCGGGCTCGAGCCCGCCGCGACGCGCCTTGACCATGAGCCATGCGGCTCCGGCGGCGATCATCACGATGCTGATCAGCTGCGCCTGGGTGAGCCCCGCGAGGACGGCGTCGTTGCGGCGGACGAACTCGACCAGGAAGCGCTCGACGCCCGCGAGCAGGAGGTAGATCGCGAACAGCACCCCGGGCGCGAACCGGTCACGCCACCGCCACAGGACGAGCCCGACGAACCCCATCGCGAGCGACTCGTAGATCGGCGTCGGGTGAACCGGGGTGTCGATCGGCTCGGTGCCCTCGGGATAGGCCATCGCCCAGGGGCCGTCCCAATCCTCGCCGTAGTCGCCGTCGCCGGACACCTGGCAGCCGACCCGTCCGATCGCGTAGCCGAGCGCCAGCGCCGGCGCCGCGAGGTCGAGCAGGGAGAGGTTGAGCATCCCGCGGCGCCACGCCCACAGCACGACGCCGATCGCGCCGCCGATCGCGCCGCCGAACCACACCAGCCCGCTGCCGGAGAAGATGTTCCCGGCACCATCGCCAGAGACCTGATCCCAGTTCTGGATGATGAAGTCGAGGCGCGCGCCGACGATCCCGCCGATCAGGGCGCAGAAGGTCATCTCGTACGCCCAGTCGCCGGGCTTGCCCCACTCACGCAGGCGGCGCCCGACCACCGCGCCGGCGGCGAGGAACGCGAGCGCGAAGCAGATCCCGAAGGTCTGCAGGGTCAGCGGGCCGATCTCGATCTCGGGCTGCATGGTGAGGGGGGTAGGTTGATCTTTCCATGAGCGCCGAGTCAGCGGTCGACGCGGCTCGGCGACAGCTGCTGGCGAGGGAGGAGCCGGCGGCGCCCCGGCGCTAGCGAGGCTCAGCGCGCCTAGCGCCGAGCACGCAGCGAACACGAAGACGCGGTGTACCGTTTCGACATCGAGACCCTCAGCCCACCGCCGCGCGCCGACGCGATCGACGTCCTCGTCGGGCTGCTGGCCGAAGCGGACTCGGCGATCGAGACGGGCGAGTTCTACGACCACGTTTGCGAGGCGCTGTGCCGCCTTACCTCGCTGAGACGAGCGGCGCTTCTGCTCTACGACCCCGCCTACCGCGCGGTCCTCCCCGTCGGCTCACACGGAACCGATCCCGCGCTGGTCGAGCAGATCGAGGGGACGCTCGACGAGACGCCGATGGCGCAGCGGGCCCTCGCCGAGGACCGCGTGGTGGAGGCCTCCGAGGACCATGCGAGCCACGTCCCGGCGCGCTACGCCCGCCTCACGGGGATCACCACCATCACCTGCACCCCCGTCGCCGCGGGGGGTCGCTGGCTGGGGGTGATCTTCGCCGACAGGGGCGGCGGGCGGTTCGAGCTCACCCCGAACGAGAAGCGAACGATGCTGACCCTGGGCCGGGTCGCCGCCCTCGCCGCGAGCGTGGAGCGAGCGACGCAGCAGCGGGAGCGGGCGCGGCGCCTCTCGGAGCGGGTCTCGCTGACCCGCGAGATCCACGAGCAGGTGATCCAGCGGCTGTTCGGGCTCCTGCTGGTGGTGGGGTCGGACGAGGAGCTGACCGCGGACGACCGCCGGCGCGTGGATGAGGAGCTGCGCGCGGTGCTCGCCGAGCTCCGCGGCGCTCTGGACCGCTCGCTCGAGGGCGGGGAGCGCGAGACGCGGACCACGCTGCGCCACCTTCTCGAGCGGCTCGATCAACGGCCCGAGCTGGAGGTCCGATGGCAGGACGGGATCGCGGTGCCGCCCGAGCTCGAGCCCCTGCTTCAGTCGGTGCTCGCGGAGGCGATGCGCAACATCGACAAGCACGCCCGTCCCACCCGGGTGCAGATCAGCGTCGCTGCCGAGCCCGAGGCGTTCGTGCTCGAGGTCTCGAACGATGGTGCGGCCGAGGCAGAGCCTGGAGGTGGCGGCCTGGGGCTTCGCCTGATGTCCATGGAGGCGATGCAGCATCGCGGCATCGTCGAGTTCGGCCCGAGTCCACCGGACGGGTGGCGAGTGCGGCTGGTCGTCCCCGGCCCGCGGCGATGATGGCCGAGCCCCGCCTGCGCGTGCTCGTCGTCGACGACCACGACGTTGTGCACTGGGGCTTCCGGCTCCTGCTCGAGCGCCAGCCTTGGGTCGAGCGCTGCGTCGTGGCGCCGGGGGGAAAGGAGGCGATGGAGCAGGCCCGTCGCCTGAAGCCGGACGTCGCGCTGATCGATCTGCTGCTGCGCGACGAATCCGGCGCCGAGCTTTGCGAGGAGCTCCACGAGCGCTGCCCCGAAACGCGGATCCTGCTGCTCTCGGGAGTCGGCTCGATCTCGCCCGCGGTGGCCCGCCGGGCGGGGGCGTCGGGATTCGTCTCCAAGGACCTCGGCGCCGGCGACATTGTGAAGGCGGTCCGCATGGTCGCGCTGGGGATGGAGGTCTTCGGGCGCAGCGAGGAGCAAGCGGGCCCGCTGTCGGGGCGCGAGCGCGAGGTCGTCGGGCTGATCGCCACCGGGGCGACGAACCGCGAGATCGCCCAGCGCCTCTTCCTCTCCCCGCACACGGTGAAGGAGCACACGAGCGCGATCTACCGCAAGCTCGGGGTCCGCAACCGAGCGGAGGCAGTGAAGCGCGCGCAGCGCCTCGGAATCATCGCTTAGCGTTTCGGCCGCCCCGGGCCGCGACGCCGACCGTCCAACCCCCCAGGTTCCCGCCTCGACCCCCCTGACCGGGGGGGATGTCGGGCCCGGGGGTTAACACCACGCGGGCGACGGACAAGTATGCGGCGATGGACGCCGCGACCCATCCCGCGCCGACCCGCACTGCCCTGCTGTTCCCCGGCCAGGGCAGCCAGACGAAGGACATGCGCAAGCCGGTCGAGCAGGCCTGTCCGCAACTGCTCGACCAGGTCGTGGACGAGCTCGGCACGGATCCCTTCGACCACGTCGAGGAGGGCACGTCTTTCGCCCAGCCGGCGCTCTACTGCGCGAGCCTCGCCGGGTGGACCGCGGCGGGCCGGCCCACCGCGGCATTCATGGCGGGGCACTCGCTCGGCGAGCTGGCGGCCCTGGTCGCCGCCGGGAGTCTGAGCGAGGCCGACGGGCTCTCCCTCGCCGTGATCCGCGGACGGGTGATGCAGGCCGCCGCGGAGAGCGGCCCCCGCGGCGGAATGCTCGCCGCGCTCGGCGACTCGGATCGTGCGCTGGCCGTGGCGCAGCGACTCCGGCTGACGGTCGCAAACGACAACGCGCCCGGCCAGCTCGTGCTCTCCGGGCCGGACGACGCCCTCGGCCAGGCCAAGGCGGAGCTGAAGGCCGCCGGCCTGCGGACGATCCCCCTCAGCGTTCACGGTGCGTTTCACTCCCCGGCGATGGCATCGGCCGTCCCGGCCTTCCGGGCCGCGCTGGCCGAGGTCGACGTCACCGAGCCGCGGGTGCCGGTGCTCTCGAGCACGACCGCGCGGCCGTTCGACGACGTCCGCCGGCGCCTCGCCGAAGCTCTGGTTCGGCCCGTGCGCTGGCGCCAGGCGCTGATCGCCCTCCACGAGGCGGGGGTGGGGCGCTTCGTCGAGACGGGCCCGGGAAATGTCCTGACCGGCCTCGTTCGGCGGACGCTCGGCGCGGTACACGCGACGACCGTCCCCGTGCCGGAGGCGAGCCGTGTCTGAGCTTCTCGCCCCCACGACCGACGGCGCCGCGGCGAGGCCCCTGCGCCGCCCGACCGAACGCGGCGCCGCGGTCGCCTCGCTCGCGATGGCTGTGCCGTCCGGCGTCGTCGAGAACGCCTCGATCGCGCAGCACCTCGGCGTCTCCGAGCACTGGATCGTGGAGCGAACCGGGGTTGAGCAGCGGCGGATCGCCGCGCCGGGTGAGCGCCTGGCCTCCTATGCCGCCGAAGCGGGCGACCGAGCCCTTCGCGCCGCGGGGCTCCAGGCGATGGATCTCGATCTCGTTCTGGTTGCGACGATGAGCCATGAGCAGCTCACCCCCCACGCCGCGTCACTCGTCGCGGCCGAGATCGGCGCGACCCGCGCCGGTGCGCTCGATGTCAGCGCGGCCTGCACGGGCTTTCTCTCGGCGCTGTCGATGGGAACCGGCCAGATCGAGAGCGCCCGGGCCGACAGCGTGCTCGTCGTCGGAGCCGACCTGATCAGCCGGCTGACGAACCGCGACGACCGCAGCACCGCCGGGCTGTTCGGCGACGGCGCGGGCGCCGTGGTGCTTCGGCCCACCGACCCTCCGGGCCGGATCGGCCCGGTGGTCCTGGGTGCGGACGGCGCCCGCGCGGGCCTGATCCAGTGCGACCGCGAGGGCCTGATCCGGATGAAGGGCCCGGACACCTTCCGCCAGGCCGTCGATCGCCTCTCGGAGGCCACCGTCGACGCGCTGGCGGCGGCGGGTCACGAGCTCCCCGACGTGGACGTGTTCGCATACCACCAGGCGAACAGCCGGATCATCCGGGCGGTGGGCGAGCGCCTCGAGCTGCCGGCGGAACGGGTGATCGATTGCGTCCCGCGCTACGGGAACACCTCCGCGGCCTCGATCCCGATCGCGCTCGCCGAGGCGCGGGCCGACGGCCTGCTCCGCGACGGGGCGACCGTCCTGTGCGCGGCCTTCGGCGGCGGGCTCGCGTGGGGAGCGACGGTGATCGAGTGGGGTGACGATGCCGCCTGAGGGCACCAAGGGCTGCGCGCTCGTGACCGGGGCCGCAGGCGGCATCGGCGCCGCGATCGCGCGCGCCCTGGCCGACGACGGGTGGCCGGTCGGCGTCAGCTACCGGACGGACTCCGGGGGAGCCGAGCGAGTGGCCGCGGAGATCGAGGGCGCCGGCGGGCGCGCCGCCATCCTCGCCGGCGACCTGCGCGCCGACGGCGCCGCCGACGGGCTGTTCGACTCGCTCGAGGAGCGGTTCGGCCCCGTGCTCGTACTGGTCAACAACGCGGGGGTGCGCGCCGACGGCCTCTCGCCGCAGCTTGGGGACGAGCAGTGGGCGCAGGTCATCGACACGAACCTCTCGGCCGCGTTTCGCACCACGCGCAGGGCGCTCGTCCCGATGCTGCGGGCGCGCTTCGGGCGGATCGTCAACGTCGCCTCGGTTGTAGGGCCGCGGGCGAACGCGGGGCAGTCGAACTACGCGGCCTCGAAGGCGGGCCTGATCGGGTTCACGAAGACGGTCGCGGTCGAGGTCGCGAGGCGAGGTGTCACGGTCAACGCCGTCGCGCCCGGCTTCGTCGAGACCAAGCTCACCGAGGACGTGGGAAACGGGGTCGTGGACGCGATTCCGGCGCGCCGCGTCGGAACCCCGGAGGAGGTCGCGGCATGCGTGCGCTTCCTGACCTCCGAGCAGGCCTCCTACGTGACCGGCACGACCCTGACTGTTGACGGTGGGATGAGCGCGTGAGCGCGTCCCTGGCATCGAAACGAGCAAAGGAGCACGAGCAATGCCAACTGAGGTGACCACAGATCGCGTCGAGCAGGTGATCTTCGACGGGCTCGCCGAGGTCGGAGCAGAGCGGGAGCAGATATCCCGCCAGGCGAGCTTCGAGGACCTCGACGTCGATTCCCTCGACCTGGTCGAGGTGTCGCAGATCGTCGAGGACGAGTTCGGGGTGGAGTTGGAGGGCGACGACCTCAAGGACCTCAACACAGTCGGCGAGGTGGTCGACCTCGTCGTGGCCCGATCGTCATGAGGGGGCGCGTCGTCATCACCGGGATGGGAGCGGTCACCCCGCTCGGGGTCGGCGCCGACGCGCTGATCTCGCGGTGGAGCGGCGGCGAGTGCGGGATCGAGGACGGCGCGGGCCGCTGCGACGAGTTCGACCCCGGCGACTTCCTCTCCCGAAAGGAGGCGCGCCGCGCAGACCGCTTCACCCAGTTCGCCGTCGCGGCGTCCGACGAGGCGCTCGGCCAGGCCGCGTGGTCGGATGGCCTTCCGTACGAGCAGGACCGGGTCGGATGCGTGATCGGGACCGGGATCGGCGGCCTCGGATCCCTCGAGGAGCAGGAGAACGTGCTCCGCGAGCGGGGCGCCAAGGCGGTCTCGCCGCTGTCTGTCCCGCTGATGATGGGCAACGCCGCGGCCGCGGCGCTTGCGATGCGCCATGGGATCCACGGCCAGACGTACGGGGTCGTCTCGGCGTGCGCCGCGGGCGCACACGCGATCGGGACGGCGGTGCGGATGATCGAAGCCGGGGACGCGGACGGCGCCGTCGCGGGTGGCGCCGAGGCCGCCCTCACGGGGCTCGCCGTCGCCGCCTTCGCGGCGATGGGCGCGACTTCGCCCAGCGGGATATCCCGGCCCTTCGATAGGCGCCGCGACGGCTTCGTGATGGGCGAGGGAGCCGGCGTGCTGGTGCTCGAGGACGCGGAGGCGGCGGAGCGACGCGGGGCCGAGCCGCTCGGCGAGGTGCTCGGCTACGCCGCCACCTCGGACGCCCATCACCTCACCGCGCCCGAGCCGACGGGCGCCGACGCGGCGCGCGCGATCGAGCTGGCGCTCGACAACGCCGAGCTCGGCCCCGGGGACATCGACTACGTGAATGCCCACGGAACCTCGACGCCGCTCAACGACCGCTCGGAAACCGAGTCGCTGAAGATGGCGCTGGGGGAAGACGCACGGCGCGTGCCGGTCTCCTCGACGAAGTCGGCGATCGGCCATCTGCTTGGAGCGGCCGGGGCGGTCGAGGCGATCGCCACGGTGGG
>Ga0268386_10000128_pt1 | contig 42819 bp, 36 predicted proteins | sample RVTome_15_FD_200260 | JGI IMG/M metagenome (GOLD analysis project Ga0268386, IMG submission 200260) | Soil microbial communities from uranium-contaminated site in the Upper Colorado River Basin, Wyoming, United States - RVT150D86... ... | reverse complement strand
CCCGGCGCTCCAGCTCCGCCATGATGCCGCGGATCGTGGCGGGCGAGAGCGAGCGGTTGAACGCGCGCGCCAGGCTCTCCGATCCCACCGGCTCGCCCGTGGTCACGTGGAGCCGGATCACGGACTTCAAAACGTCGCGGCTGCGTCCGTCGAGCGGTATCGGACCCATCGATAATCGGTGTGGGGACGAAAAACCCCACGAAATTATACCCACGGTCGGCGCCCCGGGGAAGCTAGCCCGGCCGCGGTGAAGGCTCGCCCCGGGGCGCCGAAAGCGGGAGCGCGGGCGCTCGATCAGAACGACAGCCGCACGGCGAGGCGCCCGCCTCCCTTCACGGGCTGGACGGCGATGCTCAGCCCATCGAGCGGCACCGGGGGACCAGCTCTCGCGCCCCATCCTGCGCCCCATATACCAGCCGCCGGCTGTACCAGCCGCCGGCTGCGCCAAGCCGGCCTCAGGTGTCGATCTGGGCGCGCTGGAGGGTGCCGCTGTAGTCGATGTAGATGCTCTTCCACTCGGAGAACACCTCGAGCGCCTGGACGCAGGCCTCGCGGTGGCCGTTGCCGGTGTTCTTCGTCCCCCCGAACGGAAGGTGGGTCTCGGCCCCGATGGTGGGCGCGTTGACGTAGAAGATCCCCGTGTACATGTCGCGCATGGCCACGAACGCCTTGTTGATGTCCTGGGTGTAGATCGACGCCGAAAGCCCGTATTCGACCGAGTTCCCGACCGTGATCGCCTCTTCCAGCGAGGGCACCGGGATCACCGAGACCACCGGGCCGAAGATCTCCTCGCGGGCCACGCGCATGTCGGGCGAGCAGTCGCCGAAGATGGTGGGCTCGTGGAAGTAGCCGCGTGCGTGTTCGCCGCCCAGGCGGCTCCCGCCCGCGAGCAGCTTGGCCCCCTCGCCGCGGCCGATCGCGACGTAGGATTCCACCGTCTTCAGCTGGGCCTCGTTGACGCAGGGGCCCATCTCCACCGCGGGATCGAGCCCGTCGCCCACGCGCAGGGCCCGGGCCCGCGCCACGAAGCGCTCGGTGAAGTCGCGGGACACCTTCTCGTGCACGACAACCCGGCTGGCGGCGGTGCAGCGTTGGCCGGTGGTGCCGAAGCCTCCCCAGACCGCGCCGTCCACGGCCAGCTCCAGGTTGGCGTCCTCCATCACCATGATCACGTTCTTCCCGCCCATCTCCAGGTGGCAGTGCTTGAAGGCGGGGGCGCAGGCCTCCGACACCATGCGGCCGACGCCCGTGGAGCCGGTGAACGAGACGACGCCGACGTCCGGGTGCCGCATCAACGGCGACCCCACCGCGCCGCCCCCTCCGGTGACCATGTTCACGACGCCACCGGGCAGGCCCGCCTCCTCCAGGGCCCGCACCAGGTTCACCACCGAGAGCGGGGTGTCGGTCGCCGGCTTGATCACGACGGTGTTCCCGAGCACCAGCGCCGGCATGGCCTTCCAGGACGGGATCGCCATCGGGAAGTTCCAGGGCGTGATCAGGCCGCACACACCGACCGGCTGGCGGACGGACATCTGGAACTTGTTCTGCATCTCGGAAGGCGTCGTCTGGCCGAACTGGCGCCGTCCCTCGCCGGCCATGTAGTACGTCATGTCGATCGCTTCCTGGACGTCGCCCCGGGTCTCGGCCAGGACCTTGCCCATCTCGCGGGTCATGTCGCGCGAGAACTCCTCCTTCCGGCGGACCAGGATCTCGGCCGCCCGGTAGAGGATCTCTCCGCGCTTGGGGGCGGGCACGGCGCGCCAGCGCGGGAAGGCCTCGCGGGCGGCGGTGACCGCTCGCTCGACGTCCTCTGGCCCGGAGTCGGCGAAGGTGCCGATCAGGTCCGAGCTGTCGGCGGGGTTGCGGTTCTCGAAAGTCCGTCCGGAGGCGGCCGGTACCCATTCGCCTCCCACGTAGTTCCCGTGGGCCTGGACGGATCCGGTCCCCCGGGCCTTCGCCGGCGCACCGGCCGCGGTCTCGGCCATCATCCACCTCGAAGCTTCGGCGCGAGCCAGGGCGCCTCGCTGGCCCGGGGCGGCTCCCCGCGCCGAATGAGGGGAGCCACGGCGCCCCCGGGGTGGCCGATCAGGAAGCCGCGGCCTTGCTCCGGTCGTCCTTGCGTCCCGACATGTCGCTGTTGCCCCGGAACATCGCCCCTTCCGAGATCACGATCTTCGGCGCCTTGATGTTCCCGGTCAGCCGGCCGCTGGCCTGGAGCTCCACGCGGGTCGCGGCCTGGCAGTCGCCGACCACCTCGCCCAGCACGATGATGGTCTGGGCTTCGACCTTGGCTTTCACCGTCCCCGTCGGGCCGACCCGCAGGTCGCGCGTGATCCGCACCTGGCCCTCGATGCGGCCCTCGACGAGGAGGTCCTCGTCCCCGGTGATCTCCCCCTTGATGCTCGTCTTCGCGCCGATGACGCAGGTCCCGGCGCTCCCGGCACCCCGCGGAGCGGGGGCGGGCGCCGCGGCCTGGGGGCTCGGCGCGGGAGCCGACGGACGCGGGGCGACGGTGTGGTCCGTCGGCTTCGACTCAGGGGGTTTCCCGAAGATTCCCATGGTTCCTCCTTACCGGGGTCTGCCGCGTCCAGGGGTCACGATCATCAGGAGCGGCCCTTGGAAGAATGGAGCGGGCGAAGGGACTCGAACCCTCGACACCGAGCTTGGGAAGCTCGTACTCTACCAACTGAGCTACGCCCGCCCGACGTGAACCCCGGCATCATAGCCCCCGCGGAAAGGGGAGGTCAAGCCTGCCGGATGACGGCGAGCACCTCGTCGCGCCGGCGCTCCATCTCGGCGCGCGAGTACGCCTCGAGGTTAAGGCGCAGCAGGGGCTCGGTGTTCGAGGGTCGGACGTTGAAGTGCCATTCCGGGTAGTCCACCGAGATCCCGTCCAGGGTGTGGATGTGGGCGTCGTGGTATCTCGTGCGCAGGCGCTCGATCGCGGCCGCGACGTCGGACACCCGGGAGTTGATCTCGCCCGACAGGTGGTAGCGGTCGCGGAGGGGCGCCAGGATCTCGCTGAGCCTCCTCCCCCGGTGGCCGATCATCTCCAGCACGAGCAGGGCGGGGACCATGCCGTTGTCGGCGTACCAGTTCTCGCGGAAGTAGTAGTGGCCCGAGACCTCGCCGCCGAACACCGCGTTCTCGTCGCGCATCCGCTTCTTCATGAACGCATGGCCGACCCGGTGCATCAAGGCCGTGCCTCCCGCGGCGGAGACGAGGTCGGGGACGGCGCGGGACGCCCGGACGTCGTAGACGATGCGGGCGCCGGGCTCCTTGCGGCAGAAGGCCTCGCCGAGGAGCGCGGCAACGAAGTCCCCGGGCACGAACTGCCCGGTGTCGTCAATGAAGAAGCAGCGGTCGGCGTCGCCGTCCCAGGCGATCCCGAGGTCGGCGCGCTCCGCCGCCACGCGCTCCATGATCTCCCGCCGGTTCGCCTCCACGAGCGGGTCGGGGGGATGGTTCGGGAACGTCCCGTCCAGGTCGAAGTACATCTTCACGAGGTCGAGCGGAAGGCGCGTGAAGATGGCCTCCGCGCCCACCGCGCCCATGCCGTTGCCCGTGTCCAGGACGACCTTGAGGCGGGGGACCGCGGTGATGTCGATGAAGGACAGGCAGTGCCGGGCGTAGTCGTCGCGGATGGAGCGGCCGCTCACGGTCGGCCCGGTGTCGGCCGGGTCGTCGGCATAACGTCCCGCCATTACCGCTTCCCGGATCTCCTTGATCCCGGCGTCGCCCGAGAGGGCCAGCGCCCCGTGGCGCACCAGCTTCAGCCCGTTCCACTCCTTGGGGTTGTGCGAGGCGGTGACGATGGCTCCGCCGTCCAGGTCGTTGCTGGCGACGAAGTAGTAGAGCATGTCCGTCCCGGCGACGCCGATGTCGATGACGTCGGCGCCTTGCGAGCTGGCACCGCGTACGAACCCGTGCGAGATCTCGGGCGACGAGACTCGCACGTCGCGGCCCACCGCGATCCGCTTGGCTCCCAGGTAGTCGACGAAGGCCCGGCCGATGCGGCGGGCCACTTCTCCGTCGAGCTGCTGGGGATGGATGCCACGGACGTCGTAGGCCTTGAAGATGCTCGGGTCGATCATCACCGCTCACGCCTCCTTCGGTATCGGGACCTGGGAGAAGTCGCTGAGAGTGCTGCCTTCGCCCAGGACCACACCGCGTCCGACCGTCACGTTCCGGCCGGTCCTCACCTTGCGCCCGAGAAGGGCGCCGTCGACCCGGGACTCCGGGCCGAGGATGCTCTCCTGCCAGGCCACGGTGTCACGGACCCGGGCGCCGGAATGGACGGTGACCCGCTGGGTGAGGACCGCGTCGGGCCCGACGTGGGCCCCGGCGCTGAGGTGGCATCCCGGACCCACGTAGAAGGGGCCTTCGAAGGTGACCCCGGTGTCCACGACGGCCTCGGGGTGGACCCATCCCTCCCCGGTGGCCCTGCCGGCCAGGCTTACCTGGAAGCGCCCGCGTAGGATGTCGCGGTGGACCTGCAGGTACGTCTCGGGCGTCCCGACGTCGATCCAGTATCCACGGTGGACGTGCGCTCGCACCAGGTCGCCCCGCCGCAGCAGGGCGGGGAAGAACGAGCGCTCGATGGAGTGGGGGATCCCCGCCGGTATCAGCGCGAGGGTCGAGGTCTGCAATACGTAGATCCCGGCGTTGATGGTGTCGGTCGTGACCTGGGAAGGCTCAGGCTTTTCGACGAAGCGCGAGACCCGGCCGGCCGCATCGGTCTCCACGAGGCCGTAGGCCGAGGGGTTGGGCACGGCGGTCAGGACCAGGGTGGCGGCAGCTCCGGAGTCGCGATGCTCCCGGACGACGGAGTCGAGGTCCACGTCGGTCAGGACGTCCCCGTTGAACACGATGGTGGTGTCGTCCAGATGGCTTTCGGCGTTCTTGACCGCGCCCCCGGTGCCGAGCGGAGTCTCCTCGACTGCGTAGTGGATGAGCTTGCCGAGCGAGCGCCCGTCGCCGAAGACCGCCTTGACCTTCTCGGGGTGGAAGGCGACCGAGAAGACCACCTCCCCGACCCCTGCCCGGTCCAGAAGGTCCAGCTGGTGCCGCAGGAGCGGACGGTCGACGACCGGGACGACCGGCTTGGGGACGGAGAGGGTCAGCGGCCGCAACCGCGTGCCTTCACCCCCGGCCAGGATGACTGCCTTCATCCGTCTCCTTCGGCTCCAGGGCGGGTGGGCGCGGATCATAACACGGATGTCCGAGCCCACCTCTATGTTCCGAGGATAGAGGCATTTCCGGCGCGAGTGAGGTTGACACTGCGAAGGGCCCTCGTCTATAGTCCGGGGCTGCCGCAAGGGGTCCCTCCCGAACGGGAAGTCGGAGGAAGTTTGAGCGACATCGCTGCCGTGCTCGAAGGGAAGATCCGCCGCGGGGACGCGAAGCTGGGGACGGTGGGGCTGGGCTACGTCGGCCTGCCGCTGTCGGTCGAGTTCTCCTCCGCAGGGCTCCACGTCACCGGGTTCGATCTCTCCGAGGAGAAGGTCGCGTCGGTGAACAGGGGGGAGTCCTACATCGGTGACGTCGTGTCGGACCGTCTGGCGGGATGTGTCCGGGAGGGCCGGCTGCGGGCCAGCCGGGACTTCGGCGGGCTGGCCGAGTGCGACGCGGTAATCATCTGCGTCCCCACCCCCCTGGGGAAGACCAAGGACCCCGACCTCAGCATGGTCGTGGACGCGGCCAAGGAGATCGCGGCACGGCTGCGGCCGGGGCAGCTCGTGGTCCTGGAGAGCACCACGTATCCGGGGACCACCGAGGAGCTGATCCTTCCCCTGCTCACGGAGCGTGGGCTGAGGGTCGGAGACTCGTTCTTCCTGGCCTTCTCGCCGGAGCGGGTCGACCCGGGCAACCCGCGCTTCAACACGCGCAACACGCCCAAGATCATCGGTGGCGTCACGCCGGCCTGCACGCGGGTGGCACAGGCCCTGTACTCCCGGGCCATCGACAACGTGATCCCGGTCTCGTCCACGAAGACCGCGGAGATGGTGAAGCTCCTGGAGAACACCTTCCGGAGCGTGAACATCGGCCTCGTCAACGAGGTCGCGCTCATGTGCAAGCGCCTCGGCGTCGACGTCTGGGAGGTCATCGATGCGGCCGCGAGCAAGCCGTTCGGCTTCATGCCCTTCTACCCGGGCCCCGGGCTGGGTGGCCACTGCATCCCCATCGATCCGCTCTACCTCTCCTGGAAGCTGAAGACCCTGAACTACACCGCCCGGTTCATCGAGCTGGCGGGAGCCATCAACTCCGAGATGCCGGAGTACGTCTGCGTCCGCATCACCGATGCCCTCAACGAGCGCGAACGGAGCGTGAAGGGGAGCCGCGTCCTGGTCGTCGGCGTCACCTACAAACGCGACATCGACGACGTCCGGGAGTCGCCGGCCCTGGACATCATCCGGGTGCTTCAGAGCCGGGGCGCGAACGTCGCTTACAATGATCCTCATGTGCCCGAGCTCGCCCACGAAGGGCTGAGGCTCCGGTCCGAGGAGCTGCTGGGCGCGGTCCGGCAGGCCGATCTGGTGGTGATCGTGACGGATCATTCGTCGTATCCCTACCGCGAGATCGTCGACGCGGCGAAGGTGATCGTTGACACCCGCAACGCCACGAAGGGGATCGTCTCCGACAAGATCATCAAGATCTGAAGGCGGGCTTGAACCTTCCCAATGCCCTGACGCTGCTCCGCATCTTCCTGGTCCCCGTCCTGGTGGTGGTGCTGCTGACGCGGGCCGGCGGGGGGCCGTTCCTCGGCGCGGGAATTTTCGGTCTGGCGGTCCTGACCGACTACCTGGACGGCTACTTCGCCCGGCGCCACAATCAGGTCACCCGGCTCGGCATCCTGCTCGACCCGATCGCGGACAAGCTCCTGACCGCCGCCGCGTTCCTGTCCCTGGTGGAGATGGACGCGGTCCCCGCGTGGATGGTGATGATCATCGTCGGCCGCGAGTTCGCCGTCACGGGGCTCAGGAACATCGCCGCGGGACGCGGACTGCTGATCCCCGCCTCGGGCCTGGGCAAGAGCAAGATGGTGGCGCAGGTGGTCTGTATCTTCCTGCTCCTGCTCGGGCGCAGCTATCAGGTGCTGCAGGGGCCCGCCCTCGTCACGCTCTGGCTGGTCGTGGTGCTCGCGCTGGTCTCCGGGTTCGACTATTTCAGGAGATTCTGGACGCGCTCGCTCGGGGCTCGCTCGCTCGGGGCCGCCCCATCCGAAGCGGCGGCCCCGAGCGGATTTGAAGGGCGAAAGCGCAACACTCCCCTGCTACCGCAAGAGCCCGCGGTGGCCGGGGGCTTTGCGGTAGCCCGGTTCACCTCTCCAACGGATGAGAGTGTTGATTAGGGTGTTGCGCTTTCGCCTTCGAGCCCGCTAGGGCCGCCGCTACGGATCGGGCGGCCCTAGCGGAGTTCGACCTGGTCGCCGTTCATGATCGCGTCCCGGCTGTACATGACCTTGGCGGTGGCGGTGCGGTCGCGCACGGTCAGCACGGCGAGCTCCCCGAGGACGTTGCGGGTGGTCGGGACAGAGGGATAGACGATCCGGTAGACCGTCAGCATGTTGCCGGGGGCGATCCCGCTCTCGGACCCGAGGTCGATGCTCACGAGCTGGCCCGCCCCCGCGACCATGCTGTCGTCGGCGATGTCCACGACGTAGCCCTGGGCCTTGCCGGTGGGGGGGGTGAGCCGGTCCGGAGGGGGCCGGCGCAGCACGAGCGGCACGTTCGGCTTCTCGAAGGGCTTCAGGTAGTCGCCCGCATGGATGTCCGCGCAGGCCTGCTCCACGACCGCGGTGGCGGTGTTCTCCTCTACGAGCAGGACGCGCAGCCACCCCGTCGTCTCGACCTTCCGGCCGATGGTGCGGCCCCTCACGGGATGTTTCACCGAATAGGCGCGGTGGTGGGTGGTGAAGACGTCGCCCGGCTTCACGCCGGCGTTGCTCCCCTTGCCCAGGTAGAGGATGTCGCGGTCCGCGTACGCGTGCTTGGCGGCGCCCTCCTCGCCGCCGATCACCCGCAGGCTCTCGTCCTCCTCGTCCGTCACGACGTAGTGCGCGCACTGCATCGTCGTCTCTTCGGTCACCGGGTAGAGTGCGGTAGCCGCGTCGCCCTCAGGGCCCGGCAAGCCCTCGTCCGGCGGGAACTCTTCTTCCATTCCCGCCTGGTCCGTGATGAGCGAGACCTTCGGCATCAGCAACGGGTCGCCGGGGTAGATCCAGTGGGCGTCGCTGACGTACCGATTGAGGTCCCAGATCTGGGGCCACAGGAAGTTGTTGCCGAGGTAGCGCCCGGCGAGGTCCCACATCGTGTCGCCGCGCTCGACGATGTGATACGAGGCACCCTCGGGTATCGTCTCAGGGTACTTGTAGCGGGACCAATGGGGCGCCACCGTGGCGGGCCCCGTGCGCAACCCGCCCTCGGCGGATGCCGGGTCTTGCGCGTCGAGGCGGGCCGCCATCAGCGGAAGCGCGGCGAGGGCGCACAGAATCGCCGTCGATCTCACGGGCAACCTCCTGAGCGGCTGCGTCGCCGCTCCCTGCTCTCCGGGGCGACCCCCGATCGGATCCCGCAGACCCTCCCGGACACCCCGACACGACCCGGGATTTGGCTGGATAGTAGCAAAAAAGGGAATGGCGTCAAGCCTTTTTTTGCAGGTCTCTAAAGTGACGTCTCAGCTTGGAGGTCCGCGGCCGGCTTTGGCGATGGCGTCGCGGCCGGGCTCGGGGCTGCGTCGGGCGCGGCGGAGGGGTCGGCCTGGCCCGCATCGGGATCGGACGCGGGGCCCGGTACGGGCGGCGCGGGCAGGCCAGGAGCCTCCCGGGATCCCCCCGGTGGGAGCTGGGCGAGCAACTCCCGTGCCTCCTCGGCGTGCTTGCTCTGCGGGTACTCCTCGAGGAGACGGGCCAGGTGGGGACCCGCCTCCGCGCCGCGTCCCGACAGATGCAGGCACTGCGCCAGCCGGTACAGCACCTCGTCGAACTGCTCGTAGTCCGGGAACTCGGTGATGACGCCTTCGTATCGCGTGATCGCGGCGCGGTAGGCCTCGCGGGTCCGCTGGTAGAAGTAGCCGGCCACGAACTCCGCTCGAGCGAGGCTCTGCCGGCACTCCTGGATCCGCGCCCGCGCCTGTTCCACGTACGGCGAGCCGGGGTAGAGCTCCACCAGCCGCTCGTACTCCTCCAGGGCCTTCTGGGTGGGCGTCTGGTCGCGGTCGGGGCCGTTGCGCTGCTTGTGGTTCGCCTCGGCGGCCTGGAAGAGCGCGTAGTCGCTCCTCGGATGGGACGGGTACAGGGTCAGGAACTCGCGGTATGCCGAGATCGCCAGGATGTAGTTGCCTGTGCCCCCCTCCTGGAAGTAGGCGTCACCGACGCCGATGCGCGCGGCGGGGCCGTACTCGCTCTGGGGGAAGCCGTCGATGATCCGCTTGTAGTGCTGGCGTGCGTTGCTCCACTGCCTCTTCTCGAACGCCTTCTGTCCGGCCTCCCAGATCACCTGGTCGGAGTTGCTGGCGAGCGTGGCGATGTCGGGCTCGCCCCCGCTCGCGCAGCCGAGCGCCAGCAGGGAGGCGGCCGCGAGGAGGAAGACTGCCGCAGCCGCCGGCCGGACCGCCCGGGACCCGGGGAGGAAGCGCCTCCCAACCGCAGTGTTGTGCCGCACGCCTGGGCTCGACGCCTCCTGTGGCCTAGGGACACGTCCCCCTGTTCCTGTAGACGCGCCGCCGTGCCGGGCGGTCGGCGCCGCGGCTGCGGCGAGGGCCCACCGCCGCGCCAGCCTCACGTGAGCCGCCTCCGCAGGTCGGCCGGCAGGCGGCGAGGTCGTCCCCGCCCGTCCACGGCGGCATGGGACGTGGTCGCGGTCGCGAGCGGTCCCGGCGTCCCCGCACGCCGGACTTCGTAGGCGAAGCTCACGCGCGCTCCGCTGAGTGCCACCAGCCACGTCCGGATCTCCAGGATGTCGTCGTAGAGCGCCGGCCGGAGGAACCGGGCCTGGGCATCTACGACCGGCAGGCGCAGGCCCGACTCCTCCAGCTCCCGATAGGTAAGACCGCGCGCTCGGAGGAGGTCGGTCCGGCCCACCTCGAACCAGGCGAAGTACTCGCCGTGATGGGCGACGCCCATCTGGTCCGTCTCGGCGTATCGCACGCGTACGGTGGACGACGCCTCCACCGGCAACCGGTCGGTGCTGGTGCTCCGGGCGGCGGCCGCGCTTCCCGGCGCCCTCGGCGCGGTCACCGGCACGCCTCCACCAGCCGGCGGGCGGCCGACTCCGGGTCGCCCTGTCCGAAGACCGCCGACCCGGCGACCAGGATGTCTGCCCCCGCCTCGACCAGGGCCGGGGCGTTGCCGGCATCGACGCCTCCGTCCACCTCGATCTGCGTTGCCAGCCGCCGCTCCCGGACCTGCTGGCGGAGCCGCCGCAGCTTGTCGAGGCTGGAGGGCAGGAACGCCTGCCCCCCGAAGCCCGGGTTGACCGACATGACGAGGACGTAGTCCAGCTCGGGGAGGATCTCGTCGAGGCTCGAGAGCGGGGTCGCGGGATTGAGCGCGACGCCCGCGCGCACCCCCCTCTCCCGCAGGCGCGCCACGCCGCGCTGTAGATGCGGCATCGCCTCCACGTGGACGCTGATCCAGGATGCGCCGGCGTCCACGAAGGCGTCGATGTGGCGGTCGGCTTCCTCGATCATCAGGTGCACGTCCAAGGGCAGGCGCGTCGAGCGGCGGAGCGACTTGACCACCACGGGGCCGACGGTGATGTTCGGGACGAAGTGGCCGTCCATCACGTCCACGTGGACCACCCCGGCCCCGCCGCGCTCCGCCCCCGCGATCTGTTCGGCGAGGCGGCCGAAGTCCGCCGACAGGATGGAAGGGGCGAGGATCACGGGGGATCGCCCATCCGGCTGACGTCCAGGCTCACCGGCGTCAAGGGGCTCACGCGGTGGCCCGCAGCGGGGACCTGCCGCAGGACGATGCCAGGCTCCACCCCCGGATACGTCCGATAGCGTACGTCGGCCACCTTCAATCCCCAACGCCGCAGGCCCTCGAGAACGTCGTCGGCGCGCCGGCCGATCAGGTCGGGCATCACGTAGTCGGAGCGCGCCAGCCCCAGGCTGACCAGCAGCGACGCGCCCTCGCCCGAGGGATCGGACTCGCCCGGCGGGGGATGCTGGACGAGGATCGTCCCTTCGGGCGCAGGGTCCGGCACCTCCACGACCCGGGTCACCGGCACGTCCGCCTGCTCGAGGCTCAGCCGGCCCGTCCGCAGGCTCTCCCCTTCGACCGCGGGCACCGTGAGCCGCTTCGGTCCCAGGCTTAGCCACACCCGGATGCTGCGGTGGCTCTTCAACGTCGCCCCCGCGGGCGGGTCCTGTGCGACCACCTGATCAGGCGGCACCTTGGCGTCGTTGCGTCGTCCCTCGATACGCATCAACAGTCGATGGCGCCTCGCGATCGCTCCGGCCTCCGGGATCCGCCGCTCGAGCAGCGATGGCACGACCACCTCCTGAGAGCCCAGGACCGCCCTCATCGTGGTGATCGCGCTCAGGCCGGCGGCGAGCACGAGTCCCGCCGCCAGCAGCCCGTACCTCAGGAGGAAGACGGCGAAGCGTTTGATACCCAAGGATGTTCCTGCCCGCTCCGCACAGGGACCAAATGGTTAGCCTACCACAAGAGCCGCGCCTCCGCCCCCCGGGTCAGCTCCGCTCGAGCACGGCGGCGAAGAACGAGTCGCCGCGGTCGCGCTCCGGCCGCGTGCGGAGGTACGGGGGCTCCGCGAACGGCCCGGCCCAGTCCGGGAGCGCGGCGGTGCGGAAGCCGTGGTTGGCCCGGAGGAACGCTTCGACGGGCTCCTCGTTCTCCTCGGGCTCCGACGAGCAGGTGGAATAGACCAGCACCCCGCCGCCGCCGACCAGCGGAGCCAGCGCCGCCAGCAGGCCGGCCTGTCGGCGTGACTGGGTCTCGAGATCCTCCGGTCGCACCCTCCAGCGGATGTCGGGATGGCGGCCGATCGTGCCGAGTCCGCTGCACGGAGCGTCGAGGAGGACGGCGTCGAAGGGTCCCCGGAAAGGGGGCCGGTTGGCGTCCGCCCGCGCCAGGCGCACGTTGCGGCAACCCCATCTGTGGATCAGGCGCCGCAGATCCGGCATCCGGGCGCCGGAGACTTCGGCCGCGATCACGATGCCCTCGTCGCCCGCCAGATCGGCCATCAGCGTCGTCTTGCCGCCAGGTGCGGCGCAGGCGTCGAGAGCGAGTCCCCGGCCTGCGGCCAGGCGGGCGACCATCTGCGAGCCCTGGTCCTGCACGTACAGGACTCCCGCGGCGGCCAGCTCCGCCGCCCGGCCCGCGGTGGCCTCCCAGGCGCCGGGTACCGCCAGCGGGCGGGGCTCGAGGCCGGCCTCACGCACCCGGTGGGGCGCGTCCTGGACCCGAGGGTTCAAGCGGAAGGCGACGGGCGGCACGTCGAGGAAGGCCCGCGCCCTCGCGACCGCGGCCTGCGGTCCCAGCCGCGCCAGCCAGCGCTCCGCCAGCCAGGTGGGGAGCGACCCCTCCGTGGTGAGCCATGCCAGCGGGTCGTCCTCCGGGCTGGGCGAGGGCGGCGGGCCGTCGCGCTCGAGCCGGCGCAGGACTGCGTTCGCCAGCCCCGAAGCCCGGGGCGCCGCCTGTCGGACGAGATCCACGGATTCCGATACCGCGGCGCGAGGCGGCACGCGGGTACGCAGGAGCTGGTAGGCGCCCAGGCGAAGGGCCTCACGGACGCGCAGATCCAGGCCTTCGAACGGGCGCGAGGTCAGTGGGCGCAGGACGCTGTCCAGCATCCCGCGGTGGCGGAGGACTCCCAGGACCAGCTCGTGCAGCAGCGCACGGTCGCGGCGATCGAGGCGCTCGACGTCGGGGCCGGCCAGGCGGTCGGCCAGGGTCGTTCCCCCCCGGGCCACGTCGAGCAGGATACGGAACGCGAGCTGCCGAGCCAGGGTGGCCACAGGCCTGGGCTCCGCTGGCGGCTACGCCCCGCCGAAGCGAGCGCCGGGGCGGATCCGCGCGCCTGCCGCGAAGGCATGGGCGGCCATCGGGCGCCGGCTCTGCGGTTGGACCTCGAGCAGGCGGAGGCGGGTGCCGGCGCCCGCCGCGACCACGATCCCGTCGTGGTCGACGGCGACCACTTCACCGGGTTCACCGCCTCCCCCCGCCTCGGCCCGGGCGCGGAGGAGCTTGACGGGCCGTCCGTGCAGGGCCGACGTGGTGGAGGGCCACGGCCGGAAGCCCCGCACCCGGGCGGCCAGCTCCGGGGCCGGAAGCCTCCAGTCGACGAGCCCGTCCTCCTTGCGCAGCATCGGTGCGAGCGAGGCCCGCGCGTGGTCCTGGTGGACCGGCTGGAGCGTGCCCTCCTCCAGGCCGGCGAGCGTGGCGACCAGGAGCTCCGCGCCCATCCGGGCCAGGCGGGGCTCCAGCTCGTCCGCGGTCTCGTCGGCCCCGATCGCAGTGGCGGCGGAAAGGAGGGTGGGCCCGGTGTCGAGCCCCTCGTCGATGAGCATCGTGGTGACGCCCGTCTCCCGTTCGCCCCGGGCGATCGCCCACTGGATGGGTGCGGCTCCGCGGTAGCGCGGGAGCAGGGATGCGTGGACGTTCACCGTCCCGCGAGGCGCCAGGTCGATGACCGCCCGTGGAAGGATCTGTCCGTAGGCCACCACCACCTGGACCTCCGGTCGGAGGGCCCGGAGCTCCTCCACCGCATCGGGGTCCCGGACGCGCCGGGGCTGCAGGACGGGGATTCCGCGGGACTCGGCGACCGGCTTCGACGGGGGAGGGCCCATCCCCCGGCCCCGGCCCTTCTCGCGGTCGGGCTGGGTCACGAGGGCGGCGACATCGTGCCCGGCCTCGAGGAGTGCCTCGAAGGACGGTATCGCGAAGGCGCCGCTGCCGAGGAACACCACGCGCACGGGATCACTCGTCCCAGTCCTGGCTGCGCGCCTTCTTGCGCAGCTTCCGCTTGAGCAGGTCACGCTTCAGCGGGGAGAGCCGGTCCACGAAGAGCAGCCCGTCGATGTGGTCGATCTCGTGGCAGAAGGCCCGGGCGAGCAGCTCGGTGCCGGTGTAGATCCGCTCGGTGCCGTCCGGGTCGAGGCCCTTGACCGTGACCTGCGCCGGCCGGACCGGCGAGGCCCCATAGCCCGGCACCGAGAGGCATCCCTCCTCGTGGCGCTGCTCGCCCTCCTTTTCCACGACCTCGGGGTTGATGAGCTTGATGACCTGGCTCTCGTCCTCGCCCACCGAGAGGTCGACGACGATGACCCGGAGCGGGACTGCGACCTGGGGAGCGGCGAGCCCGATCCCGGGCGCCGCGTACATCGTCTCGACCATGTCGTCGAGGAGGCGGAGGACGTCGTCGTCGATGCGCTCGACTGGACGGGAGGGGGCGTGGAGGGCGGGATGTCCGTACTTCACGATGGGCCTTATGGCCATGGGCCTCCGGGGGCATGCTCGGTCCTTCAGAACGGCGACACACCAGCGGCTTCCGTCAGTCAGTACATCCGCGCAGCCGCCTACGCCTCTTCGGCGGGGCGCCGGGAGAGGAACTCCCGCCATCGGGCGCGCGTGGCCTCCAGGTGGTCCAGCACCTCCACCAGGGAATCCCCGCCGAACTTCTCCATCAAGGCGTCCCCGATGACCCACGCCACCATCGCCTCTCCCACGACGCCCGCCGCGGGGACGACACAGGTGTCGCTGCGCTCGACCGAAGCGCTCCGCGGCTCCTTGGTCCGCATGTCCAGGGATTGGAGCGGCATGAGCAGCGTGGGGATGGGCTTCACCACCGCCTGGGCCCGCAGCTCCTCGCCGTTGCTGACGCCCCCTTCCAGCCCGCCGGCCCGGTTGCTGCCGCGGTAGAGCGACCGCTCGTCGTCGTAGAGGATCTCGTCGTGGAAGCGGGCCCCGCTCGTTTCTCCGGCCTCGAAGCCCGCGCCCAGGGCGACGGCTTTCACCGCCGGGATCGACATCAGGGCGTGCGCCAGGCGCCCGTCGAGCCGGCGGTCCCATTGTGCGAAGGATCCGAGGCCCGGAGGCACGCCGCGGGCGACGACCTCGAAGACACCGCCGAGCGTGTCACCCGCCTTCTTGGCCCGGTCGATCTCCACCTTCATGGCGTCCCCCGCCACGGCGTCCGCGCAGCGCACGGGGCTCTCCTCGATTTGCGCCAGGGCCTCCCACGCGACCGGGGGGGCGGCGGGCATGGCCGCCGGCCCGATCCGCAGGACATGGCTCCGCACCTCGACGCCCGCCGCGGCCAGGAGCGGCCGTACCAGCGCGCCGGCCGCGACCCTGGCCGCCGTTTCCCGGGCGCTCGCGCGCTCCAGGACGTTGCGCAGGTCGTCGGTCAGGTACTTGAGCGCGCCGGCCAGGTCGGCGTGTCCCGGCCGCGGGTGCTTGAGGGCTCGGCGGCGGCGCGCCTCCGGCGGCCGCGGGTCCGGAGACATCGTGTCCCGCCAGTTCTGGTGATCGCGGTTGCGGATCAGGAGCGACACCGGGCTGCCGAGCGTGCGGCCGTGGCGCACCCCCCCCAGTACCTCGACGCCGTCCCGCTCGATCGCCATCCGGCCGCCGCGCCCGTAGCCCCCCTGCCGCCGCACGAGGTCGGCGTCGATGGCGGCCCGGTCCACGGGGACTCCGGCCGGCAGGCCCTCCACCACGACGGTCAAGGCGGGCCCGTGGGACTCGCCGGCTGTCAGGAAGCGCAACATGGTCGTGTTCCAGCGTATTCCGATCGCACCGGCCGATCAAAACGCAGGCTCGCCTGGTCGGGCCGCGATCCGGCGCCGCCCTTCCGGTCCAGCCGATGCGCGGGGCGCGGAAGAAGCGTGGAGGCTAGGCCAGCCGTTCCGGCAAGTCAACCGCGGACACCGGCGCGCGCCCCTTGCCGCTTGTGACACTGCACCAACCGTGACAAAGGCGCGTCTCGGGCATGCCGCGCGCGCTTATCCTCCCCGGGATCGAGCGAACGGGCGTCCGGGCGCCGTTTGCCCTCACCCCGAGGGCGGGCGACGGACGCCGCCAATCGAAGGAGTGCGATGAGCGTCAGTCCGTCCGTCCAGTTGGGTTTCCCCGCCCTCCCGGCCAGCCGGGGCCACGGCGCCTGCATGGAGGCGCGTAGCGCGCTGGCCCAGGGCCGCCACGCCGACGCCCTGGGCGCCGTCCGGCGGGCGCGGCGCGTGCGGGGAGGAGCGGAGGCGCCGGTGCTCGCGCTGGCGGAATGCGACGCGCTCTTCGGCCTGCTCCGGTACCGCGAGGCGATCGGCGTCCTCGACCGCGCGCTGGAGCGGCGGCCGGGCGACCCCGACCTGGAGGCTCGACTGCGGATCCAGCGGGGCCACGCCCTGTGGCGGACCGGAAAGGTGGAGGGAGGGCGCGCGGAGCTCGGGCGGGCGGAACGGCGCGCGGTGGCTCGTGAGACCGCGGGCCGACTCCACGAGGGGCTTGCTCTCGTCTCCTGGAAGGCCCAGGAGCTCGAGGACGCCCGACGCCACCTGGCCGCCGCGACGCGCGCCTACGAGACAGCCGGATCGAGGCTGGGGCTCGCCCGTACGCTCGAGACGGAGGCGGGGATGCTGCGCGATGCCGGGCAGCTCCGGGAGGCGCTTCGGCTGACCGAGCGCAGGCTGGAGATCGTTTCCGCCGAGGGCCGTCGGGCCGCCGCCGGGCTGGCCCTTGCCGACCGCGGTGCGCTCTACACGGTCATGGGGCGCTGGTACGAGGCCCGGATGGACCTGGACGCGGCGGGGCGGACGCTCGGCGACATCGGGGATCCCCGGGCGGCGACGGTGGTGGAGGTGAACCGTGCCGCCCTCGACCTGGCCCGGGGTGAGCTCGGCTGCGCTCGCACCGCGCTCGCGCGAGCCCGCGCCGCCCACACCGCCGAGGTCACGGACCCCCGCGGGCTGGCGGAGGCCCTGCTGCTCGGCTCCGACCTCGGCCTCGCCGGCGGGGACCACGAGACCGCCGAACGGCTGGGGGCGGAGGCCCTCGGGCTGTTCGCGCTGGCGAAGGACCGTGCGGGCGAGAGCCGGGGCCGTGTGCGGCGCGCCCATGCCCTGGTAGGTCTCGGGCGGGTCGCCGAAGCCGTCAAGGAGGGACGTCGCGCGGTCGAGGCCGGCATCGGGAACGGCCTCGCTCTCGCGCATCTGGCCCACGGCCGGGCCCTGCTTCGCGCCCGCCCTGACGAGGCCGACGCTGCCTTCCGCGATGTGCTGGCCCTGTCGGCCGAGCGCCCGGAGCTGGCCCACGCTGCCCGGGTGGGCCGCGCGCTCGTCCGCCGGGCCGGCCACCAGGACGAGGAGGTACGCACGGCGCTGAACGAGCTCGAGGCCTGGGCGGACCGGCGCCTGCTCTCGTACTGTCTTGCCGACATCCGCACCCTGGCCTGGGAAGCGTCCTCGACACGGCCCCCGTCGCCGGCGACGGGGGACGGCCGTGGGGACGGGCGGGACGGCGTTGCCGCCCTCTCCGAGGCCGCCCTCGCCCTGGCGCAGCCGGGGGAGTTTCCGGCTCGCTGGGCCGCCGCGATGAGGTGCGTGCGTCCAGTCCTTTCCTGGTGGCGGGCGGTGCTGGTCGCGGAGCCGGCGTGGGAGTGCCGAGCGGACGCGTTGGAGCCGACCCCGCTGGCGGCCGCGGACCTGGCCCGGGTGCTGGCGGCGCGGTGCTCAGCCCCGGACGTCCACGACCTGTTGCGAGACGAGGCGCTCCGGCGCCACGAGACCCGCGGCCTGCACGCGCTGGGCGCGGCGCTCGTGGCGCCCGCGGGTCCCGGTGCGGTGCTGTACGTCGACTTTCGCGAGGGCCTGTCGCTGCCGGGCGAGCGAGAGCTGACGTTCGTCGCCTGCCTGGCGCGGGTGCTCGCCACGCATCTGCCGCCGCCGGCGCCTCCCGAGGAGCCCGTGGCCCCGTTCCCCGGGATCCTCGGCCGGTGCGACGCCATGAATGCACTCTACCGCGCGATGGCGGCCGTCGCTCCATCGGAGGTGACGGTCCACGTCTACGGCGACACGGGGACCGGGAAGGAGAAGGTCGCGCGCGCCCTGCACGAGCGCTCGCGGCGTGCCGGCGGGCCGTTCGTCGCGATCAACGCGTCCTCGTACGGGGACGAGATGTTCCAGGCCGAGCTGTTCGGCCACCGGCGCGGCGCATTCACCGGGGCGGACCGGGACCGCGACGGGCTCGTGGCGGCGGCGGACGGAGGCACGCTGTTCATCGACGAGGTGACCGACCTGAGCCCGGTGGCGCAAGCCCGTCTGCTCCGCCTGATCCAGGAGCGCGTGTACCGCCGCGCGGGGGAGAACGAGGAGCGCAAGGCCAACGTGCGGATCGTGACCGCCTCGAACGTCCGGCTCGAGGACCGCGTCGCAGCTCGGGCGTTCCGCTCCGACTTGATGTACCGCCTGAAGGTCGAGACGCTCACGCTGCCTCCGGTTCGGGAGAGGGGAGGGGACGTCTTGATCCTGGCGCGGCATTTCCTCGCGCAGGCCGCGCGGCGCGAGGGCGTTGCCACACCGGTCCTCTCGTCCGAGGCGGGGCGGGTGCTCGTCGCCTACGACTGGCCCGGAAACGTCCGAGAGATCGACAACGAGATGCAGCGGCTCGTGCTCCGGGCGTGCCGGGGCCCGGTCCGCATCGAGCACCTCTCGAAGGAGCTGAAGGCGCCGCCCCAGCGCGGCCGGTCGTCGCTGAAGGAGGCCCTCCGCGACTTCGAGCGCGCCTACGTCGCGGAGGCGCTGGCGAGCAACGGCGGCAACCGCGCCCGCACGGCCCTCGAGCTGGGCCTCACCCGCCAGGCGCTGGTGGCGAAGATTCCGAGGCTGGGGCTGTAGCTACGCTGCCCAGTGCGCGAGGGGGCGGTTCGCCTCAATCCTGGGCGCACAAGGCCGCGTGAAGGTGGCGCGCGGCGGCGAGCAGGCTGCGGTCCTCCAAGAGGAGACTCACCCGGAAGCTCGAGGTCGAGAGGCTCAACACCTCTATGCTGGCCCCGCCGAGCACCTCCAGGCATCTCCTCACCGTCCGGAAGCTGGCGTTGATCCCCGCCCCGATCGCCGAGACCGCACCGACGCCCTCGCGCACGCGCACGGAGGCGCCCAGGGCGGCGAGCTCCTGGCGCAGGGCGGGGAAGTCGTGGACGTCGTCGAGTGGGATGACGAGGGAGGCCCGCTGGCCGCCACCCGCCGCCTCGACGACGAGCTGCCGGCCTGCGACCCCGCGTGCGTCGAGCCGGCCCAGCAGGTCGACGAGCACGGGAGCGCCGCCGTCGCTGCCGATCACGACGAGGCCGGTCTGGCTGGCGATCCCCAGGACCCGGCCCGGAGTCGCCGGCGGCAGCTTGCGCACGATCGTCTCGCCCGCGCCGCCGGTGCTCGCGCGGGCGTAGATCGCGATCCCCTTCTCCTTGGCGAACTCGACGGCGACCGAGTTCAGGACCCTGGCCCCCGCCTCGGCCAGCTCCTGCATCTCCTCGTAGGAGACCTCGGCCAGCCGGCGGGCGTCCGGCACCACCAGGGGATCGGCGGAGTAGACGCCGTCCACGTCGCTGTAGATCTCGCAGGCCTCGGCATCGAGGGCGGCCGCGAGGGCCACCGCGGTGGTGTCCGACCCGCCGCGGCCCAGGGTCGTCACCTCCTTCTTGTAGGAAACGCCCTGGTAGCCCGCCACGATCACGGCCTTGCCGCGCGCCAGCTCGTCCTGGACCCGGTACGGCCGGACCTCGACGATCCGCGCATTGGTGTGGGCGTCGTTGGTGATGATCCCCGACTGGGAGCCGGTGAAGCTCACCGCCGGGACGCCGCGCGCGTTGAGCGCCATGGACAGCAGCGCCATCGAGATGCGCTCGCCCGCCGAGAGCAGCATGTCCAGCTCGCGGCGGGGGGGGTTCTCGGAGACGCGGCGGGCGAGGCCGAGCAGCTCGTCGGTGGTGTCGCCCATCGCCGAGACCACGACCACGACGTCGCGGCCCGAGGCCCGGGTGGCGGCGACGCGGTCGGCCACGCGCCGGATCCGGTCGACGTCCGCGACGGAGGACCCGCCGTACTTCTGCACGACGCAAGGCCGGGTTGACTCGCTCGTCATCTCCGCACGGAGGCTTCGCGCCTATTGTATTCTCGGCTCCGTGGCCCGGAGCGGCGGCGCACCCGGCAGCCTGACGTCCCTGAGCGCGCTCGCCGGCAGCCGCCGGCTCCTCGCCGTCATGCTCCTCTCGTTCTCGTCGGGTTTCCCGCTGGGCGTGGTCTGGTTCGCGATCCCCACCTGGCTGAAGCAGGAGGGGGTCGACATCCGCGTGGTCGGGCTGTTCACGCTGGCCCAGGCTCCGTGGAGCTTCAAGGTCCTCTGGGCCCCGCTCATGGACCGCTACCCCCTCCCGTTCCTCGGCCGCAAGCGCGGATGGGTCCTTTTGTGCCAGGTCGCCCTCTTCGCCACCGGGCTCTGGCTGGCGGGCGTCTCCGACCGACCCGACGCGGTGTGGGTCATCGGGGCCGTCACGCTGGCGATCGCGTTCGCCTCCGCCAGCCACGATGTCGCTTACGACGCCTACGCGGTGGAGGTGCTGCGCCGCGAGGAGCACGGCCTGGCGGTCGGCGCCCGGGTCGCCCTCTACAGGGCGGCGATGCTGGTGTCGGGCGGAGTGGCCATCACGCTCGCCTCCCCCTTCGACGTGGCGGTGGCCGGCCACCACCTCTTCCGGTGGAACGGGTCGTGGCCGCTGGTGAACCTCGTCATGGCCCTGTGCTACCTGCCTTTCATGGCGATCACCGCCCTCGCCCCGGAGCCCGAGAGCCTGCCCGAGCCGCCGAAGACCCTCCGCGACGCGGTTTGGGGCCCGTTCCTGGGGTTCCTGGCCCAGCACCGCTCGCTCGAGATACTGAGCTTCGTCGTCCTCTACAAGCTCAGCGACAACCTGACGCAGGCCTTGACCCGGCCTTTCCTGGTGGAGGTGGGCTACAACCCGTTCGACGTCGGCGTGGCCACGGCGACGATCGGACAGGCCGCCGCGGTGGGGGGGACGTTCCTCGGGGCCCTGCTGACGCCGAGGCTCGGGCTCGGACGCTCCCTCTGGATCTTCGGCTTCTTCCAGGTCTTCTCGAACCTCGGCTACGCCGCGGTCGCCCACGTGGGCGTGAACCGCCCGCTCATGTACGGCGCTCAGGCCTTCGAGCACCTCTCCAGCGGCCTCGGCTCGGGAGCCTTCGGCGTGCTGCTCCTGCGGCTGACGCAGAAGCGCTTCTCGGCGACGCAGTTCGCGCTCCTCTCCAGCCTGTTCACGCTGCCACGGGTGCTCGCGGGGCCTCCGGCCGGGTTTCTCGCCGACGCCATCGGCTGGCGGGACTTCTTCGTCATGACGCTACTCGCCGGCATCCCCGGGATGGTCATGCTGGCCCGATTCGTCCCCTGGAGCGTCAGGGAGCCCGAGTTCCACGTCGAGGCACCGCCACGCGGGGAGCCGCTCGCCAAGGGACAGCTCGTCGCCCGCGCCGTGGTGGGCGGGCTCTCGTGCTGGCTCTGCGCCCTCGCCACCATGGCCGGGATGGCCGCGCTCGCGTCGTTCCGGGCCGGCCGCGGGTTCGAGCTGGCGGCCCACCTCGCAGCGTTGCTCGCGCCGAGGACCCTCGGGGGTTGGCTCACCGCGGTAGGCGTGCTTCTGGCCGGCGTGTTCGGCGCCCTGGCCACCGCCGCCATCCTGGTCGCGCGGCGCGGCCTCCGCACGGGCAAGGCCCTGCCGGCCGCCTGATCCAGTGCTGTCTCGCCAGCAGCGGCTGGGCTAGACTAGAACTGCCATGGCCCGCGAGGCTGCCCGCCTGGGATGGATCGGGGACCTCGAGGGAACCGGTGTCGGCCCGGCGGTGTCCAAACCCTCGAGCATCACCGGGGAGGTCACGATGGCCTCGGGCGAGATCGCGTTCCATGCCCCCGACGCCCTGGCGGGAGGGGCCGCCCTCGAGAGCGGCCTCGTCGAGCGGTGCCGCCGCGGTGACGCCCACGCGTTCGCCCGGCTGGTCGCGCTGCACGAGGGGATGGTCTTCAACCTGGCCGCCCGCCTCCTCGGGGACGTCGAGGAGGCCCGCGACGCGTCGCAAGACGTCTTCCTGCAGGTGTACCGGACGCTGGGCCGTTTCGAGGGACGCAGCTCTCTCAAGACCTGGATCTACCGCATCGTGGTCAACAACTGCCGCAACCGGCAGCGCTGGTGGCGGCGCCGGCGAAAAGACCGCTCGCTGTCCCTGGAGTCGATGACGCCCGCCGACGAGGCGCGAGCGGCCGCCGGGGACAAGCGGCGCTTGAGCCCGTACGACCACGTCCGGCTGGGGGAGCGGGCCCGCAGGGTGCAAGCCGCGCTCGGGCGGCTGTCGTTCGACCATCGGGCCATCCTGCTCCTGCGCGAGGTCGAGGGCCTCTCGTGCGAGGCCATCGGCGGCGCGCTCGGGCTGCCCCAGGGGACGGTCAAGAGCCGGCTGTCGCGGGCGAGGGAGTCCCTGCGGGTGGCGCTCGGCGGCACGCCGGGTGAGGACGAGACCGAGAGGAGGGCGGAATGAGCTGTCGTGGCGTGCGCCGCAGGATGTCGGCGCATCTGGACGGCGAGCTGCCCGGCCTCGAGGCCCGCGCCGTCGCCGCGCACCTGGCCGAGTGCGGATCGTGTGGAAAGCGCTGGCTGTCGCTCCGGCGCAGCCTGGAGATGCTGTCGGAGCTGCCGCGGCTGGACAGCGTCGAGGGGATCACCTCGCGCGTTCGCGACCGGCTCGAGGTGGAGAGCCGGGGTCCGGGCCTGGCGCTTCTCTTCCGTCCGAAGTGGGCGGCGCGTCCCCTGATCCTGCCCAGCCTGGTGCCGGCCTTCGTGGTGCTGGTCGCGGTGCTGGCGGGCGCCATGGCCCTGGACCACGACTCCAGCATCCTCACCCTGACGCCGGTGAGCGCGCGGGGCGAGCGGTGGGAAGGGCGAGTGCCCCCTTCCGGGACCGAAGGCAACCCCCTCTTCCCGTCCTCCGAGGTCAGCGTGCCGCGGTCCCACGCGCGCGACCTCTTCCCCGAGCAGCTCCTCACGGACATGGACGAGGGCTCGATCTTCTTCGAGTCCGTCGTGGCCCGGGACGGCAGCGTTTCGGCGGTCAACCTGATCGGGGGAGACTCGGTCAAGGCCGGGCCCTTGATGGACGCGCTGCGCCGGGAGCGGTTCGAGCCCGGCCGCTTCCGCGGCAGGCCGGTGGCGGTGAGCGTCTACTGGCTCATCAGCCGGATGGAGGTCCACGCGCCGATCACCTGAGTCGGCGCGCGGCGCCGACCACGTCCTCGACCGCGATCCGGTCCATGTCCCCCCCGGCGCCGCGGATCCACCTGACCTTCGGGCCCACCGGACACCACACCGCCGGGTCGGTCGGACCGAAGAGCGCGAGAGTGGGACTGCCCCAGGCCGCGGCCAGGTGGCTCACCCCGGAGTCGTTGCCGACGTAGAGCGAGGCCCGGGCCAGCAGCGCGCCGAGTCCCCGCGGGCTCAGGCCCCGTCCGCGAACCACGCCCGGAAGCACGGCCAGGGAACGGGCGGCGTCGCCGTCCGCGGGGCCCTCGACGAGGAGCCACTGCCGCCCCTCGTGAAGGGCCACCGCCACGGAAGCGAACCGGTCGGCCCGCCAGGACTTTGCCGGCGAGCCGCTGCCCGGATGGACGGCCAGGAAGCCCGGTCCCAGCGCATCCAGGAACGGCGCGGCCTCGGCCTGGTCGGCGGCCGTGGGCTCGAGGAGGGGCGGCTTCCCCCGCGCCGCGATCCCCAGCGAGGCGAGGCTGCGGGCGTACCACCACGAGCTGTGCCCGGCTGCCGCGGGCGGCGAGGGGTCGCCGGCGACAACGCGGGGGATCAGCGCGCCAAGGGCCCGGTGGATCGCGGTGTTCCGGGTGAACGCCAGGGCCGCGTCGTGCGCGGCGATCGCGTCGCGGAAGCCGCCGGGTGGGGGACCCTCGTCCAGGAGCAGGCCGGCGGCTTCCGGGCGGTCCCAGGCCACCAGGCGGTCCACTTCCGCCGGCCCAGGGCCAACCAGCGCCGTCCCCGAGGACGCGGGCGCCAGGAGGGTCACGCCGTGTCCTGCCCGGCGCAGCGCCGCCACCGAGCGCCTCAACAGGAGCACGTCCCCCAGAGCGCCGGCCCGGAGGAGCAGGACCCTCAGAGGCGGGCTCCCGGCTACGGGATCTCGACCCGGGCGCTGGCCAGGTTGCCGAGCAGGTCGGCGGCGCGAGCCACCAGGAGGTGAGGTCCGGCCGAGGAGAGCTCGCCCACCGTGATCTCGTAGGTCTCCTCCAGCGAGTCGTTGATCCCGTCGACCGGATGGACCTCCTGCCATGGCCCGCCGTCCACGGAGAACTCGGCCCGGCGCACGAGGCTGCTGTCGTCGCGGACCACCACCTTGACGCGGGTGGGGGAGCGCCCCACGAGCGTGGCGCTGACGGAGGGCGGCGTGTTGTCCACGTCGAAAGGCAGGCTCTCCCGCTCCCCGGTGAGCGCCAGCGCCTCCGGGTTGGCGGGGCTGTCGCTCGCGACCACGCGCACGACGTAGCGTCCGTTGGGAACGGTGGTGGTGTCCCAGGCGAGCACGGAGTCGGTCAAGCCCTTGCGGAGCAGGCGGAAGCGGGTCTCGCCGGCCGGCCGGTAGTGGACCTGGTAGGCTAGCGCGTCCTCGTTGGGGTCTTCGGCCTTCCAGGAGAAGGTCTGGATGCCGCGCTGGAACAGCTTGCGGCTGTAGCTGGTCGCCGGGGGCAGTCCGCCCCGGAGGTGGGGCGCGGTCGCACGCGGCTCGGCCTGAGGGCCCTGCTCGAGCCCGAGGATCTCGGGCTCGCCGCTCAGGGACAGCGGCTTCTGGAACACCTCGCCCGGTGGGTGCACGGTGACCGACTGGACCTCGGGACGGAGGTTCCTCTGGAGGTAGGCCGTGCTCACTGAGTCGAGGATGGGCGACCGGCCGTCCTTGCCGGCCAGGACGACCCGCACCTGGAGGAACCGCGCCCGGGCGCTCGTGACGGGGTCTCCCTGGCTGTCGCCGTACGGTGGGGACCAGTCGGACCACGTCGAGTCCGGAGAGCCGGTGTTGCCGCTGCGCGTCTGGATCTCGACCTCGGTCCCCTCCGGCTGCGAGGCCAACCATCGGAGCCGTCCCCACGTGGAGACCGTCTCGGTGTCCTGGGGCTCGGAGGTGAACGTCCCGGCCGTCCCGGGCTTCCCCTCCATGCCGTACACCTTGCCCGGGTTCGAGGTGGCGAGGAACAGCGCCCCAGCGGCGCCGCCGTGAATCGCGGTGACCTGCTCGGCGGGGAACGACGACACCATCGTCCACGTCCGGTCGTTCCGGATCCGGTAGAGCTTGCCCTTGTTCCCGGTGCCGATCACGACCGATTCTTCGTGTACGACAAGGGAGTGCGGCATCTCGTCGCCGGAGGACCAGAGCGTGTCCACCTCCCCCGAGGGGAGGATGCGGAGCACGGCGCCCTTGGCCGTCCCTGGCCGCGGCGTCTCGACCGACCGCGGGGAAGGCGATGGGACCGGCATCAGCGGCGCCATGACGGTGAAGCTCTCGGTGACGGTGACCTCGCCGGTCTGGATGGTCGGGGGCGGGACGGGGGGGGACGGGGCCCGCGCCGGCCCCTCGTCCCGTTCCTTGCCGTCGATCACGGCGGCGTAGAGGCTCCCGTCCGGGCCGACGTCCAGCGCCTTCACCTCGCGGTACGGCGAGTCGTGGAGCACGAACACCTTGCCGGTGGCGTCGATGCGGTACAGGATGCCGCCGGGCGCGCTGCCGGCGTAGACCGTTCCGGTCCTGTCGGTGGCCAGCGCGGTGACGTGCGTCTCCCCGCTCGAGAACAGCACCTGGGCCTTTCCCTGACGGTCTACCCTGTGGACACGGCCCTCCGCGCCGGCGCCCACCAGCAGGTTGCCGCGGGCGTCGAAGGCCAGGCTCCAGATGTACCGGTCGCTGGGATCGTAGAAGATGTCCGCCTTCCCCGTCCCGTCGATCGCGTACACCTTGCCGTCGGGGGAGGTGCCCGCGTACAGCTTGCCGTCGGGTCCCGCCGCCAGCGCATGGACCTCCAGCTCGGGCGCGTCGTAGAACAGCTTGCCCTCCCCGTTCTCGACCCGGAACACCTTGCCGTCGTTCCCGGTCCCGGCGTAGACGACGCCCTTGGAATCGCGGGCCAGGCTCCAGACGTAGGGCGCCTCGGTCTCGTGGAGCGAACGTGACTCCGGGGCGAGGCGGACGCGGCCCTCGGAATCCACCGACAGCCCGTCGGTCGTGCCCGCCAGGAAGTCCCTGGCTCCCTCGATCTTCCAGAATTGCGGCTGGGCGGCCCGGATCGGGAGGTCCAGCCGGAGGGCGAGCAGCGACAAGACGGCGACGGCGGGGACGGCCCGGCGCATGCAACCTCCTTGGGATCGGGCTCCGGCTCCGGAGACGGCCCTGATGGGAGGCTTCCGGCCCGTCCTCAACGTTCGACGGTGATGGACAGCAGGCGCGAGCCGGACACGGCGTAGTCGGTGGGAAGGTCGAAGTCCCACACCGAGGCGGTGCGTATGGGGATGACGTTCCCCGCCTGTTCGGGAGCGGCCAGCACGGAAAGGACCGAGGGCGGGAGGGACTGCAGGTACTCGCCGGAGACGATGGCTCCTTCGTCGCCACGGAAAAGCCTGGCGTAGACGTGGTTGTTGTGGCGCAGGCCGTTGATGGCCCGGATCAGCTGGTCGAGGTCCTTCGGCACGAAGGGCTGCCGCATCTCCCGCTGCTCCATGCCGTCCAGGGCGGAGGCGTCGGCGACCAGGAGGGAGTAGGTCCCGGGGGGCGCGCTGGCCGGGACCACGAGAGGGATGGTCTCTGAGAGCGTCTCGCCCCGGTAGGTGCGCAGCTGCAGCTTGAGCGTCGCCATCGAGCCGGGGCGGATCGGCCCCGTCCGCTCGATCCACGCCCGCTGCAGCGTGGCGGCCTGGACGGTCTCGTAGGAGGAGACGTCCACCTGGACCTTGTCCACCGAGATACGCTCGAAGTCGTTCGACATCAGGTAGGCCAGCGGCGCGGCGACGAGGGCGGCCGCCTGCAGGGAGGGCTGTTCGAGCGTGAACAGGTCCTCCACCCGGACCTCCCGGCCCGCGGAGAGGGCCAGCTTGGCGTCGACCCGCACCGTCGAGGTTCCGAAGGTGCGCTCGTTCGCCTGTAGCACCGAGGCCAGAGCGACGTACGCCAGCACCGGGCTGAACAGCTCGTCTTCCACCATCCGGAAGGAGAACCGCCGCTCCTCTCCGCGGCTGGTGTCCAGCTTCACCTCGACCGGGATCATGCGGGGCGCCTTCCCCAGGCGTCCCGAGATGGCGGTCACCCGGTCCTGGTCGATCGTCCCCACCGCGTCGCGGGTGGCGGTGCTGATCTTCCAGGACTGGTAGAGGCTCGGAAAGACCGAGTACACGTACGCTTTCTTCATCGGGAACTGCGTGGGCCCGAGGTTGTAGAAAGGGTGGCCGAACGCGTACACCCGGTCGCCGTCGATATGGGTGATCGTGCCGGTCACCGAGAGGTCCATGTCGCCCTCGATCAGCGTCACTCCCACCGCTCCGCCGGGCGAGAGGTCCGGCAGCGGTCCGGGCGGGACGCCCGCGTTGCCGGCGCCGAGCACCGGGGTGAACCCGAGGCTCCCGAAGAGGCCGCGCGCCCACTCGAAGGTCGCGTGGTCGAACCCCGAGAAGACGAGCGGGAGCGAGAGCGGGGTCAAGGCGAGGCCGGAGAGGCGCCCGGGCAGTCCGGTGAGCGTACCGCGGTCGGGGGACACCACCCGGAGCGGACGCTGGAGCGCCGCGACGAGCGCCTCGCGGTCCAGGGGCACCGCCGGTCCTCCCGGCCCGAAGCCGGCGTTGAAGCGCGCGGAGACCGGACGCGGGGCGGGAGTACGGGTGGCGTCGATCATCTCGCCGATCGGTGTGATCCCGGCGATCGTCTCCTTCGAGAAGGGGAACCCGTAGGCGACCGCCCCCAACAGCTTCCCGTCGATCAGGACGGGGCTGCCGCTCATCCCAGCGATGACGCCCGTCTTCTCGAGCGGACCACCCTCGAGGCGCGCGATCACCACGCTCTGCTTGGGGCCGATGGCGTTCTCCAGGAGGCCCAGGATCTCGACCTTGAACTCTTCGACCCTCGTCCCCTCGAAGACGGTCCGCCCCACGCCGGTCATCCCGGGGCGCACCTGGTCCAGGGGGAAGATCTCCTGCCCGATCAGGGAGCTTGCGGAGAGCGTGGCGGCGGCGAGCAAGGCCGCACGCAGCATCACACGACGCATCTTCAATCCCTCCGGTGCCCGGGAGCGCCCGACGCCTCCGTCTGGAGTCGTCCCCGCTGCTCCTTGCCTGGATCTTAAGGAGTGCGGGGCGCACACGTCAACGTCGCTCCGGGGAGCTTCGCTTGACGCTCCTCTCGGGCGGCCGATAACATGGCGTCTTTGTCGCGCTTCCCTGGGGCCCGACGGAGAGCGCCGAGGTGCACACCATGGACGTCGCCGAGCGCAGGACCGCAGCCGCGGTCCCTGCCTGCCTGTTCGCCTTCCTCCTGCCTGGGGCAGGGCACCTCTATCTCCGCCGAACCGGCAAGGGGCTCCTGCTCCTGGGCGCCGTGGGTGCCTTGTTCGTCTTCGGTGTCGCGATGGACGCGCGGCTCCACATGTACATCGGGCTGGACGACCCGCTCTCGCTGCTGCGCAGCGTGGCCCAGATGGCGATCGGGATCCCTTACTTCGTGGCCCGCGGGCTCGGGTTCGGGTTCGACGAGCAGCTCGTGAAATCCGTCGCCCACGAGTACGGGAACACCTTCACCGAGGTCGGGGGTCTGCTGAATGTCCTGATCGCCCTCGACGCCTACGACATCGCGGTGGGCCGGAAGCCCTGACGATGGCCAGCCACCTCGCCAACCTCCTGCTCTTCTCCGCGCTCGTTTCGGCCGTCTTCGCCCTACTGCTCCGCGAGCGCACCCGGGACCGGGTCCGTTTCGGCCTGACCGCCTTCGGCGCCTTCGTGCTCTCTGCGCTGGTGGTAGGTTGGGCCATGTATCCGTTTCCAGGCTGAGCCGCCTTGCGCGCCGGGAACGCGAATCGAGCGAGCAGCCAATCCGCGCGCACAGCGGCTTCTCTAAGCGAGGGGAGAGTCCGGTGCTGTCCCTTTCCGCCCGAGCTCTCTCACCCTTGATCGACCGCCTTGCCGTGGCCGGCGGACTCCGCCTCGCCGGCGCCTTCGTGGGGGCCGCCGCATACCTCCGCCTATCCAGGCGCGCCCCCGCGCGATGAGCGACCTCCGCATCGCGCTGGTCCCGGGCGACGGCATCGGCGTCGACGTCGTGGCGGAGGCGGTGAAGGCGCTGACGGCGGCGGCCGACGCCGCCGGCCGCACCCTGCGAATGACCCCTTTCGACTGGGGCGCGGAGCGGTACCTGCAGACCGGGGTGACGCTCCCAGCCGACGCGATCGAGCGTCTGCAGGATGGCTTCGACGCGATCCTCCTCGGCGCCATGGGCGATCCGCGGGTGAGCGACAACCGCCACGCCGCCGACATCCTCCTCGGGCTCCGGTTCAGGCTGGACCTCTACGTGAACTACCGGCCGGTCCGGCTCTTCCACGAGAAGCTGTGTCCCTTGAAGGGCCGCCGGCCGGAGGACGTGGACTTCGCCGTCTTCCGCGAGAACACCGAGGGCCCGTACGTGATGATGGGCGGAACGTTCAAGCGGGGCACGCCTGACGAGGTCGCGACCGAGATCGACCTCAACACCCGCCGAGGCGTCGACAGGATCGTGCGACACGCCTTCGACCACGCGCGGGCCCGACGTCTCCCGGCCGTGGTGATGGCGGACAAGTCCAACGTCCTGACCCACGGCCACGGGCTGTGGCAGCGGGCGTTTCGGGAGGCGGCGGCCGCGTACCCAGGGATCGAGGCCCGCCACCTCTATGCCGACAGCCTCGCCCTCCAGCTCGTCCGCGATCCAGCCCAGTTCCGGGTCATCGTCACCTCGAACATGCTCGGCGACATCGTGACGGACCTCGCGGCAGCGCTCCAGGGCGGCCTGGGCATGGCGGCCTCGGGCAACATCCACCCCGGGAGGATCTCGCTGTTCGAGCCGGTCCACGGCTCCGCCCCCTCCTTTGCGGGCAGGAACGCCGCCAACCCGATGGGCGCGATCCTCAGCGCCGCGCTGATGCTCGAGTACCTCGGGTGGGCCGCCGAAGCGTCGCGGATCGAGGAGGCGGTCCGGTGGGCGGTCGAGAACGACCGCACGACCGCGGATATCGGCGGGGGCCTGGGCACGCGCGAGGTCGGCGACGCGATCTGCGAACGACTGCGTCGAAGCTGACCCGGGACCCGCGCGGGCGGGCCGCGAACGCCGGCGGGCCGGCCGGCCGCGGGTAGAATGGCCCTTGAGGCCCCTCGCCCCGCGGAAGGCCCACCATGAAACCCGGTAGAACGATCTCGCTCACGCCCGGCAAGCGCGTCCTCTTCCTCACGAAGGACGCGGACCTCATCCGCCGCCAGCTCCGTGGCGAGCTGGACCTCCGGATGGAGGACCTGCGCGTCGAGGATCTGATGGACGACGTCAACACCGACGCCATGACGCCGGCCTGGGCGTGCTTCGACCACCGTCCGGAGGACATCGCCCGGAACGCCTACGCGGGGATCACGGTGGGCGGCGAGCGGCTGTTTCCGGAAGGATCGCTGATGGCGGGCGGCTTCGAGGTCGTCGCCTCGGGTTACCGAAAGGGTGTGGGATCGTCCCGGGAGACGGCCGTCCAGGCGGAGAAGTGGTCCGGAATCCGGATCGCCATCGCCACCTCCTTCGCTCCCATCCACGCCCGCAACAACGTGAGCCAGGGCGTGCTCATGGGCGACCACGCGATGCTGCGGAGGCTGCAAGCAGGGGAGGGTCTCCCCCTCGATGAGTTCACGCGCCGCAGCGATCCCATAACCCGCCTCGTCGTGGAGCACGGGGGCCTGTTTCCTTTCACGAAGGCGTACGCGCGGGGCGAGGTCGCGTTTCCGCCGCCCGACACCGGGCCGAGGCCCATGACGATCGCCGAGAAGATCCTGGCCCGCCACCGGATCGGGGCGGCGGGTGAGTCCTGGGTCAAGCCGGGCGACGCGGTCCCGGTGCGTGTGGACGGGGGCTACTCCCACGAGTTCACCACCGCGCAGGTGGACTACTTCCTGGAGCAGGAGCACGGGCCCGGATACCGCCTGGCCAACCCGGCCCGGTTCGCGGTGTTCGAGGACCACCTCATCTACGCCGACGGCGTGCCGCGCATGGCTCCGTTCGCGGCGAAGATCCAGGAGCTGCGGGACCGCCAACGCGCCTTCCAACGCAAGACCGGCGTGCTCGACTTCTCTGCCATCGCCGGCGTCTCGCCGGGCATCTGCCATAGCGTCGCCCGCGAGAGAATCATCGAGCCCGGCGACCTGGTGCAGGCGACCGACAGCCACACCTGCATGGGCGGTTCGTTGAACGCCCTCGCCTACGGCGTGGGGGCGACGGAATACGCCGCCCTAGTGCATTCGGGCTTCACGTTCGTCGAGGTACCGGAGTCCATTCGCTTCGAGCTTCGGGGTGAGCTGCCCGCCGGCGTCACAGCCAAGGACGTGATGCTCCACATCCTCGCCAACCACGCCCGGCGGCAGGAGACCCTCGACCGCGTGATGGAGTTCGGCGGCCCGGGCCTGCGGGCGCTGTCTCCCGACGAGCGGGCCACCCTCGCCAACATGGCCACCGAGTGCTCCGCGAAGGCGGGCGTGGTGGAGGCGGACGAGGCGATGATCGCCTGGATCCTCGCCCGCCGGCCCGGGGCGAAGGCGGAGGCGTTCCGCGCGAAGGTGGTGGCCGCCGACCCGGGCGCCGAGTACGCCGGCGGCGTGCACGTCGTGGACCTCTCGTCCCTGCGCCCCATGGTGGCCACACCCGGCGATCCCGCCCGGGGCATCCCCTCCGACCCGACCAACGGCGCGCTCGTCGACGAGCTCGGAGACGTGCCGATCGACATCGCCTACGGCGGCTCCTGCACGGCGGGCAAGGAGGCGGACCTGGACATGTACGCCGCCGTGATGCGGGAAGCGCTGGCGGCGGGGAAGCGCGTGAAGGAAGGGGTCGCGTTCTACATCCAGTTCGGATCGCAGTCGGTCGAGGAGTACGCGCGCGGCAGGGGCCACGTGGACGTCTTCGAGCGCACGGGGGTGACGGTCATCCGCCCCGGCTGCGGTGCCTGCATCGGCTGCGGGCCGGGCGTGTCCACCACACGGGAGCAGGTGACGGTCTCGGCGATCAACCGCAACTACCAGAACCGCTCGGGCCCGGGCAGGCTCTACCTGGCCTCGCCCCTGACCGTCGCCGCTTCGGCGGTCGCGGGAAGGATCGTAGCGTACCGGGAGGGGATGTTCGGCTGACGACAACGGCTGGATAGATGGATTGACAAGCGGGTTGTCCCGGCGTGCAGGCATGCCGGTCGCGCGAGTTCTTGTGGAGCTCCGGGCTCGCTCCCTCCGGCCAACTCGCCGCTACGGATCGGGCGGAGCCCGGCTGGCGGCTACTCCGCCACCAACCAACGCGGGTGAGACAGGTCAAACGCCGGTCCCAGGGTCACTGGCGTCCGCCGTCCGGAGCCATCGGGCGCGACGAGCACCAGCCGGGCGCCGCCGCCGGTCCCCCGGTCGATCTCCGGGAAGACGATCCCGAGCGGACCCCAGTCCGGCGCGCCCCGGAACGCCGGGCCGGTCGCAATGCTGGTGAGCGCGGTCCCGTCCGAGCGGACCGTCATGATGTCCCACGTCCCCAGGCCTCCGTTCCCGGTCCCGGTCAGGCGGCGGAAGACGATCGACGTCCCGTCCGGGGAGTAGTCCGGGTCGGTGTCGCCGCCGACGACGTAGGGCGTCCCGGCGAGCCGCTCGGTGCCCGGGCCGCCAGTCGTCACCTGCACCTGGTTCACGCTGGAGACGTAGATGTAGATCTGGCCCTTTCCCGTCTCGTCCACGCGCTCGAACACCGCCACCGCCCCGCTCGGGTCGATGCGCGGGCGGCGCTCGGCGACGAGGGCAGTCTGGGTGAGGTTGCCCCGGTTCTGGCCGGTGCTGTCGATACGCCACATGTCCTCCAGCCCGCCCTCGCCCGTGGCGACGAAGACGAGGATGTCGCTCACTGGCGACCAGTCCACGGCAGTCACCACCTCGCCGGGCAGGATCAGGGTGGACTCCTCGCTACGGCTCATGTTGGCGACGACCAGGGAGGCCCCGTCTGCGGCGGTCAGGCGACCGTCGCTGTCGGAGTCGGTGATCCGCCGGATCGCCACGCGGTTGCGGTCCGGCGCGGGCGCGCCCTCGGCGATGTCGCACGGACGCGAGTTGCTGCAGAACGTGAGACGGCTCACGGACGCGCCGGTCTCTTCGGCCGAGAACAGCTCCCTGGGCGATCCCCCTCGTGCGGCGAAGCCATTGCCGGCGAAGAGCAGGCTGCTGCCCGGCCGGATCGGAAGGGTCGGGTTCGAGTTGCCGAAGCCGGGGTACTCTGACGAGCAGCCCGGGACCAGCGACGCGAGGGCCAAGGCCGCGAGGCCGCGCAGACGAGCCATGGAAGCTCCGGTCAGCCTATGCCGCGCTCGTCGCGCAAGTCAAGCCCGTGCTAGACTATGGGCTCATTCTGTACCCCCGGGTCCCCGGGCCGGGAAGGTAGCCATCCATGCTCGAAGACGTGGTCATCCTCGGCGGGGCGCGCACTCCCATGGCCGAATACGTGGGGGCGTTCAAGGACGTCTCGGCCCTCGAACTGGGCGCGATCGCCGGACGGGAGGCGCTGGAGAGGACCCGAACGCAGCCCGGGTGGGTGGACCACGTGGTCATGGGCAACGCCCTGCAGACCTCGGGCGACGCCATCTACGGAGCGCGCCACGTCGGCCTCAGGGCCGGCGTCCCGCTCGAGGTCCCCGCGCTCACGGTGAACCGTCTGTGCGGTTCGGGGATCCAGTCCGTGGTCTCGGCTGCGCAGATGATCCGCCTCGGCGAGTCCCGGCTGGCTCTGGCCGGGGGGATGGAGAACATGACTCAGGCCCCGCACGTGTTGCGCGGGGCTCGCTCGGGCTTCCGCCTCGGCGAGGGGAAGCTCGAGGACTCCCTGATGGTCGCGCTCCTGGACACGCACTGCGGGCTGTACATGGCCCAGACCTCCGACAACCTGGCGCGGCGGCACGGCATCGGCAGGGAGGAGATGGACGCCTACGCGCTGCGGAGCCAGAAGGCGGCGGCGGCCGCCGCTGGGCGCGGGGTCTTCCGCGACGAGATCGTCGCCGTGGACGTCATCCAGGGACGCAAGACCGTTCGGGTCGAAGCCGACGATCATCCGCGTCCAGACACCACCCTGGAAGGGCTCGCCGCGCTCAAGCCTTCGTTCGGAAAGGACGGCTTCGTCACGGCCGGCAACGCCAGCGGGATCGTCGACGGCGCGGCCGTCCTGGTGTTGGCCCACCGCGACGAGGCCCGCAGGCGGGAGCTCCGGCCGCTGGCGCGGATCGTCTCGTGGGCGGTGGCGGGAGTTCCTCCGGAGGTGATGGGGATCGGGCCGGTGCCCGCCTCCCGGAAAGCCCTGGAGGCCGCGAACCTCGCCCTGAAGGACGTCGACGTGGTGGAGGTCAACGAAGCCTTCGCCGGCCAGTACCTCGCGGTCGAGAAGGAGCTCGGGCTGGACCGCGACCGGACCAACGTCAACGGCGGGGCCATAGCCCTGGGCCACCCCCTCGGGGCGACCGGGACGCGGCTGCTTTTGTCCCTGGCGCTCGAGCTCACCCGGCGCCGGGGCCGGTACGGCCTGGCGACCGCCTGCATCGGTGGCGGCCAGGGAATCGCGATGATCATCGAACGGGCGGAGTAGGCGGACTGCCCGGCGCCAGGGCGGCGGCCGGCCGCCCGGGCGGTGGGTGGCTGCGACCGGGGCCCGGCGTCGTTGGGGGACGACCGATGCAGATGAAGACGGTCGGCGTCGTGGGCTGCGGCCTGATGGGTTCCGGGATCGCCCAGGTGTGCGCCGAGGCGGGCTATGCGGTGGTCGTGCGCGAGGTTGCGGACGAACCCCTTCGGAAGGGACTGCAGAGGATCGAGGGCTTCCTCGCCAGGAGCGTCGAGAAGGGCAAGCTGAGCGCCGAACGGATGAAGGAGGTCCTGGGCCGGCTCACCGGCGTCACCGACCTGGAGCGCCTGTCCGGCTGCGAGCTGGTCCTCGAGGCCGCGGTGGAGGACCTCGCGGTCAAGCGGGAGGTGTTCCGAGCGCTGGACGAGGTCTGTCCCGCCCAGACGCTGTTCGCATCGAACACGTCCTCGCTCTCGATCACCGAGATGGCGGCCGCCACCCGGAGGGCCGACCGCTTCGTCGGCCTCCACTTCTTCAACCCCGTCCCGTTGATGAAGCTGGTGGAGGTGGTCCGCTCGCCGCTCACGTCGGGAGACGCGTTCGAGGCAGCGGTGGAGTTCGCCCGCAGCCTCGGGAAGACCCCGATCCGGGCCACCGACCGTTCGGGGTTCATCGTGAACCGCCTGCTGGTGCCCTACCTGCTCGACGCGATCCGTGCGCTCGAGGAGGGGGTCGGGTCGGTGGCGGACATCGACGAGGGGATGAGGCTCGGGTGCGGCCACCCGATGGGTCCGCTCACGCTGCTCGACTTCGTCGGGCTGGACACGACGCTCTCCATCGCCAACATCATGTTCGACGAGTTCCGCGAGAAGCGCTTCGCGCCGCCCCCGCTCCTGAAGCGGATGGTGCAGGCCGGGACGCATGGCCGCAAGACGGGCAGGGGATTCTACGACTACGCCCAGGAGCCCCCGCGGCCGGTCTCGGGGCTCGTTTGACCGGCCCCGGCGCATCGAGGGCGGGCGGTCCGGCCAAGTGCGGGGGTCGCGAATGAGCTACGAGAACCTGCTGGTCGAGAGCCGTGAAGGCGTCTCGTTGGTCACCGTGAACCGTCCGGAGAAGCTCAACGCGCTGACCGACCGCACGGTCGAGGAGCTCGACGCGGCGTTCGAAGCGATCGGGGCCGATCCGCAGGTCCGCGGCGTGGTGCTGACCGGCGCCGGCGAGAAGGCCTTCGTGGCCGGGGCCGACATCTCCGAGCTCGGCGCCCAGAGCCCTCTGGACGGCAAGGAGCGCTCGCTCCGGGGCCAGAAGGTCCTGGCGCGGATCGAGAGACTGGGCAAGCCGGTGGTGGCCGCCGTCAACGGGTTCGCCCTGGGCGGGGGCTGCGAGCTCGCCATGGCCTGCCACGTCAGGGTGGCGGCGGAAGGATCGCGCTTCGGCACGCCGGAGGTGAAGCTGGGTCTCATGTGCGGGTACGCGGGGACGCAGCGGCTGGCTCGCCTGGTCGGCAAGGGGAGGGCACTGGAGATCCTGCTCACGGGCGAGATGGTGGACGCCGCGGAGGCCCTCCGGATCGGCCTGGTGAACAAGGTGGTGCCGAAGGACCGCCTGCTCCCCGAGGCCGAGGGGCTCCTGCGCAGGATGCTGGCCAACGGCCCCGTCTCGCTCCGCCTCACCCTGGAGGCGGTGAACGCCGGGCTCGAGATGCCCTTCGGCGAGGCGCAGTTCCTGGAGGCGACCCTGTTCGGGCTCCTCTGCACCACCGAGGACATGAAGGAGGGGACACGAGCCTTCCTGGAGAAGCGGCCCCCCCGTTTCGAGGGCCGGTGAGGGGACGCGACTGGTGGCCAAGACGCCCCCTTCCCGGCGCCCGGACGGACGCGGCCTGCGCGTGGCCGTGCTGCGCTCCGCCTTCAACCCCGGCGTGGTCGCGGGGCTGACGCGCGGCGCGGTGGAGGCCCTGCGCGAGATGGGCGCCGCCCCCGGCTCGATCACCACGCTCGACGTGCCCGGCGCGTTCGAGCTGCCGCTGGCCGCGCGGGCGGCCGCGGCCAGCGGGCGCTTCGACGCCGTGGTGGCCCTGGGTGCGGTGATCCGGGGGGAGACCGACCATTACGAGCACATAGCCCGGGAGGCGGCGTCGGGGCTCGCGGCGGTGAGCCGGGAGACCGGCGTGCCGGTGGGTTTCGGGGTGCTGACCGTCGTCGACGAGGCGCAGGCGCGCGCCCGGTCGGGACCAGGGCCGCAGAACAAGGGCGCCGAGGCCGCTCGTGCGGCGGTGGCGATGGTCGAGGTGTTGAGCGCGCTGCGGCCGAGGCGGCGACGGACCCGGCGATGAGGTCCGGGGACACGCCCGTCCGGTACTGCGCCGGGCGCGGCTGGCGCGACGCCCGCGTGTGCGCGCGCTCGACTCTCGACCCTCGACTTCCCGCTCCCTGCGTGTGAGACGTGGGCCGCCGAACGAAGGCGCGCGAGTGCGCCCTGCAGATGCTCTACCAGTGGGACGTGACCCGGGAGCCGATGGACCGCGTGGCCGGACTGTTCTGGAGGGTGCGGACCACGACCGACGCGACGCGCGCCATGGCCGAGCGGCTGGCGCGCGGGGCTCAAGGAGACCTTGCACGCATCGACGCGTCGATCGCGCGGGCGTCCACCCACTGGCGCTTCGAGCGGATCGCGGGCGTGGACCGGACCATCCTGCGCATCGCCACGTACGAGCTGATGCACGAGGCCGACACGCCCGCCTCGGTCGTCATCGACGAGGCGGTCGAGATGGCGAAGCGCTTCTCGGAGGCGGATTCGCCCGCCTTCGTGAACGGCGTGCTCGACGCGGTCAAGCGCGAAGTGCGGCCGGACGAGCGCGGCCGGCCGCCCCGCAATCCGAAGCGGACCGGCTCGTGACGGCCGGGCGAGCCCGGGTGCGTGAGCCGGGCGCGGGAACAGGAGGGTCTGGGCGTCGATGACCGACGAGCGCGAGGGCGAGACGGTTCCGGAGCCGCCGATCGAGGGCTGGCCCGCGGAGTCCGCCCAGCGGCTGGAGAAGGCCGGGGCGCTGCAGTCCATGGGCGTCCAGCCGTACCCCACCCGCTACGCCCGGACTCATACCCTGGGGGAGATCGCCAGCTCCCACCGCCACCACACGCTCGAGGAGCTGGAGGCGCTCGGCCTCCAGGTCCGGATCGCGGGCCGGGTGCTGACCCGGCGCAGCCACGGCAAGGCGTCCTTCGCCACCCTCGGCGACGGCGAGTCCCGGCTGCAGGTGTACCTCCGGCTCGACGAGGTCGGAGAGGCCGGCTACCGCCTCTTCGACCTCCTCGACCAGGGCGACTTCCTCGGCGTGGCTGGGGTCGTCATGAGGACACGAAAAGGCGAGCTGTCCGTCCAGGCCCGCGAGCTGACGTTCCTGGGCAAGGCGCTGCTCCCCCCACCCGAGAAATGGCACGGGCTCGCCGACGTGGAGATCCGCTACCGGCAGCGCTACCTCGACCTCATGGCCAACCCCGAGGTGCGGCGCGCCTTCGTCACGCGGAGCGGGGTGGTCGCGGCCATCCGGCGCTTCCTGGACGCCCGCGGCTACGTCGAGGTGGAGACCCCGATGATGCAGCCGGTACCCGGCGGCGCCCTGGCCCGGCCCTTCGTCACCCACCACAATGCCTTGGACCTCGACCTCTACCTCCGCATCGCCCCCGAGCTGTACCTCAAGCGCCTGGTGGTCGGCGGCCTGGAGAGGGTCTACGAGATCAACCGGAGCTTCCGCAACGAGGGGGTCTCGGCCATGCACAATCCCGAGTTCACCATGCTGGAGTTCTACACCGCCTACTTCGACTGCCGCGACGTGATCGACATGACCGAGCAGCTCGTGGTGGAAGCGGCGGCCGCGGCCGGCCGGGGGAGCGCGGCGTACCGCGGCCGCCAGGTCTCGTTCCAGGCGCCCTTCGCGCGGACCACCATGGTGGGGGCGGTCGCGGCGGTGGCCGCAGAGCAGGGGTGGGGGATCGACGAGGCCGGGATCGCGGACCCGGCGGCGCTGGCCGCCTGGATCCGCTCCGACCCGCGGCCCACCGGCCTCGCTCCCGGGACCAGGGAGTCGGAGCAGTTCCTGCTCGACGTGTCGTGGCCGAAGTACGAGGGGCTCTCGCACGGGAAGCGGATCGCCCAGCTCTTCGAGTTCCACGTCGAGCGGCGCTGGGACCCGGAGGGAACACGGCTGTGGCAGCCGACCTTCGTGGTCGACTACCCGCTGGAGATCTCCCCGCTGGCGAAGGCCCGGGCGGACGACCCGCGGGTAGCGGACCGGTTCGAGCTGTTCGTGGCCGGGATGGAGGTGGCCAACGGTTTCTCGGAGCTGAACGACCCGCTGGAGCAGCGCCACCGGTTTCTCGAGCAGCTCTCGGAGCGCGAGCGGGGGGATGCCGAGGCCCATCGGATGGACGACGACTACATCCGTGCCCTGGGCCACGGCCTCCCGCCGACGGGCGGCTGCGGGGTGGGGATCGACCGGCTGGTGATGGTCCTCACGGACTCCCCGTCCATTCGGGACGTGATCCTCTTCCCCCACATGCGCCCGGAGAGGTGAGGTGCCGTTCGAGCTGAGGATCGCGCTCAGGTACCTGACCGCCCGGCGGAAACAGGCCTTCATCTCGGTGATCTCCGCCATCTCCGTCCTGGGTGTCGTGGTCGGGGTCATGGCCTTGATGGTCGCCCTCGGCCTCATGACCGGACTGCAGGGCGAGATCCGCTCGAAGATCCTCGGGGCTACCGCACACGTGAGCGTGTTCCGCAGCCGCAGCGACGCGCTGGAGGACTACCGCGAGGTCGCCGCCGAGCTGCGCCGCCTGCCGCGTGTCCAGGGGGCCGCTCCGGCCGTCTACGGCAAGGCCCTGATGAGCACCCCGGCGGGGGCCCAAGCGGCCACGATCAAGGGGATCGACCCACGCCAGGAGATGGAGGTCACCGACCTCGCCTCCCAGGTGGACCAGGGCTCACTCGTGGCGCTCGAGGAGGACGGCGGCGCGATCCCTCCGATACTCCTGGGCCGCGACCTCGCCGCCACCCTCGGGGCGGGGATGGGCGACGTGGTGACCGTCACGGCCCCCAAGGGGCGGCTCTCCCCGCTGGGCATGCTGCCCCGGCCCACCCGGTTCCGCGTGGCCGGAACCGTCCGCACGGGCCTCTACGAGTTCGACTACGCGTGGGCGTACGTGTCGCTGGGCGCGGCGCAGGCCCTGTTCACGCAGGGGGACCAGGCCTCGCTGGTCGAGGTGCGGATCGACGACATGTACGAAGCGTCCGCGGCCTCCGAGGAGATCCGCGAGCGCCTGGGGCCGGGCTACCTGCCGACCAGCTGGATCGAGATGAACCAGAGCCTCTTCTCGGCCCTGTGGCTCGAGAAAGTGGCCATCGCCATCACCATCGGCCTGATCGTCATGGTGGCCGCCCTCAACATCGTCGCCACCCTGATCCTCATGGTCATGGAGAAGCACAAGGACATCGCCATCCTCGTCTCGATGGGCGCCTCGCGCGCGGACATCACCCGGATCTTCGTGCTGCAGGGAACCGTCATCGGGGCGATGGGCACGGCGGTGGGAGCGGTCCTGGGGTGGGGGGCCTGCCGCGTCCTGGACCAGTTCAAGCTGATCCGGGTCCCGGTGGACGTCTACCAGATCCCGTACGTGCCGTTCAAGCTCCTCCCGGAGGACGCGCTGACGGTGGTGGTGGGGGCGATCCTCATCTGTTTCCTGGCGACGATCCACCCGGCCAGGGGGGCGGCCCGCCTCGACCCCGCCGAGGCCCTGCGCTACGAATGACGGCCGCGGCCACCAGAGGCGAGAGCCCGTCCGGGCCGCTGATCGCGGCGGCCGGCGTCGTCAAGGCGTACCGGACCGCCGCCGGGCCGATCCCGGTCCTCCAGGGGCTGGACCTGGAGGTCGCCTCCGGCGAGATGGTGGCCATCGTCGGAGCCTCAGGGGTCGGCAAGTCGACGCTGCTGCACGTGCTCGGTACCCTGGACCGGCCGGATGCCGGCACCATCGCCGTGGCCGGCGAGGACGTGCTCGCTCTCCCAGAGCGCCGGCTCCGCGAGTTCCGCAACCGCACGCTCGGGTTCGTCTTCCAGTTCCACCACCTCTTGCCGGAGTTCAACGCCCTCGAGAACGTGATGATGCCGCTCCTGATAGCCCGGGTCCCGGCGGGCGCGGCCCGCGAGCGGGCCGAGACCCTTCTCGAGCAGCTCGGCCTGTCGCATCGGGCCGAGCATCGTCCGGGGGCGCTCTCGGGCGGCGAGCAGCAGCGTGTCGCGATCGCCCGCGCCTTAGCCCAGTCGCCCCGCGCCCTCCTCGCGGACGAGCCCACCGGGAACCTGGACCAGGACACGGGCTCGCGTCTGCACGCGCTGCTCCGGCGTCTCAACGAGGAGAGAGGGATCACCGTGGTCGCGGCGACACACAACGAGCGGCTGGCGGCGACCTGCCACCGGGTGCTGCGCCTGGAGGGCGGGAAGTTGCAGACGGTCAACGTTTCCCGAGCACTCAGCACCGCCTGAGCGGCGCGGCGGGTCACTGGGTGGCCCCGTCGCTTTTGGGCTAGAATCGTCCAGGCCGGCGAGCCGTGGCGGGTCCATCTTGATTCCTCCGGGCCGGGCCTGGAGAGGGGTTCATGTTCGAGCGGTATACCGAGCGGGCCAGGCGGGTCATCTTCTTCGCCCGGTACGAAGCCAGCCAGCTGGGGAGCAACTCCATCGAGACGGAGCACCTCCTGCTCGGGCTCATCCGCGAGGGCAAGGGGCTCACCTCGCGGATCTTCAGCAAGAGCCACCTCTCCATGGAGTCGATCCGGAAGGAGATCGAGGGGCGGGCGCTGTACCGTGACAAGGTCTCCACCTCGGTAGACATCCCCCTCTCGCCGGAGTCCAAGCGCGTCCTCGGCTTCGCCTCGGAGGAGGCGGAGCGGATGCTCCACAACTACATCGGAACGGAGCACATCCTGCTCGGGCTGATGCGGGAGGAGAAGAGCGTGGCGGCGGGGATCCTGGCCGAGAAGGGGATGCGGGTCTCCGCCGTCCGCGAGGACATCGTCCAGCTCCTGAACGAGAAGGCCAACGTCGGCAAGGCCAAGGAGACGCCGCTGCTGTCGGAGTTCTCCCGCGACCTCACCGAAGCCGCGGCGCGCGGGGCGCTGGACCCCTTGGTCGGGCGGGACGAGGAGCTGGCCCGCGTGATCCAGGTCCTGTGCCGGCGGACGCGCAACAACCCCGTGCTGATCGGCGAGCCCGGCGTGGGCAAGACCGCCCTCGTCGAGGGCCTGGCCAACAAGATCGTCCAGGGCGACGTCCCGGTCTACCTGGCCGAGAAGCGCATCCTGGCCCTCGACATCTCGCTCATCGTGGCGGGGACGAAGTACCGCGGCCAGTTCGAGGAGCGCCTCAAGACGATCATGCGGGAGCTGACCGAGAGCCACAACATCGTGATCTTCATCGACGAGCTCCACACCCTGGTCGGCGCGGGCTCGGCAGAGGGCAGCCTCGACGCAGCCAACATCCTGAAGCCCGCGCTGTCCCGGGGGGAGATCCAGTGCATCGGCGCCACCACCCCGGCGGAGTACCGCAAGTACATCGAGAAGGACCGCTCCCTGGAGCGGCGGTTCCAGGCGGTGAAGGTGGCCTCGCCCACGGAGGAAGAGACGATCCAGATCCTCCGCGGGATCAAGGACCGCTACGAGAAGTTCCACCACGTCAGCTATCGCGACGACGCCCTCGAGGCGGCGGTCTACCAGTCCAGCCGCTACATCACCGACCGTTTCCTCCCCGACAAGGCGATCGACCTGCTGGACGAGGCGGGCAGCCGGGTGAAGCTGCGGGACGCCGCCGCCCTGGAGGAGACCCCGGAGTTCTCCCGCAAGATCCGTGTGGTGGTGGACCGCTCGAGC
>Ga0268386_10000127_pt1 | contig 43265 bp, 32 predicted proteins | sample RVTome_15_FD_200260 | JGI IMG/M metagenome (GOLD analysis project Ga0268386, IMG submission 200260) | Soil microbial communities from uranium-contaminated site in the Upper Colorado River Basin, Wyoming, United States - RVT150D86... ... | reverse complement strand
TCGGCTCCCCGATCCGCCAGCACCCCGAGAGGAAGACGAGCAGGCAGCAGCCGCGCACGAGACCGATCGTGGAAGTGCTCAATGGACGGCCAATCTGCCCGCGCCGCGCTGGCCCTGCAAGGAACTAACACCTGCATCGGGCGATATTAACCCGACGAGACGCAGCGCACTCGAATCCGAACGGGGAGCGACGAGTCGTGCGAAGCAACAGCGAAACGGTCGTGTCGCCGAGTCGGCGAAACGCGGCCAGGCAGCGGAAGGCGCTGTGGATCGGGTTCGCCATTTCGGCGGCCTTCCACGGGCTGCTGCTGTTCGGCTGGCGCACGGCCTCGCCCGACGGTCCGGGGTCGCTGGCCGCCGGTCCGCGGGCCGGCGAGTTCCGCGCCGCGGCGGGCGGTGGCGAACTGGTCGCGCTCGCGATCGCCGCCCCCCGCCCGATCGAGGTTCCGGCGCCCCCGGCCACGCGCCCGCAGATCCGCGATCCCGAGATTCGTGTCCAGGAGCCGGAACGGCATCTCATCACGGCGTCGCTGAACGGACCGAGCGGCGGCTCGCCCGCCGAGGGCCGCGCGGGTCCGGGACTCCCGGGCGCCGACGGCGCCGGTGACGGGGGCGCCGACCGGGAGGGGCGCGACCGCCGAACGTTCCCCACGCCGCGCTCGATCATTCCGCGCTGGGATGCTCCCCGGGAGCTCAAGGGCCAGCGCGTCACGCTGCGGGTTCGGGTCGACGCGACGGGCGAGCCGACCGGAGAGATCGAGATCCAGCCGAAGCTCGCCAACGCAGGGTTCGAGAAGCAGCTTCGCAGGGACGTTCTGGCCATGGACTTCCTGCCCGGCAGGCAGGACGGCCGCGCCGTCGCCGATTGGGCCGAACTGACGCTCACGTTCTGAGCGCGGAGTTTGTTTCCCTGCTCCGCCGGGCCGTCTATATTCACGCGCCATGGCCCAATTCTTCCGCTCCGATCGCCCCCTGACCCTCGACCGCCCGGTGTGAACGGGTCCTTGGATTTCGGAACTCGCCTTCGCCCGATTCGCGCCGTTCTGTCGCTCGGCTTACTTGCTTCGATCCACAGCGTGAGCCCGTTCGGGGCCGCCGCCCAGGACGTGCCCGTACCGGCCGATTCGGCACTCGTTCTCGAGGCGATCGAGGCCGAGGTGCCCCGCGCTCGCCGCCCCGGTCTGCCGCTCGGGCCGGGGTACATCGATTACATCTGGCCGATCGACCTCCGTCCCGCCCTGGCGGCCGCGCACATCGACGGTCGCCTGCCGAGCCAACCGGTGTTCGAGTGGCTGGCTGCTCGCCAGGCGGACGAGGAAGCCCGCCGCGCGGCCCGCCTCGATACGCTGTGGACGGTCTTTCTGCCGATGGACAAGCTGCCGCGCGGGTTCGACGTGCGCCGCTTCTTCGGGGCGGCGGGCGCCGTCGCGGATTCCGCGCCCGCGCCGCTCGGCCCCGGCGAGCAGCGGGTGGACCTGCTCCCGACGTTCGGGGGCGTGGCCGACCTCGAGTTGGACATCAGCGGCACCGGCCAGATCGGGTCGCAATGGCAGACGTTCGACCCGTGCACGCTGGGTCAGGGCCAGAGGTGCGACCCCAGCGCGATTCCCTCGATCCAGCCGGATTTCCAGCTCAAGGCCAGGGCGCAGGGGACGATCTCGGAGCGGGTGCACCTCGACGTCGATTTCGATCAGTCGCGCGAGTTCGACGCGACCAACAACCTGAACGTCTGGTACGCGGGCCTCCCGGGGGAGATTCTCGAGTTCGCCGAGGTCGGCGAAGTGTCGCTCAGCCTGCCGTCGTCGCAGTTCATCTCGCGGAACATCCCGGCCGGCAACTTCGGCCTGCGGGCTCAGGGGCGAATGGGGCCGCTGCGGGTCGAGGGGGTGCTGGCGGAGCAGAGCGGGGCGGTCGAGACGCGGGACCTCACGATCGACGTGGCGGGGGGCGACGAGAGCGTGCTCCAGGACTACGAGACCGTGATCGACGACGCGAACTACGCCTCGGGCCAGTTCTTCTTCGTGGTAGATCCGCGCGACATGCCCGCCTACCCGCACCTCGACGTGACGTCGCTGCAGACGTCCGCCGCGCCCATGAGTCTGCAGCCCGCCTCGAGCTTGAAGCTGTATCGGCACGAGGTGCGAGCGGGCCAACAGAACGTCGAGGAAGGCGTGATCCAGGCCCGCGCGACGGCGGAGCGGCCCGCGGCGGCCGATCCGAGCCTGCCCGACTCGTCCGCTTTCCAGGGATTCTTTCGCCCGCTGGTCGAGGGAGAGGATTACGTCGTCCACAGCAGCGGCCTGTGGGTGGTGCTGCGCTCGCGCCTGCTCGACGGGGAGGCGCTGGCCGTGACCTACGTCACGGCCACCGGCGACACGGTGGGCGATTTCAACGCCGAGGAGATTTTCCGCGAGATCACCAACACCGGGTCGGGAGAGCTCCCGAGACTCGAGCTGCTGCGCGACCCGGCCGATCATCGACCGGGCGGCCTCACCTGGGAGCGCGAGATGCACCAGGTCTACCGGATCTCCAGCTCCGACGACGTCGAACCGGGGAGCGTCTCGCTGGCGATCTCGCAGGGTCCGATCGAGTCGGGGCCGATCATCCGCGGGCTCGACGGGCAGGACTTCAGTTTCCTGCAGATCTTCGGCCTGGACGAGCAGCCGACGGACGACCGCGTCGACGCGGGCCGGATCTGGCAGCCCTCGTCGTCGGGCGGCGCGGGGGTCGTGAGCGGCAGCTACCTGGTGTTTCCCACTCTGGAGCCGTTCAAGAACCCGCCACCGATCTCGGGAACCGGCGATGCCCCGTTTCCGCTGAATGAGGGCGACCGGAACCGCGACATCTACGACGAGGTGGTCGACCAACTCCGCCGATCGAGCTTCGTCTACCGTCTGAACCTCGAGTATCGGGCGCGGAGCTCCGGACGCGAGAGCGAGTTCTCGCTCGGCGCGATCGGGATCCGCGAGGGCAGCGAGCGCGTGACGCTCGACGGTCGCGAGCTCGAACGAGGGCTCGACTACAGCATCGATTACGACATCGGCCAGCTGAAGATTCTCCGCCCGACCGAGCTGTTCGGCGGCAGAACGAGTCCCAACCTGTCCGTCCGCTTCGAGCAGAAGCCGATCTTCCAGGTGCAGCCGACCAGCATCGTCGGCCTGACCGGCGACTATCGGTTCGGAGAAGTAGGGAGCATCGATTTCATCGGGCTGCTCCAGCGCGAAGGTTCGGTCCTCAACCGGCCCGAGCTCGGCCTCGAGCCCGGTGCGGTCAGCCTGGGCGGGATCATGGCGGACTTCAGGTTCGAGCCCGCCGCGCTCGACCGGCTCGTGAACGCGCTGCCCGGCATCAGCACCGATATCCGCTCGTCAATCGAATTCGAAGCCGAGCTCGCGGGCTCCGCCCCGACCACCAACCGGCAGGGTCTTACCTACGTGGAGGACTTCGAGGGCAGCTCGCGGCTGCGCGTCGGGCTGCAGACCGGCGCCTGGCGCAGGGGAAGCGTAGTCGGGCGCCCCGACGCAGACGGGGACGACTTCCTGCCGGACACGCCGGACCTGTCGAACCAGCTCGGCGTGGTGTGGCAGTCGCAGTGGCTGTCCTCCTCCGGAGGCGTACAGGGTCCGCTGCTGACGAGCGAAATCGACCCCGCGATTAACACGCTGAATCCGCAGTCGACGGAGAGCGTGCTCTGGGTGTCGCTCAACGACCCCCCCGCCGCCGACAACGGCTGGGTGAGCCTCACCCAGTCGCTGTCCGAGACGGGGCTCGACCTGACGACCACCGAATTTCTCGAGTTCTACGCGCTGTCGCTGAATTCGACCTCCCCCGACATTGCCCTGATCATCGACATCGGCACGGTGTCGGAGGACGCGCTGGTCGCCGACTCGCTGGGGTTGACAGCCGGCGTCGGGGTCCTCGACCAGGAGGCCGACCCGCTCGTGGGAGTATGGGGAAACCAGGACGATACCGGCCTGTGGGACCAGGCGTGCGTGGCCGAGCCCGACGTCACGGCGTATCCGCTGAACGACCCTCGTGCCAACTGCACGAACAACAACGGGATCGAGGACACCGAAGATCTCGATCGCGACAACTTCCTCAACCAGGACGAGCGCTACTTCCGCTACGTCGTCCCGCTGAACGTGCCGTCGCGCTATCTCGACCGGCAGGTTTCCGGGGCGTTCCCGTTCTCGAAGTTCCGGATCCCGCTCGCCTTGCCCGATCTGCTCGAGGGCGTCACGGCCGGATCGCGCCAGAACATCAAGCACATCAGGATCACGTTCGCCAGTGACCGGGCTGAGACGATTCTACTCAGCCGCATGGAGTTCTCGGGCTCGCCGTGGCTGAAGCGGACCGGAAGCGGGAGCGTCGACGGTTTCATCGGCCAGGATCCGGGCACGGCGGGCCAGATCGCCGTGGGCCCGATCTCGACGGCCGACGCCGGTTATGTGTCTCCGCCGGGTATCAGCGACCAGCAGGCGCAGAGCACGGACGACCTCACGGCCACGGCACAGCCGATCAACGAACAGTCGCTTCGCCTGCTGTTCGAGGACATCCCGGCCGGCGAGAGGATCGAAGTGTTCCGCCGCTTCACCGAACGGCCGCGGAACTTCCTGCTGTACAGACAGCTTCGCGCCTGGACCCTTCCGGTCGAGGGGGAGTTCGGACCCGACGCGCCGCTGCGCTTCTATCTGCGCCTCGGGTTCGATCCGCAGAACTTCTATCTGTACCGCACACCGCTCCAGAGTCCGACGGGCGCGACTCCCGCCCGCGAAGACTGGGTGCCGGAGCGGTTCGTCGACCTCGACACCTGGATCGAGCTCAGGGCCGAAGCGGAGCGCCGACTGATCGAAGCGGGTGATCTGCTGCCGCCCGACTCGGCGATCGTCGTATGGGACGTCGACGTGTTTCCCGGGGCCGACAGCACGCACGCGGTGGTGGTCAGCGACCGCTCCCGCGCGCCGAATCTCGCGGCGATCCGCGAGCTGGCGATGGGGGTCGAGAACATCGGCGACCTGCCGGCCGGCCCGGGCGAGGTGTGGATCGACGACCTGCGCCTCGGCGAGGCGACGGACCAGGGAGGCACGGCGATGCGGGCCGGCGTCCAGGTGGGGCTGGCCGACATCGCGCGGTTCGAGACCTCGCTCTCACGCAGGAACCCGTTCTACCGTCAGCTCGGCAGCGATCCCTCGTATCGATCGGAGAACGCTTTCACGTCCAGGGCGCGAATCGAGTTCGGTCGCTTCCTGCCCTCGAGCCTCGGGATCCAGATGCCGGTCGAGCTTCAGTATCTGACCGACGAGACGGACCCATTCTTCATCCAGGACGCCGACGTGCTCGCCGAGCGGATCCCGAACCTGCGAACGCCCGCGTCGTCGTCCAGCGTGTTGACCGTGGGGCTGTGGAAGCAGGAGCCGTCGGGAAGCCCGATCCTCCGCGCGACGATCGACGGCCTTCGCCTGAACTTCTCCCGTCGAGCCAGTGATCAAACGGCGACTCAGAGCACGACGGGCGACAATTCGTGGTCCGCCTCCGCCGCGTGGTCGCGATCGGTCGCGGATGCGTCGGTCCGCGTGCTGCCGGGATTCATGCGCCACGCGCTCGACGCCCTGCCCGGGTTCCTCGCCAATTCGACCATCGTCGAGAACCTCAAGGAGCTCCGGTTCCGCTACACGCCGCGTGATCTCAGTCTCGGAGCGGCGCTCGACAAAGGCCGCATCGAGCGGCGGCGCTTCACCTCGTCGGTCGGAGGCGCCGAGCCGGCGGTGGATCCGACGATCGATCGGCGGCACACGCTATCGCCCCGGGCCGGCTTCCAGCTCCAACCGTTCCCGTCGCTGGTGGCCGGGTTGAGCTTCACGGGCGTACGCGACCTCGTCGATCCCTCGTTCCGGCTTTCGACTCCGTCGGGCATCGAGACGCTCGAGACGGCCCGCGGCAGCTTCCTCGGCCTGCCGGTCGGCTGGGAGTCCTCGCGCTCCGTCGGCACCAATCTGTCGTATCAGCCGGAGATCTCGAGCTGGTTCGATCCGCGACTCACCATGACCACGAATTATCGAACGAACCGGAACCCGTCGTACGTCACGTCCGTTGGCGAGAGTGCGGACACGACGTTCGTCCGGGACCTCCGGCTGGACAGGAACCTCGCCCTCGACGTCGACATCCAGCCGACGGACTTGTTGAGCGTGTTCGGCGTCGCGCCCGCCCGCTCGGCCGACGGGCTCGCGGCGTCCGTCCGCTCAGTATGGGACCGGCTGCGACCGATTCGGCTCGGATGGACGAGGGCCGTCAGCGCTTCCTACGACCGCCGCGACCTCGATCCGTCGTTCGGCGACCAGCTCGTTCTCGGCGGATTCGATCGACTCCGCCAGCTCAGCGGCGCCGACACGGCGTCGTCGGCCACCCAGCGACGCGCGTTCCAGCTGCGGGCCGGTGTCGATCTACCGCTCGACCTGCTGGCCGACGTCGATTTCTCTACGACCGAGAACAGTGCGTTCACGCCGCTCAGCCGGCGTACGACGGACGAGACCGAATGGCCCTCCGTGCGCCTGACCTGGCGATCGGTTCCGGTGCCGGGAGTCCTCGACGGAAGCGTGCGGTCGATCACCGTCGCCGGCAGGTGGCGGCTGCTCGACCGCGTAACGCGAACCACCACCGGGCAGGACCAGGGCAGCGAAAGCCTCGATCGGTCACTGAACGTGACGTTCGTGTTCGACAACGGCTTCAACCTGAGCTACGACCTCACCAACAGCGTCAGCGAACGCACGGACGGCTCGGGCTTCAGTCGATCGGATCGGAATTCGCACGGCGTGCGCGGGACCGGAACGGTGCCGCCGCCGGGCTTCCTCGGCTTCGTGCGGAATCCGCTCCGCCTGTCGGCCGAAGTCGTCCTCAACGGGAACTCCGACTGCCGCGAGCTCGGAGGAAGCGGTTTCATCGGCCTGCCCGACTCGGGCCCGCTCGACCTCGACGGCTGCGTCGACTACGTCGATCAGACGCAGAACACCGTGCAGTTCGCGGCCGACACCGACTTCGGTACGGGCTACAGCGTGGGTGTGAGATTCCAGTGGGTTCGCCGCTCCAGCGGGGTCGGCACCCGCCAGTCTTCCAACCAGTACAATTTCGACGTATTCGGCCGCTTCTTCTTCCGCGGCGACACCTCCGAGATCCCGCCCGCTCCTCTCGGTTCGAGATGACGCCGGGTTGACGGCCTTCGGGACGCTCCCCGGAGACCATGTCAGCCTTCACACCCACGGAACTTCGCACGCTCGGCCTCGCGGTCGGCCTGCTCGCGCTCGCCACCGGAGCCCGCCTGCTGCTGGCCCCGGGGGCGAGCGAGTTCGCCTGGAGGCCGACGGCGACGGCGCGTCCCTCTACGTCGATCGAAGCCGCGCTGCGCGCCGTCGTCGACACGCTCGCGCGTACGGAGGAGGCCGGACGGCCGTTGGCTCCCGGTGAACAGATCGACGTCAATCGCGCGGACGCCGTACAGCTCCAGCGGCTGCCCGGTGTCGGGCCGGCGCGGGCGGCCGCGATCATCCACGAGCGCGGGGCCGGGGGGCCGTTCGGTTCGGCGGCCGATCTCGAGCGGGTGGCGGGAGTCGGCCCGGCGATGGTCGAGCGCTGGCGCGACGTGGTCTCGTTCGGCGGCGCCGTGCCGCGCCCTCCGTCGAGCTCGCGCCCCGAGAGAATCGATCTCAATCGGGCACATCCCAAGGAACTGGAGCAAATCACCGGAATCGGGCCCGAACTCGCGCGCGAGATCGTAGAGGCGCGAGCCCGCCGCGGTCGGTTCCGGTCGGTGGAGGATCTGCTCCAGGTTCCCGGAATCGGCCCGAAAACGCTGGAGAAAGTGCGCGAACAGGCGTTCGTCCGGTGAAATGGGGCGAGGATCGGATTCGCCGCCGGGGCGGACGGAGCCGCCGGTGGAGCCGAGGTGAATCCCGCCGGACCGCCGAACGGGACGGCACCGGGCACGCAAGTTGCTCCCACCACGGGTCACGCGAGGGGACGCTCTTGCCGGATCACCAGCACGGACGACAATGGCATCCATTTCTTTGGGCAGCGAACAGATTGGCGAACTTCTGCTGCGGGCGAACCTCGTCAGCCGCGAGGAGCTCGACAAAGCGCTGGCACAGCAGAAGGAGACGGGCACCCGGCTCGGTTTCGCTCTCGTCACCAACGGGGCGCTGTCCGAGACGGATCTGACCCGCGTCCTGTCGCGGCAGTTCAAGGTCCCCGCCATCGACCTCACCAACGTCGAGATCGACGCCAGGGTGCTGAAGCTCGTTCCGGCCGATTTCGCCAACAAGCATCTCGTGCTTCCGGTGCGGCGCGTCGGTCGCACCCTGACGGTCGCGATGGCCAATCCTACCGACCTGAGCGTGATCGACGACCTCAAGTTCGTCACCCGCTTCGACGTCGACCCCGTGGTGGCGGGCGAGTACACCCTGCGCAAGGCGATCGACCGCTACTACGAGATCGGCAACGACGGCCTCGGCGACCTGCTCGAGGAGCTCGAAGACCAGGAGGTCGAGATCGTCGAGGACGAGGAGGAGGTCTACTCCGCCTCGCAGCTCGCCGCCCAGGTCGAAGAGGCGCCGGTCGTCCGGCTGATCAACGGGCTGTTGACCGACGCCGTGAAGCGCGGGGCTTCGGACATCCACATCGAGCCCTACGAGAAGGAAGTCCGGGTTCGTTACCGGATCGACGGGACGCTCCAGGAGATCATGAAGCCGCCCATGCGCATGAAGGCGGCCCTGATTTCGAGGGTGAAGATCCTCGCCGATCTGAACATCGCCGAGCGCCGCGTGCCGCAGGACGGGCGCATCAAGCTGAAGATCGGCCGGCGCGTCATCGACTTCCGTGTCTCGACGCTGCCGGTGCTGTTCGGCGAGAAGATCGTGCTGCGAATTCTCGACAAGGGGAACCTGACGCTCGACCTCGAGAAGTTCGGCATGGAGGAGGGGGCCGAGAAGCAGTTTCTCGAGGCGATCGCCCGCCCGTACGGGATGGTCCTCGTCACCGGGCCGACCGGTTCGGGTAAGACGACCACCCTGTACAGCGCCCTCAGCCGCATCAACACCGGCGATACGAACATCATCACGGCCGAGGATCCGGTCGAGTACAACCTGCAGGGAATCAACCAGACGCAGGTGCGGCCGGAGATCGGCATGAGCTTCGCCGCGGCGCTCCGCGCGTTCCTGCGGCAGGATCCGAACGTGATCATGGTGGGTGAGATCCGCGACCTCGAGACGGGCAGCATCGCCGTCAAAGCGGCCCTCACCGGCCACCTGGTGCTGTCGACGCTCCACACGAACGACGCCGCCTCGACGGTTACCCGGATGATCGACATGGGCATCGAACCGTTCAACGTCGCGTCCGCCGTCAACCTGATCACCGCACAGCGCCTCGTGCGCCGGATCTGCAACAACTGCCGGGTCGAGGCGACCTATGCGCCGGAGCTGCTCGCCGCGTCGGGGCTTACCGAGGAAGAAGTCCGTTCCACCACGTTCTATCGGGGCGAGGGGTGCGAATCGTGCAACGATCTCGGCTACAGCGGACGCCAGGGCCTGTACGAGGTGATGGTGATGACGGCCGAGATCCGCCGGATGGTGCTGCAGGGCGGCTCGACCGCCGAGATCAAGGATACGGCCGTTGCGGGCGGCATGCTGACCCTGCGGATGGACGGCCTGTCGAAGGTACGCAAGGGAATCACGACCCTGGACGAAGTGATCAAGGAGACGACTCTGTGATTAACGAACAGACGAACGCGAACCTCCGGCCCCTCCTCGAGGAGATGATCGAGAGGGGCGCGTCGGACCTCCACATCACGGTGGGCCAGATGCCGAAGCTGCGGATCGACGGCTCCTTGCGGGACAGCAACTTCGGGAGCCCGCTGGCTCCGAAGGACACGCAGGCGCTGGCCTACTCCGTGCTCAGCGACCAGCAGCGCGAGCGGTTCGAGCAAGAAGACGAGCTCGATCTGTCCTTCGCGGTGCAGAACCTGTCGCGGTTCCGCGGCAACGTGTTCCGCCAGCGTGGCTCGGTCGCGATGGCGGTCCGGCAGATCCCGTTCGACATCCTGAGCTTCCAGGAGCTCGGCCTGCCGCGCGTGATCGCCGAATTGGCCGAACGTCCGCGAGGGCTCGTTCTGGTGACCGGCCCGACGGGCTCCGGGAAGTCGACGACGCTGGCGGCTATGCTCGACAAGATCAATTCGGAGCGCAACGGCCACATCGTGACCGTGGAAGACCCCATCGAGTTCGTCCACCGGCACAAGAAGTGTCTCGTGAACCAGCGGGAAATCGGCTCCGATACGGGCTCGTTCACCCGCGCCCTCAAGTACGTGCTGCGCCAGGATCCGGACGTGATCCTGATCGGCGAGATGCGCGACCTCGAGACGGTTCAGGCCGCTCTCACGATCGCCGAGACCGGGCACCTGGCGCTGGCGACCCTGCACACGAACTCGGCGGCGGAGTCGATCAACCGGATGATCGACGTGTTTCCGGCGCACCAGCAGCAGCAGGTGCGGGCCCAACTCGCCTTCGTGCTCGAAGGCGTCGTCACGCAGGCCCTGCTGCCGAAGCGGAACGGCGGACGGGCGATGGCGATGGAGGTTCTCGTCGCGACCCCGGCCATCCGCGCGATGATCCGCGACGACAAGGTCCACCAGATCTACTCGGCCATGCAGTCGGGGAAGAAGTTCGGCATGCAGACGCTGAACGACTCGCTGTACAGCCTCTACATGCAGGACCTGGTGACCATGGAAGAGTGCATGCGCGTGAGCTCCGATCCCACCGAGCTCAAGCGGACGATCGGCGAGCCGGAACACGCCGTCGCACACGGACGCTGACCCGGATTCGCTGATCGATGCCCGTATTCAACTACTCCGCCCGGACCGTCGCCGGCGACCTGCGCCGTGACGAGATAGAGGTCGGGTCGAAGGACGACGTGATCGCGTTTCTGCGTAGCCAGCGGCTCATCCCGATCTCGGTTCGAGAGAAGCCGCGTGCGCTCAACCTGTCGTTCGGCAAGAAGGTCAAGACCCGGGACATCGTGATCATGACCCGGCAGTTCGCCACGATGGTCAACGCGGGGCTGCCGCTCGTCCAGGCACTCGATATCCTGGTCAAGCAGAGCGACAGCGAGCTCCTCCAGACGACGCTCGAAGCCGTCCTGCACGACGTCGAGTCCGGCAACACGCTGGCGGACGCCCTCCGCGAGCACCCGAAGGTATTCAGCGGACTCTACGTGAACATGGTCGCCGCCGGCGAGACGGGCGGTATCCTCGACACGATCATGAACCGCCTCGCGGTGTTCCTTGAGAAGAGCGAGGCACTGACGCGCAAGGTCAAGGCCGCGATGATCTATCCCGCCGTGATCAGCGTCGTAGCCCTCGGAGCCATCATCATCCTGCTCCTGTTCGTGATTCCGACCTTTCAGGCGATGTTCGCTTCGTTCGACCAGGCGTTGCCGTTGCCGACCCAGATCGTGATCTGGATGTCCGCCTTCCTCCAGGCCTACTGGTGGGCCCTGCTGGGAGGCGGCATCGGCGGCGGCTACCTGTTCAAGAAGTGGATCGCCACCGACGGTGGTCGCCTCATCTTCGATCGGACCATGCTCCGGCTGCCGATTCTCGGGAACCTGGCGCGCAAGTCGGCCGTCGCCCGGTTCACGCGCACGCTGGGCACCCTCCTCAGCTCCGGTGTCGCGATTCTCGAGGGGCTCGAGATCACGGCAAGGACGTCGGGCAACCGGGTGATCCACGACGCGGTGATGAACAGCCGGAGCTCGATCGCCGGCGGCGAGTCGATCGCCGAGCCGCTGCGCCGGGCCGACGTGTTCCCGCCGATGGTGACGTCGATGATCTCCGTCGGCGAGGAAACCGGCGATCTGGACGGCATGCTGACCAAGGTAGCCGACTTCTACGACGACGAGGTCGACGTGGCCGTCGAAGGGCTCCTGAAAGCGATGGAGCCGGCGATGATCGTCATCCTCGGCTCGATCGTAGGCGGAATGATCGTCGCCATGTACCTGCCCATCTTCGGCGTGATCAACACGATCCAGTAGGGCGAGGGACTCCTCAGGGAGGGACTCAGCCCGAAGTCAGCCCGAGGGCGATCGACCCCAGCGTGAAGATCGCCAGGATCCGCGGCAACGTGTGCGTCCGCGCGACCAGGACGTACAGTGTGAGCACGCCGCCGACCGGCGCGGCCAGCGCATAGGTCAGCAGGAACGTCGTGAACAGCTCGGCCAGCCACTGCTCTAACACCAGGCCGAAATCAAGCGACCGCCCGCTCGCTACCAGCGGGACGAGCACCTCCGGCACGACGTCCAGGAGAAGGAAGATCGCGGCGAAGGCGGCCCCCAGCTCCACGTAGAGGCGGACCTCCGCGCGGCTCTCGGTCCGGAATGGCGCCCAGAGCATGCCGAGCAGCGAGCGCAAAAGCAGCTCTGGGGGCGATCCCGGCTCGTTGTGGTAGTAGTAGACGCGCAGGCGGTGCGTCCAGCGGACGAGCGCACGGGTCCCGGGTACGGCGTCCAACCAGGCGGGTCCGGCGCCCAGGCTGACCATCACGGCAAGGAGGACGACGGCGACGACCGCCTCGAGGGCTCCGTCGGTCTCCATGGCCAGGCCTCCCAGCCCGGTCCCGGCCACCAGCAGCACGAGAACGTCGCCGGCCAGGCGAAGGCCGCGGCGGAGACGGCTCCGGCCGTGCCAGCGCGCCACCCAGTCCGGCACGCGGCTCAGCTCCTCCTCGCGCAGCGGAGGCATCCCCTCCATCCCGATCGGAGGCCGTCCCTCGTGCTCGCGCTCCGCCTGTTCCTCATTGTGCTCGCGGACCATCTGATCGATGCGCCCGGCATCCAGCAGCCACCACACGAGGGCGCCCCCGCCCGTGAACAGCTGGGCCAGGCCCGAGAACGGCCGCTCGAGGTAGAAGCGGTGGCCGCCCATCCACCCGAGGCCGAACCAGATGAGCCACGCGAGCCAGCGCCGCTTACGGCGGTAGGCGTAGAGGTCCTCGAGAACCTCGCGGGAGAAGTCGGTGTCGAGTGACGGCGGGGCGGCGACCATGCCGGATCGTAGGTCGCCTCAGCAGACGGCTCAAGGGCGGCGGGACTCGCGGTGGCAGGAGCAGAGACGACGATCGGATGCCAGATTCCGCACATGGAACGAAAGGACGTCGACCTGGCCGACCTCCTTCGAATGGCCGAAGCCGATCTGGATCGTCGCTTCGGCGCACCGGAGTCGCGTCGCACCGCGGGAGAAGACCTTTGGCTGGTCTACGAGGTCGGGCCGGGACGCCTGCGCGTCCGCTGCGCGGCCTACGCCGCCGGGACGCCGCGCGTCGCCTCCTGGACGCTCACGTTGCGCGAGCCTCGCGATACTCTGTCGTCTGCCGCCCGGGTGGTCGGCCTCTGGCCCGCCGCGGCTCCGGACGCGGTCGCCGCGGACGTCGAGACTCCCCTCGTGCGCCGACCCCTCTGCGTACCGGCCGCTCGTGACGTGCCCTGCTCCCTGACCGCCACCGTCCGTGCGGGACGGTTCGACCGCCTGTCGGTGTTCGACGAACCGCCGGACTGGCTCTGAGCGCCGCTTACCGGCTCCGCCCGCTCTTCCGGGCTAGGTCTTGCATCCTGCAACGCCGTCCCTATCATTGTCCCAGCCCAGATTGCGAATTGCGCGTCCGGTGCTCCTTCATTCCCGGGAGATGACTGCTCTTGCTGCGATCCGCCAACACCGAGCGCCGTCTCGCCGCCGCGCTGGAACCGGGGCAGGTCCTCTACTGGATGTACGCCGTTCGGCTCCTGCTCTCGATCGGGGTGTTCGGCTCGCACCTGCTGATCTCCGACCTGGCCACGCAGCAGGTACCGGGACTCCTGAGCTCGGAGTATCGGGTCGCGACCCTCGGGCTGAGCGCCGCCACGCTCCTCACGCCGCTGGCCTACTGGTACAGCCACCGGTGGCGACGGCGGATCGGCTACGTGTTCATCTACCTGCAGGCGATTCTCGACATCCTGCTCGTGAACGGGATCGTGAGTCTCACGCAGGGCAGCGACAGCCCGTTCACTTTCCTGTTCATCCCGCTCGCGGCCGCCTACGCGCTCATCCTCCCGCTTCCGTCTGCCGTGCTGGTGGCGCTGGCGAGCGGGTTGATCTACCTGGTTTCCACGCTCCTGGCGTTCCCCGGACAGGTGACGCCGTGGGGCATCGGCCTCCAGGTCGTCATCTTCACGATGATCGCCGTGCTGGCGAGCCTGCTCGGTGCGCGCCTCCGACAGGTGCGGTTGCGGCTGCGCAGCGTCGAGGGCGAGCTCCGCCGGCTGCAGCTCGACACGGCCGACGTGCTGCGGATCATTCCGTCCGGCGTCCTCACGATGGACGAGGATTGGCGCCTCGTCTACATGAACGTCGCGGCGGCCGAAATCCTCCAGGTCGACGTGGAGCCGTGGCTCGGCCGCGATCTGCGCGACCTCATGCGTGAGCGGGCTCCCGACCTCGCGGCGGCCCTCGCCGAAACCGTCGAGAGCGGCCGGCGGGTACGAAACCGCGAGGTCGAGGTTCTGTTTCCCCTGCCCAAAGCACTGTTCGACGGACCCGACGACGGCCCGGGCGAGGAGCCGCTTCCCGTGGCCGTGAGCACGTCGCCGCTCCAGGGAGCGGGCACCACGTCCTACGTGGTCCTGCTCCAGGACCTGCGTCCGGTCCGACAGCTCGAAGATCTGCGGCTACGGACCGGGCGCCTGGAGGCGGTGGCCGAGCTGTCGGCCTCGCTGGCCCACGAGCTCCGCAACCCGATCGCATCGGTCAGGAGCGCCGTGGAGCAGCTGTCCAGCCGCTCGTATGCGTCGGAGAGCGATCAGGTGCTCGGGCGCCTGATCACCCGCGAGAGCGACCGGCTCAGCCGGATCCTCGGGGAGTTCAGCGATTTCGCCCGTGTCGACGTCGCCGAGCGTCGCCCGATCGACATCGAGCGTCTGATCACGGACGTCATCGATACGGTTCGGCAACACCCCGCCGCGCGGAACCGGGCCGAGTTCGAGCACCGGGTCCACGGCAACATGCGCGGCCTGTGGGGTGACCCGGAGCTTCTCCACCGGACCCTGCTGAACCTCGTGCTGAACGCCGTGCAGGTGGGCGACGCCCAGCAGACGGTTCACGTCAGGGTGATCGCCGACTCGCTGCGACCCGACCTGGTGCCCAACGAGGTGACCCTCGGCATCCCGGTGCGCATTCGGGTGATGGACGACGGACCCGGAATCGGTCCCGAGGATCTGCCGCGGATCTTCGATCCGTTCTTCACGCGCCGCCCTGGGGGAAGCGGGCTGGGGCTGTCGATCGCTCATCGCGCCGTGCAGGCGCACGGCGGCGCGCTGATCGCGAGCTCGGTTCCCGGCGAGGGCGCGACCTTCGCCATCGTCCTGCCTCGTCGCGGGGGCCGCGTGCGCGACCTTCGTGACGAAGAGGATCGTCGGCGGGACGCCGCCATCCAGTCGGCTGCCGTGCAAGGTCGGACCTCGGAGCGGACCGGCTGACGGAATCAAGTCCAGTACGGGGCCGGGCGAGACACGGCCCCGACGACCACCAAGAGAGAGAGCACATGCGAGACAAGCCACTTCTGTTGCTGATCGACGACGAGCTCGGCCTGGTCGAATCGCTGACCGTGCTGTTGAAGGACGAGGGATTCGACGTGGTCTCGGAGCTCACCGGCGCCGACGGCGTGGAGAAATTCAAGGAGATCGGTCCCGACATCGTGCTCAGCGACGTACGAATGCCGAAGACGTCGGGAATCGAAGTGCTCGAGGAGATCCGGCGTGCGGCTCCCGAAGTTCCGGTCGTTCTGATGACGGCCCAGGCGTCCCTGCAGTCCGCCATCCAGGCCGTGAACCTCGGTGCGACGCACTACGTGCAGAAGCCGTTTCAGAACGAAGAGCTCGTAGCGATCCTGCGCCGCTCGCTCGACTGGGGCAGGCTGAAGCAGGAGAACGCCGGACTCAAGCGCGAGCTCAACAAGCAGACCGCGCTGAAGACGGGCCGGCCGATCGGTGTGAGCCCTTTGTTCGAGAGCGCGCTGAAGATGGCCGAGAATGTCGCCGACAGCGAGTCGACCATTCTCCTGAGCGGCGAATCGGGGACGGGCAAGGAGGTGTTCGCCCGGTACATCCACGACCTGTCGTCCCGTTCGACGCGGCGCTTCCTGTCGCTGAACTGTGGCGCGCTGCCCGAGGGCCTGCTCGAATCGGAGCTGTTCGGGCACACGAAGGGGAGCTTCACCGGGGCGCATCGCGACAAGGAGGGGCTGTTCGTGGCGGCCTCGGGCGGAACCTTCTTCATGGACGAGGTGGGTGAGCTCGCCCCCTCGACCCAGGTGAAACTGCTGAGGGTGCTCCAGCAGCGTGAAGTGATCCCGGTCGGTTCGACCGATCCGATCGCGGTTGATGTTCGATTGATCGCCGCCACGAACTCTGATCTCGAGCGCGAGATCGAAGAAGGCCGGTTCCGGCGTGACCTGTACTATCGACTGAACGTGATTTCGATGGAGCTCCCGCCGCTCCGCGATCGCAAGGAGGACATTCCGCTGCTCGCCGAGTACTTCCTGAAGCGCGAGGCGGCGCAGTCCGGAGAAGAGCCGAAGAAGCTGTCGACACGGGCCCTGGCGATCCTCCAGGAGTACCACTGGCCGGGCAACGTCCGGGAGCTCGAGAACCTGGTCGAGCGTGCCTGCGTCCTGACGCCGGGGCCGACCATCAAGGCCGACGCCCTGCCGGAGCGACTGACCGAGACACCGCCCGAGCCGCTGGTTCAGGAGCGCGAGTCGCCGAACCCTCCGATGGAGGTGATCGAACGGGCGTACATCGAGCACGTGTTGCGGGCGGAGGGCGGCAACAAGACGCGCGCGGCGGAAGTGCTCGGGATCGATCCGAGCACGCTGTACCGAAAGATCAAGCGCTACGATCTCGACGCCTGATCGGGTCTGGAAGTGCCTTGCATTAGGAGCGCGACTCGTTGCACCCTGCAACGGACTGCCCGATCGGACGGTGGCGCGACGTCCGGGGCGGGCTACGTAAAATGTATAATGTCAACAGATTACATCTACGGGGAACCGAGGGCACGGCGGTTGCGCTCCTCGGGAGCACCGGAGGCGAGGCCCCGGGTGATGCGACGGAGTGCCGATAAACGGCTTTCTCCCCACCACAAACGGAGGATTCATGCTGCGCGACACGAGAGGCTTTACGCTGATCGAGCTGCTCATCGTGGTCGTGATCATCGGCATTCTGGCCGCGATCGCGATCCCGCAGTTCGCAAGCACCAAGGAGCGGGCGTTCGACGCTACGGCGAAGAGCGACCTGCGCAACGCGATGGCCGCCCAGGAGGCGTACTTCGCCGACAATCAGACGTACGATCCGGCGGCCATTTCGACGGCGGGCAACTTCACGACGAGCACGGGCATTACAATCTCCGTGTCGACGGCCAGCGCCGGAGGCTACTCGGCGACGGCTTCGCATTCCGCTTCGAGCAACAACTACTGGGTCGAGGTAGGAACCGGAAGCACGGTCGAGGGCAAGGTTCAGCAGAACTGATTTCCCTGGATCCCGTCGTGACCCCGGTTCGCGGGTCCCGAGCCCGGAACTGGTCGAAAGAGCGCAGCGGCTTCGCCCGCTGCGCTCTTTTTGCGTGATGGAACCGCCGGGGGAGGGGGGCAATCGGGGCCCCTTCCTCGTGGTCGCGCTGGCCGTGGCTCTCATGTTCTTTCCCGTCGTCGCGGGTGGTGAGAGCTTCTTCGGCCGCGACATCACGCCCTTCTTCCACCCGATGAAGCAGTATCTGGCAGACGCCGTGAGGTCGGGTCGCCTGCCGTTGTGGAACCCCCTCGTGGCCGGGGGCGAGCCGTTCCTCGCGTCGCTGCAGCCGGGGGTGTTCTATCCGGGCAGCATACTGCTCTACCTGCTGCCGTTTCCGCACGCGCTCGACTGGCTGATCGTGCTGCACTTCGCGCTTGCCGGCGTGGGCTGGATCCTCGCCCTCCGACACGAGGGTTGTTCGGCCGCCGCCGCCACCCTCGGGGCGCTGGCCTTCGTGCTCGGCGGCTTCTTCGTGTCGCTCGGCAATTTCGTCAACAATCTTCAGACGATGAGTTGGGCCCCCTGGCTGGTGCTGGCGTGGGGTGCGTACCGGCGCGACCCGCGGATACCTCGCATGCTCGCCTTCGCCGGCGTGTGCGTCCTGGCGTTCCTCGGCGGAGAGCCTCAGCTTCTGGCCCTGCTGCTGGCCGTGATCCTCGCGCGCGGACTGTTGGGACCGACACCCGCCGCCGGCGGGAGAGCGCGACAGGTGGTCGCCTTCGCGGCGGCGGGCGCGCTCGCCCTTCTCGTCGCCGGGATTCAGCTCGTCCCGTTCGTCGAGTTCATCGGCGAATCGGTCCGGACGTTGCCGCTGGACGTATCGTTCGCCGCCAGCCGATCACAGGAGCCGATGGGCCTGGTTCATCTGCTCATCCCGCCGGCGCTAGGGCACGGAGACTACGGGTTCACGGTCTCGTTCCTCGCCTCGACCCGCGTACCCTGGCTGCTCAGCCTGTATCCGGGACTCGTCGTGGCCGGGTTCGCCGCGCTCGGATTGCTGGCGGTCGGTCGCCGCGAGCGCTGGTTCTGGGTCGCGGTGTCCGCCATTGGCCTGGCGTTCGCTCTCGGGGCGCACACCCCCGTGTATCGGACCTTGTTCGAAGCGCTGCCGCCGGTCCGCGCGTTTCGCTATCCGGAGAAGTTCGCGCTGCTGTTTGCCATCGCGGTCCCGTTTCTCGCGGCCGCCGGATTCGACCGGTGGCGCGCGCGGCCCGAGGCGTCGCTCCGGCCGGCCGGGCTGGCGGGAGCCGGCGGGCTCGTCGTCCTGGCGCTCGGGTGCCTGCCAGGTCTGCCCGCCGCCCTGTGCGGGATAAACGAGGCACTGCTCCTGTGCGAGAACCCGGACGTCGCCGCGAAGCTCTACACCGCCGTCGCATGGCGTCTCGCGGCGCTGCTGATCGCCGCCGCCGGCGTGTTCGCGTTGTGCGGTCGCGGGACCCTCGGGCCCGGCACGGCCGGCTGGGCGCTAGTCGCGCTCGCCGCGCTCGATCTCGTCGGCGCCCATCGCCCGGTGAACCCGTCGGTCCCCAGCGTGACATACACGACGCCTCCGTGGACGGCGGAGACCCTCGCCTCCCCGTTCGATCGCCGCCACGAGTTTCGGTTCCGGGGCACGCCGGTCGGAGCCGCGATGGGGGAAGTGGCGCTGGTCAGCGGCGCGCACGAAGTGTCGAACATGTACCTCGACTACCAGGCGCTCGGCCCGAACACGGCCTCTGCGTTCGGATTTCCGCAGCAGGACGGCCTCCAGGGCGTCGAGCTGAAGTCGGTGTCGATGACCCACGAGGCGGCGATTCACGGTTGGGCCGACGACGCGGTGCGCTTTCTCCGGATGATGAACGTCCGCTACTACGCCGACCCGACAGCGACGGCGGACACGCTGGCCGACCTGGTCGAGCTCGCCCGTCACCCTGACCTGCCGATTCGCCTGTTCGAGGTGCCCGAGCCGCTGCCCCGGGCGTTCGTGGCCACCGGATGGGAGGCGGCCGACGGCCCGGCGGCCGCGCTGCGGCGTTCGCTTTCGTCGGCCGTACCCGCGCGGCGCGTGGTACTCGAACAGGCGCCGTCCGGGGACGTCGCGGCGCGCGCCGCGAGCTCGGGGCGCATCGTCGCGGCGACCTGGGAGCCGGAGCGGGTCCGGCTGATCACGCGCACGTCGTCTCCGTCGATGCTCGTCCTGCTCGACCGCTGGTATCCGGGCTGGACCGCCCGGGTCGACGGGCAGCCGGCGAGGCTGCACCGGGCCAACGGCGTGTTCCGCGCGGTGCGCATCCCGGCGGGGGAGGCGGACGTGGAGTTCGCGTACCGACCGGCCAGCCTGGCTATCGGCGCCTGGCTCAGCGCGCTCGGCCTGGCCGTCGCCCTGGCCGCCGGCTGGTGGTCGGTGCGTCACGAGACGTCCCGATGATCGACCCGTCCATGCGGGACGACCCGGCATTTCGCGACGTCCCGCCGAAGCTCGGGACGATGGGTCTGTCCCTCGCGGCGATCGCGTTCGCGCTCGTTTTCGTCACGGCGCCGGACTACGGAATCGCGAGCGACGTGGCGAACTATTTCGCCTCGTCCCTGCGCCAGCTTTCTTGGGCGCGCGAGTTCTTCGAAGGCCTGGCCGTCGGGCGGCCGACCCGGGCCGTCGACCGCGACACCGTGTTCGAGGCATGGCGATGGTACACGGAACGGATTCCGCACCCGCCCCTGTCCCGCGAGCTCGGCGGACTCACCTGGCTGGCTTCCCATCGCTGGCTGGATACGTTGACCGCGTATCGGCTTGCCGTCATGCTGTCCTATGCCGCGCTGGCGGGCTGGGTGGCCATATTCACCTTCTGGGCCGCCCGCTCGCGGATGGCCGGGTTCGCGGCCGGGGTCGCCGTGATCAGCTATCCCGCCCTGTTCGCTCATGGGCATCTCGCCCACACCGACATGTTCCTCGCCTCGTACTGGTTCGCCTCGGCCGCTGCCCTCGGGGTGTTCGTTCGCACCCGCGGGGTCGGGTGGCTGGTCGCCACAGGCTTGTTGTTCGGCTGCGCAGCCGCCACCAAGTTCACCGGCTTGTTGCTCGGACCGGTGATCGCGATCTGGCTCGTCGTCCGCCGGCCGAGGGACGCCCTGCCGGCGCTGGTCATCGTCGGCCTGTCTGCTGCGGTCGTGTTCGCCCTGGTCAATCCGGTGCTGTGGGTCGCGCCGGAGGTCGGGCTGGCCGACTACTTCGGCGCCGGACTCGAGCGGGCGAGCGACGCGATGGCCCGGCTGCGCACCGAGTACTTCGGCGTCGTGTACGAGTATCGACCGCCGTGGCACTACCCCTGGGTGTGGACGCTGATCGTGCTGCCGCCCACGTTCATCGTGGCGATCGTGGCGGCGCTTAGCACGATTCGCCGGCACTGGCTGGTGCCGTTCTGCCTGCTGAACATGGCGGTGCTCTACGCGGCCCTCCTGCTGCCGAGCGCCCCCCTGCACGACGGCGTCCGCCTGTTTCTTCCGGCCCTCGCCTTTCAGTGTGTTCTCGTGGGAGTCGGGACACGCCGGATGGTCGAGATTCTGTCGGCCCGGCTGTCCTCGGCCGGCCGTCCATGGGTCGAGGCGCTCGGGCTGGTCTCGGTGCTCGCGCCGGCGGCGGCCGTCGCGATCTGGTCGCATCCGTATCAACTTTCCTACGCGAACCTGCTGGTCGGCGGGACAGCCGGGGCCGAGGTCAGGGGGCTCGAGGTCACGAATCTGAAGGAGGTGCTCAGCGTCTCGATCGTGGCCGATCTCGACGGAATCGTCCCCGCCGGGGCCGTGGTCGACCCAGGTTTTCTGACCGAGGAGATCTGCTTTTATCGGACGCAGGGCCTGGCGGACGACTGGGTGATCGAGACGTGGCTGCCCGACGCCCGGGGGGGCGGCGTGACGCTGACCTGCGGGCCGGACGATCTGCTGCCGAGGGCGCTCGCCCGCGAGTCCCGCGATCCCGACTATGTGTTCGTGCTGAATCGGAAGGCCGTCTGGCGACCCACCGACCGCGCGCTGTTCGAGCACGGAGGACGGCCGGCGTTCGAGCTGACCTTCGACGGCGTGCCGCTGCTGCGCGTCTTCCGGACCCGCTGATCGTGGTAGGCGAAACCCCGGCGAGCGGTCGCCGCCCGCGAGCGAAGTCCGCTCGATTGGGCGTGCTGTTCGGCCTGGTTGCCATCGCGGCCGGCCTGCCAGGGTTGAACGAGATCGGGGTGACCTGGGACGAGCCCCGCTACTTCGAGTCGGTCGAGCGCATCCAGGCCTGGACGGCCAGGGCCGTGTCGAGCGAGTGGCGCGAGGCGCTTTCGCCGCCGGCAATCCGGGCCGCGTGGGACGCGGACCGCTACTACAATCCGCATCCGCCGGCGTACAAGGCCGCGATGGCGGTCACCGACGCGGTGTTCGGCGGCTGGCTCGGCGTTCCCGGCGCCTACCGGCTGTCGAGCCTGCTGATGTTCGGATTGCTGGTCGGGGCCACGGCCGGGTGGACGGCCCGCCTCACCCGGCCGGCCGCCGGGGTCGCCGCCGGACTCGCGCTGCTGCTGATGCCCCGCGTGTTCGGCCACGCCCATATCGCCGCCACGGACATGCCGCTGACCCTGGCCTGGTTCGTCGCCACGATGAGCGCGCTGCTCTACGTGCTCGAGGGACGTCGGCGCTGGATCCTGCTGGCCGGGACCGCTCTCGGCTTCGGATTCGCGACCAAGTTCACGGCGTTCCTCCTGCCCATCCCGCTCGCGGCCTGGATGCTCCTGCAGGCGCGCGAACGCCGCTCGGTCGTCGTGTGCGTTTACGGGATCGCGCTCGCGATGCTGGTCGCGGTGCTGGTGAATCCGGCGGCCTGGCCCGACCCGGTCGGGTTCCAGCGGCGATTGGTCGGCGAGAGCCTGTCCCGCGAGACGTACGTGCCGATCTCGACCTACTACCTCGGCCGCGTCTTTCACTTCACCGTGCCGTGGCACCACGCCGTGGTGATGACCCTGGCGACCCTGCCGGCGGCGACCACCGCCCTGGCTTTCGTAGCCCTGAAGTCAGTGATCCGCCGGGGTGCCACCCGCAGGTTGGCGGTGCTGTGTGCCGTCCAGGTGGCGTTCTGGCTCGCTCTCATGGCACTGCCCGATTCGCCGAATCACGACGGAGTCCGCCTGTGGCTGCCGATGTTCCCGTTCGTCGCCGTGATGGCCGGAATCGGGTTCGGCGTGCTGACCGGCGCGCTCGAGCGGCGGATCGGCGGAGCGGCGAGGACGGTCGGACCGTTGCTCCTCGCCTGCCTGTTCTTTGCGCCGGCGCTGATCGGCACCGTGCGGAGCGCGCCGTACTATCTGTCGTACTACGGGGAGCTGGCCGGCGGAGCCGCGGGCGCGGCCAGCTGGGGGCTCGAGGCGACCTACTGGTTCGACGCGGTTACGGCGGGCTTCCGCGAACAGCTCGATCGAACGCTGCCGGAGGGGGCCAGCGTGGTCGCCTATCCAAACGCCGAGTACTTTGAGCAACTTCAGGCACTGGGACTCCTTCGCGCCGACCTGCGGTTCCGCGGAGAGCCGCCCGGGGACTACGTGCTGCTACTCGCTCGGAAAGCGATGCTGGAGGGAGGCTGGGAGGCCGTGTACCGGAGTTCGCGGCCGCGGCTGGCCGCCGAGTTGGCCGGCGTGGAGCTGATCGGCCTGTACGACTGGAACGGGCAGGGTAGCGAGGTCGTGGACACTACCCCCGGGGAGACGCCGTGAAGAAGTTGGACGCCGTCGTACCGATCTACAACGAGGTCGATATCCTGCCCGAGCTCGACAGCCGGCTCCGCGCCGTGCTCGCGGAGCTCGAGTTCGATTGGCGGATCATTTACGTGGACGACGGGAGCCACGACGGGTCCGCCGACCTGCTCGGCCGGCTGTCCGCCGCTCACGATCGGGTGAGCGTCGTGCACCTGTCACGCAACTTCGGCCAGCAGCTCGCCATCGCGGCGGGCCTTTCGATGGCCGACGCGGACGCCGTCGTCCTGCTCGACGGCGACCTCCAGGACCCGCCCGAGGTGATTCCCAAGCTCGTGGCGCGGTGGCGTGAAGGGTACGACGTGGTCTACGCGGTGAAACGGAACCGCAAGGAGAGCCGGCTGAAGCGAGCGATGTTCTCGCTGTTCTACCGGATCCTCGGTGCGGTGAGTTCGCTCGACATTCCCGCGGATGCCGGAAACTTCTCACTGATGGACCGCTCGGTAGTCGAGATGATCAACCGGATGCCCGAGCGCAGCCGCTACGTCAGCGGCCTGCGCGCGTACGTCGGCGGACGCCAGACCGGCGTCGAGTTCGAGCGGGCGGAGCGATTCGCGGGTGAGCCTCGCCAGTCGCCGCGCCGCCTCGTCCACCTGGCCCTCGACGCGTTCTTCGCGTTCTCCGATCTTCCCCTGAAGCTCGCGACGATGCTGGGATTCGTGGTTTCCGGGGTGGCGTTCGTCGTCCTGCTGACGGTCCTGTACAAGCGGCTGATCAGCGGCGAGGCGATCATCGGTTGGGCGTCGACGATGACCTCGATTCTGTTCATCGGCGGGATCCAACTCCTCGCGATCGGGATCATCGGCGAGTACATCGGCCGGATCTACAACGAGACGAAGGCGCGTCCGGCCTGGGTGGTGGCCCGCTACCGAAACCTCGAACCGCAGGCCCCGTCCGCCACGCCGCCGCCCCTTCACGCCGAGGCGGCGCGCGATTGACCGGGCGGTGCTCGGGGGCGCACGCCGCGGGCCGGAGCCGCTGCCGATGACCGGCCGATTCGTCACGGCGATTGGCGTCCTGCTCGTGTTCGTCCCGTTCGTCCCGCTCGACCGGGTGTTCGGACCGCTCGAAGTCTCGGCGGCGACGCGGCTCGTCCCTCCGCTGGAGTGGCTGCTCGGGATGTTCGTGTTCGGTTCGATCGGCTGGCTGGTGGCCCGGCTCCTGCCTCGGCTGCCGGAGGGTCTCGAGGCGGGGGTGAGCGAACTGGATCGGCGGCTGCCGAACGGCACGTTCGCCGCGCTGCTCGGCGTCGCGCTGGCGGCCGTCCTGGTTCTCACCTCCGTCGTCGTGTTCGAGCACCGGCCGCTCCTCGTCGACAGTGTCGTCCAGCTGTTCCAGGCACAGATCTTCGCCGAGGGTCGCCTGGTCGCCCCGGCGCCACCCGATGAAGCCTTCGTCGCGACCCAGCACATGCTGGTGCGGAACGGCCACTGGTTCTCTCAGTATCCACCGGGTCATGCGGCGATTCTCTCGTTCGGCGTCCTCGCCGGAGCGGCCTGGCTCGTTCCCGTCATGCTCAGCCTGGCCACGGCGGCGCTGGTTTATCGCTTTACGGCCGCCGCGTGGGATGAACGCACAGGACGCGTCGCTTTCGTCCTGCTGCTGTTCGCGCCGTTCTTCTGGATCATGGGCGCCAGCTTCATGAATCACGTGACCTGCCTGTTCTTCGCCGCCCTGTTTCTGACCAGCTTTCAACGCTGGGAAAGCGGCGGCGCGGCGACGTGGGCCCTTGCGGCGGGTCTCGCGATCGGCGCAGCCGGCCTCGCTCGGCCGCTCACCGCGATGGCGGTCGCCGCGGTGTTCGCGCCGATCGGCCTGATCCACGCGATCCGTTCGCGGCGGACACCATCGATCCTGCTGGCTGCCGCTGGCGGCCTGTGCGCCGTTGGTGCGTATCTGGCGTGGAACGCGGCCACTACGGGCGATCCACGCGTGCCGGGGTATCTCGAACTCTGGGGCGCGTCCCATGGCGTGGGTTTCCACACCTCGCCGTGGGGCGAAGCGCACACGCCGTGGACCGGCCTGCGCAACGAGCTGATCGACCTGTCGATTTTGGCCGCCCTGTCTCTCGAATGGCCGATCCCCGCGCTCCTGCCGGCCGGCATCTATCTGGCGGTGACCGGGGGGCGCGATGCGTGGGACAGGCGGATGGGACTGGGAATGTTGGCGATACCCGCCGCCTACTTCTTCTATTGGCACCGTGACGCTTACCTCGGACCGCGGTTCCTGTATACGGGGCTTCTGTTCCTCGTACCGCTGACCGCCCGAGGGCTGCTCGCGCTCGGCGGGCTGTCGGGCCGTCGTCGGGAACTGCGCCGAGCGGCGGTGACCGTCGTGTTCCTGTGCCTCGCGTACGCCGGCCTGTACGCGGCTCCGAACCGGGTCGAGGCCTATGCCTCGTCTCTCGACAGTATGAAAGTCGATCTGCCGGCGCTGGCCCGGGAGGCCGGCATCGAAAGTGGCGTCGTGTTCGTCGCCGTGAGCTGGGGCAACCGGCTGCTGGCCCGGATGCGGGGTGCCGGCGTTCCGGCGAGCGTGGCCGAGGTCGTGTACCGGGGTGCCGATCACTGCGAGATCGAACGGCTGCTCCGCCGCGCGCGCGAGGAAAAATGGTCGCCGCCGCGGCTCTCGACGGCGCTCGAGAGACTCGAGCGCGGCCGCGCGGAGCAGGTGCTGTTGAACCGCGACCCGACCCTCCGGCTGACGCCGGGGCGGCCGCTCGCGCCGGAGTGCCGGGTCGAGCTCGAGCACGATCTCGCGGGCTACGGGAACTGGCTGCCGTTCCTGCTCGCGAACGATCCGGCGCTCGCCGCACCGATTCTCTACGTGAGGGACCTGCGCGATTTGAATCCGTCCTTCCTGGCCCGCCGGCCGGGCGACGCGGGTTGGCTGTACCGTCCTGCCGGATTCGAGCCGCTCGGACTCGCGGCGGAACCCCTCGATTGACGGAACGATGACAGGGCGCCGCTTCGTCGGGTCGATGAGCCGTTCCGCCCGACCCGAACCAGGAGGTGCGTCGTGCCCGCGCGCGGATTCACCCTGCCGGAGATGCTGATCGTCCTGACCATCGCCGCCACCACGTTCACGCTAGGATGGACCGGCCTGCGCGGGTTCCGCGAGGCCTCGGCTCTGCGCGCGGCGGCCCGGCAGGTCACGGCCGAGCTGACCCTCGCACGAAGACTGGCGGTGAACCGCCGGGAGACCGTGCGGTTTTCCGCCTCGACCGGCGACCTCGCGCTGACGGGAGAAGACGGCGCGGTCCTCGCGCGCCTCGCCCTGGCCGGGCCCGACGCCCTGCCCGTGGACTCGCTCCGGGTCCGACCCGCCACCCTCCGCTTCAACCCTCGCGGACAGGCGGCGCCCGGCAGCGTGTACCTGTACCGCGGTCGGCGATCGATCCGTATCGTCTGCAACTTTCTCGGGCGTCTCCGTATCGAGACGGTCCGGTGGTCGTCGTGACGGCTCCCGAGCGCGGGCCGGCGACCCGGCTCGACGCCGGCGACCGGGGGGCCACGGTGGTCGAGCTTCTCGTCGCCGTCACCGTGCTCGGCCTGGTGGCGGCAGCGCTGACGGGGCTGTTGTCGTCGTCGACGAAAGTGCTGCGGGAGGCGGCGCTCGAAGGCCGGCGGGCCGAGCTGGCGCAGCGTGCCGGCGACCTGGCGCGCGCCGGCCTCGTCGGCGGGGTGGGCGGAACGATCCATGCCCGCATCGGCGGGGAGGACTACGAGGCCACGTACGCGTTCCGGGACGACGTCGCGCCGGGCGCGATCGAGGTGACGGCGGCGTCGCCGGGCGGCGGGACGATGACGCTCGCGGCAGCGCGGGTCGTGCCCACGGCCCCGGACCCCTGACCGTTTGACAGGTTCGCCCGGCGGCTTCTACAATCCACCGTCCCGCCGGACCCGATTGACCCAATTCGCCTTGATCGGGGCGCACCGCATGGCTCTGTTCGGACTCGGCCGCAAGAGGCGCTCGGTAGGTCTCGACATCGGAAGCGGTTTCATCAAGGTCGCCGTGATCGACCACTCCGGGCCCACGCCCGTGGTCGAGCGGATGATCGTGCATCCGCTCGGCGGCGACGCGATCGTCGAGGGCGAGATCATGGATCCGGGCCTGGTCGCTTCGACGATCGACGAGATGTTTCTCGAGCATGCGATCGAGACGCGCGACGTCGTGGTCAGCGTCGGCGGCCGCGACGTGATCATCAAGCCGATCCAGATGGACCGGATGTCGAAGCAGGACGCGCGAGAGGTGATCCGCTGGGAGGCCGAGCAGCACGTGCCGTTCGACATGGACGACGTCCAGCTCGACTTCGAGATCACCGATCCCGACGGAGAAGGCCTCCAGATGAGCGTCCTGCTCGTGGCGGCCAAGCGCGAGCTGATCGAGAACAAGCTCACGCTGCTCGAGGAAGCGAAGCTCCACCCGCGGATCATCGACGTCGACGCGTTCGCCATGCACAACGCCCTCGAGATCAACTACCCCGAGGCGATGCGTGGAATCTCGGCCCTGGTGAACGTGGGCCACGAGACGACCACGGTGAACATCCTCGACGACGGCGTTCCGGTGCTCACCCGCGACATCAGCTTCGGCACGCGACGCCTCGCCCTCGACCTTCAGCGCGACCGGGGGATGCTGGCGGACGAGGCCGAAAAGGTACTGCGCGGCGAGGACGTCGACGAGAGCCTGCGGGCGTTCCTGTACGAGCGGGCACAGGAGGTCGCTCGCGGCATCGAGCGCGCCGCGGCGTTTCTCGAAACCCAGGAGCTCGGCGCCCGGCTCGGCCGCCTGTACCTGTGCGGAGGCGGCGTCCGGGTCCCCGCGCTCGCCGACGCGCTGGCCGAGCGGATCGGGGTGGAGACGCGGATCGCGAACCCGCTGGAGCAGGTGCAGGTGAAGAGCGGCAGTGTCGCGGAGCGCGAGGCGGCCAGCGTCGCACCGATGATGATGCTGTCGCTCGGTCTCGCGCTGCGGGTCGCGGCATGATCGAGGTCAACCTCCACCCGGATCGCGGCCGCTCTCGGCGCGGCGCGAAACGGGGCCTTCCCATTTCGCTGCCCGCGTCATTTCCGAAGCTCGGAGGCGGCGGCGGGGGAGGGCGCGACATCTGGTCGACCCTGGCGATCGTGCTGCCCGCGCTCGTCCTGCTCGTGGTCGGCTGGCTGTGGTTCTCGCAGCGTTCGGAGCGCAGCGAGCTGGAAGCCCGTCTCGGGGCCGCCGTCGAGGACTCGACCCGGGTTGCCGATCTGCGTTCGCTGAGCGACAGCCTGACCGCCCGGGAGGCGCGGGTCGGGCGCCGCCTCGAGCTCGTGCGGTCGCTCGACGACGGGCGGTTCGTCTGGCCTCATCTGCTCGACGAGATCGGCCGCGCGGTGCCGTCGTACACGTGGCTGACCTCGCTGCGGCAGAACGCCTCGGAGCCGCAGCTCCAGGTGCAGGTCGACGGGCTGGCGGCGAACCCGCTGGCGATCACCGAGTTCGTGCGCAACCTCCAGGACTCGCCGTACGTCGGCGAGGTGCGAATCCTCGGCAGTCAGCAGGAGCTGGTCGAGAACGTCGCTGCCCAGGCGTTCAAGCTGATGGTCGTGTACGAAGCGCCGCCGCCCCGTGGGATCGAGACGTCCCCGCCGGCGGGAGGGTCCTGACCATGGCTCTGCTTCCCGAGGATCCGCGCAGCCAGGTCAAGCTCCTGGTCGCCATCCTGGCCGTGGCGGCCGGCGCCCTGTACTTCAACTTCGTGCACGCTCCGGCGGGGCTCGAGCTGGTCGAGCTCACCGATCGGGTCGAGAACCTCGAGACCCAGAACCAGATCGCCCAGGCGCGAGTCGGCAATCTGCAGCGCCTGCGTGACGACATGCGGGATGCCGAGCGAGAGCTCGAGGCGCTCGAGCGCCTGGTTCCTCAGCGCGCCGAGGTGCCCGAGATTTACGAAGCGATCGCGTCGGAGACTCAGACGCTCAACCTGCGCCTGCTGAGCATCGAGCCGCTCGCTGCCTCGCCCGCGGACAGCGCCGGGACGCTGATGCGTCAGGAATGGGCCCTGGTGGTGGAGGGCGGCTATCATGCGATCGGCGAGTTTCTGACCAACGTCGCCTCGTTCGACCGGATCGTGAGGCCCCGCGTCAGCGAGGTGATCCCGACCGGGATGTCGGCCGGCGGCCGGCAGCTCGTCGAAGCGACGTTCATCCTGGAGACGTTCGTGCTGGGTCCGGCCGGGGGGGAGGGGTCGTCCGAACCGGCCACGGCCGACGCTCCCGAGGGGCTGGTGAGCTGATGGCGGCTCGCGGTTTCACCACCACGCTGTTCGCCGTCCTGTTGGCCGGCGGGTTCGCCACCACGGCCGACGCGCAGGAGTCCGGCGCAGCGTCGGACCCGGTACTGACGCGCGAGGTGTTCGACTATCCGACGGACGGCCGGCGGGATCCGTTCGAGCCCCTGTCGGCGGGTGACGAGCTCGGTCCGCGGTTCGAGGATCTGCGGCTCGCCGGCGTCATCTACAGCCCCGACCGCGGCAGCATGGCCGTGCTGGTGGATGCCGCGACGGCCCGCCGTTACCGGGTGTGGGAGGGCGATGTCGTGGGTGGGGCGCGTCTCGTCAGGGTGCGCCCGGACCGGGCCGAGTTCCAGGTGACGGTGTTCGGAGTGACCCGTCGCGACACGCTGCGACTCAAGACTCAGGACAAGGAGCAGGATTGATGAAGTGGCAGCCGTTCGTCGCCGTGGCGCTGATCGCGGCCGTACCGGCCACGGCATCCGGGCAGGTGCACAGCGTCGGGGTGCGTCCGGCGGGCGAGCACACCGAAGTCGTGGTGTCCGCCGACCCGTCGGTCGAGGCGCGCGAGTTCCTCCTGTCCGATCCGTCGCGGCTCATCGTCGATCTTCACGGTGCCGCGACGGATGGCCTGAGGGGCGCTTACGACGGGATCGGACGAGGAGGTGTGATCCGCTTGCGCACCAGCCAGTTCCGGTCCGACGTCGTACGCCTGGTGTTCGAGCTGACGGGGAATCCGGACTATGAAACGGCCGCGTCGGAAGGCCGCTTCGTCGTGCGGTTCGCGAATCCCGGCCCGGCGTTCGAGCCCTGGAGCACCACCTCCACGCGCGAGCAGGTGCTCGCGATGGAGGACCGTGCCCCGGCTCCCACGATGTCGGGGCGGGCGGCGGACTCGCGGCCGGCGCTCCAGGAAGCCCCCTCCCGGATCACCGTCGCGTACGACAGCGCGGGCATGCTCGACGTGCTTGCCGCCTTTTCGGAGTTCGCCGGGGTGTCGATCGTGCCCAGCGCGGAGGCGGCGGAGTTAACCGTGCGCGGTGTCGACATCCGCGACCAGCGCTGGGACGTGGCCCTCGACGCGATTCTGGCCTCGCAGGGCCTCGGCTGGCGGATGCAGTCCGAGGGGATCCTGATCGTCGATAAGCTCGAAGGACTGCGGACCCGCGACACGCTTCAGACCCAGACGCGGGTGTTCCGGATCAATTACGCGAGCGCCGATTCCGTGGCGAGCACGCTGGCGGCGCTCGCCACGCCGCAGCGCGGGCAGGTGGTCCCTTACCAGGGATCGAACTCGGTGATCGTGACCGACGTCCCGTCGGTCGTCGCGCGGATGGACACGCTGGTGCGGAGCCTCGACCGGAAGACGCCGCAGGTCTCGATCGAGGCGAAGATCATCTTCGTCGACCGCACGGACGTGAACTCTCTCGGGATCGTCTACGACCTCAAGGACCGATCGGGGAACTCGATCAACGACGTGGTTGCCGTGCCCGACCCGTTGAACCCGGGCGAGGTGACGAACGAGACGCTGGTCGACCTGAGCGGGGAGTCGATCGCGGCGCTGGCCAACGCGAACGACCGGGTGCTCGCCCCCTCGCTGCAGATTCTCGCGACGACGGCGTTCGGCAGCTTCTCGCTCGCGGCGTTCCTCGACGCGCTCGAGCAGCACCAGCTGTCCGACGTGCAGGCGGCGCCGAGCATCCAGGTGGTCGACAACCACAACGCCCGCATCCAGGTGGGGGAGCGCACGCCGATCCGCGTGCTCGAGCAAGGCGCGCAGGCGGCCGGGGCGACCGTGAACGTGCAGTTCGAGGACACGGGAATCATTCTCGACGTCACGCCGCACATCACGAACAACAACCAGATCCTGCTGGACGTGTCGGCCGAGCGGTCCGGCGTGCAGACCGACCTGCCCGACGTCGGATTCAACTTCACGCAGCAGCTCGGACAGACGCGACTGCTGCTGAACGACGGCGAGACGATGGTGATCGGCGGACTGACCCTGAGCGAAGTCGACCGCAACGAGAGCGGGATCCCGATCCTCATGAACATCCCGGTTCTCGGGTCGCTGTTCCGTACGACGAACAACACCGAGCGGAAGCAGGACCTGATCATTCTGGTCACGCCGCACATCGTCGAGTAGTCTCCGTGATCGGGCGGTACGGCCGGTAGGGCCGCCCGGGGGACGCAACTGCAAGTGGGGCCCGGTCGTCCGGGCCCCGTTCTTTTTCGGAGTGGGCATGCTCGGACGGTTCAAGTTCACGACGGCGGGAGAATCGCACGGCCGGGGAATGCTGGCCGTGGTGGAAGGCGTTCCGGCCGGACTCCCCCTGGCCCCGCGGGACATCGCCGTCGACCTCGCCCGGCGGCAGCTCGGCTACGGGCGCGGCGGTCGAATGAACATCGAGCAGGACGCGGGCGAGATTCTCAGCGGGGTGCGGCTGGGGGAGACGCTCGGCTCGCCGCTGGCCATCTGGATTTCGAATCGCGACCATGAGAACTGGCTGACGGCGATGTCGGTCGAGCCGCAGCCGGACGCCGACGATGATGCCCTGCGCCGCGTACACCTGCCGCGGCCCGGACACGCCGACCTCGTGGGGATGCTGAAGTACGGTCGCTCGGACGCGCGTGACATCCTCGAGCGCTCGAGCGCCCGCGAGACGAGCGCGCGAGTGGCCGCCGGCGCCGTGGCGCGGCGGCTGCTGGCCGAGCTCGGGATGGAGATCGGCAGCCACGTGGTGCGGATCGGCGACGTCGCCGCGCCCGGCGCCGACGTCGGGCCCGGCCTCAACGGGCGGGCGGATGCCTCCGACGTCCGCTGCGTAGACGAGCCGGCGGCGGAGGCGATGCGCGAGGCGATCCGGACGGCGGGCCGGGCGGGCGACACCCTGGGCGGGGTGTTCGAAGTCGTGGCGCACGGCGTGCCGGTGGGGCTGGGCAGCCACGTCGCGTGGGACCGTCGCCTGGACGCCCGTATCGCCGCCGCGATGATGGGAATCCAGGCGATGAAGGGCGTCGAGATCGGTCTCGGCTTCCGGGCGGCGGCGCTCCGCGGTTCCGAAGTCCACGATGAGATCGAGGCCGACGGCGCCCGCCGACTGTCGGGGGGATATCGCCGCCGCCGGAACAGCGCCGGCGGGGTCGAGGGCGGGACCACGACGGGGGAGCCGCTCGTCGTTCGCGTCGCGATGAAACCATTGAGCTCGTTGCGGCGACCCCTCGACAGCGTGAACGTGAAGACCGGCGAAGCCGCCCGGGCGGTACGCGAGCGCAGCGACGTGTGCGCGGTCCCGGCCGCCGGCGTGATCGGTGAAGCGATGCTGGCTCTGGTGCTGGCCGACGCGGTGCGCGAGAAGTTCGGGGGCGATACGCTCAGGGACGTGCTCGGAGCCTTCGAGGCCTACGTCGACCGGGTGAACGAGGCGGCGTTCGACCGACCGTGAGCGACGACCGACCGACGGCGCGGGCCGGACCCATCGTCCTGGTCGGCCTGATGGGCGCCGGGAAGTCGACGGCGGGGCGGCACCTCGCCCGGCTCCTCGGACGCCAGTTCGTCGACCTCGACGAACGGATCGCGCGACGCGCTGGACGGTCGATCTCCGAACTGTTCGCAGTGGCCGGCGAGGCCGCCTTCCGGGAGCTCGAGGTCGGGGAGACGCTCGAAATCGGAGCGGACATCCGCGGTTCATCGGGGGCGGTCGTGGTCGCCGCCGGCGGGGGCTGGATGGCGAATCGGGAGGCCCGGGCGGCACTTCCGGACGCCACGATCGTATGGTTGAAGGTCGCCCCCGCCGAGGCGGCTCGCCGGATCGGCCGATCGGGCGCGGAACGCCCCCTGCTGACCGGCGAGGATTCTGTCGCCCGGCTGGCCGGACTGCTCGATGAGAGGTTGCCCGCGTACCGGGAAGCGACGTATACCGTAGACACATCGGGGCTCGACCCGACAATGGTCGCGCGAAGGATCGCGTCCTACATGCATTCCGACGACTGACGAATAGACAGATCATGGTTCAACCGAAGTACCTGGTGATTCTCGAATCGGACAAGAAGGCCCGCCTGCTCGGGCCGTGGCTGGGTTCCGACTACGTCGTGGCGGCGACGGGCGGCCACATCATCGACCTGCCGACGAGGGGACTGGCGGTCGACGTCGACCACGGGTTCGAGCCCGAGTACGAGGTCGTACGCGGGAAGAAGAAGGTGATCGCCGAGCTCAAGAAGGCGGCGAAGAACGCTTCCCTGATCCTGATCGCAACCGACCCCGACCGCGAGGGCGAGGCGATCGGGTACCACATCGCCCGCGAGCTCGGCTTCGACAATGGAGCCACCGATCGGTTCCGCCGCGTGACATTCAACGAGGTGACGCGCGAAGCCGTCATGGAAGCGATGGAGAATCCGGGCGACATCGACCTTCATCGGGTCGACGCCCAGCAAGCCCGCCGGGTGCTCGACCGGCTGGTCGGCTACGGCCTGTCGCCGCTGTTGTGGAAGAAGATCTCTCCGGTCGATCCGATCAGCCGGACGTCGCTGTCGGCCGGACGCGTCCAGTCGGTGGCGGTTCGACTGGTGGTGGAGCGCGAGCGCGAGCGCCGCAGGTTCAAGCCGGCGGACTACTGGGACCTCACGGCGGAACTCGAACAGGAAGGCAAGTCGTTTTCCGCGCGCCTGGCGGCCCTGGGCGGCCGGCGGATCGCGTCCGCCGGCGACTTCGACCCCGACACGGGCGAGCCGAAGGACGCCGCCGCGGTGCTCCGGCTGGACGAACCGACGGCGGGTGCGCTGGCCGAGCGCCTCCGCGGCCAGACGTTCGTCGTGGCCGGCGTCGAGCGCCGGAAGAAGTCGACCAATCCACCGCCGCCGTTCAAGACGACGACGCTGCAGAAGGCCGCCAACAGCCGCCTGAATCTCTCGCCTAGCCAGACGATGCGGGTGGCCCAGCGGCTGTACGAAGCAGGGCACATCACTTACCTGCGTACCGACTCCACCGAGCTGTCGGACCGAGCGGTGACGGCCGTGCGTCGAGAGATCGAGTCGCGGTACGGCACGCCGTACGTGAACGCGGAGCGCCGCAGCCACGCCACGAAGACCAAGGGCGCCCAGCTCGCCCACGAGGCGATCCGGCCGGCCGGCACGGAGATGAAGACGGCCAAGCAGCTCGGGCTGCGTGGCGCCGAGGCGGCTCTGTACGACCTGGTCTGGAAGCGCACGATGGCCAGCCAGATGGCGGCCGAGATCCAGCAGCACGTGACGGTCACGCTGACGGTGGACGACGCGGAGTTTCGCGCGACGGGACACACGCTCGAGTTCGCCGGTTACCGGCGGGCCTGGATGGAGGGTGCCAAGGATCCGGAATCGGCCCTCGGCGACCGGGACGTGTTCCTTCCGGAGCTGGCCGAGGGGGACGAGCCGGCGGTCGTGACGGTCGAACCCGACGGCCATACCACGCGTCCGCCCGCCCGCTACACCCAGGGCGCGTTTCCCGGCATCCTCGAGGACGAGGGCATCGGCCGGCCGAGCACGACGGCCTCCATCATCAGCACGATGGAGAGCCGTGGGTACGTTCGCATCGAGGGACAGCAGCTCGTCCCCACTTTCCTCGCGTTCGCCGTGACCGCCCTGCTGGAAGAGCACTTCGAGGACCTGGTCGACATTGGATTCACGTCGGAAATGGAGCGGGGCCTCGACCGCATCGCCGACGGCGAGATGGACTGGCGCGCCTTCCTGGAGAAGTTCTACCGTGGCGATCGCGGTTTCGAGGCACGGCTCGCCGACCGCGAACAACAGATCGATCCGCGCACGGCGTCGACGCTCGAGTTCTCCGACATGCAGCCGCGGGTGCGAATCGGACTGTACGGCCCGTATCTCGAGCATGACACGGGAGACGAGGAGCCGATTCGCGTGTCTCTGCCCGAGGATCTGGCCCCGGCCGACCTGACGCCGGAAGTCGCCGAACGGCTGATCGAGCAGAAGGAAGCGGCCGACGAGATCCTCGGGGTCGACCCGGAAACCGGGAAACCGGTGCTTCGCCTGGTCGGCCGGTTCGGGCCGTTCGTGCAGCTCGGCGAGCAGGAAGAAGACGGGCCGAAGCCCAGGCGGGCGTCGATTCCCGACGGGGTCGCGATCGAGGACGTCGACCTCGAGACGGCGCTCTCGCTGCTTTCGCTGCCGCGCGAGCTCGGTCCGCATCCCGACAGCGGAGAGCCGGTGCGGGCCGGAATCGGTCCGTACGGTCCGTACGTGGTCCATCGGAAGGATTACCGGTCGCTCGAGGAGGGCGACGATGTATTCACGGTCGGGTTCGATCGGGCGATGGAGCTTCTCGGGAAGCCGAAACGGGGTCGGCGCGGTCGGGAGCCGCTCCGCGAGATCGGGCCGCACCCGGATGACGGTGAGCCGATCAAGCTGTTCGACGGCCGGTACGGGCCGTACGTCAAGCACGGCAAGATCAACGCGTCCCTTCCCCGGGGGGCTTCGCCGGCCGAGGTGACCATCGAGCAGGCGGTCGAGCTGATTGCCGAGCGCGCCGAGAAGGTGGCGCCCGGAAAGTCTGGCAAAGACGGGCGACGCGGAGGCGGCCGGAAGAAATGACCCGTCCGACGGTCGACGTGGTCGGCGGCGGCCTCGCCGGGTCCGAGGCCGCCTGGCAGCTGGCGGAGCTCGGCTACGGAGTCCGGCTGCACGAGATGCGGCCCGAACGCTCGACGCCGGCACACCAGACCGGCGACCTGGCGGAGATCGTCTGCACCAATTCGTTCAAGTCGGAGGCGCTGGACACGGCGCACGGCATCCTCAAGGCCGAGATGCGCCGGCTCGGCTGCATGCTGCTCGAGGTGGCGGACGGATGCCGCGTGCCGGCCGGAACCGCCCTGGCCGTCGACCGCCGCCTGTTCGGCGCGGAGGTGACGCGCCGGATCACGGCGCATCCGCGGATCCGGGTCGTCACCGGCGAAGTGTCGAGCGTGCCAGAAGGTCCGGCGATCGTGGCGACCGGACCGCTCACCTCCGACGCTCTCTCGGCCGACATCCGCCGGCTCCTCGGCGAGCGCCATCTCGCCTTCTTCGACGCGATCGCGCCGATCTTCTCGCGCGAGTCGATCGACGACGCCGTCGTGTTCGCGGCGTCGCGCTACGGCAAGGGCGAGGCCGATTACCTGAACTGCCCGTTCGACCGCGAGCGCTACGAGACGTTCATCGACGCGCTGCTCGAGGCCGACGTGTACGAGGGACACGACTGGGACGCCGTTCCCTACTTCGAGGGCTGTCTACCGATCGAGGTGATGGCACGGCGCGGCCGGGAGACCCTGGCCCACGGACCGCTGCGTCCCGTGGGCCTGCCCGATCCGCGCACCGGCGAGCGGCATCACGCGGTGGCACAGCTCCGGATGGAGGATCGGGCCGGGCAGATGTGGAATCTCGTCGGCTTCCAGACCCGGCTGAAGGTCGGCGAGCAGCAACGCGTGTTCCGCCTGATTCCCGGGCTCGAGGAGGCGGAGTTTCTGCGCTACGGCTCGATTCACCGGAACACCTACCTGAACTTTCCGGCCGGTCTGACGGGGCACGGGTCTCCGCACGGGCGCCCCGAGCTGATTTTCGCCGGCCAGCTCACGGGAGTCGAAGGGTACACGGAATCGATCGCGAGCGGGCTGGTGGCGGCGATCAACCTGCATCGGCTGCTCGAGGGAGCCGGCCCGGTGACGCCGCCCGCCACGACGATGCTCGGCGGCCTGTACCGGTACCTGCGAGAAGCGGATCCTGAGCATTTTCAGCCGATGAACGCGAACTTCGGATTGCTCGACCCGCCCGCCGGCAAACTCCGGGGCGGTCGGAAGGCTCGCCGCGCGGCGCTCGGGACGCGGGCGCTCGAGGACATGGAACGGTGGGCGCGCGGCGTCCGTGGCCGATCGACGCCCGCCGAGGTCGCGTGAGCGCCCGGCGGGAGGACGCCGCGCAGGCGCGTTTGACCCGTGCCGCGACGGTCGAGGACTTCGTGCGCTGGTTGACCGACGAACGCCGGCTCTCGCCCCATACGATCGAGGCTTATCGGCGCGACCTCGGCCAGTTCGAGACCTTCGCTCATGACTGGCAGGGCGAACGGACGTGGTCGTGGTCGGACGTCGATCGACTCGGGATCCGCGCGTGGCTTGGCGAACTGTCCGAGCTCGGCCGCGCCGACAGCACGATCGCGCGGAAACTGTCGGCCCTCAGAGTGTTCTTCGCCTTCCTGCAGCGCACCGGACGCCGCGACGAGAGCCCCGCGCGGCTGGTGCGCGCGCGCTCGGGTGGCCGCAGGTTGCCCGCGTTTCTGACCCGTCGCCAGGTCGACGCGCTGTTCGAGCCGGCCGGCGGGAGCGCGGGCGGCGCGGGCAGCGAGGGCGGTGCGGTGGAGGCCCGCGACCGGGCCCTGCTCGAAGTGCTCTACTCGTCGGGGCTGCGACTCGCCGAACTGCACGGCCTGGACGTCGCCGACCTCGATGCGGGGCGTGGGCTCGTCAGGGTGCTCGGCAAGGGCCGCAAGGAGCGCATCGTGCCCGTGGGGTCGGCGGCGGTGCGCGCCGTCAAGCGATATCTAGTGTTGACGGGTCGCGGCGCGGCCGGCGACGGCCCCCTGTTCCTGTCGGAACGCGGGCACCGGCTGTCGCGGCGCCAGATCCAGCGCGTGGTCGGCAAGCGGCTCGCGCGAGCGGCCGACGGCGAGGCCATGTCGCCGCACGCGCTGCGGCACAGCTTCGCCACCCACCTGCTGGACGGGGGGGCCGACCTGATGGCCGTCAAGGAACTTCTCGGCCATGCGAGCCTGTCCACGACGCGGATCTACACGCATACGTCGAAGGAGCGGCTCGTCGAGCAGTACCGGATGGCCCATCCGCGCGCCGAATGAGCGAAACGAGGAACCACATGAATCCCGCCCGCCCGCTGCACGGAGCCGACCGCATGCACGCCACCACGATCCTGTGTGTCCGTCGAGACGGACGCGTCGCGATCGCCGGTGACGGCCAGGTGTCGATGAACGACGAGATCGTGAAGGGCGGGGCCGTGAAGGTGCGCCGCATGAAGAGCGGCGAGATCCTGGCCGGCTTCGCGGGGGGCGTCGCCGACGCGATGAACCTGTTCGAGACCTTCGAGACGCAGCTCGAGCGGCATCCCGGAAACCTGACGCGCGCCGCCGTGGAGCTGGCCAAGGCCTGGCGGAGCGACCGTTACCTGCGCCGGCTCGAGGCGCTGCTGCTCGTGGCGGACCGCCAGCGGAGCCTTTTGATTTCGGGCACCGGCGAAGTGATCGAGCCCGACGACGGAATCCTCGCGATCGGCTCCGGAGGCAGTTACGCGCTCGCCGCCGCCCGCGCCCTCGTCGCCCACACCGACTTGACGGCGGCCCAGGTCGTTCGCGCGGCGATGACCATCGCGGCGGGCATCTGCGTGTACACGAACGACCGGCTGACGGTACTCGAGCTGCCGGCGGAGGACGACGGGTGAGCGACGAACCCAATACCGTCGCCGGGCCCGCGGACGCCGGGTCCGCCGCGCCCTCGCCGGCGGACGCGCCCCCCGGGGAGGTTTCGCCTGATTTCGGAGAGCTCACGCCCCGGCAGATCGTCGAGGAGCTCGATCGGTACGTGATCGGGCAGGACGACGCGAAGAAGGCGGTGGCGATCGCGCTGCGCAACCGCTGGCGCCGCCGCAACGTCGAGTCGGAGCTTCGGGACGAGATACTCCCCAACAACATCATCATGATCGGCCCGACCGGGGTCGGGAAAACGGAGATCGCGCGCCGCCTGTCACGGCTCGCCGGAGCGCCGTTCGTGAAAGTCGAGGCCTCGAAGTTCACCGAGGTGGGCTACGTGGGCCGCGACGTCGAATCGATGGTGCGCGACCTCGTCGACGTGGCCGTCAACCTCGTCCGAGTCGAGCGCGAAGAAGAGGTGCGCGACGAGGCGGCCGGCCGCGTCGAAGAGCGGCTGCTCGACCTCCTGCTTCCGCCCGTCGCGCTCGACGCCCCGTCGCCGGGCGCGACCGGCGACGAAGCCGCGCGGCGGTTTCTCGTGGGCGCCGAGGGCGCGGCCGCCGAGGAGCAGACGGAGGATCCGCGGATCGCCCGCCGCCGCCGCACGCGCGAAAAGCTGCGCGGGCTGCTGCGGGACAACAAGCTGGAGGATCGCGAGATCGAGATCGAAGTGACGGAGAGCGCCCTTCCGATGATGGACATGTCGGCCACCGGCATGGAGGGTGTCGATTGGAACTTCGGCGAGGTGCTGTCCGACATGCTGCCCAAGCGGACCAAGCGGCGGCGGCTGCGCGTGTCCGAGGCCCGGCGCATCCTCGTATCCGAAGAGCTCGACAAGCTGGTCGACATGGACGAGGTGGTCGACGACGCTCTCGATCGTGCGGAGACGATGGGCATCATCTTCCTGGACGAGATCGACAAGGTGGCTGGCGGATCGGGCACCGGCGGCCCGGAGGTGTCGCGCGAGGGCGTGCAACGCGACCTGCTGCCGATCGTCGAAGGCTCGACCGTCCAGACGAAGTACGGTCTCGTCGCCACGGAGCACGTGCTGTTCATCGCCGCCGGCGCGTTCCACGTCAGCAAGCCGTCGGACCTGATCCCCGAGCTGCAGGGCCGGTTCCCGATCCGGGTCGAGCTGCAGAGCCTCGACGAAGCGGACTTCGTCCGGATCCTCCTGGAGCCCCGCAACGCTCTTCTCGCTCAGTACCAGGCGCTCGTCGCCACCGAAGGGGCCGTGCTCGAGTTCACGCAGGAGGCGATCGAGGAGGTCGCGCGGATCGCGGCCGACGTCAATCAGCGCATGGAGAACATCGGGGCACGCCGTCTCCACACGGTGCTGACGACGCTGCTCGACGACATCATGTTCGGCCTTCCCGAGGAATTTGGAGACGGCGAGACGATTACGATCGAGGCCTCCGACGTTCGTGCCCGACTGGCACGGATCGTCGAGGACGATGACCTTAGGCGCTACATTCTCTGACCATTCGGCCGTACCTTCGTGCCGGCGCCGCCGGTGCCGGACTCCAACCAGCGAGCGAATCGATGTCCGACGACCTCCAGCGCACCCCCCTGTACGAAGCGCACGTCGAACTCGCGGCGAAGATGGTGCCGTTCGCCGGCTACGCGATGCCGGTGCAGTACGCCACCGGGATCCGCCGCGAGCACGATGCGGTCCGCACGGCGGCCGGCCTGTTCGACGTATCGCACATGGGCGAGTTCCTCGTCACCGGGCCCGGAGCGGCGGATTACGTCGCGTGGACCACCAGCAACGATCCCCATGCGCTCGCCGTGGGTGACGCGCAGTACAGCGTGATGTGCCACGAGGACGGCGGGATCATCGACGACCTGCTGGTCTACCGGCTCGGCGAGGACCGCTTCCGACTGGTCGTGAACGCGGCGAATCGATCGAAGGACTGGGAGCACTGCACGGCCGAGGCCGGGAGGTTCGACGTGCGCCTCGAGGACGAGAGCGACGGCGTGGCCCTGCTCGCTCTGCAGGGGCCTCGGGCGCAGGACATCCTCGGCCCCCTGTGTTCCGACCCGATCGACCCGATCGGCTTCTATCAGTTCCGCCAGGGACACGTAGCGGGCGCTCCGTGCGTGATCAGCCGAACCGGCTACACCGGCGAGGATGGTTTCGAGCTCTATCTTCCCGGCGCCAGGGCCGCCGCCGTGTGGGAGGCGCTGCTCGCGGCGGGCGAGCCCGCCGGACTGATTCCGGCGGGTCTGGGCGCACGCGACAGCCTGCGGCTCGAGATGGGCTACGCCCTGTACGGCAACGATCTCGACGACGAGACGTCGCCGCTCGAGGCGGGCCTCGGGTGGCTCGTCAAGCTCGGCAAGGACGAGTTCATCGGCCGCGAGGCGCTGGCCAGGCAGAAGCGCGAGGGACCGGCGCGCCGGCTCCGTGGCTTTCGGCTGCTCGAACGGGGATTTCCGCGCCCTGGCTACGACGTGCTGCTCGACGGAGAGGTCCGCAGCACGGTGCGCAGCGGCACGCTGAGCCCGACGCTCGGCGAGGGGATCGGAACGGTTTACCTGCCGTCCGAGGCCGGGCCGGGAACCGAAATCGCCGTCCGCATCCGCGATGCAGAGGTACCGGCCGAGGTCGTCGCGCCACCGTTCTACACCGGGGGTTCGCTGCGCAAGTGAGCGACCGAGGGGATGTGCGCGTCGGAATTCTCACGGTGTCCGACGGGGTCGCCCGGGGCGCGCGCGAAGACGTGTCCGGCGGCCGCATCGAGAGCTGGGCCAGGGCGCAGGGGTTCGACGTCACCCGTCGGGAGGTCGTGCCCGACGAGGCTCTCCCCCTGACCTCCATCCTCGTCCGCTGGGCGGACGAGGGCGTGTGCGACCTCGTGCTCACGACCGGGGGCACGGGGCTCACGCCGCGGGACCGCACGCCCGAGGCGACGCGGGCGGCGATCGAACGTGAGGCGCCGGGAATCTCGGAGGCCCTCAGAGCGGCGGGCCGGGAGTCGACGCCGTACGCCGCTCTCGGCCGGGGGCTTGCCGGCACGCGCGCCGCGACGCTGATCGTCAACCTGCCCGGCAGTCCGGGCGGGGTCGAGGACGGGCTCGCCGTCCTCGAGCCGCTCGTCCGCCACGCTGTGGCCCTGATCAACGGAAGCGCCACCGACCACGTCCCGGGAGACTGACCGTGGCTCGCGTATTCATTCACGATGCGGACGTCGAAACGGCAGTGCGGGTGCGAGAGGCCGCCGCCGCCGATGGCCACGACGCCGAGATCTTCGCGGACCTCGGCGGGCTCGATCGCCGGCTGGACAGCGCCGACGCGTTCGCGCTCGTGCTCACGGGCGACCCGACGGCGCGGGCCGCCGGACGCTTCGTAACCCGGCTCTCGGCCCGCATTCCTCGGCCGCCGGTGCTCGCGGTGGTGAAGCCCGAGGACGCCCCGGCGGCCGCGCAGCTCGAAACCGACATCGTTCTCACCACTCCGGTCGAGGCGGCAGAGGTCCAGGTCGCCCTGGTCCAGGAACTCGAGCGGTTCGAGCTCCAGGTAGCGACGGGGATCGTCGGTCGGACCGACGCGATCCGCGAAGTGCTCGAGCGGGTCAACACGATCGCTCAGGTCCAGTCGACCGTTCTCATCACCGGCGAGAGCGGGACCGGCAAGGAACTGGTGGCTCGCGCCATCCACTCGCTATCGGCGCGGCGCGGCGGCCCGTTCATCGCGGTCAACTGCGCCGCGATTCCCGAATCGCTGCTCGAGAGCGAGCTGTTCGGTCACGAGAAGGGGGCGTTCACCGGAGCGAGCTCCCGTCGCAAGGGGATGTTCGAGCTCGCCGACGGTGGATCCCTGCTGCTGGACGAGATCGGCGAGATGCCCCTGCTGCTCCAGACGCGGCTTCTCCGCGTGCTCGAGACCCGGCGGTTCATGCGGGTCGGCGGGGATGTCGAGATCGAGGTCGGCGTGCGGGTGATCGCCGCCACCAACCAGGACCTGCGAGAAGCCGTCCGGCGCGGCAGCTTCCGCAAGGATCTCTACTATCGCCTGAACGTCCTGCTCGTCCAGCTGCCGCCCCTGCGCGAACGGCGGAGCGACATCCCGCTCCTGATCCGGCGGTTTATCGACGAGTTCAGC
>Ga0268386_10000126_pt1 | contig 43432 bp, 43 predicted proteins | sample RVTome_15_FD_200260 | JGI IMG/M metagenome (GOLD analysis project Ga0268386, IMG submission 200260) | Soil microbial communities from uranium-contaminated site in the Upper Colorado River Basin, Wyoming, United States - RVT150D86... ... | reverse complement strand
AAGGCCACGTCCACGCCTTCCGGACGCTCGGTGGCGTTCCTGTGGGGAAGATCCGCTACGACACCCTTCAAAGCCGCCGTCGCGAGCGTTCTCGGGTTCAGCCGTCAACGGGTTGAGACCTACCGGTGGACCGCGTTCGGCTCCCACTACGGCAGCGAGGCGTTCTACTGGCAGCCCGGGATCACCGGCGCCCACGAAAAGGGCGGCGCCGAAGGGCAGATCGGGCCCTCGTGCGCGAGAATCGAGGCCGTGCTTCTGCCGGTCTTCGTGTCCTCATGGCAGATGGAATGCTGTGGCACTCCGTTCAAGCTGGGCGAGCAAGCTCAGTGGCGACTCCTCTTCGTGGATGCGGGCCGTTCCGGTTCCGAACCTGTCGAGCACCACGTTGAACTGACCGCACACGCTGAGCTCTTCTCCTGGGACCTGGGAGAGCCGGGCCGAACAGATATCCGCCTGACTGCGGGCGCGGCAATCCTCTACTGGTCAGCAGCAGACGCCATCGCGGGCATGGTGACCCTGACAGGGGGAGTACACGAGGACCATCATGCGGATGTCCCAGAAGACTTCCCGATCACGACCGGAGTGGTCCGTCGGATCCGCGTGGAGACCAGGGACTACCGGGAGGATCCTCCGGGGTCACGTGGCTGGGTGTACGCCAACTCCATCGCGACATATCGGGACGTGTCCGTGTCGCCGAAATGGTTCGCCGACGTGCCGGGCGAGGCCGGCCGGACAAGAGCGGAGACCGGCGTTCTTGTCGAGCTCGAGGTCGATGACTGACCAACGGCCACGACGATATTCCACCGGCTGTTCGACCGTACGGACTGAGTTCCCATCCATGTAGGTTTCGGTCGTGCCCTCGGATCGACCCGCGCCCGGCGAGCGGGCGAAGGCTGTGGGTTTCTCCGCAGTGGTTGGAGGAATCGCCGGGGCTGCGCTGACCGCGCACCGCGGTCGTCGGGCCACCGCTCTCGGCGCGTTGCTGGGCGGGGCAGGGCTCGGCGCGTCGGAGGCCGTGGCCCGGGCGCGCCAACGGCCCGGCGAGATTCCGGCGCTGTGGCAGCGCATCGCCGTGAGTGCCGCCTTGGTCGCGCCGGTCGGGTGGGCGGCCGAACGGGTGACGCGTGTCGGGCCGACAGTGGTGGGCACGGCAACCGGTGCGATCGGTGGCACCTTGGGAATCCGTCCTCAGAAGGTCGTCATGGGTCCGCTCCTCGGAGCTGCGATCGGGTCCGCCTTTGCCCGGCGGCGGCCCGCTCCGGCAGCGGTGGTCGCTGCGACGACGATGGTGGCCTACCGGACCTTGTCCGCAGTGCTGTTCCGCGACAGTGCGGTGAGCCTGCTCGCTGACCGGGTCAGTCCGACGGATCTTCCGTTCGTCGTGCCCTTGGGTGCGCAGACCCGGTATGTGGGCACCGGGTATGTACGTGCGCTCGCTGACAAGCTGGGCGGGAGCTACGTCGCCGCCGCACCTGACGTCGGGATCGTCGCGTCACTCGACGAGATCGCCGGGCCGGACTTCGACCCGAAGGGCGTGGACCCACAGGTCCGCGAGTTCTACGAGCACACCACACGCTTCAGTTTGGACATCGTCCCGGAGTGGAAGCTGTGGGTACGACCCGGCTACCTGCTCTACCGAACGGTCGTCGCCCGGCCGCTGGGACAGGCAAGTGTCCCCATGAACCAGCGAGAGGCTCTGCGCGGAATCCGTGGGCGCATCGACACGATCTCGTCGACTCGGGACGGCGTCGTCGACGTCCGCGGCTGGATCCGGTCGTTCGCGGACAACGACGAGCCGATCTACGTAGGGATCTACACGACCTACCGGGATGCCGAGCGGGGCTACGTCAGCGTGGGCTTCCCCGTCCCACAGGGCAGCTTCACGGCCACGCTGGTGCCGCGTGCGCGGCCCGGCGGTCTGGTCTTGTCCAGCCGCAGCCCGCTGGAGCACCCCGGGCACTACCTGACCTACATCGACACCACCACAGGAGAGCTCACGACCTTGGCGGTGCCGGGGTTTGCCGAGGAGCTCGACGTCTACGTCCAGGACGGCGAGCTGCGCGCCGAGCATGCCTTCTGGGTCTTCGGCTTCCCCTTCCTCGTGCTGCACTACCGCATGCAACGCAAGGATGAACCCGCACGGTGAGTTTCTCCAGCGGCCGCCGAGCGGGCGTCACGAACCGTCACCGCCGCCGACCCCAGCCGCGAGCGCATGATGTCCCGTGGCTTCCCAGCTACGTCGACGATCGTTACCCCAGGCGACTCAAACGGCGATGGGAACAACGACCTGGTCGCGCGTGGGTCGGATGGAACCCTCTGGCTCTACCCGGGCAACGAGCGCGGCGGCTTCTCCGAGGTCGTCAAGATCGGCACGGGTTGGGGTTCCTTCGCGTCCATCTCCGGTTCGGGTGACGTCGACGACGACGGACGGGCCGACCTGCTCGCCTGGTCGGCGGCTGGCGGATGATCCTCTACCCGGCAACGGCCGGGGCGGCTTCCTCCTGCCCTCCCGGTCGGCCGCGGCTGGACAGGCCACGACTTTCGAGGGTAGGTGGGCACCTGGCGAAATGGGTCGCGTGCGATCGTCGTCGTAGATCGTGACGACGGTCCCTGTGAAGGAGTACTCGTGGCGAAGCCACCGATCCCAGCCAATCTGGTCGACATGCTGAAGAGGCCGAACCCGGCGGTCATGGGGACGGTCCGTGCCGACGGCACACCGGTCACGGTGGCTACGTGGTACCTGTGGGACGGCGGCCGCGTCCTGGTCAACATGGACGCCGGTCGGAAGCGTCTCGAGCACATCCGCGCCAACCCCCGGATCTCGCTGACCGTGTTGGACGGCGACGCCTGGTACCGGCACGTGAGCGTGCAGGGGAGCGCGACACTCGAGCCCGACCACGACCTGACCGACATCGACCGGATCGCACGGCACTACACCGGCAAGCCGTACGTCAATCGCCGGCGCGCGCGGATCAACGCGTGGCTGGACATCGACGCGTACCACGTCTGGGGCTTCCGCTCGTCTGCCGCGTGACCCCGTCACACCGCCCGTGTCAGTGTCCGCGGAAGGCTTCCTCCAGCCACCAGGATCCGCGCGGCGCGGCGACCTTGGCGTCGACGAGCAGGGCCCGGTCGCGAGGGCCGTCCAGCCAGCGGCGCACGGCGTCGAGATCGTCGGGAGTCCGCACGACCGCCGCATCCAGGCCGTAGCCGGCACCGATGGCCGCGATGTCGGTGTCGGGGAAGGTGACGGTGTCCAGCGGCTGGCCATCGGTGAAGTGGTGCACCTCGGCGCCGTAGGCCGCGTCGTCGTAGACGACGATCAGCATCGGCAGGCCCAGGCGGCGCACGGTGTCGAACTCGGCCGCGGCCATCAGAGCGCCACCGTCGCCCAGGGCGGCGACGGGCAGTCGGGACGGCTGTGCCAGCGCTGCGCCGATCGCGGTGGCGAGCCCGAGGCCGATCGACTGGAATGCCTGGGTGAAGCAGAAGCCGAACTCGTCGGGCACCGACAGGAACATGCTCGGGTAGCCCATGAAGTTTCCGGAGTCGACCGCGACGACACGCTCGACGGGCAGCAGGTCGTCGAGCGCGATCGTCAGCGTCCGCGGGTCGATCGTTCCCTCGCCGCCCCAGTCCTCGTAGGGCACGTCCCTCCACCGGACCTCTCGAGCGATCCTCTCCCGTACCGCATCCTCGCGATACCCGGTGATCATGTCGAGTTTGCCGCCGGAAACGGCCGGAGAGTCGACATGATCATGGGAGGGGGAGCGGCGGAGGAGTGCTTGCGCCGCGGCCGCTGCCGTCACCGCGCTGTCGCCGACGACGCCAAGATCGATCGGCCGGTTGCGGCCGAGGGCCGCGGCGTCGACGTCGACCTGTGCCACCCGTGCGTCCGGCCCGATCAGCCGGCCGTGTCGCATGGTCCACATGTTCAGGGCGCAGCCGAAGCCGACGATCACATCGGCGTCGGTCATGAGCGACGCGGCCAGCGGTGACGCGAACCCACCGGACACGTCGAGCGACCACGGGCTCCCGTTGAACAGACCCTTGGCGACTGCGGAGGTGGCCACGAGAGCTCCACAGGCGTCAGCCAGCCTGAGCAGCTCCTCGCGGGCGTGACGCGCACCCCTGCCTGCGACCAGAACCGGCCGGGCCGCACCCGCCAGCAGTTCGGCCAGCGCGTCGACATCGCCGGCCGTCGGCTCGGGCGGTGCGGGCGACGGAACCGCTTCGACAGGCGCGCCGGGTGCGGCCGCCTGCCCCTGTACCTCCAGCGGAAGATTCGCCACGACCGTCCGCCGTTCGTCACGCGCCAGATGGAACGCACGCACGGTCTCGGTCACGACGTCGGAAGCCGAATCGAGCCGTACCGTCGACGCGCCGACTGCAGTCGCCATCGCCGCCTGGTCGACAGCGAAGTTCGACGTCGGCGCGTTCGCCTCGGCCGCCAGGACGAGCATCGAGGTCCGGCTCTTGGCCGCCTCGGTGATGCCCGTCATCGCGTTGGTCAGCCCACAGCCTTGGTGCAGCGTGAGCACCGACACCTCGCCGCTCATCCGCGCGTACGCATCGGCCATGGTCGCCGCACCGCCCTCGTGCCTGGCAGCGACGTAGCGGGCGCCCGCCGCGACGAGCGCGTTCGTCACGTCGAAGTTGCCGCTGCCGACGACGCCGAACGCCTGCCGAACCCCGAGCTCGGCCAACGTCCGTCCCACCGCCTCGGAGACGAGCACCGGAAAGATCAGCGCTCCACCAGGGCGAGCACCCGCGCCGGGCTACCGGATCCACCGACGATCGGCAACGGAGTAACCACCAGCACCGAACCGGTCGGCGGCAACAGGGCCAGGTTCTGCAGCTGCGTCAGCCCGTACTTGCCCGCGCCGAGCAGGAAGGTGTGGCACGGAAACGCCGGGTCGAACGAGTGAGCAGCCCCGGCGTCGGTACCGACGGTCTCGACGCCGAAGCCCATGACGGGCGCCGCGTCGGCCAGCCAGCGTGCGCACTGCACGCTCACGCCGGGTGTGTGCGGGCCGGTCTCGTCCGCGTTGAGGAACTCGGCCTGGCTGTGGCTGCGGGCGTCCCAGCCCGTGCGCAGCAGCAGCCAGCCTCCCGTGGGCAGGGCGCCGTGCTGCGCCTCCCACGCGCGCACGTCGTCGATGTCGAGCAGGAAGTCCGGATCGGCTGCCGCCCGGTCGGCGACGTCGAGGACGGCGGCCGGCGCGACCAACCGGGAGGGTGCGATCTGTGACACGTCCTCGGACTTCTGGCCGGTGACCCAGTGGATGGGAGCGTCCAGGTGGGTGCCGGTGTGTTCGCCGGTGCTGATGTTGTTCCAGTACCACGCCGGGCCGCGGTCGTCGTACCGGCTGATCTCGTGCAGCTCGAACCTGTCGGTCTGGCCGAAGGGCTCGGGCAGGACGATGACCGGCGTCTGCGACGAGAGCGGCGCGGTGAGGTCGACGACCTCGACCCGTCCGGTCATGACGGCGTCGACCAGGTCGGCGAGCAGGTGCATGGCAACTCCTCACGGTCTCCAGCGCTGGTGACGGGTCCGGCCAGCACCGGGATCGCGGATCAGGTCCAGGCGTGGCTTGGGGCCGTCGGTGCGGGTGGTCTGCGGCTTTCGCCGGCCGGCCGCAAACGGCAGCGGCCAGTCGGCGCCGCTGCCGGTGTACTCCTGATCGGCCGCCGCGTGCAAGGTCCACATCGGGTCGTAGAGATGCGTACGGCCCAGGGCGGCCAGGTCGGCGCGCCCGGCCAGGATGAGCGCGTTCACGTCCTCGGCGGAGGAGATCGCGCCGACCGCGATGACGGCGATGTCGACGGTGTTGGCGATCCGGTCAGCGTACGGCGTCTGGTAGCTGCGCCCGAACGCCGGCTGCTCCTCCTTGACGACCTGCCCGGTGGACACGTCGATCGCGTCGGCACCGTGCGCGGCGAAGGCGGCGGCGATCGCGACGGCGTCGTCGGCGTCGGTGCCGCCGGGATACCAGTCCGTGGCTGAGATCCGCACCGACATCGGCTTCGACGCCGGCCAGACCGCGCGGACGGCATCGAAGACCTCGAGCGGGTAGCGCAGCCTGCCCGCGAGTGTCCCGCCGTACTCGTCGGTCCGGTGGTTGGTGAGCGGCGAGAGGAAGCTCGACAACAGGTAGCCGTGCGCGCAGTGCAGTTCCATGAGGTCGAACCCCGCGTCGGTCGCACGGCAGGCGCAGGCGACGAACTCGTCCCGGATCGTTCGCATGTCGGCGACGTCGAGTTCGTGCGGCACCTGGCTGGCCGAGGAGTAGGCCAGCGGCGACGGGCCGACCACAGGCCAATTGCCATCGGGCAAGGGCTCGTCCATGCCCTCCCACATCAGCTTGGTCGAGCCCTTCCGGCCGGAATGGCCGAGTTGGACACCGATCGCGGCCGTCGTCCGCGAGTGGACGAACTCGACGATGCGCCGCCACCCGTCCGCCTGCGCATCGGTGTACAGCCCGGTGCAGCCGGGCGTGATCCGGCCGGTCGGGGACACGCAGACCATCTCGGTCATGACCAGCCCGGCGCCGCCGAGAGCCTTGCCGCCGAGGTGGACGAGATGGAAGTCGTTCGGATCGCCGTCGCGCGCCGAGTACATGTCCATCGCGGAGACGATCACGCGGTTCTTCAGCGCCAGGTCGCGCAGCCGGAAGGGCTGGAACATCGGCGGTCGGACCACCGGAGGCGCCGGCGCAACACCGCGCGCGACCTCGTGGCGTGCGAACCACGCGTCGGCGGAGTCGACGAACTCGGGATCGCGCAGCCGCAGGTTGTCGTAGGTGACCCGCCGTGAGCGGGTCAGGATGTTGAAGGCGAACCGGATCGGGTCCTGGTGGGTGTACTGGCCGAGGTTCTCGAACCACTCCAGGCTCGCCTGGGCGGCCCGCTGCGTCGAGACGACGACCGGCCGCCGCTCGGCCTCGTACGCAGCCAGCGCCGCCGGTACGCCGTCGTTCTCGTGCAACGACGCGGCCAGGGCGAGCGCGTCCTCCATGGCCAGCTTGGTGCCGGAGCCGATGGAGAAGTGCGCGGTGTGGGCGGCGTCGCCCAGCAGGACCACGTTCCGGTGCCGCCAGGTGGCGTTGCGGATCGTCGCGAACTGCAGCCAGCGGGAGTTGTTGGCATGGACCTCGTGGCCGCGCAGGACGTGCGCGAACACGTCGCGGATCTTCTTCACCGACTCGTCGTCGCTCTCGCCGGGCTGGAAGGCCCGGCCCTCGGCGGCGTCGAACCCGGCCGCGCGCCAGACGTCGTCGTGCATCTCGACGATGAACGTGCTGCCCGTGGCGTCGTACGGGTAGCCGTGGATCTGCATCACCCCGTACGGGGTCTGCTCGACGTGGAAGGTGAAGGCGTCGAACACCAGGTCGGTGCCGAGCCACATGTAGCGGCACCGCCGCCGGTCGAACTCGGGCCCGAACGTGTCGGCATACCGAGCCCGCACGGCCGAGTTGGCGCCGTCGGCCGCGACGACCAGATCGTGTTCGGCGGCGATCCGGTCGACCTCGGGCGCCTCGGTCTGGAAGTGCAGGTCGACGCCGAGACCCGCGCAGCGGTCCTGGAGAATCTCCAGAAGCCGGCGCCGACTCAAGGCGGCGAACCCGTGCCCGCCGCTGGTGACGACCTGTCCCCGGTAGTGGACGTCGATGTCGTCCCAGCGGGCGAACTCGCGTTGCATGGCCGCGTGGATCTCGGGATCGGCGTGCTCGATGCCGCCGAGGGTCTCGTCGGAGAAGACGACCCCGAAGCCGAAGGTGTCGTCGGCCGCGTTGCGCTCCCACACCGTGATCGCGCGCCGGGGGTCGAGGCGCTTGGCCAGGGCGGCGACGTAGAGCCCACCCGGACCGCCGCCGACGACCGCGATGCGCATGGGATACCCCGATGTCATCCGTAGGGTCTGGCGCCTATGCTGGCTGCGTTACGACAGTAACACGCGCGCTATTTCGTCTCCGACCATCGATGGTGGAGGTTCGTGCGGTATGAGCCCGTTCCGCGCATCGGCGCCGTTCACCGAGGAGTGGAAGCACTTCCGGTTCGAGCGTGACGGTGCGGTCGCGACGGTGACCTTCGACCGTCCGGACAAACTCAACGCGTTGACCTTCGACACCTACGCCGACCTGCGCGACCTGCTCGCCGAGCTCCCGCACCGGGGCGACACGCGCGTGCTGGTCCTGCGCGGCGAGGGTCGGTCGTTCTGCTCCGGCGGCGACGTCGACGAGATCATCGGCGCCACCCTGTCCATGCGACCCGACGAGCTGCTCGCGTTCACGCGCATGACCGGGGACGTCGTCGGGGCCATGCGCCGGTGCCCGGTGCCGATCATCGCCGCCATCCACGGCACCGCCGCCGGCGCCGGCTCCGTGATCGCCCTGGCGGCCGACTTCCGCATCGTCGCCAGGTCGGCGAAGTTCGCCTTCCTGTTCACCAAGGTCGGCCTGGCCGGTGCCGACATGGGAGCGGCCTACCTGCTGCCCCGGCTGGTGGGGCTCGGCCGCGCCACGTCGATGCTCATGCTCGGCGACACGGTGCCGGCCGAGGAAGCCGACCGGTACGGCCTGGTCAGCGAGTTGGTGGACGACGACGCGTTGGACGCTGCGGCCGCGGCGCTCGCGAAGCGACTCGCGGACGGACCGTGGCAGGCGTACGCGCAGACCAAGTCGCTGCTGACCCGCGAGCTGGACATGGGCCTGACCGGTGCGCTCGAGCTCGAGGCGATGACCCAGGCGCTGCTGATGAACGGCGCCGACTACCGCGAGTTCCACGCCGCGTTCACCGGGAAGCGGGCCCCGCAGTGGCGCGGGCAGTGACGACGCCGTTCGACCTCGGTCCCGAGCAGCGGGAGTTGGCGCAGTGGATCCGCGAGGTCGCGGCCTCGCGCCTGCTTCCGGTCGTCGGGCGGGCCGAGCCCGGCCGGGTCGACCGCGACCTGCTCAAGACCATGGGCGAGCTCGGTCTGTTCCGCCGCCTGTTCCCGGGTGCGGCCGAGGCGGTACCCGGGCGCGCGACCTCGGCGACCGATCTCTGCCTGCTGCGCGAGTCGTTGGCGATGGTGTCGACGGAGGCGGAGACCGCCTTGGCACTGCAGGGGTTGGGAACCTACCCGGTGCTGCTGTCCGGCTCCGACGAACAGGTGCAGCGGTGGGTTCCGGCGGTCGCGGCCGGCGACGCGGTGGCGGCGTTCGCGCTGAGCGAGCCCGGTGCCGGGTCCGACGCCGGCGCCCTGCAACTTCGCGCCGAGCCCGACGGCACCGGGTGGCGGCTGTCGGGTGAGAAGACGTGGATCTCCAACGCACCCGAGGCCGACTTCTACACGGTGTTCGCGCGGACGACGCCGGATGCCGGGGCCCGTGGCGTCAGTGCGTTCGTCGTGCCCGGTGACCGGCCCGGCCTGTCCGGCGAGCACCTCGACATGCTCTCGCCGCACGCGATCGGCAGGCTGGCCTTCGACGGCGTGCCGGTGCGGGCGGGGGAGTTGCTCGGTGAGCTCGACCGCGGCTTTGCCGTCGCGATGAAGACGCTCGACCTGTTCCGGCCCAGCGTCGGTGCGTTCGCCGTCGGCATGGCGCAGGCGGCGCTGGACGCGGCAGTGGCCCACGCCGGAGAGCGTCAGGCGTTCGGTGGCCCGCTCAAGGACATGCAGTCGGTGGGGCACACCCTGGCCGAGATGAGCACGCGGATCGAGGCCGCCCGGCTGCTGGTGTACCGGGCGGCCGCCGCGTACGACGCCGGAGCCGAGCGGGTCGCGGCGACGTCGGCGATGGCGAAGCTGTTCGCGACCGAGACGGCCCAGTTCGTCGTCGACGCCGCCATCCAGGTGCACGGCGCTCGAGCGCTGCAACGCGGCCACCTGCTCGAGCACCTCTACCGCGAGGTCCGCGCGCCACGGATCTACGAGGGCGCCTCCGAGGTGCAGCGCTCGATCATCGCCCGGGAGCTCTACCGCGACTGACCGGATCCGGTTGCGGCCTCCTGGCGCAGCTTGTAGCGCTGGAGCTTGCCGGTCTGGGTCTTCGGCAGGGCGTCGCGGAACTCGACCGTCCGCGGGTACTTGTAGGGAGCGATCGTGGCCTTCACGTGCTCCTGCAGCGCACGGCGGGCGGTGTCGTCGGGCTGGACGCCGTCGCGGAGGACGACGAACGCGGTGACGACCTGGCCGCGGTCGGGGTCGGGAAGCCCGACGACGGCGCACTCGACGACATCGGGATGGGCGAGCAGCGCCTGCTCGACCTCCGGGCCGGCGATGTTGTAGCCCGACGAGACGATCATGTCGTCGTTGCGGGCCTGGTACCAGAAGTACCCGTCCTCGTCCTGGACGTAGGTGTCGCCGGTGATGTTCCAGCCGTGCTGGACGTAGAGCTTCTGCCGCTCGTCGGCGAGGTACCGGCACCCGGTCGGTCCTGTGACGGCCAGCCGTCCCTGGGTGCCCGGCGGCACTTCACGGCCGTCCTCGTCGAGCACCGTCGCCACGTATCCGGGAACAGCCCGCCCGGTCGAGCCCGGCCTGATGTCGTCACCGGCCGACGCGACGAAGATGTGGAGCATCTCCGTGGACCCGATGCCGTCGATGATCCGGACTCCGGTCGCGTCGTGGAAGGCGTGCCAGGTCGTGGCAGGCAGGTGTTCACCGGCCGACACCGCGCTGCGCAGGCCACGCAGCTGGTCGCCCTTGCCGGCCGTGAGCGTGGCCTTGTACGCGGTCGGGGCTGTGAACAGTGCAGTGACGCCGTGTTGGGCCACGGCGTCGGCCAGCTCGTCCGGCGTCGCCTTCTCGATGAGCAGGGTCGCGGCACCTGCGTGCAGCGGGAACACCAGGCCGGCGCCGAGGCCGAAGGTGAACGCGAACGGGGCCGTCGTGGCGAACAGGTCGTCGGCCTGCGGCCGTAGGACGTGACGGCTGAACGTGTCGGCGTTGGCCATGACGTCGCGGTGGAAGTGCATCGTGACCTTCGGCCGGCCGGTGGTGCCCGACGTGAGAGCGAGCAGCGCGACGTCGTCGGCGGCCGTCTCTATCGGTTCGAACCCGCCGTGGGCGTCGTCGGCGATCCGGACCAGGTCGTTCTCGGTGTCGCCGCCGTACGGCACGACGGTCAACGCCGGGCGCGCGACGTCGCGGGCGGTGTGCAGGTCGTCGAGGAAGCGGTGGTCGCAGATCGCCAGGTCAGGCTGCGTCAGCTCGATGGTCGTGACCAGCTCGCCCGAGCGCAGAAGCGGCATCGTCAGCACGACGACACCGCCGGCCTTGAGCACGCCGAGCCAGGTGGCGACGAGCCACGGGTTGTTGGGAGCGCGGAGCAGCACCCGGTTGCCCGGCCGTAGGCCGAGCCGGCCGGCCAGGACCGAGGCGACCCGGTCGGAGCGATCGCGCAGCTGCCCGTAGGTCCACGACTCCGCCGCCGTGACCAGACACCGCCGGTGCGGCCCGAGGCGGTCGGAGGTGTCGTCGATCAGTCGCTGCGCGCAGTTGAGGCGGTCCGGGTACTGCACGTCGGGCAGGTCGAAGAGAAACTGTGGCCACTGGTCCGGTGGCGGCAACCCGTCCCTGGCGAAGGTGTCGACATGTGCGGATCGCGACAGCGGCATGGCTCACCTCGGCGTGAGTCGGATATGTCCGCAGTCTGTCACCCTCGTGACGGCAGTCAAGGGGCCGCAATACAGTCGGCACCGTGCGGACGACACCTCCGGAGCGGCCGGTCCAGCCGCGGTCCCTGATCGTCACGATCTACGGGTCCTACGCGCGCGAGGCCGGCGGGTGGATGTCGGTGGCGACCCTCATCCGGCTGATGGACGCCCTCGGGGTCGACGAGCCGGCCGTGCGGTCGTCGACGTCGCGGCTCAAGCGCCGGGGCATCCTCGAGGCCGCCCGGGTCGACGGCGCGGCCGGCTATGCGCTGTCCGAGCAGGGGCGGGCCATCCTGGCCGAGGGCGACCGACGGATCTTCGCCCGACCTGCGGTGACGACGGGGGAGGGCTGGGTGCTCGCCGTGTTCAGCGTGCCCGAGGCGGAGCGGGCCAAGCGGCACACGCTCCGGTCGCGGCTGTCCTGGCTCGGCTTCGGCAAGGTCGCGCCCGGTGTCTGGATCGCGCCGGCGCACCTGACCGACGAGACGACCGATGTGCTCGCGCGGCTGGGTCTGCTGCACTACGTCGACCTGTTCGCCGCTCGCCCGGTTGCGGTCGACGACCTGCGGGCCGAGGTCGCACGGTGGTGGGATCTGGACCAGATCCAGGACTCCTATGCCGCGTACGTGCGCCGCTGGCGGCCGGTGGCGGCGGCGTGGGCGCGCCGGCGCCGGGTCGAGGCGGAGTCCGCGTTCACCGACTACGTTCACACGCTGAACGCGTGGCGGCGGCTGCCCTACCTCGATCCCGGCCTGCCGTCGGAACTGCTGCCGACCGGGTGGCAGGGGACCGAGGCGGCCGAGGTGTTCTTTGCGCTGCGCGAGCGGCTGGCGGAGCCTGCGCACGACCACGTCGTTCAGGTGCGTGGCGGCTGAGCTCGCGCGGACTCCTGATCACGCGGGAAGGACGGCGACACCCTGCACCTCGACCAGCGCGTCCGCTTCCCACAGTCGCGCTACCCCGACCGCGGCCATCGCCGGGTAGTCGGAGCCGACCAGCCGTCGCCACACCTGCCCGATCTCGCGACTGTGCGCCCGGTAGTCGTCCAGGTCGACGATGTACACAGTCATCGACACCAGGTGCTCCGGGTGTCCGCCCGCGGCACCGAGCACGGTCAGCAGGTGACGCAGCGCCTGGTCGAACTGGGCCACCACGTCGCCGACGCCGACCACCACGCCGTGGTGGTCGAGGGCGGTCTGACCGGCCAGCCAGACGGTTCTGCCGCCGGCCGAGACGACGGCGTGGTTGAAACCGGACGGGTGCGGCAGCCCCTCCGGGTTGACGACGTCGTGGCCGTCGGTCACGACTGCACCGCGCCACCGTCGACGTTGATGCCCTGCCCGGTGACGGCCGGGTTCGCGACGCAGAACTCGACCGCGTCGGCGACCTCGTCGACGGTGATCAACCTGCCGATCGGCTGCTTGGCGGCGATGATCGCCCTCACCTCGTCGGGGGTTCGTCCGGTTCGAGCGACGATCGTCTCCACCGACCCGTCCGTCATCGGCGTGTCGACGTAGGAGGGGCAGACCGCGTTGACGGTCACGCCGGTTCGCGCCGTCTCCGCGGCCGCCGCCCGGACCAGGCCGAGGACGCCGTGCTTGGCGGCGGTGTACGCGGCGGTGTACGGCTCACCCCGTTTCGAGGCGACGGAGGCCAGGACCACGATGCGGCCCCAGCCGGCCGTGGTCATGGCCGGCAGGCCGCGGCGGATGCAGCGGAACGGCGTCGTGAGGTTGATGTCGAGCATGCGCTGCCAGTCGGTGTCGGTGATCCGTGGGATGGGGGCCGACGAGCCGGCACCGGCGTTCGCAACCAGGATCTCGACCGGCCCCCACGCGTCCTCGACCGACGAGAACAGGCGGTCGACGGCGCCGTCGGCGAGCAGATCGACGGGTAGGGCGAGCGACTCGGCGGGCAACGTCTCGGCGACCGCCGTGAGCTGGTCGCCGCTGCGCGCACACAACGCGACCCGGTGGCCACGCTCGGACAGCCGGCGTGCGACGGCCGCGCCGATGCCGCGCCCGGCGCCGGTGACAAGGCACACTCGGCCGTCGTCGCCCACGGGCCAAACCCTAGCGGCGTCGGTGCCGCCGGATCGGAACCCTCGGCATGGCAGGCTCCTCGCATGCAGGTCCACCTGGTCGACGGCACCTACGAGCTGTTCCGGTACCACTACTCACCGGGGAACAAGGATCCTGACCTCGGCGCCACCCGTGGCGTCGTCGGCTCCTGCCTCGCGCTGCTCGAACAGGGCGCGACACACGTCGGCGTCGCGACTGACCACGTCATCGAGTCTTTCCGGAATGACATGTGGCCCACCTACAAGGACGGCTCCGGGGTGGACCCTCGGCTGAAGGCCCAGTTCCCGCTCGTGGAGGACGCGCTGCGGGCCTTCGGCTTCACCGTGTGGGCGATGGTCGAGCAGGAGGCGGACGACGCCCTCGCCGCAGCCGCCCTCGTGGCGGCGGCCGACCACCAGGTCGAGCGGACGGTCATCTGCACCCCCGACAAGGACCTGGGCCAGTGCGTGGGCGGCAAGGTCTGGCAATGGGACCGCCGTCAGGACACGTGGTTCGACGCCGCCGGCGTACACAGGCGCCTCGGCGTGCTACCGGCCTCGGTCCCGGATCTGCTGGCTCTGGTCGGCGACACCGCCGACGGCTTTCCCGGCCTGACCGGCTGGGGAGCGAAGTCCGCGGCCGCCGTGCTCGACCGCTGGGGCCACCTCGAGAACATCCCCGAGGACCCGCTCGCCTGGGACGCAGGTGTGCGATCGGCGGCGAAGCTGAACGCCATCCTCCGCGAGCAGTTCGACCTGGCTCTACTGTTCCGTGACATCGCCACCGTCCGCACCGACGCCGAGGTCGGCTCGGTCGACGCATGGCGCTGGGCTGGCCCCGACCGCGCGGCCGGAACGATTACTGAGGGATTGAAGGCACCCCGGCTGCTGGAGCGGGCGGAGCACGTCGCCGCGCGCCTGGATGCATGAGAACCGCCCGAGACCGGCGGCCGGGTGAGCCAGAACGCTGTATGACGGTAGACGAGCCTGTGCAGTGATAGCCGGAATCAGCACCTTCGCCGCCGTGGCGAGCAGGTGGGCGTATCGGCGGAGCCAGGCTGACCTTGGTCGAGGCGGACCATGCTCGTGACTCGTCGTCGCAGATGATCAGCACGTATCTCACGGAGCTCAGTGTCCGCGTGCAGGGTGGACGCCCGTATGCGGCTCCACGGCGCTCGCGTCCGCGCGGTTACCCTTAGCGGAAGCCCGACGTCTCACGCGAGGATCCCCACGACCGTGTTCGCCACACTCTCCGACCGGCTGGCCGCCACCTTCAAGACGCTGCGCGGCAAGGGCAAGCTGTCCGAGGCCGACATCGACGCCACGGCCCGCGAGATCCGGGTGGCGCTGCTCGAGGCCGACGTCGCCCTGCCCGTGGTCAAGGACTTCATCGCCGCGGTTCGTGAGCGCGCCCGTGGCGCCGAGGTGTCGGTCGCCCTCAACCCGGCCCAGCAGGTCATCAAGATCGTCAACGACGAGCTGGTGCGGATCCTCGGCGGGGAGACCCGCCGGCTGCGCTTCGCCAAACAGCCGCCCACCGTGATCATGCTCGCCGGTCTGCAGGGTTCGGGTAAGACGACGCTCGCGGGCAAGCTGGCCCTCTGGCTCAAGAACTCCGGACACCAGCCGTTGCTCGTGGCGGCCGACCTCCAGCGACCCAACGCGGTGACGCAGTTGCAGATCGTCGCGGAGCGCGCGGGCGTCGCGGTCTGGGCCCCCGAGGCCGGAAACGGCACCGGCGATCCGGTGGCCGTGGCCCGCGGCGGCGTCGAGCAGGCCCACCGGAAGCTCTACGACGTCGTGGTCGTCGACACGGCCGGCCGGCTCGGGATCGACGCCGAGATGATGGCGCAGGCCCGCGACATCCGCGACGCGGTCCGGCCCGACGAGACGCTGTACGTCGTCGACGCGATGATCGGTCAGGACGCCGTGACCACCGCCAACGCGTTCCTTGACGGCGTCGGCTTCGACGGTGTCGTCCTCACCAAGCTCGACGGCGACGCCCGCGGCGGCGCCGCCCTGTCCGTCGCGTCGGTCACCGGGCGGCCGGTGATGTTCGCATCCGCCGGGGAGAAGCTCGAGGACTTCGACGTCTTCCATCCCGAGCGGATGGCCTCGCGCATCCTCGACCTCGGCGACATGCTCACCCTCATCGAGCAGGCCGAGAAGGTGTTCGACGCCTCGCAGGCCGAGGACATGGCGCGGAAGCTCCAGAAGGGCACCGGCTTCACCCTCGAGGACTTCCTCGACCAGATGCAGGCCATCCGGAAGATGGGGCCGATCAAGAACCTGATCGGGATGCTGCCCGGCGCCGGGCAGATGCGCGAGGCGCTGGACAACTTCGACGACCGCGAGATGGACCGGATCCAGGCGATCATCCGGTCGATGACTCCGGGTGAGCGGGACAACCCGAAGATCATCAACGGCTCACGCCGGATCCGGATCGCCCGCGGCTCCGGGACGGCCGTGAGTGACGTGAACCAGCTCGTCGAGCGGTTCTTCGTCGCCCGCGACATGATGAGCCAGGCGGCCCGTGGCGGGATGGGCGGCCTGCCCGGGATGCCGGGCATGCCTGGTGGCTTCGGCAAGAAGAGCAAGGGCCGGCAGGCCAAGAAGGGCAAGCAGCGCGGCGGACGGTCGGGGAACCCGGCCAAGCGGGCCGCTGAACTCGCAGCGGCGGAGTCGGCCGCCCATGAGCGGCGGGCCGCCGGACCGAAGCCCGGCGAGGTGCCGGCCGCGTTCGGCGGCGGTGACGTCGACCCGACGGACTTCCAGCTGCCCGACGACATCACGGCGTTCCTCAAGAACCGCTGACGCCGGCTCGCCCGAGGGAAGCCCACGTCATGAGGCCGGCGGTGCACGTGCGAGGGGTCGTCCTGCCGGGCCGCGAGTACCGGAACCTCTGGGTGCGGGACGGACGCGTCTGGTTCGAGCCGGTGCCGGGCGCCGAAACCGTCGGGCAGGGCTGGATCCTGCCCGGCCTGGTCGACCTGCACTGCCACGTCGGCCTCGACTCCCGCGGCGCCGTCCCGGACGAGGAGGCCGAACGGCAGGCGTTCGCCGACCGTGACGCGGGCGTGCTGCTGCTGCGCGACGCGGGATCGGCCGCCGACACCCGGTGGGTCGACGACCGCGATGACCTGCCGCGGATCGTCCGGGCTGGCCGGCACATCGCCCGCACCAAGCGCTACATCCGCAACTACGGGGTGGAGATCGAGCCCGACGAGCTGGTCGCCCAGGTGGAGATCGAGGCGAGCCGCGGCGACGGCTGGGTCAAGCTGGTCGGAGACTGGATCGACCGCGACACCGGGGACCTCGGCCCGTGCTGGCCCCGATCTGCGCTCGACGCCGCGATCGCCCGGGCACACGAGCTCGGCGTCCGGGTCACCGCTCATGTCTTCGGCGAGGATGCGCTGCCGGACCTGCTCGGGGCCGGGATCGACGGCATCGAGCACGGCAGTGGGCTCTCACCCGAGCTGATGGCCGAGATGGCGACGCACGGGGTCTCGATGGTCCCGACGCTGGTCAACATCGACAACTTCCCGAAGTACGCCGACCAGGGCGAGGCGAGGTTCCCGCGCTACGCGGCACACATGCGGGCTCTCCACGCGCGCCGCCACGAGAACGTCCGTACCGCGTTCGAGTCGGGCGTACCCATCTTCGCCGGCACCGACGCGGGCGGGGTCCTGCCGCACGGGCTCGTGGCCCGCGAGGTGCTGGAACTGATCCGGGCCGGAGTCCCGGCGACCGACGCCGTCGGCGCTGCGTCGTGGCGGGCCCGGGCCTACCTGCTGGGCGGGTCCGGCGCGTTGACACACGGTGCCGTCGCGGACCTGACCGTCTACGCCGCCGACCCCGAGGTCGAACCGGAGGTGCTGCTCCACCCGGAACGGATCGTCCTGCGTGGGCGGGTCATCGCCTGACCGGTACCGCGGATCGCGTCGGTGGTCCGCGCAGCCTGTACACTCACCTGCTGAACCGGCGACCGCGCGGACCCTCTCACCCGCGGACGTCGAGTCCACCCGAGATGCCGGCGCCGGTGCCCCACCCTGCGACGGCGGCTCACCCGTTCACACACGACACAGGAGACTCCACACCCGTGGCTGTCAAGATCAAGTTGAAGCGGATGGGCAAGATCCGCAACCCGCAGTACCGGATCATCGTCGCCGACGCGCGCACCAAGCGCGACGGGCGGGCGATCGAGCAGATCGGCAAGTACCACCCGAAGGAGGAGCCGAGCCTGATCCAGGTCGACTCCGACCGCGCCCAGTACTGGCTCGGCGTCGGCGCTCAGCCGACCGAGCCCGTCCTCGCTCTGCTCAAGGTCACCGGCGACTGGCAGAAGTACAAAGGCCTTCCCGGTGCCGAGGGCACGCTGAAGGTCAAGGAGCCCAAGGCCGACAAGCGGGCACGCTTCGACGCCGCATTGGCCGAGGCCCACGCCGACCCCAAGGCCGAGGCCACGACGCCGAGGAAGCGGGCCGCCAAGAAGGCTGCGGCGAAGGCCGAGCCGGCTGCGGCCGAGAAGCCGGCGAAGGCAGACAAGCCCGCGAAGGCAGACAAGCCGGCGAAGGCAGACAAGCCCGCGAAGGCAGACAAGGCCGACACGGCGGAGGCCGACACGGCGAAGGCCGAGAAGCCGGCCGCGGCCGCCGAGACCGGCACCGGTCCGGCGGTGGAGACCGACACCGCGCCCACCGCTGAGGCCTGAGGCCGTGCTCGCGGAGGCTCTCGAGCACCTCGTCCGAGGCATCGTCGACCATCCCGACGACGTCTCCGTCCGCACCCGCGAGCGTCGGTACGGCCGCATGCTCGAGGTGCACGTTCACCCCGACGACCTGGGCAAGGTCATCGGGCGCGGCGGGCGGACCGCCACGGCGTTCCGCACCGTCCTCGGCGCACTCGGCGGCGGCGGGGTTCGCATCGACTTCGTCGATGTCGATGGCCGGTAGGTCCAGCGCCGCGGGCTGACGCAGGAGGTGTGCGGTGCTGGTGACGGTGGGGCGGATCGGGCGTGCGCACGGAATCCGCGGCGAGGTGAGCGTCGAGGTCCGCACCGACTCTCCCGAGCTGCGGTTCGCCGACGGTGCCCGGCTGACGACCGAGCCGGCAGGAGCGGGGCCGCTGGTCGTGGGACACACCCGCTGGCACTCCGGCCGGCTGCTGGTCCGGTTCGACGGCGTGTCCGACCGGGCTGTCGCCGAGGGCCTGCGGGGTGTCCGCCTCCTGGCGGACGTCGGCGAGGGCGAGCGCCTGGACGACCCGGACGAGTTCTTCGACCACCAGCTCGTCGGGCTCCGTGCCGTCACGACGACGGGTGACGCGGTCGGCGACATCACCGACGTGTTGCACCCGCCCGGTCAGGACCTGCTGGTGGTCCGCCGGCCCGACAACCGCGAGGCGCTGGTGCCGTTCGTCGCCGACATCGTTCCCGAGGTCGATATCGCGGCGGGGCGGGTGGTTCTCGACCCACCGGTCGGCCTGCTCGAGGACGAGGCGACGCCGTGAGGGTGGACGTCGTCACGATCTTTCCCGAGTACCTGGCGCCGCTTCGGCTGTCGCTGGTGGGCAGGGCGCGCGAAATCGGCGTGCTCGATCTGAACGTGCACGACCTTCGCGAGTGGGCGACCGACCGTCACCGCAGTGTCGACGACACCCCGTACGGCGGCGGAGCGGGCATGGTGATGCGTCCCGACGTGTGGGGTGCCGCACTCGACACCGTCGTTCCGCCAGGCGCTGCACCGCCACCCCGGCTGCTCGTACCAACCCCTTCCGGCCGGCTGTTCGACCAGCGGGTCGCGGAGGAGCTGGCCCGCGAACCGTGGGTCGTCTTCGCCTGCGGCCGCTACGAGGGCATCGATGCCCGCCTGGTCGACGAGGCAGCGACCCGGATGCCCGTCGACGAGATCTCCCTCGGCGACTACGTCCTCACCGGGGGAGACGCGGCAGTCCTCGTGATCCTGGAGGCCGTCACTCGGCTGCTGCCCGGCGTCGTCGGGAACCCGGAGTCTCTGGTCGAGGAGTCGCACAGCCAGAACGGCCTGCTCGAGTACCCCGTCTACACAAAGCCCCCGTCGTGGCGAGGTCGCGACGTCCCCGAAATCCTGCTGTCAGGTCATCACGCCAACATCGGCCGGTGGCGCCGCGACCAGGCCCTGCGCCGCACCGCTCGGCATCGTCCCGATCTGCTCGGCCGCCTCGACCCCGCCACACTGGACGACCGCGACCTCGCAGTGCTCGCCGAGCTCGGCTGGAGTCCCGCGCCGCCAGGCGGTTAGGTCAGGTGTCGAGGAGCCCACGGCGGTGGGCGACGGTGACGGCCTCGGTGCGGCCGGACACGCGGAGCTTGGCCAGGATGTTCGACACGTGGACGCTTGCGGTCTTGTTGGCGATGTAGAGGCGCTCGCCGATCTGTCGGTTGGTGAGGCCCTCGGCCAACAGGGCCAGGACCTCCCGCTCGCGCGCGGTGAGTCCTCCCGTGTCGGCAACCGCCACCGGGCCGATGCCGGCATCGAGTCGGCCCCTGCGGACCAGGGACTCGATCGCGTCCTGCAGAGGACGCGCTCCGAGCTCGACCGCGATCTCGTGGGCAGCGCGGGCCGCGGCCGCGGCCGCGTCGCGCTCGTCGACTGCGAGCAGGGCCTCGGCCAGCCGCCACTGCGACCGGGCCTGCTCGTAGCGGTGCCCGTAACCGAACTCCTCGACGCTGCGACGCCACGCGTCCGGCTCGGGCCGACCCTCGACCCGGGTGTACTCGGCCTCGGCCCGAAGCAGCCAGGCACGTCCCTCCGGGCCGAGCGTGCCGCCGCGGGGTGAGCCGTCGCGCGCGGAGGTCCGGGCGTGCTCGAGCAACCGCTTGCCCGCCTCGCCGGCCTCCGCGAGGGCGGTGTCGTCGTTGACCAGCCGGGCGTGCTCGGCGAGGTCGCCGGCCGCGGCCAACCCGACCGCGGACAGCCAGATCGCGCCGAGGAAGAGAGGCCATGCGGCCTCGACGTACTCCAGCGTGCGCTCGGCGAGGTCGAGAGCCGCATTCGGATCCTGGTTCCAACGCAGCAGCTCGGATCCGCATCCACCGGACACCATGGCGATCATCGGGTCGTGGTGCCAGGAGCCCTCGAGCTGGCGGGCGGTGCCCAGAGCCGACGCGCTGCCGCGGGCCGCACCGACGAACAGGCCGGCCGCCGACAGGCGCGCCACCGTCGCGTCGGATGGGCGGCGACCGGACAGCCGGGCGGCGGCGGCGCTGCCGTCCCAGTCGCCGGAGACGAACCTGGCCACGACCTGCAGGGCACGGAGCTCGAGACCGTACGGACTCCACGACACGCCGGTGGCGACCGACCTCTCGACCGCGGCGTCGACCAGACGAAGCGCGCCGTCGATGTCGCCGGCGTCGTAGCGGTCGGCGGCCAGGTTGTACGACACCCGCATCTCGGTGGGGAGGTCGCCGGCCTCCTGGGCCAGGTCGCGGGCCCGGCCGAGCAACTCCGGGACGGAGTCGGCCAGGCCGTGGTAGTCGTCGATGACTGCCAGCGTGACGAGCGCGTCGGCCTCGGCGCCGGCACTGCCGATCTCGGCTGCTTCGGCGCGGGCCCGCTGGGCGTACTCGCGGGCCTCGTTCGGGCGATCGAGGCTGACCAGCGCCCGGGCTGCCGTCGCTGCCGCCCACGCCGACGGCGCGGTCGGCGTGTCGCTCGCCTCGGCGGCCAGCTTCAGTGCCTGGCGCGCCGCACCGAGCGCCTGCTCCGGGCGGTCGTCACCGAGCAGGTGCAGCGCCCGCTTGTGGTGGACTGCGGCCGCCCGTCGGGGATCGGCACGGGGGTCGAGCCGGGCCGCAGCGGCATCGGCGAGCGAGGCGGCCCGGGAGTTCTCGCCGGCACGGCTGGCCATCGCGGCGGCTCGCAGCCCCAGCTTGACGATGTCGACGCCGGCACGCCGCTCGGCGTCGTCGACAACGTCCCAGAGTTGCAGGGCCTGCTCGAGGTGCTGCCAGGCCTCGGCGGGCGCGTGCAGTTGCTCCGCCTCCTCGGCAGCGCGCATGGACGCGGTGAGGGCACCGGGGACGTCGTGGCTCTGCATCCGGTGATGGGCGAGCTCGGCCGCCGAGCCCAGCGGCGTCCGGGTGTCCGCGGCCTCGTCGATCAGTCGCGCGTAGGTGGAGTGCAGGCGGACCCGCTCGCCGGGCAGCAGGTCGCCGTAGACGGCCTCGGCGAGCAGGGCATGGCGGAACGCGTAGCGCTGCCCGTCCTCGGGCACGAGCACCTGGTGGGTGACCGCCTCGCGCAGCGCGGGTTCGAGCTCGGCGTCGCCCAGACCGGTGGCCTGCTCGAGGAGGTCGTTCCCCACGCGGCGCCCGGCCCCTGACGCGACCCGGACGACGTGCTGAGCCGTCGCCGTCAGCTGCTCGAGCCGGGAGAGCAGGACGTCGGCGAGCGCCGCCGGAAGCAGGCCGGTGTCGATGTCGTCGAGCTGTCCCGCGCTGCAGGCGTGCAGGAGCTCCTGGGCGAAGTAGGCGTTGCCCTCGGACCGGGCGAGGATGCTCCGGACGGTCCGGTCGGTGACCGGTGAGCCGTGCAGGGCCGCCAGGTAGTCGCCCATCTCGTCGATGTCGAAGGGCACCACGTCCAGGCGATCGACCACTGGTAGGCGGGTCAGCTGGGCCAGCAGCGGTCGCAACGGGTGACGACGGTGCAGGTCGTCCGAGCGGTAGCTGGCGACGATCAACACTCGCTCGTCGCGCATCCGACCGACGAGGAACGCGAGCAGGTCGCGGGTGGACTGGTCGGCCCAGTGCAGGTCTTCGATCACGAGCAGTGCCGGCCCGGATCGCTGCTCGCCGGCGCGGGCCAGCGTGCCGGCGACCGCGTCGAACAGCTGCAACTGGCTGACGTCGCCCCCGGGCGCGGGACCGCCCAGCCCCACACCGTGCCAGTCGCCGGCGGGCAGGCTCGACCCGGCGGCGTCGTCGACGGTCAGCGGGCGCAGGGCCTCGGTGAACGGCAGGTACGGGAGTCCGACGCCGCCGACGTCGAGACAGTGACCGGTCAGGACCGTCGCACCGGTCTGGCCGGCGCGGGCGGAGAGCTCGACGAGCAGACGGGTCTTGCCGACTCCGGCGTCGCCTGCGACCAAGACCACGCCGGGTTGGCCCCGACCCGCGTGGTCGAGCGCGCCCATCAGCGCACGCAACTCTGGGTCGCGGCCGACGAGCGGTGTCTCGAAGTCAACCCGGGCCACGGCATCCATGGTGTCACGCAGCGGTGACAGCACAGACGCCGTGGCGGCCGGTGCCGGCACGACGTCCGCCGGGCTCAGGCGTGGCGGACGGTGGCGGTCTGCCCGGTGTTTCGCGCGAGCCGCGTTGTGCGCCGGTTACGCGAGCGACGATGGGACCTGGCCCGGCGATAGTCCTCGGTGATGCGTTCGTGGCGGTAACTGACCTCGGCCTCGATGGCCGGTGCGACGATGCTGGTCACGGCTTCCTCTTCTCCTCAGTGATGCCTCCAGCGTCGTGCTGAGGGGGGCGCGGCGGCATCGGGCAGTCGCCCAGGAAGCGGCGGACCTCACCCTTAGACCGCGCCGTCGGTCGCCTAAGGCACCTCAGAAGCGGTCGTGCGGGTCATCACCCGTTTTCGGGCAGCGGGACGGGCTGTGGCACACTGGATGGCCGTCGCCCGGTCAGTCACTCGTGCCCCTGCCACGGGGGGTGTGCCGACAGCTGTGATCCGGGCCGTCCTGACGAACACCGTTCCGCCGACGACCCGTGGCGCCGGCGAGGAAGCGACCATGCCATGCACACCCTCGACACCGTCGACGCCGCCAGCCTGCGCGACGACATCCCCGCGTTCCGGGCAGGCGACACCCTCAAGGTCCACGTCAAGGTCATCGAGGGCAGCCGTGCCCGGGTCCAGGTCTTCCAGGGTGTCGTCATCCGGCGGCAGGGTTCCGGGGTGCGCGAGTCGTTCACGGTTCGCAAGGTGAGCTTCGGGGTCGGCGTCGAGCGGACCTTCCCGCTGCACACGCCGGTGATCGACCGGATCGAGCTGGTCACCCGCGGCGATGTCCGGCGAGCGAAGCTCTACTATCTGCGGAAGCTTCGCGGCAAGGCCGCGAAGATCCGCGAGAAGCGCGACAACGTCTGATCGCGACCCGTTCGACCGCGCATGGCCGATCCGGCTTCGGGCCGACGCGCTGCCGGTGGTCCCGGTCCACGGTGGTCGAGGGTGTCGGCGTTGTCGGCGCTCGCGGTCATGGCCCTGCTGGCCGCCTACCTCTGGGTGGGCCGGATCTACACGGTCACCACCGGCTCGATGACCCCCACCCTGCAGCCTGGTGACCGGGTGCTGGCCGTCCGGATCGGGCTCGACGACCTCCGCCGGGGCGATGTGGTCGTCGTGGACGTCCGCAGTACGTGGGCGCGGCCCGAATCGGAGGACGATCCGACGGTCGTCAAGCGGATCGTCGGCCTGCCGGGGGAGCGGGTGGCCTGCTGTGACGCGCAGGGCCGTGTCACGGTCGACGGCGCACCGCTCGACGAGCCGTATCTCGCACCCGGCGGTCCCGGGCCCGACTTCGAGGTTGTGGTGCCCGCCGGCAGGTTGTGGCTCCTCGGCGACGACCGCGAGGACTCGCTGGACTCGAGGGACCACCTGGGCTCGCCCGGCGGGGGCGGCGTCGGGGCCGATTCGGTCCAGGGCAGGGTGGTGGCCGTCGCTTGGCCCCCGGTGAGCCGCGTCGAGCGGCCGGCAGGGTAGCGTCGGGGCGTCGCGGCCCGGCTCCGGTGGTGCCGCACGAAGACCACGGCGGGCCCGGCCCGGCGGCGACAGGAGTGCTCGTGGCGGAGAAGACGATGCCCCGCGACGACGGTGAGGCCAGAGTGGACAAGCCGCGACGGGGAGGGTTCGCCGCACTGGTCCGTGAGATCGTGATCGTGGTCGGGCTCTCGCTGGTCATCGCCACGCTGGTCCGTATCTTCCTGGTGCAGGCCTTCCTCATCCCGTCCCAGTCCATGGAGGACACCCTCGTCGTCGGAGACCGCGTCCTGGTCTCCAAGCTGACCACGCGGTTCGGCGAGATCCACCGCGGCGACGTCGTCGTGTTCGCCGACCCGAACGGTTGGCTGTCCCCCACCGTGGACGACGCCGGAACGAGCCTCGGCGGGCGAGTCCGCGACGCCCTTCAGTTCGTGGGAGTGCTTCCCGACGACGCCGAGGGCCACCTGATCAAGCGGGTCATCGGCCTCGGTGGCGACACCGTCGAGTGCTGCGACGACGGCGGGCGCCTGCAGGTCAACGGCGTGAGCATCGACGAGTCGGAATACCTGCGCCCGGGCGACGAGCCGTCAGCCGTGGAGTTCGAGACCGTCGTGCCCGAGGGCGAGCTGTTCGTCATGGGCGATCACCGCTCCAACTCCGGCGACTCCCGGGTCAACGGCACCGTTCCCGAGGACAGGGTCACCGGTCGCGCCTTCGCCGTGGTGTGGCCGGTCTCGAACTGGGCGTCGCTGTCCCGCCCGGAAACGTTCGACGCCGCTCCCGACCATTGAGCGCGGCGGCGGCCGTCCGGCCTTAGGCTCGGAACCCATGAGCACGCCCGTCGTCCGACCGACAGTCCGGGTGCTCGTGCTGGCCGGTACGGCCGAGCTGACACGGGTCCTGCTCTTCCGGGCCTATGACGACTACTGGTTCCCCCCCGGTGGCGGTCTGGAGGGGACGGAGACCTACGAGGAAGCTGCCCACCGTGAGCTCGCCGAGGAGACCGGGCTGACCGGTGTCGGGATCGGGCCGCACATATGGAACCGTCGGGACGTGTTCGAATGGCGCGGCGGCATGCTCGACGTGCGCGAGCGCTGGTACCTGGCCCGGATCCCGGACGTCGTCGACGTCGACTCCACGGGCTGGACGCCCGAGGAACGTGAAGACCTCACCGCGCACCGATGGTGGTCCCTGCCCGAGCTGGAGGCGACGACTGAGCTGCTCGTGCCCCGCTCGTTGGCGCGACTCGTGCGCAGCCTGATCCGCGACGGCGCACCCGCCGAACCGCTCGAGGTGGGAGTGTGATCCCGGTGACGAGGGCGACCGTCCGCCGCGACGCCGGGCTCTACGGCTACGAGCGCACCCTCACCCGGCTCGGCCTGGCTCCCGTGGCCGGCGCCGACGAGGCCGGGCGTGGCGCGTGTGCGGGCCCGCTGGTCGTGGCCGCGGCCGTCCTTCGGGAAGGCCGGCGCGGCGAGGTGCCGGGCCTGGCCGACTCGAAGCTGCTGACCCCACCGGTACGGGAACGGGTCTATGAGGCCGTTGTCACCCGCGCCGCGGCGTGGTCGGTGGTCATCGTTCCGGCCGACGAGGTGGATCGGCGCGGGCTGCACGTCACCAACATCGAGGCGATGCGTCGGGCACTGGCCCGGCTCGAGCTGACACCCGGCTACGTGCTGACCGACGGCTTTCCCGTGGCCGGGTTGGGTGTGCCCGGGCTGGCCATGTGGAAGGGCGACCAGATGGCGGCCTGTATCGCCGCGGCGTCCGTCATCGCGAAGGTCACCCGCGACCGGATCATGACCGAGATGCACGACCGGTGGCCGGGGTACGACTTCGCTACGCACAAGGGATACGTGACTCCTGAGCATCAGCAGGCGCTGAGCCGCTACGGTCCGAGTCCCGTGCACCGTCGGTCGTACGTCAACGTGGCACGCGTCATGGGCGAGAATGGGCCCGTCGTCCTCGAGGAGACCGGATGAGCACTGAGGATCTCGAGAAGTACGAGACCGAGATGGAGCTGTCGCTCTACCGGGAGTACCGGGACGTCGTCGGGCTCTTCTCCTATGTCGTCGAGACCGAGCGGCGCTTCTACCTCACCAACAACGTCGACCTCCAGGTCCGCAGCGAGGGCGGCGAGGTCTACTTCGAGGTCACGATGAGCGACGCCTGGGTCTGGGACATGTACCGGCCGGCCCGGTTCGTCAAGAACGTCAAGGTCGTCACGTTCAAGGACGTCAACGTCGAGGAACTGGCCAAGAGCGACCTCGAGATCCCCAAGTCCGGCCTCGGCAGCTGAGCGCGCTACTTCTCCGGCACGTGGCACGCTTCCGGTTCCACAAACCACCACAACTCAGACGCCAAGGCGACCGCTCGGCGTGCCACGTACCACCGCCGAGCGGGCCACGCGGCAGACGGTCATCGCTCCGCGTGCCCTGACGGGTCGTCGTCGAAGAGACCGATGATGTGGCCAAGGACGGCCGTGTAGTCGAGGCCGCCCAGGCCGGCGTTGTCGGCATCCACGAACCACGTCCGTGCAGCCGCGGCGAGGCGGAGATCGACATCGACGTGGCGGGCCGCGTCGACGACGAGGTCCGCGTCCTTGCGGGCCAGGGACAGTGCGAAGCGGCTCGGGTAGTCGCCGGCCTCGAGCGTGGTCCGGCGTCGCCGCGCCTGCTCGGCCAGCGGTGTCGTGGACAGCACCTCGAACGCGACGTCGCGAGGCAGGCCGAGCCCCTGGGCCAGGGCGAGCGCCTCGCCGAGGAGGCCGAGCACGCCGAACAGAGTGGCGTTCGCGACGAGCTTCGCCGCGGCGCCAGAGCCCAGGGGACCGACGCGGATCGGCGTGCCCAGCCTCGACAGCACCGGCCGACAGTGGTCGACGGATCGGGACGGGCCGCCGACGAAGATGCGCAGGGTGCCGGCATCCGCCTCGGCGATGCTGCCGAGCACCGGGGCGTCGAGCAGGCCGGCACCAGGGGGGAGCAGCGATGCCAGGCGGGTGACCGCCGCCGGCCCGACCGTGGACATCTCGATCAGCGTCGACTCGGGCCCGAGTCCGGCAAGTACGCCGCGTGGACCCTCCGTCACGTTCCTCAGTCCGGTCGGGTCCGAGACCATGGTGATGACCGCATCCGCCTGGGCGGCGGCGGCTGCCGGACTCGTCGCCGCCCTCGCACCCGCGTCCACCAGCGGTCGGGTCTTCGCGTCGGTCCGGTTCCAGACCACGACGTCGTAGGCGGCGAGCAGACGCTCGGCCATCCGGCCACCCATGGCGCCCAGCCCGACGACGGCGATCGTGGCGATCGGCGCCGTGTCGGGGCTGTCCATCCGGCTATCTGACACCAGCCTGCGCGGTGGCACCAGTACGGGCCGGGCGGCCGGCGGGGATCGTCCACAGTGGCCGCGTTCGTCGGAAGTTGTCCACAGCCGGCCTGGTCAGTGGGCATTCCGGGCGGCACGGGCACGACGCTCGTGGCCGGAGGTGGTGCCGGGTGCGGGCCAAGGACGGCGTGGGGCGGTACGGCGAGCGAGTGGCGGTGCGCCACCTGGAGCAGGCCGGGTTCACCATCCTCGCCCGCAACTGGCGATGCGAGATCGGCGAGATCGACGTCGTGGCGCTCGACGGCTCCACCGTCGTCGTCTGCGAGGTCAAGACCCGCAGCGGCCTCGGATACGGCTCCGGTCTGGAGGCGGTGACGCGCGAGAAGGCCGCCCGGCTGCGCAGGCTGGGCCACCGGTGGCTGGTCGAGAACGGACCGGGCGGGCTCGGTCTGCGCTTCGACGTGCTGGCCGTGCACCGTTCACCACGCGGGCCGGCCGCGGTCGAGCACGTCCGGGCGGCGTTCTGATGCGCCTGGCCAGATGCCGCAGTGTGGCGCTCGCCGGGGTCCGGGGCACCGTCGTCGACATCGAGGTGCACATCGGCGGCATGCCCGGCTTCACGCTGGTCGGGCTTCCGGACGCGTCGCTGGCCGAGGCACGCGACCGGGTTCGGGCCGCCGTTCTGTGCAGCGGGGAGCGGTGGCCGCTGCAGCGCATCACGGTCAGCCTGTCGCCCGCAGCCCTGCCCAAACGGGGCAGTCACTTCGACCTCGGCGTCGCCGTGGCCATCGTGGCCGCCGGTGAGGACCTGCCGGCCGGAGTGGCCGATGAGATGATCTTCCTCGGCGAGCTCGCGCTCGACGGGCGGCTGCGACCGGTGCCGGGTGTGCTCCCCGCGGTCCTGGCGGCCGCCGGCTCCGGGGCGACGCACGTCGTCGTACCCGAATTCAACGCCGGGGAGGCCAGGCTGGTGCCGGGCGTGTCGGTGCTCGGCGTGCGCTCGCTGCGCCAGGTGCTCGCCGTGCTGCGCGGTGAGCCGGTGCCCGACGAGCCGGAGTCCCCGCCTGCCGGCGGCATGACCGCGCCGACCGGGGATGTGGTCGAGATCCCGGTCGATCTCGCCGATGTCGCCGACCAGCAGGGCGCGAAGCGCGCCGTGGAGGTGGCGGCCGCGGGTCACCACCACCTGATGCTGACCGGACCGCCCGGAGCCGGCAAGACGATGCTCGCGAGGCGACTGCCGGGCCTGCTACCCGACCTGTCCACCGACGAGTCGCTCGAGGTCACCGCCATCCACTCCGTCGCGGGTGTGCTTCCCACCGACCAGCCTCTGATCATCAGGCCGCCGTTCGCCGATCCCCACCACACCGCGTCGGTGGCCGCCGTCGTGGGCGGTGGGAGCCGCCTGATCCGGCCCGGCGCGGCGAGCCGGGCACATCTGGGCGTCCTGTTCATGGACGAAGCACCCGAGTTCGGGCCACACGTGCTCGACGCACTTCGCCAGCCACTCGAGCATGGCGAGATCGTGGTGTCCAGGGCCGAATCGTCGGTCACGTTTCCGGCCCGCTTCCTGCTGGTGCTGGCGTCCAATCCCTGCCGGTGCGGCAACCACGGCAGCCGCACTCGCACGTGCTCGTGTACTCCCGACGCCATCCGGCGTTACGCACAGCGCATCTCCGGTCCCGTTCGCGACCGCATCGACCTGCGCATCCGGGTCGAGGCGCCCACGCTGGCCAGCCTGGAGGAGGGGGTGGTGTCGGCCGAGCCGAGCAAGGTCGTCGCCGAGCGCGTCGCCGAGGCGCGCGACCGCCAGCGCCGCCGGCTCGCCGAGACCCCGTGGCGGCTCAACGGCGAGGTACCCGGCCCGGTGCTCCGGCGCGACCTCCGGCCACCGGCAGGATCGCTCGGGCCGCTGCACGCAGCACTGCGGAAGGGGCTGCTCACCGCCCGCGGCGCCGATCGGGTGTTGCGGGTCGCCTGGACACTGGCCGACCTGGCCGGTCGTGACCGGCCCAGCCCGGCCGACGTCGGCGAGGCGGTGGGTCACCGCCTCGGGCGGTTGGCATGAACGCGCCCGACGCGACGGCGGAGCGCGTTGCGCGGGCCTGCTTGTCCGCGCTGGTGGAACCCGGTACCGGCTCGGCGATCGTGGCAGCGGTGCGCCGGTGTGGGCCGGTGGTCGTGCTGGACCGGCTGCGCTCGGGTGATCGCAGCCTCGATCCGGAGGCACGGATCGAGCGTCGGGCCGAGACCGTCGACGGCGCCGACCTGCTTCGCCGGGCCGACGAGGCGGGGACGAGGTTCCTGTGTCCTGGTGATCCGGAGTGGCCGACCGGGCTGGAGACGCTCGACCTCGCCCAGGATGCTGGGCTCAAGGCGGCCGGGCCGCCTCCGATCGGTCTGTGGGTCCGAGGAGAGCCCGATCTGGCCGCGGCCACCGGCCGGTCGGTCGCCGTGGTCGGCGCGCGGGCGGCCACCGAATACGGTGTGCGGGTCGCCGCCGACCTGGCCGCGGATCTCGCCACGGCGGGGTGGACGGTGGTGTCCGGGGCGGCCTACGGCATCGACGCGGCCGCGCACCGGGGAGCCCTCGCGGTGGGCGGGACCACCGTGGCCGTGCTCGCGTGCGGTGTCGATGTGGTCTACCCGAGGGGTCATACCGCACTGCTGCACCGCGTCGCCGGTGAAGGGCTGATCGTCAGCGAGCTTCCGCCCGGCTCGACGCCGACGCGTTCCCGCTTCCTGGCCCGCAACCGGCTCATCGCGGCGATGACGGGTGGAACGGTGGTGGTCGAGGCGGCGCTCCGTTCGGGTGCGCTGAACACCGCCGGCTGGGCGTCCGAGCAGGGTCGCGCCGTCCTGGCCGTACCGGGTCCGGTCACCTCGGCGATGTCGGCGGGCTGCCACGACCTGGTCCGCCGCGGAGCGGCGACACTGGTCACGGATGCCGCCGAGATCGTCGACATGGTGGGGGAGCTCGGTTCGGACGCGGTGGCTGAACGCCGTGGCCCGCCGCGCCTGTGGGACGACCTGGCTCCGGTGACGCGCGACGTCCTCGAGGCGATGCCGGCACGCGGTGCCGCCACCGTCGACGAGCTCTGCCGTAGCACCGGCCTGGCCGCCGGGCCGTGCATCGCCGCGCTGGGCGAGCTCACCGTCGCCGGCCTGGTCGACGTCGCCGCGCAGGGCTGGAGACTGTCGCCGCGCCGCCGGGGTGCTTGACCCGTCCGGGCCCGACCCGGACGGTGGAGCCATGCCTGACCGGGTCGATGGCGACACCGAGGTGCCGCCCGCGATGCAGGCGGCGATCGATGAGTTCGCCGCTCACCTGACCTCGGAGCGGGACCGCTCCGAGCACACCGTCCGGGCGTACGTCGGCGACGTGACCAGCCTGGTCGACCACCTGCTCCGGCTGGGCCGGACCGACCTCGGTGGATTGGACGTGGCGGCATTGCGCGGTTGGCTGGCCCGACAGCGGACCCAGGGACGCGCCCGCGCCACGCTGGCCCGGCGGGCGTCGGCGGCGAGGATGTTCACCGCGTGGGCGCACCGGCAAGGCCTGGTCGCCACCAACCCGGGCGTCCTGCTGGGCAGCCCCAGAGCTCGTCGCGAACTTCCCGCAGTGCTCGCCGTCGATGCCGCGGCAGCTGTGCTCGACGCGGTGGCCGCTGCGGCTGCCGACCGCGGCGACCCGGTGGCTCTGCGCGACCGGGCCCTGCTCGAACTGCTCTACGCGACGGGCATCCGCGTCAGCGAGCTCGTCGGACTCGACCTGGGCGACCTCGACTACCATCGTCGCGTCGTCCGCGTGCTCGGAAAGGGCCGCAAGGAACGCAGCGTGCCGTTCGGCGCACCTGCCGATGCCGCAATCCACGACTGGCTGGCGCATGGCCGGCCACATCTGGCCGTACCTGCGGGGGGCGACGCCGTGTTCGTCGGTGTGCGAGGCGGCCGGCTCGGCGTGCGCGCGGCGCGCGAAATCGTCCACACCCGGATCCGGGCGGTACCCGGAACGCCGGACCTGGGTCCGCACGGTTGGCGACACGCGGCCGCCACCCACCTGCTCGACGGCGGCGCGGACCTGCGAAGCGTCCAGGAGCTGCTCGGGCACGAGTCGCTCGCGACCACCCAGGTCTACACCCACGTCTCGGTCGACCGGCTGCGGCGAACGTACGAGCAGGCCCACCCGCGCGCCTGAGGCGGGCGGTCAGTGGATCCCAGCCGCAGCGGCGGCGGCCAGGGTGAGCCCGACCGCCGACGTCGGACCCGATGGGCGGGCCGACCACGTCCCGACGGGTTCCGGTTGGACGTCGACGGCCGGCTGCGGGTGGACGGCGTCGGACCCGAGCGGGAGCAGCCGGACCGCGTGACCGCGCAGAAGGCCGAGGGGGTCGCGGTAGGTGTCGCCGTGGAGCAGGCCCCAATGCAGGCAGGCCTGCGGAGCGCAGTGGCTGCCGACGGCGGCGAGCGTACCGATGGCCTGACCCGCGTCGACCCGCCCGCCGGTCGAGACGGCCGCCGCCACGGGCTCGTAGGTGGTGCGCAGGTCGCCGTGGCTCACGACGACAACGCCGCGCCCGGCGACGGCGCCGGCGTGAGTGACGACGCCGGCACCGGCCGCGCGGACCGTCGAACCGGCCGAGGCGGCGAGATCGACCCCGCGGTGGCCCGGAAGCCACCGCCGCTCGGGCGGCTCGAAGCCGCGCACGACGTGGGGGTCCACGCCGGCCACGGGCGGGACCCATCGGCCGGGCGGAGGTGGCCCGGCCAGGGCGGCTGCCGGGGCCACGATCGAGACCGTTGCGAGCAGCACCGCTGCGACGCGGCGGACTGCCCGCCGGCGCGTGCCGGTGAGGAGGGCTGGTCGTGCCATGGCGGCGATCATCCGCAGTCGACGGCGCCGTCCTCCAGGAGCAGCCGGGAGGGTGTGGACACGTGGACACCTCCGCGCCTGCCTGTGGACGTCGTCGAACGGCTGGATGCGCTTCGGGGGTGCCCGTAACCTCGAACGGTGACCACCCGACTCGAGTGTGTCGTGATCGACTCCCTCGATCCGGTGCGGGTGGCCCGGTTCTGGTCGGCGGCCACGGGGTGGGAGATCGCGATGGAGACCGCGGGCGAAGTCGCGGTGGAGCCGGCCCATGGCGACCCGGACGGTATCCCGTTGGTCTTCGTCCCGGTGCCCGAACCGAAGACGGGCAAGAACCGGATCCACCTCGATCTCTGGTCGGCCACGACACGCGACCAGGCCGATGCCGTGGTGCGGCTGCGCGACCTCGGCGCCGTGCCGGTGGACATCGGGCAAGGCGATGTTCCGTGGGTCGTGCTGGCCGATCCGGAGGGCAACGAGTTGTGCGTGCTCGAACCTCGCGAGGACTACCAGGACACCGGTCCGGTGGCCGCGATGGTCCTCGACGCCGCGGCCCCGACCGCTCGTGCCGCCTTCTGGTCCGCTGCCACCGGCTGGCCCGTGGTCCGCGGAGGTCCCGACTACGTGGCGTTGCGGGCTGCCGAAGGGCGAGGGCCGTACATCGAGCTGATCGGGGCTGCCGATCCCGAGGTCGTGAAGAACCGCATGCACATCGACGTCGCCCCGTACCCCGACGGCGACCACGCCGCCGAGGTGGCCCGGCTCACGGCGCTCGGCGCGACGCCGGTGGACATCGGACCGGGCGCCGTGCCGTGGACCGTGCTCGCAGACCCGGAAGGCAACGAGTTCCGCGTGCTGCAGCCGCGCTGAGATCGGCGAACTGGTCGGCAACCGTCCGGCTCCCGTACACTGACCTCGGCTTGGTTCCGACCAGGTCACATCTCGCGCGCCCCGCGCACGGTCCGCCACCCTCGGTCCCCGGTTCCGCCGGGGTGGGTGACGACCAGGGGCGCCAGGCGCGGCGGCCACGACGGTCCCGCGGACAACCGGACGACGCGTCCCTGTCACGAGCAGGGCGCGGGAGGAGGTAGGCGCGGCCATGGCCGTCGTCACCATGAAGCAGCTGCTCGAGAGCGGCGTCCATTTCGGTCACCAGACCCGACGCTGGAACCCGAAGATGAAGCGGTTCATCTTCACCGAGCGCAACGGCATCTACATCATCGACCTGCAGCAGTCGCTGTCCTACATCGACCGCGCCTACGAGTTCGTCAAGGAGACAGTCGCCCACGGCGGTTCCGTGCTGTTCGTCGGCACCAAGAAGCAGGCTCAGGAGGCCGTGCGCGAGCAGGCCACGCGGGTGGCCATGCCCTACGTCACCGAGCGGTGGCTGGGCGGCATGCTCACCAACTTCCAGACCGTCCACAAGCGGCTCCAGCGGCTCAAGGAGTTGGAGGAGCTCGACTTCGACGACCCCACCGCGTCCGGGCTCACCAAGAAAGAGCTGCTCATGCGCAAGCGTGAGATGGAGAAGCTGCAGCGCAGCCTCGGTGGCGTCCGCGACATGGCACGGATTCCCAGCGCGGTCTGGATCGTCGACACGAAGAAGGAGCACCTCGCCGTCGACGAGGCCCGCAAGCTGAACATCCCGATCGTCGCGATCCTCGACACCAACTGCGACCCGGACGAGGTCACGTACCCGATCCCCGGCAACGACGACGCGATCCGCGCCGTCACGCTGCTGACCCGCGTCGTCGCGGACGCTGTCGCCGACGGCCTCATCGCCCGCGCCGGCCAGGCCGGCGGCGACGAGACGCCCGGTGTCGAGCTGGCCGGCGACGAGCCGCTGGCCGAGTGGGAGAAGGAGCTGCTGGCCGGCCAGCCGGAGCAGTCCTCGGTGACCGACGAGGTCGAGGCCGCTGCCGACACCGTGGAGAGCGCACCGCAGGTGGGCGCGGAGACCGCGGCGGAGGTCGCCGACGACGCCGGCTCGCCACCGGTCGACCTGGTTCCCGACAAGGCCGATGTGGAGCAGGGCGAGCCGAACGCCTGACGAGGCGCGGCAGGCGGCCCGCGTGAATGCGCGCAGGCTGCCGCCGCATCGCGTCGATGCGAACACGACACACGAGAGAGAGCGAACACATGCCCGACTTCACCGCCGCTGACGTCAAGCGGCTCCGCGACGCCACCGGCGCCGGGATGATGGACGCGAAGAAGGCGCTGGACGAGACCGGCGGCGACTTCGACCGGGCCATCGAGGTGCTGCGGATCAAGGGCTCGGCCAAGGCGGCCAAGCGCGGAGCCGAGCGCACCGCGTCCAACGGTCTGGTGGCCGCGCACGGCAGCGCACTGGTCGAACTCGCCTGCGAGACCGACTTCGTCGCCAAGGGCGCCGACCTGCAGAACCTGGCAGCCGACATCGCCACGGCGGCCGACGCTGCGCGGGCCGGCGACGTGGAGACTCTGCAGAGCGTGGCGCTGGCCGACGGCCGCACGGTGGCCGCGGCCGTCGAGGCCGCCGCGATGGTCATCGGCGAGAAGATCGAGCTGCGCCACGTCGCCGCCTTCGACGGCGAGGTCGTCACCTACCTGCATCGCCGGGCCAGCGACCTGCCACCGCAGGTCGGCGTCATGGTCGAGTACACCGGTGGCGACGCCGGCGCAGCGCGCGCTGCCGCTATGCAGGTTGCCGCCATGCGCCCGCAGTTCGTCACGCGCGACCAGGTGCCCGCCGAGGTCGTCGAGAACGAGCGGCGGATCGCGGAGGCAACGGCACGGGAGGAAGGCAAGCCGGAGCAGGCGCTCTCCAAGATCGTCGAGGGACGGGTCAATGCCTACTTCAGGGACACCGTCCTGGTCGACCAGCCCTCGGTCCAGGACCTGAAGAGGACCGTCGGCGCCGTGCTGGCCGATTCCGGCTTGACGGTCACCCGCTTCGCCCGCTTCGAGGTCGGCCAGGCCTGAGGACGACGGACCGCGACAGGACCGCGGGGCGGGTCCCCGCCCGAACAGAGAGGTCGGCACCGTGGCGGAGCCGAGAGCAGCCGAGGCGGTACCACCGTCGTTCGCCGGGGCGGCGGCGCCGCGGCGGGTCCTGCTCAAGCTGTCCGGTGAGGTCTTCGGCGGCGGTGCCGTCGGCGTCGACCCGGAGGTCGTGCAGACGGTCGCCCGCCAGATCGCCGCTGTCGTCCGGTCCGGTGTCCAGGTGGCGATCGTGGTCGGCGGCGGCAACTTCTTCCGCGGCGCCGAACTCCACCAGCACGGCATGGACCGGGCGCGTGGTGACTACATGGGCATGCTCGGCACGGTCATGAACTGCCTGGCGCTGCAGGACTTCCTCGAGAAGCAGGGCGTCGACACCCGCGTCCAGACCGCGATCGCGATGGGACAGGTCGCCGAGCCGTACATCCCGCGCCGGGCCGCTCGACACCTCGAGAAGGGTCGCGTCGTCATCTTCGGCGCCGGTGCCGGCATGCCGTACTTCACCACGGACACCGTGGCCGCACAGCGTGCGCTCGAGATCGGGTGCGACCGGCTGCTCATGGCCAAGAGCCGGGTGGACGGCGTGTACGAGGCCGACCCTCGTACCGACCCGTCGGCGCGCAAGTACGCGACGATCAGCTACGCCGAGGTGCTCCGGCGGCGGCTCTCGGTCGCCGATCCGGCGGCGTTCAGCCTGTGCATGGACAACAAGCTGCCGATCGTGGTCTTCGGCCTGGGCCGGGACGGCAACATCGCGCGCGCCATCCGCGGCGACGCGATCGGGACCCTGGTGGCGGCCGACCTGCCGACGACGCTGGACGAGGACGAGCAAGCCGCGGCGGACTGACCGGCCACGGCTGTCGAGCAGGGGTACGCGGGAGGTACGGTCGCATCGCAACGATCCGACCGGCGCTGGTCCCGGCGGCCACCACCCAGACCGAAGGAGTCACGGTGATCGACGACACCCTCCTCGAGGCCGAGGAGAAGATGGACAAGGCCGTGTCCGTCGCCAAGGAGGACTTCACCGCGATCCGGACCGGACGGGCCCACCCCTCCCTGTTCAACAAGATCCTCGTCGACTACTACGGCGCCCCGACGCCGGTCAACCAGCTCGCGTCGTTCCACGTCGCCGATGCGCGGATGATCACGGTGCAGCCCTATGACAAGGGTTCACTGGCGGCGATCGAGAGGGCGATCCGGGACTCCGACCTCGGCGTCAACCCCAACAACGACGGCCAGATCCTCCGCGTCGTCCTGCCCCAGCTCACCGAGGAGCGACGGCGCGAGTACACCAAGGTCGCGAAGCAGAAGGCCGAGGACGCGCGGGTGTCGATCCGCAACATCCGCCGCCATGCCAAGGACGCGCTCGACCGGCTCGCCCGCGACGGCGAGGTCGGCGAGGACGAGGTCACCAGGGCGGAGAAGCAGCTCGAGACGTTGACCCGTACCTACGTCGATCAGGTCGACGACCTGCTCAAGCACAAGGAAGCCGAACTGCTCGAGGTCTGATGGCGACGACGGACGGGCCGGCACCGGTGACCGCCGCGCCGGGGCACGGCCGAGCCGGGCGTGACCTGCGGGCGGCGACGGTGGTGGGGCTCGCCCTGGCCGTGCTCGTGGTCGGGACGCTGTTCGTGTGGAAGGCGGCCTTCGCCGGGCTCGCGGTGGTCGCGGTGGCGCTCGCCGTGTGGGAGTTGAGCCAGGCGCTCGCAGCGCGGGCAGTCCGGGTCCCGGTGGTGCCCGTGCTGCTGGGCTCGGTGCTCATGGTCGTCGGTTCCTACGTCGGCGGCTATCAGACCCTGGTCGTGGCGCTCGGGCTGACGGTGGTGGCCGTCCTTGCCTGGCGACTGGGCGAGCAGGCGCCCGGCTACGTCCGCGACGTGACCGCCGGCGTCTTCGCCGCGGTGTACGTGCCGTTCCTGGCCGCCTTCGCGATGCTGCTGCTGCGTCCGGACGACGGTCCGTGGCGGGTGCTCACCTGCATCCTCGTCGTCGCCGCGTCGGACACCGGGGGCTACCTGGCCGGCGTCCTGGCCGGCCGTCATCCGATGGCGCCGACCGTGAGCCCGAAGAAGTCGTGGGAAGGCTTCGCCGGCTCGGTCGTGGCATGCGTCGGGGTCGGCACGCTCGCCGTGATCGTTCTGTTGGACGGCCGCTGGTGGGCAGGCGCCGTGCTCGGTGCGGCGGCGGTCGTCACCGCGACGCTGGGCGACCTGGGTGAGTCGATGATCAAGCGCGACCTCGGCATCAAGGACATGAGTGCGCTGTTGCCCGGACACGGAGGCATCATGGACCGTCTCGACTCCCTGCTGCCGACGGCACCGATCGCCTGGCTGATCCTCACCGCGCTGGTTCCCGTCACCTGAGCCTTGATCGACCCGTCGGGCGTGGCACCATGGAGGGGTCATGGCCACCCCTGCACAGGCCACTGTCGCGGCGCTACGCCGGCCCGAGCCGCCGCGACACCCGGCTGAGCGCGATCGCGCCGGCCGCCGGGCAGGGACAACGACGGGGCCTGTGGACGGCCGGCCGCTGTGGAAGCTTAGGATTCTGGCGCCTGCTCACGGAGGAGAGTGACATCTGGTGGCCGTCAGCCGCGACCCCGCCTTCCGCACCGTGCGGATGCGGGAGGCCTACGACCTCGACGGGGTGGACGACTTCGTCGACCGCGTCATCGACGCGCTCGAAGGGCGGCCCAACGGCCGCACCCTGACGCCGGAGAAGATCGAGGCGCAGGAGTTCAAGGTCGTCCGCATGCGCGAGGGCTACTCGATGGACGACGTCGACGACTGGCTGGACGACGCCGCCGTCGAACTACGGGCGATGCGGAACGCCGCGGGCCCGTCGCGGCGGGCACCGGCCGCCGCCCCCGAGCCGGCCCGCCGTGAGCCGACCTACGAGCAGGTCGGCGTGCCCACCGTCGCGTACGCGGGACCGCCGGCGCCTCCCGCCCCGCTTCCGCCGGCTCCGGCGCCGGCGCCGGACGTGTACGCGCGACCCGAGCCCGAGCCGGTCTACCGCCAGCCGATCCGCGGCCCGATCGAACCCGAGCTCCGTCCGGTCGCGCAGATACCCACGCCCACGACAGGACTGCACCACCTGGAGGTGTGGGTCCGCGATCTCGACGTCGCCACCCGATCGTTCGGCTGGCTGTTCGAGCGGCTGGGCTGGACCCTGTTCCAGGTCTGGGAGCAGGGACGCTCGTGGCAGGCACCGGGCGAGGGTCCCTACGTCGTCATCGAACGGTCGCCCGACCTGTCGTGGACGCCGTACGACCGTACGGCTCCCGGCCTGAACCACCTCGCCCTGGCGGTGCCGGAACGCTGGATGGTCGACCGGATCGTCTCGGAGGCACCCACCTACGGCTGGCGGCTGATGTTCACCGAGCGTCATCCCTACGCCGGGGGCACCCAGCACTACGCGGCATACCTGGAGAACGACGAGGGATTCGAGGCCGAGGTCGTCGCCCCGTGACCTGCCGCTGAGGGTGCCGGTGTGGTGCGGGGCGACCGGGTAGGAGCGTGCGTGTGACCAGTGACCAGCGCGAGCAGCGTGTCGTCGACGAGGTCCCGAAGTCCCTGTTCATCGGGGGCGAGTGGCGGGAGGCCTCCGGCGGCGCCACCCTCGCCGTCCACGATCCGTCCACCGGCGGCGTGCTGTGCGAGGTGGCCGACGCGAGTCCGGCCGACGGCGGGGCGGCGCTGGCCGCGGCCGCCGACGCGCAGGCGGACTGGGCGGCGCGACCGCCACGCGACCGGGCCGAGATCCTGCGGAGCGCGTTCGCGGCGCTGATGGACCGCCGCGACGAACTCGCGCTCCTGATGACCCTGGAGATGGGTAAGCCGGTCGCCGAGTCGCGGACCGAGATCGCCTACGCGGCGGAGTTCCTGCGGTGGTACTCCGAGGAGGCGGCCCGGATCGAGGGTTCCTACAAGGTCGCTCCGGCCGGGGGGAGCCGGCTGCTGACGATGCGGCAGCCGGTCGGCCCGTGCCTGCTCATCACGCCGTGGAACTTCCCGATGGCCATGGGAACGCGCAAGATCGGCCCGGCGGTCGCCGCCGGCTGCACGATGGTCGTCAAGCCGGCGTCGGAGACGCCGCTGTCGATGCTGGCGCTGGCAGCGGTGCTCGAGGACAGCGGCCTGCCTGCAGGCGTGCTCAACGTCGTGACCACGTCCCACTCCGGCGCCGTCATGGAACCGCTGATCCGCGACCCGCGCGCCCGCAAGCTCTCGTTCACCGGCTCCACCGCCATCGGGCGTGTTCTCGTCGAGCAGTCCGCGCAGCAGCTGCTCCGGGTGTCGATGGAGCTCGGGGGAAATGCGCCGTTCCTGGTGTTCGGCGACGCCGACCTCGACGCGGCCGTCGACGGTGCGGTCACGGCGAAGATGCGCAACATCGGCGAGGCGTGCACGGCGGCCAACCGGTTCCTCGTCCACGAGTCCGTAGCCGACGACTTCTCGCGCCAGCTGGCCGACCGGATGGGCGCCCTGCGCATGGGGCGGGGGACCGACGAGGGGGTCGACGTCGGACCGTTGATCACCGAGAAGGCGCGAGAGGGTGTCGCCGACCTGGTGGCCGACGCGGTCGACAACGGGGGCAAGATCCTCGTCGGCGGCGAGGCGCCGGACCGACGTGGCTGGTTCTACCCGCCCACCGTGATCGCCGACGTCCCGGTCGGCGCGCGGGTCTTCCGCGAGGAGGTCTTCGGCCCGGTCGCGCCGGTCACGACCTTCGGCACCGACGACGAGGCGCTCGCGCTGGCCAACGACACCGAGTTCGGCCTCATCGCCTACGCCTACACGCGTGACCTCCGGCGCGCCATCGCGGTGGCCGAGAGCCTCGAGACCGGCCTGGTCGGGCTCAACGCCGGGGTCATCTCCAACCCGGCGGCGCCGTTCGGCGGGGTCAAGGCCTCCGGTTTCGGCCGGGAGGGGGGCCGCGAGGGGATCGAGGAGTACCTCGAGGTCAAGTACGTCGGCATCGCCACGTGACCACGAGCCTCCCCTCGAGAGGCCGATGGCCGGTCGAGAAGCAGCATGGTTGACGCGGCCGCGCTCGACGACGTCGTCAGGCTCACCTCTGATCTCATCCGCATCGACACGACCAACCGCGGGGGCGGCGACTGCCGCGAGCGTCCGGCGGCCGAGTACGTCGCGGAGCGTCTGGGAGAGGCGGGGGTCGAGGCGACGATCCTGGAGTCGGCGCCGGGCCGCGCCAACGTCGTCGCACGGATATCCGGCTCCGAGCCGGGCCTCGATGCGTTGCTCGTGCACGGACATCTCGACGTGGTACCGGCCGAGGCCGCGGACTGGACCGTCTACCCCTTCTCCGGCGAGGTGCACGACGGCGTGGTCTGGGGCCGCGGCGCCGTCGACATGAAGAACATGGATGCGATGGTGCTGGCCGTCATCCGGTGCTGGGCCCGTGAGGCCCGCCGCCCGCGCCGTGACATCGTGCTCGCGTTCACCGCCGACGAGGAGGACCACGGGGTCTACGGAGCCGGATGGTTGGGCGACAACCATCCGGAGGTGTTCGCCGGCTGCACAGAGGGCATCAGCGAGTCCGGTGCCTACACCGTGCACGCCGGGAACGGTGTACGGATCTACCCGATCGGAGCGGGTGAGCGAGGCGTCGCCTGGCTGCGGCTGACCGCCCATGGCAAGGCGGGGCACGCGTCGAAGGTCAACCGGTCCAACGCGGTCGGGGCGCTCGCTGCGGCGGTCGCCCGGATCGACGCGTACGAGTGGCCGGTCCGGATGACGCCGATCGTGCGGGCTGCCATGGTCGCAACCGGTCGCGCTCTGGGCGTGCCGGTCGGCCCGGACGACGCCGTTCCCGAGGTCGAGGCCGCCGTCGACCGGTTCGGTCCGGCCCGCATCATCGTCGAGAACAGTCTGCGCAACAGCGCGAGACCGACGATGCTCCAGGCCGGCTACAAGGTCAACGTCGTCCCCGCGACGGCGGTCGCCCACGTCGACGGCCGGCTGGTGCCCGGCGGTGACGACGAGTTCCGCAGAACGCTGGACGAGTTGACCGGACCATCGGTGGAGTGGGAGTTCACCCACCACGAGGAGCCGTTGCAGGCGCCGGCCGACTCGCCGATCTTCGCGGAGTTGAGCGCCGCCGTCCTGGCCGAGGATCCGGGCAGTCACGTCGTGCCGTTCTGCCTGGGCGGCGGCACCGATGCCAAGCGGTTCTCCCGACTGGGAATCACGGGGTACGGCTTCTCGCCGCTGCGCCTGCCACCGGGCTTCGACTACAACGCGCTGTTCCACGGGGTGGACGAGCGGGTGCCCGTCGACGCCCTCCACTTCGGCGTGCGCGTACTGGACCGCTTCCTGTCGCCCCCGGCGACCGACGGCGACACGGACATGACGTGAGCGTTCCGGCGCTGACCCGGCCGCGGCGGCTGGCAGCGGGCGACCGCGTCGTCGTGGTCTCGCCCAGCGGCCCGGTTCCGAAGGACCGGCTGGACACCGGCTGCGCGATCCTCCGCGGCTGGGGCCTGGACGTCGTCGTCGCACCACACGCCCTGGACGTGCACGACCGGTTCGGGTACCTGGCCGGCGGCGATGCCGACCGGGCCGGCGACCTGCAGGATGCCTGGCTCGACCCATCCGTCGCGGCGGTGCTCTGCGCCCGCGGCGGGTACGGCGTCCAGCGGATCCTCGACCGGCTGGACTGGTCGGCGATGCGCGGTGTCGCTCCCAAGGTGCTCGCCGGTTACAGCGACATCACCGCGCTGCACGAGGCGTTCGCGACGCGGCTCGGCGTCGCGACACTGCATGCACCCATGGTCGGCGCACACGTGTTCGTCAGCGACGACCGGACCGCCGAGCTGTTCCGCCGCACGCTGTTCGAGCCGGAGTCGGTGCGGACGCTGACGTCGCCGACAGCGCACACGCTGGTGCCCGGCATGGCGCGCGGCGTCACCGTCGGGGGTTGTCTGGGCATGCTCGCGGCGGAGCTCGGCACCGCGACCGGACGTGGCAGCGCGGAGGGCGGGATCGTCCTGCTCGAGGATGTCGACGAGAAGGCCTACCGCGTCGACGGCTATCTCACCCACCTTCGCCGGGCGGGCTGGTTCGACGGCGTGGCCGGCGTCGTGCTGGGATCGTGGAAGGACTGCGAGCCGGTCGAGGACGTCATGCTCGACCGGCTCACGGACCTCGGAGTTCCGGTCGTCTCCGAGCTCGGGTTCGGCCACGGGGACAGCTCTCTCACCGTCCCGCTCGGGCTGCCCGCCACCCTCGACGCCGATTCCGCGACGTTGACGGTCGACGTGCCCGCACTGGCGTGACCGACATCGCCGGCGGCGGCCGGAGGGCGGATCGCCGCCTCCCGGCCGCCGCGGCGGTGCACCCCCGTCAGTGGCTGTGGTCGCCCAGCTGCGCCCTGATCTTTCCACCGGGGTACAGCGTGCGGTGGACGTTGACGTAGGTCGTGCCCGACCGGATGGCCCGGACGAGCTCGTCGAACCGGCCGGCCGCGACGACACCGATGGCGAATGTCCTGCGCCAACGTCGATCCATTCCCTGGCCTCCCTCCACCTTGTCGGCCCCCACGGGGGGCACGTACGCGGACGCGGACCGGTTCAACGGCAGGCGCCCTCGATCGCGCACGAGGATCGCCCAGCCCGAGCCCAGGACCGAGTCCGGGTGAGATCGGCGGTGGGCGGGGCGACAATGGAGCCGTGAGCAGCCCGCGCGAGGTCGTCGTGCTCGGGTCCACCGGTTCGGTGGGTACCCAGGCGCTGGACGTCGTCCGGGCCAACCCGGACCGTTTCCGGGTCGTCGGCCTCGC
>Ga0268386_10000125_pt1 | contig 43435 bp, 35 predicted proteins | sample RVTome_15_FD_200260 | JGI IMG/M metagenome (GOLD analysis project Ga0268386, IMG submission 200260) | Soil microbial communities from uranium-contaminated site in the Upper Colorado River Basin, Wyoming, United States - RVT150D86... ... | reverse complement strand
CTACGCACGAGCCGGATCTAGCGTAGCCCGGACTCGCCCGGATTTCTCGCCGCAGGGTCAGCTGCGCACGAGACTGATCTGCATCTCGCGGCGGCGGTAGTCGATGATGAGCGTGTCGAGCACTCCGAGCACGTCCATGCCGATCAGCAACGCGGGCTCGTCCGTCAAGCGCCAGTGCCGGAAGATGTGCAGATCGATGAACGTGATGTGCGCGTTGCGGATCACCACGTCGATAAGCACGATCGGTGGCACGCGACTGGTCGGTCCCTCCTGCACGTCGCCGGTGACGCCGATGATCTCATCGGCCTGCTCCTCCATCCGTCGTCGCTCCAGCAGCGCATCGCGCAGTGCGAGGTTGCCGGTCGTCTGCTGCGCACCGGTGTCGATGATCGCCTTGACGCGTACTGAGCCTACGCGTACGTCAACCGCCGGCACGTGCCCGCGAATCAGCTTCATGGGGAGCACCGTGTAGCCCGGCGGCGCGCGCTGGTTCTTCGAGCGCCGGATGTCGATGCGATCCCTGCGAAATTCGATGTGGATGCGTCGGTCGTTGAGGCCGCGCCCGGCCAACACCCCTTCCGCGCCGCCGAACGCATCGTCGATCACGAGCAGCTTCGCCGGCTCGACGACCAGATCCCCGAACTCGATCCGGTCGACCTCGACGATCGGAACCTCCTTTGCACCCGTGACACCGCGTAGCAGGACCGTCTTCGCGCCGGCGACGGACAGCCCCAGGCGCTGCGCCGCGAGCATCGTCACGGCCGAGGCGCTCGCGCCGGTATCGAGCACCAGCCGCAGCGGCCCCTGACCGTTCACGTACACGGGCGCCCACACGCGGCCGATGCGATCGCGCAATGTCGGAGCCACGTAGCGCGGCTCCGGCGCGGCGACGATCACCTCCTCTTCCGGCGTGGCACCGGCCGGTGGCTGCGGAAGCGTCTGGGCTAACACGACCGGCAGCCCGCACATGGCGAGGAAGACGGCGGTCCGGTGCAATGCACGCATTTGCACGACTCCCGCGTGCAGCTACGACGGTGAGCTTAGCCCGCCCCAATGAGCAAGCGCGAGATACGGACCCGCGGACCGGTAGATAATGGCTTTGAGCCAACTTCCCCCGACCGAAAAATGGCTTGGAGTGTTCTCCAAAGAAAAAGGGCGCGCTCTGTGAGCGCGCCCTTCGGCCCGTGCTGCCGGTCGCTTATCGTTTCAGAAATTCCGGCCGAGCGACACATACCACTCTCGCGGGCGGCCTGGCTGGCCCTCGGCGTGCGGCTGGCCAAACGCCGTGAGGTCGAACTTGTTGTAGAAGTACTCTTCGTCCGTGACATTGGTCGCGCCGACGGCAACGGTCCACGTGTCGCCGGGGCTGCGCCACTCGAGACGTGCATTCAGCAGCTCGTAGGCATCCGTGCAGCTTGCGCCCGGGAACAGCGAAGGACCTTGGGGTCGGTTCGCGTTGAAGACCGTCTGCGAGCAGATCTCCGCCTGGCCGTAGTAGTCCAGCCGCGGCGTCAGGCTCGCCCCGCTGCCCAGGGCCCAGGCGTAGGATGCACTCAGCGCCCAATTGTCCTCGGGCACGTAAGCCGGACGATCGCTGTCCACCGCTGGATCGTCGGTAATGTCGTCCGATGACCAGTCGATCCAGCCGTACACGCCGCTGAACACCAGCCCATCGACCGGCTCCCAGCTCATCTCGACCTCGACGCCTTCGACCTCGCCGGGCGTGTTCTCATAGAAGGTGCGAGAGATCGGAGCAGTTCCCGCGGGGCCGGCCAGGCAGGTATTGCCTAAGTCGTCCTGCACTGAGCCCGGCGTACCCGGCGGCACGGTGTCGTACACGGGCGGTGGACCCAAATCGAGCAGCACGCACTCCGTGCCGCCCACCGGCGTGATGCGCGTCTTCCAGTCCGTGTAGAACACGGCGACGTTCGTCCGGAGCCGCCGGTCGAACCAGTCGGACTTGAATCCGAGCTCGTACGCTTCGGAATCCTCGGCATCTACAGCGACGACCTGTGTCGCCTGGAACGGACGAGGGTTGTAACTCCCCGGCCGATACCCGGTCGCGACGCTCGCATACGCCAGCATGTCCGGCGTGAACTGGTAGTCGATCCCGAACTTGTAGTCGGTGTTGTTGCCCTCGACCACAACACTCGGGTTCTGGACCCGGGTGTTGTCGAAGTTCACGTCCTTTTCGTCGCTTGAATAGCGAATTCCGGCGGTCAGCGCGAGCTTGTCGGTCACATCGAACACCACGTGGGCGAACACTGACTCGTTGGTGGAGTTGTGTACGTTGTCGGTGTTAACGAACGGCGACGAGGAATCGGTAAAGGGAACGCCGTCGAGGACATTGCTCAAGAAGGGAATGCTGACGATCTGGTTGTTGACGGACTCGCCGTCGTAGTAGAAGCCGCCCACCGTCCAGTCCATGCCGTCAAACGCCCGGCCGCTGAAGCGCAGCTCTGCCGTGTAGTAGTCGATCGTCTGTACGCCGTACGTTGACTGGATGTTGATTGGTGAGCCGTCGGCGTCCGAAACCAGTGTCGACGTGATATCCGCATAGGCCAGAATCAATGCCATGTCGACGCCATCCGAGATGGCCCAGTCCGCACGAGCCGACGTGCTCCACGACTCGTATTCCGTCTCGGGCTTGAAACTCAGCCCGCTCCGCGGGTCCGAGTACGTCGCGTAGGTAGTGAACGGATCATCTGGTATGAATCGGGTGTCATACGTCGGGTTCGCGAAGCCTTCAAGGCCACCGGCAAACACGAAGCCAGCCCCGGGATTGATTTCGGTGATCGTGTCTGCCTTGGGTTCCCCGGTCTCCTTCTGGTAGTCGGCCGTCAGCAGGATTTCGAAGTCCTCGCTGGCTTCCCATCGCAGCACGCCGCGGCCGCCGATGTAATCGGCGCCGCCCTGCGTGCCAACCTTGCAGCCGGTTCCCTTGTTGATGGGCTGCGACGGCAGGTCGCCGGATAATCCCGGGAAGGCGCACGTGAAGTCGATGACGTCCTGGTAGCCGTCCCGGCTCGTCGACACGCCGGTGACGCGCGCCGCGACGTTTTCAGTGATGGCGAAGTCGTAGGACGCACGCACATCGACACGATCGAACTCGCCAAGCGTGAGCCCGATCGATCCCGTGTCGTCACCCTCCGGCTTCTTGCTTACGTAGCGGATGGCACCGCCGATGGCGCCGCGGCCGAAGAGCGTGCCCTGCGGGCCGCGCAGGACCTCGACGTGATCGAGGTCCATGAGCTGTGTCTGCGAGCCCAGCGTGAACGGGTGATACATATCGTCTATGTAGATCGCGACGCCCGGCTCGAAGGCGAAGTCGAAGTCGTACTGTCCGATCCCGCGAACGAACGCGGTCATGGTGTTGCCGAAGGCGGCCTGAGCGGGACGGAACGAGGCGTTCGGCACGCTGTACGCCACGTCCGACGCGAGCGTGAACGCTCGCATCTCGAGCTCCTCGGCATTGATCGCGGTGATCGCGATCGGGATCTCCTGCAGGCGCTCCTCGCGATAGCGTGCGGTAACGATAATTTCTTCGAGCGGCCGCTCCCCTTCAATCGCGACCTGCTGAGCGGCTGCCGGGCCGCTGAGCGCCGATGTCAGCAGCACGCTACTGACGGCGCCCGCAAGGACGGCGTTGCGGCTCTGTGGCGCGATTACCACGGACGAAAAAGGCTTCGTCACCCTCGTGCATTTCATGTCAGATTCCCCCGCTTGAAGCCAATAGTCGAAACGTCAGGACTCGAGACTGATAACTACGTGAATGGCGCACCTTTTTCCGGCGATCTAATCGGATGCCAAGCTGCCGGGCTCAACCGTGGCGGAAGGCCAAGTCGATCCAAAGGGAACAGATACCCAGGCAGGCTGACGTGGCTGCGGCACAACGCTGAGCACCTCCGGCCGTGAGTACCTTCCGCGGCGGCCGTGGTTCACGGACTAACCACCGCCAGCAGCGCCGGGAGCCCAATCATGGCGACCAGCGCCGAGAGCGACGCCGCCGCGACGGCCAGCCCGACGTCGAGGCCCTCGCGCTCAGCCATGACGACCGAACTGAAGGCCACCGGCGCAGCGCTCGCGACGACTGTGACCGCGGCGATCGCGCGTTCGAAATCGAACGCGTAGGCGATCAGCGCCCCGGCAGCGGCGCCCACGCCGCACCGAAACGCCCCGGCCGCGAGGACCTCGGGCGCGGCAATTCGCCGGGGCTCAAACAGCAGTCCCATGCCAGGCACCACCAGCAGTGTGACGAGCTGCCCGGCGACCCGGAGCCCGTCCAGGAATCCGTCGAATGTCGCGGGGGCCAGCCGGTTGACTATCACTCCGACCACGATGGCCACGAAGGGCGGCGCCACGACGAGTCGGCGCAGCACTGATAGCGCGTCGGCGTGGTGCCCGCCGTAGCGTGCGGCCAGTAGATAGACCACGGTCCACTGGGTGATCGCGTTGCCCGCATCGAAGATCACCGTGCGCGCCAGGGCGTCCGGGCCCCAGGCAAGGAACACGAACGGAAACACGAACGCGAGATTCATCGCCATCGAACTCACGATCAAGGCGCCTGTCGCCGGCCTCGCGAGGCCGAGCAGACGCGCGGCTCCGCGCGCCAGCACGCTCGTGACAAGCATGACCGCGACCGCGCTTGCGGGCAGCGCGAGGAGCTCCGGCTCCATGGGGACGCGACCGATGGCCCCGATAATGAGCGCGGGCAGCCCGAAGTTCGCCACGACGCGAAGCAGGCCGGAGCCGTGCCGTGCCTCGAGCCAGCCGATCCGTCTCGCGAGCATTCCCGCGAAGAACAGGAGCGCGATCGCAGCGAGTTGCGCCATCAACGCATCAGGCGCGACGGGACTCGTGCGCTGTGGTCGGAGTCACTGGCTCCTTGCCGCAGCTCCGGCGGCCGTGGCACCCAGCGATTCGTGTGCACGGCGGATCACGTAGGCGCGGATCTGCTCGACGTCGGCCGCGGAAAGCTCGGCGCCGAAGGCGACCATGCCACGCTCCGCGAGCAGGCCCTCGCGCACCAACTGCGTGAAGGTGGCGGCGTCGCCGAGGTACGGCGAGTGGCGCAGATCCGGCAGTACCCCCGTGCTCACGGCCGAATCGCCATGACAGGTGCCGCAGTAGAGATGATACGTCGCCTTGCCGACCTCGATCGTGGCTGCGGTCGCGACGTCCGGGGGAGGCTTGGTCGCCGCTCGCGGAGGTGGGCCCGGAGACGGCATGGCGCCGGTCCCACCGACCTTGAAGGCAAACACGCGCGGGGCATTTGTCGCGATGTGCGCGTCACGGGCCAGCTCACCGGCGGCGAGCCCGAACGCGCCACCCCAGCCGACTTCGATGGCGACGTATTGCTCGCCGCCCGCCAGGTAAGTGACCGGCGGTGCAAGAATCCCGGTGCCTGTCGGCACCGACCAGAGTTTGGCGCCAGTACGGGCGTCGTAAGCGGAAAACTGGCCCAGCGCATCGCCCTGGAACACCAAGTCGCTCGCGGTCGAGAGCAGGCCGCCGTTCCACGGATGCTCGTGCTGCACGCGCCAGATTTCCCGCTGGGCGACCGGATCCCAGGCGGCGAGATGGCCCTTGAGCCCCTCCTTGATCTGCGCCTTGATGGTCTCGTCCTGCGGCAGGCTGCCGGCGTTGAAGTCGACGCCCGTGTTCCACGCCAGCCTGCGCTTGCGGAACCTGGGGTCAGGAAAATAGGGAAACGACGCCTCCATGACGGGCAGGTAGACGAGGCCCGTGCGTGGGTTGAAGCTCATCGGCTGCCAGCTGTGCGCGCCGCCGGGACCGGGCTGCGCGATGAACGGCCGGCCGGTTTCGCCATACCGCGCCTCCGGCGTCTCCATCGGCCGACCGGTCTTCATGTCGATGCCGGTGGCCCAGTTCATGGTCGCGAAGGCCCCGGCCGAGATCAGCTCGCCAGTTGTCCGATCGAGCACGTAGAAGAAGCCGTTCTTCGGCGCCTGCATGATGACTTTGCGGGTGCGGCCTTCGATCGCCAGGTCCGCGAGGATCATGTGCTGGGCTGCGGTGTAGTCCCAGGTATCGCCGGGCGTCGTCTGGTAGTGCCAGACGTATTCACCCGTCTCGGGCCTGAGCGCCACGATCGACGACAGGAACAGGTTGTCGCCTCCTCCGGGGCTGCGGATCGCGCGATTCCACGGCGAGCCGTTGCCAGTGCCCACGTAGAGGAGATCGAGGTCCGGGTCGTAGGCCATCGAATCCCAGACCGTGCCGCCCCCGCCGAGCTTCCACCACTCGCCCGTCCACGTCCGGGCGGCCATCTCGAGGGCCGGACTCTCGAACGGCTTCGAGGGGTCGCCCGGCACGGTGTAGAACCGCCAGAGCTGCCGGCCGGTCGCCGCGTCGTACGCCGACACGTAACCGCGCACGCCCATTTCCCCGCCGCCGTTGCCGATGATCACCCTGCCCTTCACCACGCGCGGCGCACCGGTGATCGTGTAGCGGCCGCCGGGCTCGACGGTCACGACTTCCCATACCGGTTTGCCGGTCGCGGCATCGAGCGCAATGAGCCTGCCGTCGAGCGTGCCGAGGTACAGCCGTCCATCCCACGCCGCGACGCCACGATTGACGACATCGCAGCAGGCGTTGATCGCCGCGGTGCCGGGCACCTTGGGGTCATACCGCCAGAGCTCCCGACCCGTCGCGGCGTCGAGCGCGAATACCTTGCTCCAGGCGGACGTCACGTACATCACGCCGTCGATCACCAGCGGCGTCGATTCCTGGGCGCGATGCGCGGTATCGAGATCGTAGTGCCAGGCGAGACCGAGCTTCGCGACATTCGAGGCGCCGATCCGGTCGAGCGGCGAATAGCGCTGCTCGTCGTAGGTGCGGCCATAACTCATCCAGTTGCCGGGTTCGCGATCGGCGTTCACGATCCGCGCAGCATCGACGCGCGCCGGCGCCACCGCGGCCGCGACGGACGCATCTTCAGTGGCAGCCCCGGCGCCCCGGGCTCCCTCCCGCGAGCACGCGGCGAGGCCGCCGGCCGCCGCGCAGACGGCGGCAAGGATCATCAGTCGCGACATGCGGTGCCCCCCGAGGCCCCTCGCGGATCGTTCGGTCAGACCATCATGCAGACGGACTTGAGCTCGGTATAGAGCTCGATCGCGGCATGGCTGTGCTCGCGTCCGAAGCCCGACTGCTTGTAGCCGCCAAAGGGGAGGCTCGGGTCGACGAAGTTGTGACAGTTGACCCAGACGGTGCCGGCGCGCAGCTTCGGCACGATGCGATGCACCGTGGACACGTCGCTCGACCAGACGCTCGCGGCGAGCCCGTAAGGCGTGTCATTCGCCTGCTTGATGACTTCGTCGATATCGTCAAAACGCTGTGCGACGAGCACCGGTCCGAAGATCTCCTCGCGAACGACCTTCATCTCCGGCTTGACGTTCACGAGAACCGTCGGCTTCACGAAATAACCGGCATGCGCGGGCGCATCGCCGCCCACGGCGACGGAGGCTCCCTGCTTGCGCCCCGATTCGATGTAGTCCAGCACGCGCTCCTGCTGCTCCTTCGATACCAGCGGTCCCATTTCGGTGGCCTGGTCGAGCCCGGGGCCAAGCTTGATCGCAGAGGCGGCACCGCTCACGCCTTCCACTACGCGGTCGAAGACCTTGCGGTGCGCGTAGAGCCGCGAACCCGCGCAGCAGACCTGACCGGAGTTGAAGAAGATCGCGTTGGCCGCGCCCCCGATCACCGCATCGAGCGGCGCGTCCGGCAACACGATGACCGGCGACTTGCCGCCGAGCTCGAGCGAGACCCGCTTGACGGTGTCGCTTGCCGATCTGTTGATGATCTTGCCGACCTCGGTCGAGCCCGTGAAGGCGATCTTGTCGACACCTGGGTGTGCGACGAGCGCCGCACCGACGACCTCGCCGAGACCGGTGAGAATGTTGACGACTCCGGGCGGAAAACCCGCCTGCACGATCAGCTCGCCGAGCCGGAGCGCAGTGAGCGAGGTCTGCTCAGCCGGCTTGAGTATGCAGGTGCAGCCGGCGGCGAGCGCCGGCGCGAGCTTCCATGCCGCCATCGCGAGCGGGAAGTTCCACGGCACGATCTGCGCCACCACGCCGACCGGCTCGCGCTGCGTGTACGTGTGAAACTTCGGTCCCGGCCCGACGAAGATCGAGCTCTGGAAGGTGCGGCCCTCGATCTTCGTCGCCCAGCCCGCCATGTACCGGAAGTAGTCGCGCGTGCCGGGCACGTCGATGATGCTCGCCATGAACCGCGTCTTGCCGTTGTCGATGCTCTCGAGCTCGGCGAGCTCGGCCGCGTTCGCATCGATCAGGTCGGACAGTTTCCACAGCAGCGCCTCGCGCTGCACCGGCAGCATGTCCGCCCACGGGCCCTGCTCGAACGCGGCGCGGGCGGCCGCGACCGCGCGGTCGACGTCGGCCTGGCTTGCGTCCGCGATCGATGAGACGCGCTTGCCCGTCGCGGGATCGACGACGTCGAGCGTCCGCCCCGACGACGCGTCGACCCACTCGCCTCCGATCAATAGCCTGGGCTTGCGCTGCAGGAACGCGGCAATGGCGGTAGACGGACTCGGCTGCGTTGCGATCGACACGGCGTTCACGGGGATTCCTCCGGGTCTCGGGGCTGATCGACCGCTATCTGGCGCCCGTCGGGTATGCAGGGCTCGACTTTCGATGAACCTCGACTCAACCGATAGGGAAGGCCGCCGCGCGTCGCAAGCGGCTAGCATCTGTCGGGGAGCATCCGCCAGGGGGCACCGCACAGTCGTGAGCAGCCGCGCGTCACGGGAGGCGATTCAGCGATGAAAGTTCAGGAGATTCCAAGCGGCGCGCGAAGCATCGACGCGCTGCGGCGCGTCGAGCGGCCGGATCCCGAGCCCGGGCCCGGCCAGGTCTGCGTGCGCGTGCGCGCCGCCTCGCTCAACTACCGGGATCAGGCCGTGATCACGGGGAACTACTTCGGCGGCGTCGTTCAGCGTGACACGATTCCGCTCTCGGACGGGGCCGGCGAGATCGTGGCGGTCGGTCCCGGCGTCACGCGCGTCCGTACGGGGGACCGCGTGGCCGCAACGTTCTTTCTGGGCTACGCCGACGGGCCGCCCGCGGGTACGTATGCCGCGCGCGGCGCGCCGCCTGCCGACGGGATGCTCGCCGAATACGCGCTTCTCGATGAGCAGGACGCCGTGCGGATTCCGCCTGGCCTGTCGTTCGAGGAAGCGGCCACTCTGCCCTGCGCGGCCGTCACCACCTGGCATGCGCTCGTCGAGACCTGTGGCATGCGCCCCGGCGACACCGTCCTCGCCCTCGGCACCGGCGGCGTTGCCACCTTCGCGCTGCTCTTTGCGCGCGCCGCGGGTGCGCGCGTGATCCTTACCTCGTCCAGCGACGAGAAGCTGGAACGTGCGCGGGCGCTGGGCGCCTGGGGCGGGATCAACTATCGCCGCCATCCCGACTGGGAACAGAAAGTGCTTGAATTGACGGACGGCGCCGGCGCGACACACGTCGTCGAGACCGGCGGACCGGGCACGCTCGCGAAGTCCATGCAGGCGGTGGCTTACGGCGGGGACATCGCGCTGATCGGCGTGCTGGCCGGTCTGCAGGGTGAGACAAACCCGCACCCGATCATGCGCAAGGGCGCAAGCATGCACGGCATCTTCGTCGGCAATCGGGCCATGTTCGAGCGCATGAACAGGGCGATCGAGGTGAACGGCCTGCGGCCGGTCATCGACCGCGTCTTCGAATTCGAAGACGCGGCCGAGGCCTACCGCTACCAGCAGAGCGCGTCGCTCTTCGGGAAGGTCGTAATACGGGTGTAGCCCCGAGGAGTCACGCCCGATGCTCGAGCTCTACCACGCCGAACCCGGCGCCAACTCGATGAAGTGCCTGCATTGCCTCAAGGAAAAGCGGATCGAGTTCATCAGCCACTACGTCGATCTGCTTCGGTTCGAGCAGCACACCCCGGAGTTCGTGCGGATCAACCCGAACGGACAGGTTCCGGTGCTGGTGCACGACGGCGCGATCATCACGGAATCGACCGTGATCAACGAGTACCTGGACGAGGTGTTTCCCGCCGTGCCGCTGCGGCCGGCGAATCCCGTCGAGCGGGCGAGGATGCGCATCTTCAGCAAGTTCGTCGATGAGTATTTCTGCCCTGCACTCTCCATGTGGGGCTGGCACATTCTCGTGCGCAGGGTCGCAAAGCGGCTGGCCAGAGACGAGCTCGAGGCCATCCTCGGCCGCATTCCGCTCAAGGAGCAGCGCGACAAGTGGGCGACGGTCGCAGGCGAATCCTTCACTGAGGCGCAGCTCGAGGACTCGAAGCGCAAGGTGGCAGTGTCGATCGAGCGGCTGGAGAAAATACTTCTGCAGTCCCCGTGGATCGCAGGCGCAGGCTACTCGCTCGCCGACATAAACGCCTACCCGATGGTCTCCGGCGTGCGGCGCATCTTCCCCGACATCCTGGCCGAGAACCTCGCGCCGCGAACCTGGGACTGGCTCGCGCGGATCGAGGCCCGCCCGGCGACACAGGCGGCACTTGCCATGCCGAACAAGGTGCCCGAGCTGCTGCGCACGTTCAGCGACTGACCTGCCTATCTGAAGAGGGACAAGTCGATCGACGTTGCGAGCACGCGATAGCCCGCGTCGCTTCCGTGCAGATGGTCTCCGCTGTGCCATTCTTCCGCGATCCGCGTCGGACGCGTCGGGTCGCGGATCGCCGCGTCGAAATCCAGGACGGCGTCGAACGCCTTGCCGGTGCGGATCCAGTTGTTGACGGCCTGTCGCACGGCCTCGCCCTGCGCCGAGTAATACAGCGCCCCTTCGTACGGCGCGATCGTGGCACCCAAGACCGTCAACCCCCTCCCGTGTGCCCGCTCGATGAGCTGCCGATAGCCTGCGATCATCGCATCGGCTGTCACCGGGTTCGCAGGACGCAGACTCCGAAGTATGTCGGCCATCGGTCCCGCAGGATTACCGTATGAAACGCCGAGATCGTTCACGCCGATGAAGACGACCAGGTACTTCACGCCCGGCAGCGAGAGCACGTCCCGGTCGAAACGCGCGAGTGCGCTCTCCCCGGCTCCATCGTGCAGTAGCCGGTTTCCGCTGATGCCGAGATTCACGACACTCCAGGCGGCGCTGCTGCCGTGGCGCTCGGCGAGGCGCTCGGCGAGCAGATCCGGCCAGCGGCGGTTTGCGCCCAGCGTCGAGCCAACGCCGTCCGAAATGGAGTCGCCCAGTACCGCGATCACGGAGGCCGGTGCCGTGGTTTGAACCTCGACGCCCGAAACGAACGCCCGCGACTCGATCGTGTGCTTTGCCGTAAACGCCTTGTCCACGAAGTTTCCGCTCTCGGAGACCCAGGCCGTCTGCAGGCCCGTCGCATGGCAGGTGCACGCACCCGTGTCCTCCGGCAGGTAGAGGCTGATCGAAACTGACGAGAGTGACCTCACCGGAAGATCCACCGCGTCACTGAGCATCGGGGCGCCGGCCGGGATCACCGCGACGGGTCTGCCCGCGAACGTCAGCGGCCGCACGGTTCTGGCGTCGATCTCGCCGTCGGCGCCAATCAGCGCAATGCGTGCGTCGCCGATCGTCAGCGGCCTCGCACCGTACTCGTTCGTCAGGCGAACGCGCAGGCGATCGCCGCCCGCGCTCACGCGCACAACCTGCCGAATGGTCTGGTTACTGAAGCTCGGTGTGGCCGGAAATGGCCCCATTGCCGGACCCGGCGGAAGCGGCGCCGCGCCCCACGTCGCGACCCACTGCGCGGCCTCGGCTCGGGGGCTGAGCGCCAACAGCAGGGCGAGCATGATTGCAGTGCGCGTCGCGACTGAACGGGGGACGCTCCTCTTTTCTCTGTTCTGGCTCATTTCGCGGGCTGTAATGGTGGACGGACGAAGAAAAGGGGAGCGTCCCCCTCTAGTAGTCGCGCTGCGCTCGCGCGTACTCGACGAAGAAGTCGAGGGCCGCTGGGTCGGCCATCGCGGCGCGATTCGCGGCGCGCTCCTCCGGCACACCCGAGAGAATCCGGCGCACCGGAACCTCGAGCTTCTTGCCGGTGAGGGTGTAGGGAATTGCCGTTACCTGGACGATGCGGTCGGGCACGTGGCGTGGTGAATACGCGGTTCGGAGCCGTTCCCGGATTGTCTGTTCGATGCCCTCGTCGAGCTTTCGCCCGTCGCGCAGCTTGACGAAGAGCGGCATGAAGAAGCGTCCGCCTGGCAGATCGAGATTCACCACCAGCGCATCCTCGACCTCGGGCAATCCCGCGAGGCCGCGGTAGATCTCCGCCGTGCCGATGCGCACCCCGTGGCGGTTCAAGGTTGCATCTGAGCGACCCAGCACGAAGCAACCGCCGCGCGCGTTGATGCGGAAGAAGTCGCCGTGGCGCCAGACGCCGGGAAAAACGTCGAAGTACGATTCACGGTAGCGTTCGTCGCCGGGATCGTTCCAGAAGCAGACGGGCATCGACGGCATCGGCTCGGTGATGACCATCTCGCCGACCTCGTCGACGACGCTCCTGCCGTCGGCGTCGAAGGCCGCGAGCGCGACGCCGAGCTGCGGCGCCTGGATCTCGCCGGCATAGACCGGCTGGATGACCACGCCGCCGCAGAACCCGCTGCAGACATCGGTCCCACCGCTGCCGGACTGCACCCACATGTCGCTCTTCACGTTCTCGTGGAACCAGAGCATGCATTCCGGCGTGACCGGTGAACCTGCGAGCGTGATCGACTCGAGCCGTGAGAGGTCGAAGCGCTCCCGAGGCACGACGCCCTGCCGCGCGAGCAGCTGCTGGTAGGTCGGGCTCGCGCCAAAGAAGCTCACGCCCGTCTCCTCCGCCATTCGCCACAGCGCGTCCGGTCCGGGCCAGGCCGGACTGCCGTCGTACAACACCGGTATCACGCCGGACAGCGGCGCACTGACGAGGAAGTTCCACATCATCCAGCCGGTCGTCGTGTAGAAGAACATCCGCTGGCCGGGCTGCACGTCCATGTGGAACTGCAGGTTCTTCATCTGCTCGATCGTGATGCCGGCATGCCCATGCACGATCGGCTTCGGCAACCCGGTGGTTCCCGACGAGAAGAGGATCCAGAGCGGGTGATCCGGGGCGACCTGCTCGAATTCGAGTGCGCCTCCGCCCGGGTCCCCGGAGGCGATCAGATCGTCCCAGAGCAGCGAGCCGGCATGCAGCGTTCGTCGATCGTCCGGATCGAGGTAGGGCACCAGCACGACGTGCTCGAGCGTCGGCAGCCCTTCGGCGATCCCCTGCATCTCCGCGCGACGCTCGAAGGGCCTGCCGCCGTACCGATAACCGTCGACGCAGAACATCAGCTTTGGTGTGAGCTGCGCAAAGCGGTCGAGCACGCCGCGCGCGCCGAAGTCCGGACCGCAGCCGGACCAGATCGCTCCGATACTGGTGGTCGCGAGCATCGCGACGACGGCATCCGGCGAGTTCGGCAGACAGCCGACGACCCGGTCACCCTTGGTGATTCCCAGCCGGCGCAGCGCGGCCGCGACCCGCCGCACGCCCTCTGCGAGCTCGTCCCAGGAAAGACTGGCCGGCGCCTGTCCCTCGCGGAAATGGACGAGCGCTTCATGACCGGGACGGGCCCGGTACAGGACGTTCTCCGCGTAATTGAGACGAGCGCCGGGAAACCACTCCGCGCCCGGCATCGTCCGCCGGCCGAGCGCACGGGCTGGCGGCACGCTCGCGCGGATGCCAAAGTACTCCCAGAGTGCGCTCCAGAACCCCTCGAGATCCTCCACCGACCAGCGCCAGAGCGAGGCATAGTCGTCGAAGCGGTGGCCCCGCTCGCGGTCGAGCCATCGCATGAACCGTGTCAGGTGCGCGCGCTCGATGCGCGCTGCGTCAGGTTTCCAGAGCAGGTCACCCTCGCCTATCACACGCCGCTCCCGGGGAGGGTTGCGGCGCTCAGTGCCGCAGCGTGCCGCGGCCGCTTTATGAGCGCGAGCAGCGCGCCACCCGCAATGCACCAGGCGGCGATCAGGTAAAACGCGTTGTCGTAGCCGAGCCCCATGTCGTACATGCGCCCGGCGATGATGGGCGACAGCGAGCTGATTCCCGTATTGATCGCGATCGCGAGCCCGGAGAGCGATGCGAAGGCTTTGGTGCCGTAGTAGTTGGATAGCGTCGCCATCATGGCGACGATACCGCCGCCGAAGCCAATACCTAAGCAGACCGCGGCGATGGTGACCGCTGCGGGCTCTCGTGCCCCGACCAGGATCAGCATGCCGGCGCCGAACGCGGCGCAGAAAACCGCCCAGAGGTAACGCGGATCCAGGCGATCACCGAGGACCGCGAGCACCGCCTTGGCGATCAGCCCGCTGATGGTCAAGGTGCCCACCGCCCAGGCGCCGACCTGCATCGAATGGCCGAGGTCCCGGAGGTGCACGATGCCATGGCCGAGAAAGAGGGCGAAGCCCGCGCTTACACCGACGAATGGCGTGAGCATCGTCCAGAAATACGGCCCGCGCAGCGCCTCGCGGTAGGTCCAGTCCGTGCGGGTGACGAATGCCGGGATGCGTGCCGCGGCGGCGGGTGTGCTCGCGGCACCCGATCCCCCGCTGCCTGCGGCGCCGTCGGGCGCCTGCCCCAAGTCCGCCGGATGCTCGCGCACGGTGGCGATCGCGATCAGCGCCGCGACGGCCGAGAGCGCCGCAATCAGCCACCAGCCGAGCCGCCACTGGCCGGCGCCGGCCGTTGCGATCCTGGAAAGCATCGGCGGCGCAATGAAACCGCCGATCGCACCAGCCGAGTACAGGAGTGAAAACGCGAGTGCGCGCCTGCGCACGAACCAGCGGGCCACCCCGGCCTGCGCCGCGATGATCGCGCCCGTCGCAACGCCGATCCCGACGAGGACGCCAAAGGCGACGATCGCGAGGACGACGTTATCCACGATGGTCGCGAGCATCACCGAGCCGGCGATCAGGAACCCACTGCCGATCACCAGGGTCCAGCGGACACCGACGCGGTTGACGCTCGCCGCGACCAGCGGACCGGGCAGTCCGGACATGGCGAGATACACGGCGACCATCGTTCCGAGCGCCTGCCGGTCGAACCCGAGGTCTGCGGCCATCGCGGCGTTGAGCACAGCAGAGCCATACGCCGGAAACGCCAGGTTGATGACAGCGATGAGCCAGAACGCACCCAGCAGCCTCCAGCCGTAGAACCCCTGTGCAGCCACATCGATCTCCGGTCAGTCGCGCGTTTCTAGTATGGTCGCGACGCCCGGGCTCGACTGTCAGGGAAATTTGGCTGCGGCCCAGGTCTATACCAGTCATGCGCCGGGACGGGCTATATTTCGCCGTGCTCGGCCGCTTCCCCGCGGGCGATCGAAGAAACAACCGCAAGGAGACGACGATGAATTCACGCATCCCACTCTGTGCCATCGCCCTGCTCGTGCTGTCTCCCTCGCCGGCGCAGGGGTCCGACGCACAGGAAGAGGCGAACAAGAAGATCGTGCTCGATTTCTACGACAAGGCCATCAATCAGAAGGACTTCGAAGCGGCGTCGGTTCACCTCGGGGACAAGTACATCCAGCACAATCCGCTGGCGGCGGACGGCCCCGAAGGACTCAAGAATTTCCTCGCGTTCGCGAAGCAGAACATTCCGAATTTCCGCACGGAGTTCAAGCGCGTATTCGCGGACGGTGACTACGTAATCGTGCACGCCCATGCGCGGGCCAAGCCCGACGATCCCGCCGACCGCGGCTCGGCGGTGATCGATATCTTCCGGCTCGAGAACGGCAAGGTGGTCGAACACTGGGACGTGGCGCAGCCGGTGCCCGAGAAAGCAAATAACCCGAACACCATGTTCTGAGCGCCGCTGTTCAGGCCGCGAGACCGAGCAGCTCGACCGCGTTTTCCTTGAGGATCAGCTCGTGGACCTCGGGCTTGAACCCCGCGTCCCGGAAGTCCCTGATCCACCGGTCCGGTTCGATCAGCGGAAAGTCCGAGCCAAACAGCATCTTGCGCTTGAGCTGGTTATTCGCGTACTGCACGAGCTGCGGCGGGAAGTACTTCGGCGACCAGCCCGAGAGATCGATATAGACGTTCGGCTTGTGCATGCACACCGAAAGCGCCTCGTCCTGCCACGGCCATGACGGGTGCGCGATGATGATCTTCATGTCCGGAAAATCCGCCGCGACGTCGTCGAGGTGGATCGGGTTCGAATACTTGAGCCGCAGTCCGCCACCGCCCGGCATGCCGGTGCCGATCCCCGAGTGACCGCTGTGGAAGATCGCGGGCAACCGGTGCTCGGCGATGACCTCGTACAGACCGTAAGCCATCCGGTCGTTCGGAAAGAACCCCTGGCAGGTCGGGTGGAACTTGAAGCCACGGATTCCTCCGCCGGCGATCAGCCGGCGCGCCTCGCGCACGCCCAGCCTTCCCTTGTGCGGATCGACGCTCGCGAAGGCGACCATGATGTCGCTGTTCTCCCGAGCCGCGTCGATGATTTCCTCGTTCGCGATGCGGGGTATCCCCATCTCGTGCTCGGTATCGACCGTGAACATCACGAGCCCGATGCGCCGCTCGCGGTAGTACGCGACGGTCTCGTCGATCGTAGGACGTTTGCCGGCCTTGAAATAGCGGCTCGCCGCCGCCTGGTACTCCTGCCAGACCTCGTCCGGCGGCTGCCGGCACGACACCTCCGCGTGCGTGTGGACATCGATCGCGACCAGGTCCCTGACGTTCATGGGCGCTCTCCAGTATCAGCCGCGCGCGGCCTCCCATTCTGCGAGGCGGCGCCCCTCGCCCGCCAGCCGGGCGAGCAACGGCGCGGACTCCCAGTGCATGGGCCCGAAGATCCGGCGGTATCTGTTGATTCCTTCATGAACGGTGGTAAGCCCGATGAGGTCGGCGTGGAAAAGCGGTCCGCCACGATAGCGGGGAAACCCGTACCCAGAGGTCCACACCACGTCTATGTCGCCAGCGCGCATCGCCACCCCTTCCTCCAGAATTCGAATGCCCTCGTTGATCAGCGGGTACAGGCATCGCTCGACGATCTCCTGGTCACTGTGCTCCCGCGGTGCGATGCCCAGCCGTTTCGCGGTCGCGCTCAGGATCGCGATCGCCTCCGGATCGTCGTGACGCGTCCGGTCACCCGGCTCGTAGCGATAGTAGCCGCGGCCGCTTTTCTGACCTAGGCGTCCCGCTTCGTACAGCGCCACGTCAGCCTGATAGTAGGTGGGGTCCGGTGGATAACGGCCGGCGTTCGAGCGGTGCACGTTGACGCCGACGTCGATGCCGGCCATGTCGAAGACGCCGAGGATACCCATCGCCATCCCGAAGTCCTCGAGCACGGAGTCGACGCGCCTCGGAGTCGCGCCCTCGAGCACGATCCGCTGCGCCTCCCGCGCGTAGCCCTCCATCATCCGATTGCCGATGAAGCCATAGCAGACGCGCGCGAGCACCGGGGTCTTCCGCAGCGCGCGTGCGAGCTCCATTGCCGTCTGCACCGTCTGCGCCGAGGTGCTTGCCGTCCGCACGACTTCGAGCAGCGGCATCACGTTCGCTGGTGAGAAGAAGTGCAGGCCGATCACGTCGGCGGGTCGCGTCACCGCCGTTGCGATCTCGTCGATGTCGAGCGTGGAGGTGTTCGTGGCCAGCATCGCACCCGGCTTTGCGACGCGGTCGAGACGCGCGAAGACCTCTTTCTTCAGGGGCATCAGCTCGGGCACGGCCTCGATGATCACGTCCGCATCGGCCAGCTCCTCGTAGTCGAGCGTCGTGCGTATCAGCGCCAGGCGCCTGTCTCGGTCCTCCGGCGTGACGCGTCCGCGCTTCAGCATTGAATCGTAGTTGCTGCGCACGACCCCGAGCCCGCGGTCGAGCGCCTCGTGGCCCGCGTCGAGTAAGGTGACCGGAAGACCGGCATTCGCAAAGCAGATCGCGATCCCGCCCCCCATCGTGCCGGAGCCGACGACGGCCCCGGACCGCACCGGCCGCGGCATCGTACCCGGTGGCAGATCTGGGACCTTGCGGGTCGCGCGCTCCGCGAAGAAGACGTGCACCAGTGCCTTCGCCTCATCGGTCGCCTTCGCCTCGTTGGCGCGCCGGGTCTCGTATTCGAGACCGGCTTCGAACGGCATCCGGGCGGCCGCAGCCACCGCCTCGATTGCCGTCAACGGAGCGCGCCGGTTCGGGTACTGCAGCGCAGCCCGCTTTCTGAACCGCTCGATGATCTCATCGGTCGCGCTGTCCGGATCGACAGTGCGCTCGGACGTGCGGCGCGGACCGCGGCCGGCAGCGACGAGCCCGGTGGCGTAGCCGACTGCCGCGGCGCGCAACTCCCCGTCGACGACCTCGTCGAGGAAGCCGAGCTCCACCGCAGTTGCGGCGTCGACGGGCTTCGCGTTGAACACGAGATCCAGTGTCTTCTCGACGCCGATCAGGCGCGGCATGCGTTGAGTCCCGCCGGCGCCCGGGATGACGCCGAGCGTGATTTCGGGCAGCCCGAAACGCGTGCCGCGCAGCGCTATCCGGTAGTGACACGCGAGCGAGATCTCGAGCCCGCCGCCGAGCACGGTGCCGTGCATCGCCGCGACCACCGGAACGGGCAGCGCTTCGAGTCGCCTGAAGAGCGCCCGGTACGCTTCCTCCTGAGGTGGACCGGCGAACTCGGCGATGTCGGCGCCGGAAAAGAACGTGCTGCCCGAGCACATCAGAACCATCGCGTCCACCGGTGAGTCGAGCCGGTCGAGCATCCGATGAAGCTCGTCGCGCACGGCGCTGCTGATGGTGTTGACGGGCGGATTACTGACGGTGACGAGAGCGATGCGCGCGGCGTACTCGAGGGTGGCGGACGCAGACGTCATCGCGGATCCGCGTGTGGGTTCAGTTGCCGTCGGCGAGCTGGCCGAGGAGGCGCAGCAGCTGCTCGCGGCCGCCCGGCCCGAGCCGCCGGCAGACTCGTGTTTCGTGCGCTCGCTGCAGCTCGGTGGCGCGCGCGAGCACCCGTTGGCCGGCCGCCGTCAGCGCCAGCGCTTTCGAGCGCCGGTCCGCCCGCGACGACACACGCCGAGCGAGCCCGCGCCTCTCTAGATCGTCGATCATTGCGACGAAATTGGCGCGCCAGATCCCGAGCGTCTCGCAAACCTCGGACTGCGTTACGCCCCGGTTGAAGTCGATGACCATGAGCGCCGCGAATTGACCGGGTCGCAGTCGGAGCTCCGCGAGCGCCGCTCCGAAATCGGCGAATACCGCGAGCTGCGCACGGCGCAGCATGTATCCGATGCTCGCGTCCAGCATGCCGACGGCGAGACCGCGCGTGCCGGCACGCTCGTAGCCGTCGTGGGCAGGTGTCACAGCGGCCAATTCGGCTCGTGAGCTGGTCAATGCGCGGTCCCGTATTCTTTCCGATGACGGCGGCCACCCTGCCGGGGCACCGGGTGTCTCCACGCTCGTCGCGCCCGCCGACATGCTCGACTGCGCGGAAGAAAGCCATGCGGACGAGCGCGAACAGAAATTCGACCGTGAGCGAAGTACGATCACCCGGCCGTCTGGGTACCATGCCCGCGACGTGTCCGCATGCGGGACGCTACGTGAACGACAGCGCGGTAGTACCGGAAGATCCCATGCCGGCGGCCACGGTGCAACAACCCTGGCCGAGCGCGCGCCGCGCGTGGTACGGCGTGACGATGTTCGGCCTGACCGTGATGACTCTCTTCGGCAGCGGCGCACTGACCGGGCTCCTGGTGCAGTCGATCAAGGTCGACCTCGCGCTCACCGACACGCAAGTCAGCCTGATCGTCGGATTCGCGGCGGCCGCCTTCAACGCGGTTGCGAGCCTGCCGATCTCGCGTCTCGTCGACCGGATGAGTCGCCGGCTGATAATCGGGGTCGGCCTGCTGGTCATGGGCATCGGCAGCGCGCTCACAGGCCTGGCGAACGGCTTCTGGCAGCTCTTTGCCGCGCGTCTGTTCTCGGGCATCGGCGGCGCGGGCAACGGTCCAGCAACGTACTCGATCCTCGCTGACTACTTCCCGCCGGCCAAGCTTCCGAAAGCCATCGCCTTCATGAATTTCGGATTCACTTCGGGGACAGGCATCGCGCTGCTGCTCGGGGGAACGCTGATCGCGGCGCTGGCGAAAATGGGCGATCCCACGCTGCCGCTCATCGGCGCCGTGCGTCCCTGGCAGCTCGTGTTCCTGGTGATGGCGATTCCGGATCTGCTGCTCGGACTCCTGATGCTGACAACGGTCTACGAGCCACCGCGGCGCGGCCGCGCACTGGCCGCGGGCGCTGCGCATCGCGCCGCGCCGATCCGCGCCGTGCTCGCGCATCTCTGGCGCGAGCGCGCGGCCTTCGGGCCGATGTTCCTCGGGCTCGCCTGCAATTCGCTCGCCATGGGCACAGTGGTGTGGGCCGCACCGTTCTACGAGCGGACCTACGGCTGGGGTCCCGCGCAGTACGGCATCATCCAGGGTCTCGTGCTCCTGCTCATCGCGCCCATCGGGCTCGCGTTCGGCGGCTGGCTGGCGGAGCGCTGGGCGCGCGAGGGCCGGGATGACGCGAACATGCGCGTGGTCGTGCTCGCCGGGGTCGCACACATGCCATTCGCGATCGCATACGCGCTGATGCCGAGCCCGTATCTCGCGCTCGCCGCAGCGAGCCTCAACTCGGTGCTGATCCTGATCGGCGTCGGACCGCAGAACGCGGCGCTGCAGGTCATCGTGCCGAATGAGATGCGCGGCCAGGTGACGGCGCTGTTCCTGTTCCTGTTCACCATGATCGGGATCGGTATTGCCCCGACGGTGGTCGCGCTACTGACGGATTATGTGTTCCGTGACGAGCTGAACCTGCGATACTCGATCGCGACCATGCATGCAGTTCTCGCACCGCTTGCGGCGTTGGTGTTCTGGCGCGGTCTCAGCGGGTACGGCCGGGCGGTTGCGCACGCACGCAGCTGGCAGACCTGACGGCGGCACTGCGATGTCGACCTTCACCACGACCCCCCGCTCCGGCACACCGAACGCGGCCCAAGGATTCGGCGCACCTTTCCGGATGGAAGTCGACCTGCGGGACTGCGAGGTGGAGGGAAGGCTCCCGGTCGATCTGCGCGGCAGCTTCTATCGTATCGGTCCCGACTTTCAATACCCGCCACGGCTGCCGAACATCCCGTTCGACGGCGAAGGTCACCTCGGGGTGTTCCGCTTCGCCGACGGGCACGTCGACTACCGAAGCCGCTACGTGCGGACGCAGCGCTTCAAAGCGCAGGCCGAGGCGCGCGAGGCGTTGTTCGGGACCTACCGCAACCCTTACACCGACGACGCGCGCGTCGGGACCCTGAGCCGCGGCACGGCCAACACGGGCGTCGTCTACCATCACGGCAAGCTCCTCGTGCTGAAGGAGGACAGCCCGCCGGTGGTGGTCGATGCGCAGTCACTCGACACGCTCGACGACTTCTACACGTTCGGCGGGCAGCTCAGGAGCCGCACCTTCACGGCGCATCCGAAGATCGATTCGGAGACCGGCGAGCTCGTCGCGTTCGGCTATGAAGCGCGTGGCGAAGCGACCGACGACGTGGCAATCATGAGCTTCGATACGCGGGGCCGCCTCACCTGGGAAGCCTGGATCAAGGTGCCGTACGTCGGTCTGCTGCACGACTTCGCCGTGACGCAGACGCACGTCGCATTCCTCGCGATCCCGATGGCTACGAACGTGGAGCGGATGAAGCAGGGCCAGGTGCACTTCGCCTGGGACTCGCGACTGCCCACGTGGTTCGGCGTACTGCGCCGCGGCGGCGACGGCAGCGACCTGCGCTGGTTCAAGGGGCCGGAGCGATGCGCGACGCACACGATGGGCACCTTCTCCGACGGCACGCGTCTCTATGTCGACATGGATATGGCCGAGACCAACCAGTTTCCGTTTTTCCCGAATGTCGATGGCGCTCCGTTCGATCCCGTCCGCGCGCAGGGTCGCGTGACGCGCCTGTCGGTCGATCTCGCGAAATCGCGTCCGGACTACGACATGGAGATCCTGTATCCCGAGAACGGGATCCTGTCGCGTCAGGACGACCGGTATCAAACGGTTCCCTATGGCGTCGGCTTCATGCCGACGCTGGACCCCTCCCGTCCGCTCGACCCGCGCCTGGCGGCGAGCCCGATGCGCCCCTTCAACTGCTGGACGCGATTCGATCATGCGACCCGCCACGCGACGACTTTCTTCGCTGGTCCCGACTCGAGCGTACAGGAATGCTGCTTCGTTCCCCGGCATGCGCGCGCGGCCGAGGGTGACGGATACCTCATCGGTGTCGTGAATCGCTGGCTCGAGACACGCAATGACCTGCTCGTACTCGATGCGACACGCCTCGAGGATGGCCCGCTCGCGATCGTGTGCCTGCCAACCCGGATCCACGCGCAGATCCACGGTTGGTGGGTGCCCGAGCAGCGGTCGCGAGAAACTGAATAGCCCTGAAGGGCGGCTGGAGGCGACATGAAAGACCTGTCGGGCAAGGTTGCGTTCATCACCGGCGGCGGGAGCGGGGTCGCACTCGGCCAGGCAAAAGTCTTCTCCGCGGCTGGAATGAAGGTCGTGATTGCCGACATCCGCCAGGACCATCTCGACGAGGCGATGACGTACTTCGGCAAGCAGCCACGTGCGCAGGTGCACGCGATCCGCCTCGACGTGACCGATCGTGCGGCCTGGGCGCGCGCCGCAGACGAGGCGGAACGTACCTTCGGGCCCGTGCAGCTTCTCTGCAATACGGCGGGCGTGAGCCAGTTCGGCCCGATGCAGAACGCGACCTGGGATGACTGGGACTGGCAGCTGGGCGTGAACCTCGGGGGCGTGATCAACGGTATCCAGACCTTCGTGCCCCGCATGCTCGCGCACGGACTGGGCGCGCACATCGTCAACACCGCCTCGATGTCGGGCTTCCTGTCGCTGCCCGGCACCGGCATTTATTCGACGACCAAGTTCGCCGTCCGGGGCCTGAGCGAGTGCCTGCGCATGGATCTGGAGCCACACGGCATCGGCGTCTCGGTCCTGTGCCCGGGTGCGGTGAACACCAACATCCACGAAGCGGTGCTGACCCGACCGGCGCACCTCGCCCGCACCGGTTACTACGGCGCCGACCCCGCGGTGATGGCCAGCCTGAAGGCCGTCATTGAACCGGGGCTGGAGCCCGTCGAGCTGGGCCGTAAGGTGCTGGAGGGCGTCGAGCGCAACGAGCTCTACATCATCCCGTACTCCGAATTCCGCGACGAGCTCATCGAGCGGCTCGATCGCGTGCTTGCAGCATTGCCCGACCCGAAGGACGACCCGGGCGCAGCCCGGCGCCAGGAAGTCTTCGCCGCACGGCGGCGCGAGCGCGCAGAGCAGGAGCAACGCGACCGCGGGCGCTGATCTGTATCATGCGGGCGCCCGGGGAGCCGGTGTGCAGAGGGCCACGATGAGCGACGATCCGCGCGCCATACTCGCGCTCGAGCGCATGAATCCCCGGCAAGTGATCGCCGTGGGTTTGTCCGTGCTACTGACGGCGCTCGACGGCTTCGACGTGCTGGCGATCAGTTTCGCCTCGCCCGGCATCGCAAAGGAATGGGACATCGACCGCGCGTCGCTCGGCATCGTGCTGTCGATGGAAATCATCGGCATGGCGCTGGGGTCGTTCGCGCTCGGCAACGTCGCGGACCGCATCGGCCGTCGCCCGACGGTCCTCGGCTGCCTTGTCGTAATGACGGCGGGCATGTTTCTCGCCACGACGGCCCGCGGTGTCGAGCAGATGTCGGTGTTCCGGTTCGTGACCGGCGTCGGGATCGGTGGAATGCTCGCCGCGAACAACGCCATCGCCGCCGAGTTCGCCAACCATCGACGGCGCAACCTGGCGGTTACGCTGATGGCGACGGGTTACCCGCTCGGCGCCATTATCGGCGGGACGATAGCCACGCAACTCCTCGCAGACGGCGACTGGCGATCGGTATTCACCTTCGGCGGGTTCGCCACGGCCGCGTGCATCCCGCTCGTGCTGTGGCTGCTGCCGGAATCCGTCAGCTACCTGGTCGAGCGCCGGCCCGCCAACGCACTGGCGCGAGTCAACGCGACGATGCGCACGCTGGGTCATCGCACGGTGAGTGCATTGCCGCCCGTGCCGGCGGCTGTGCGGCCACGGAATGCGCTCGTCGAGCTCTTCTCACCAGGGCTCGCACGAACCACCACGCTGCTCACGGCGGCGTATTTCGCGCACATCATGACCTTCTACTTCATGCTGAAGTGGATCCCGAAGATCGTCGTAGACATGGGATTCGAGCCGTCGTCGGCCGGGGGCGTCCTGGTCTGGGCCAATGTCGGCGGCGCCTCGGGTGCGCTCATTTTCAGCCTGCTGACACAGCGGCTCGGTCTGCGAAGGCTGGTGATCGGCACGCTGCTCGTGACGGCCGCGATGGTGGCGCTGTTCGGTCGCTCGCGGTCGGATCTCACCCAGCTCGCGATGCTGGCGGCCTGCGCCGGCTTCTTCTGCAACGCGGGAATCGTCGGACTGTATGCGATGTTCGCTCAATCGTTTCCCACGCAGATACGCGCGAGCGGTACCGGCTTCGTGATCGGAGTGGGTCGCGCGGGTGCCGCGCTCGGGCCAATCGCAGCGGGCTTCCTGTTCGTTGCCGGCTCGACCCTGCCGGTCGTGGCCGCCATCATGGCGCTCGGGTCGCTGGTCGGCGCCGCGGCAATCCTGGTGTTGCGCTACGAGGAGGCAGGCGTCGCGTAACTGCCGGCTGCCGGATCGTCACTGCGCCCCGCCCGCGGAGAGCCGGGCGTGGTGCCGGATGTAATGACGCAGCGCTTCGAGCTCGCGGTCCGTGAGCTCCGGAAACTTCGGCATACCACGGGACTCGAGACGGCCGTCACGGACCACGGCGGCGAAGTCGACCTTTGAAAGCGGAATCGTCGATGCACGCAGGTCGGGCGCTGTTCCCCCCGCGACGGCACCGGGTCCGTGGCACAGCAGGCATCGCGTGTATTGCTCGATCCCGAGCGCGACGGCGGCGGGGTCGATCTCGAATTCGCCTGCCACGATAGGCGCGACGCGACGCGGCGGCGGCGTGGCGGGCAGGCTTGCCTTTGCATCGAGCGCGAATGCGAGCAGGCGGCGCGGGTGCTCACGCGCGTTCCAGCCGAATTGCGCGGCCATCGAGCCGAATCCGCCGGCCGAGCCGTGCAGTGGACCCGCGAGGATCACGACGTACTGGCGGCCCTCGGCGCTGAACGTGATCGGCGTTCCGATGACCGACGTGCCCGCCTCATAGGACCACAGGCGCCGGCCGTCGCCTGCCGCATACGCATGCAGCCGGCCGTCGGCGAGTCCCTGGAACACGACATCGCCGGCGGTTGCAAGCGTGCCGCCGTTGTGTGGCCCCGGGGTCGGCACTTCCCAGACCTTGCGCGCCCGCACGGGATCCCACGCGACCAGCGAGCTCGTAGCGGCGTCGGCGGGCGGGTCACCGTCGACGCCCGCGAGACCCGTGAACTGGGTCGAATGCAGAATCGGCTTCCACCGCGCGGGATCGATGCCCTTGTCGCTGAAGACCGAGCTCATCTCGATCACCGGGACATAGACGAGTCCGGTTCGCGGGCTGAAGGACATCGGAAACCAGTTGTGGGCCCCCTGGAAGCTCGGGTAGAGGAGCACCTCACCCTGTTCGTAGCGTGCGTTTGGCGCGAGAACCGGACGGCCGGTTGCCGGATCGACGCGTTCCGCCCAGGTCACCTTGCCCAGCTTCTCGGCGGAGAGCAGCCTGCCATTTTCCCGGTCGATCACGTAGAAGAACCCGTTCTTCGGCGCGTGCAGCAGCACCTTGCGCAGCCGTCCGTCGATCGTGAGATCGGCCAGCTCCATGTCCATCGCGGAGTTGTAATCCCAGGCGTCGCCGGGCGTGGTCTGATAGTGCCAGAGGTATTTGCCCGTATCGGCATCGAGCGCCACGACCGAGCAGAGAAACAGGTTGTCCCCGCCGCCGGGGCTCCGCAGTCGCGGGTTCCACGGTCCGCCGTTGCCCGTGCCGATGTAGAGGCGATCAAGCTCGGCGTCGTAGGTCATCGCGTTCCAGACGGTGCCCCCGCCGCCGAGCTCCCACCAGCGCCCGCCCCAGGTCTTCGCGGCAAGCTCCATCGCGGGATTCTCGAATCCGCGCGCCGGATCGCCCGGCACTGTCCAGAAGCGCCAGAGCTGCCGGCCGGTCGCGGTGTCGTAGGCCGTCACATAGCCCCGCACCGGACCGAAGTCGCCGCCGCCGAAGCCGATCACGACCTTGTCGTCGAACACGCGCGGCGGGCCGGATACGAACGACCCATCGGCTGGATCCAGCGTCTGCACGCTCCATACGAGGCTGCCGTCTCCGGAATCGATCGCGAGCAACCGTCCGTCGTGCGTGCCGACGAAAAGACGTCCCTTCCAGAAGGCGAGCCCGCGTATGCCCCATCCCGTACGGAGCTTGGTGCCGGCGCGCTCAGGTACGCCCGGGTCGAAGCGCCACAGAAGCCTGCCCGTGCGAGCGTCGACGGCATGAACGATGCTGTAGCCGACCGCGAGATAGACGATGCCGTCGACAGCCAGCGGCGTCGACATCACGTTCTGCGGCTCGAGCTCGAGACTCCAGGCGAGCCCGAGCCGGTTGATGGTCGCGGCGTTGATCTCGGTGAGCGGGCTGTAATGCGTCTCGCGAAAGGTGCGACCGTACGCCGCCCAGTTCCGGCCGTCGCTCTCGTCCGCGAGCGCGCGATCGTCGATGACAGTCGGCTCCGCCATCGTGAGCCCGCAGGCGCAGCCAATCACGACAGCGAGCGCCGTACCCGCGCTGATCAGCCTGCGCGGGCTGCAATGACTCCCCATGGCCACCTTCCGGATCGACACCTGCCCAGGGTCGAAGTCTCGGCGAGCGTTCGCCAGCCGTACTCGACCCTGCGGGAAGCGAGTATCGTCGGCGGAAGAACCCCGCGTAACGGGAGGACTGCGATTGCGGTTCCTGAGCGATGCCGATCTCGCGACGCTGCGCGCCGCCGACGAATCCACGACGCCGCTGCCGCTGCCGACGCAGATGATCTCGAACGGCGAATACACGCCATTGCCGCAGACCGAGGCGCAACGCGAGGTCGAGGCCCGCATCGAGAGCTATACGCAAGAGCTCGCGCCGCTGCACGGCATGAAGCGCCGCGAATTCCTCGCTTCGAGCGCAGGCCTCGCCGCAGCCTTCCTCGCGATGAACGAGGTCTTTGGACCGGTGTTCACGACCAGCCGGGCGGAGGCCGCGACACCCGGCCACGCCGACGAGCGCAATCGCGCGCTGGCGTCCCAGTTCATCGTCGACTGTCAGACGCACTTCGTCCGCGACGACTACAGCCAGCAGATGCTGGTCATGGCGGCGCGTTTTGCCAAGGAACACTGGAATCCGTCCCTCTCGGGCGTCGACGGCCTGACGCGTTTCAAGTTCCAGAACTTCGTCAAGGAGATCTTCCTCGACAGCGACACCAAGGTGGCACTGATCTCCGGATCACCCACCGATGATGCCGAGCTCATGTTCCTGAGCAACGACCAGATTGCCGCGGCGCGCGACGTGATCAACCGCGTCGCCGGCTCGCGTCGCGCGATGGGCCACGGCATCGTGACGCCGGGTGCGCCGGGCTGGCTCGATGACGTGGACCGCGTGCTCGAAACGCTCAAACCGCAGAGCCTCAAGGGTTACACGATCGGAGACCCGCTGTACCAGACCAGGAAGAAGAGCAACTGGCGTCTCGACGACGAGCGCAACGTCTATCCGCTCTACGAGAGGATGCTCGAGGCGGGTGTCACGACGCTGTGCGTGCACAAGGGCCTGATGCCCGCGGACTATCGGACGAGCTGGCCGGACCTGTGGCAGTACGCGACCGTCTGGGACGTGGGCAAGGCCGCGCGCGACTGGCCGCAGATCAACTTCGTCATCTATCACTCCGCGATGCGACCGTTCATCGAGCTGCCAGACCGGGAGCTCGCCCAGTTCGAAGCAACGGGCCGTTTCGACTGGGTCTCCGATCTCGCGGACATTCCCCGCGAGTTCGGCGTGCGCAACGTCTACGGAGAGCTCGGCACCTGCTTCGCCAACACCAGCGTGACGCACCCGAAGCTCGCTGCGGCGCTGCTCGGCACCTTGATCCAGGGGCTGGGAGCGGATCACGTGATCTGGGGCACCGACTGCGTGTGGTGGGGATCGCCACAGTGGCAGATCGAAGCGCTGCGACGCCTGGAAATCCCGGCGGACATGCAGACCGCCCAGCGCTTCGCGCCCCTCGGTCCAGCAGACGGGCCGGTGAAGACCGCGATCTTCGGCGGCAACGCCGCACGGCTGTACGGCATCGACCCCGCGGCAACCCCGGGCGTGCTGCGCGCCGACGGGATAGACGCGCTGCGACTCGAGTACCAGGCCGCGGGCGGACAGAGAAGCAACCTGCGCTACGGCTACGTAGCGGCCGGAGACATCCCCTGAAGCCGCGCACGTGACGACCGCCGTGAAGGCGAACAAGTCCGCCCGGCCGCCGCTGATCCTGATTCCCGGGCTGCTCTGCGACGCGACCATCTGGAGGGGGCAGATCGAAGCCTTCGCTGCGACCCACGAGGTCATCGTGCCCGTGCTCGACGGGTTCGACTCGATCCCGGACATGGCGGCCGCCGTCCTCGAACGCGCGCCGGCCGAGTTTGCTCTCGCGGGACATTCCCTTGGAGGCAGAATCGCGCTCGAGGTCATTCGCCAGGCGCCGCGGCGCGTGACCCGCCTCGCCCTGCTCGACACCGGTGTGCACCCGTGCGCAGCTGGGGAGCCGGCGCGGCGGCAGGAGCTGCTGTCGATCGCTTTTGCCGAGGGGATGCGCGCCGTTGCACGCGTCTGGCTGCCGCCGATGGTGCACCCGAGCCGGCATCCGGACACGACCGTGATCGGGCCTCTCGAGGCGATGGTCGAACGTCGAACCCCCGTGAGCTTCCGCAATCAGGTCGAGGCGCTGCTCAACCGGCCCGATGGGGGCCCGGTGCTCGAGTCGATCCGCTGCCCGACCCTGGTGCTCTGCGGCCACGAGGACGGCTGGAGCCCTCTCGCACAGCACGAACGGATTGCGGCCGCGATCGGCGGTTCGATCCTCGCAGTCATCGACGAGTGCGGCCACATGGCGCCGTTCGAGCGACCCGCGGAGGTCACCCGCGAGCTCGAGCGCTGGCTCGCCTGAAACGACAGCCCCGGCCTCAAGCAGCGGTAGCGTGACGCCGCAGCACCTGAACCAGGACCTGCTGTGCGGCCGTGGGGCGCCAGTCGCGGCGCAGGGTGAGCCCGATCGGCCGCGTCACACGGCCATCGGGATGCGGCAGCGCCACCAGCATGCCCGCCTCGACCTCGCGACGGACCTGGCGCCCCGAAAGCAGCGTGATGTAATCGCTGTCGAGCAGCAATTCTCGCGCGGCGACCAGCGAATTGCACTCGATCGACACGCCCGGCGGCGCCAGGCGTGCGCGCTGGAAGAGCTGCTCGAACTGCCGCCGCAGCGGCGATCCCTGGCGCGGCACGATCCATGGATAACGCGCAAGCTCGCCGGCAACGGGTGCCGTCCCGTTGAGGGGGTGCTCGGCGCGCACGATGATCGAGAGCGGATCGTCGAACAGGTGCTGCTGCACGACATCGGAATGCGGCAGCGGCTGGCGCAGCGCCCCGACGAGCAGGTCTGCTCGCCCGTGGCGCAATGCCTCGAGCAGGACGTCGTACGCGCCCTCGAGGATCGCGACCTGGTGGCGGGGATACGAAGCCGAGAACTCGAGCGCCGCGGCCGGCACGACGCAGCTGCGCGCGAGCGGCATGGCGCCGATCACGGTGCGCCCGGTATCGACCCCCGCGAGCGCATCGACCTCCGCACGCGCCTGGGCGAGTTCCGCGAAGGCGAGCCGCACGCGACGCGCGAGCCGTTCGGCTTCGCGTGTCGCCCGCACTCCGAATGTCGTGGTCTCGAACAGCTCGATCCCGAGCCGCCGCTCGAGCTGCCGTGCGGCGCGGTGCAAGGACGGCCGCGCGAGCCCGGTCGCCTGCGACGCTGCGCCGAATCCGCCGTGCTCGACGACGGCGGCGAGCGCTTGCAGCTGCACAGTCGTCGCGGCGTGCGCGGGACCGGGGAGATGGCGATCGGCGCGCCGCGCATAGCCCGCCTCGGCGAGCCCGTCGCGTATCTGCTCCCAGGCGCGCGCCGCACGAGCTCGCACGTGCTCTCCGGCCTCGGTGGTCGCAATCCCGCCGCTCGTGCGATCCAGCAGACGCGCGCCGAACGCGGCTTCGAGCCCGGCGAGGATCTGGCTGACCGCGGGCTGCGAAAGATGCACGGCGCGTGCGGCCGCGCTGATGCTGCTCTGGCGGGCGAGCTCGAGGAACACATCGAGGTGACGCAGGTTCGGCAGCGGTTCCGGCATTCGCAGGCTTGCTCGCAGGTCTCGTTAGCAATTTCTTATACCCGGAACCGAATTGCAATTGGCGCTGGGACGAGACTGGCGGGACAATCGTGCAGGCCCGCAGTCCTCGGGGACGAACCGCCGATGAACGTCGTGAACCGGAACATCCACCGTGCAGAAGCCGCCGTGATCGACGGGCTCGCAGCCTGTGGCGTCGCGACCGTCCACGAGGCACAGGGCCGGACGGGCCTGCTCGGGCCGGCGATCCGGCCGATTTACCCCGGTGCGCGCATCGCCGGGAGCGCGGTGACCGTGAGCGTCGCGCCGTGCGACAACTGGATGATCCATGTTGCGGTCGAGCTGTGCCGGGACGGCGACGTCCTCGTCGTCGCGCCGACCTCGTACTCCGACGCCGGCTATTTTGGCGAGCTGCTGGCCTGCTCGCTGCAGGCGCGCGGTGTTCGCGGCCTCGTCATCGATGCCGGCGTGCGCGACGTGCGCGACCTCACGGCCATGCGCTTTCCCGCCTGGTCGAAGTGCGTGTCCGCGCAGGGCACGGTCAAGGAGACGCTTGGCAGCGTAAACGTGCCGGTCATCTGCGCGGGTGCGTCGATCGAGCCGGGCGACGTGCTCGTCGCCGACGACGACGGCGTCTGCGTGGTGAGGCGCCGGGACGCTTCCGGCGTCCTCGAGCAATGCGCCGCGCGCGAAGCAAGGGAGGCGACGGTGCGCAAGCGCCTGCAGGCCGGCGAACTGGGTGTCGACATATACGGCATGCGGCAACGACTGGCCGAGCGCGGTCTCTCGTATCGCGACGAGCCGCCCGGAGAGGAGTAACGAGCCGATGCTGCGCGGCATACCCTGCACGCTGATGCGCGGTGGGACATCGAAGGGACTCTATTTCCACGCGCATGACCTGCCAGCGGACCGGGCAGCGCGTGACCGTGTGCTGCTGGCGGCGATGGGCTCCCCCGATCCCCGTCAGATCGACGGCGTCGGCGGCGCACATCCCCTGACGAGCAAGGTTGCCGTCATCGCGGCGTCGACACGGCCCGACGCGGACGTCGACTACCTCTTCCTGCAGGTCGTCGTGGACCGTCCCGAGGTCAGCGACAGCCAGAACTGCGGCAACATCCTCGCCGGGATCGGTCCCTGGGCGATCGAGAACGGTCTGCTGCCGGCGCACGATCGCGTTACCCCGGTGCGCATCCACATGCTCAACACCGCGAGCGTCGCCGTTGCGCATGTACCGACGCCCGCCGGCCGGGTCGAATACGAGGGCGATACACGAATCGACGGCGTCCCCGGCACGGCGGCGGCCATCCCGCTCGACTTTCTCGATGTCGCCGGCTCGAGCTGCGGCGCGCTGTTGCCGACGGGCTCGGTCGTCGACCGGGTGGACGATATCGAGGCAACCTGTATCGACAACGGCATGCCCGTGGTGGTGCTGAGGGCGAGTGATCTCGGCAGGTCCGGATACGAGCAGCCCGACGAGCTCGAGGCCGACGCGAACCTCAAGGCGCGGGTCGAGCGGATACGCCGCGCGGTCGGGCCGCGGATGAACCTCGGCGACGTCACGGGCAAGACGGTGCCGAAAATGTGTCTGGTGGCTCCACCGCGTGCCGGCGGCGCGATCTGCACGCGAACCTTCATCCCGCACCGCGTGCACGAGGCGATCGGTGTGCTGGGCGCCGTGAGCGTCGCGACCGCCTGCGTGCTGCCCGGATCCATCGCGGCTCAGGTCGGCGTAGTTCCGGCTTCCGGGTCCCTCCGGCAGCTCGACATCGAGCATCCGACCGGCTTCTTCACGGTCGCGATGGACGTCGCGATCGCCGGATCGTCGATCGAGGTGCGCCGATCCGCGCTGGTGCGCACCGCACGCAGGCTGATGCGCGGCGAGGTGTTCGTCCCGGCGCACCTGTGGAGCGAGCGTTGAGCGAACTGCGACGCCTCTGCCTGCTGGGTTTCGGAGAGGTGGGCCAGGTGCTCGCCGCTGATCTGCGCGCGCAGGGTGCGGAGGATATCGTCGCCTGGGATCCGCTGTTCCGTGCGCCATCGAGCGGCCCGCGCCGCGCGGCGGCAACCGGACTCGCGCGCGCGTCGGTGAGCGCCGGCGAGGCCGTGGCCGGCGCGGACCTCGTCGTCTCGGCGGTGACCGCTGCGCAATGCGTGGCCGCCGCCGGCGACGCCGCAGCCGCACTGGCGCCGGGCGCCGTCTACCTCGACCTCAACTCGGTCTCGCCGTCCACGCGGACGGCTGCCTCCGCTCGTATCGAGGATGTCGGCGGCCGTTACATCGAGGCCGCGGTCATGTCGCCGATCGGCCCGAGGCGCATCGCCTCGCCGATGCTGCTGGGCGGTCCGCACGCCGAGACGCTGCTGCCGCGCCTGCGCGCGCTCGGCTTCGCCGGCGCGACGGCGTTCTCGGCGGTGATCGGGCGCGCATCGGCCGCCAAGATGTGTCGCAGCGTGATGGTCAAGGGCATGGAGGCGTTGCTCGGCGAGGCGCTGCTCGCTGCGCGCCATCACGGCGTCGAGCAGGCGGTGCTCGAGTCGCTGCGTGACCTGTTTCCGGGTGTGGACTGGCGCACGCTCTCCCGCTACATGATCTCGCGTTCACTTCACCATGGCCGGCGGCGGGCGGAGGAGATGCGCGAGGTCGCGCTCACTGTCGACGAGGCACGGGTCGGCAGCTGGATGAGCCGGGCCGCCGCCGAGCGCCAGGACTGGGCGGCCCTGCATTCCGCGGCCCTGGAGCAGCCGTCGCTCGAGCCCATGCTGGATGCGATCCTCGCGCGCCTCGAGTCTGGAGATGCCTGCCCGTGATCATCGATTGCCACGGTCACTACACCACGGCGCCTGCCGGCCACTCGGCGTTCCGCGACCGCCAGCTGGCGTGGCTCGAAAACCCGGCGGGGCCGCCGCCGCAACCAACCGTCATCGGCGACGACGAGATCCGCGAGACGATCGAGACGAACCAGCTCGAGCTGCAACGCAAACGCGGGTCCGACCTGACGCTCTTCTCGCCGCGCGCCTCGGCGATGGGTCATCACGTCGGCGACCAGGCGATATCGCTCGCCTGGACACGCGCGTGCAACGACCTCATCGCGCGCGTGGTCGGCCTGTATCCGGACAACTTCGCGGGCGTGTGCCAGCTGCCACAGTCACCCGGTGCCCCGCTCTCCGCCTCGATCGCGGAGCTCGAACGCTGCGTGCGCGAGCTGGGCATGGTCGGCTGCAACCTCAATCCCGATCCGTCGGGCGGCCACTGGACCGCGCCTCCGCTCACCGACCGGCACTGGTATCCGCTCTACGAGAAAATGGCGGAGCTCGACGTGCCGGCGATGATCCACGTTTCTGCATCCTGCAATCCGAACTTCCACGCCACCGGAGCGCACTACATCAATGCGGACACGACCGCGTTCATGCAATTCATCCAGGGCGACTTGTTTCGCGAGTTCCCGACACTCCGGTTCGTGATCCCGCACGGTGGCGGCGCGGTTCCGTACCACTGGGGGCGCTATCGCGGTCTGTCGGACATGCTGAAGCGTCCGCCCCTGGCGGAGCACGTCATGCGGAACGTGTTTTTCGATACCTGCGTCTATCACCAGCCGGGCATCGACCTGCTGGTGCGCGTCATCGACCTCGACAACGTGCTGTTCGGGTCGGAGATGATCGGCGCCGTGCGTGGCATCGACCCGGAGACCGGGCACTACTTCGACAACACCCGGCGCTACATCGATGCGCTGCCGCTCACCGACGGCGACAAGCGGCGCATCTTCGAACGGAACGCGAGGCGCGTCTATCCCCGTCTCGACACGCGGCTCAAGGCGCGGGGCCTGTGAACGCGGTGCAGGCCATCGCCCCTGGGATGCCGGGCTGGTCCTGCCACGGCGCGAGCGGACCGTTCACGATGGATCCGCAATGGTTGCCCTTTCACGCCGAGCCGTCGCGACCCAGATTCCGCCCACCCGCGGGCGCCGTCGACGCCCATTGCCACGTCTTCGGCCCCGGTGCGCGCTTTCCCTACGCGCCCGAGCGCAAGTACACACCGTGCGATGCGCCTAAAGAAAAGCTGTGGGCGCTGCGCGATTACCTCGGGTTCGAGCGCAACGTGCTCGTCCAGGCCACCTGCCACGGTGCCGACAATCGCGCCCTCGTCGACGCGCTGCACGACGCGCGGGGGCGCGCACGCGGCGTTGCGACGGTCGGTGGAGACGTGACCGACGCCGAGCTGAGCGCGCTCGATGCCGCCGGCGTGCGCGGAGTGCGCTTCAATTTCGTCCGACGCCTCGTCGATGTCACGCCACAGCACGTGCTCGCACGCCTAGCGCGCCGGGTCGCCCCGCTTGGCTGGCACGTCGTGATCTATTTCGAGGCGGCCGACCTCCCGGAGCACTACGATTTCTTCGCATCGCTGCCGACTACCGTCGTCGTCGATCACATGGGCCGGCCCGACGTCACCCAGCCCGTGGACGGCCCGGGTTTCGAGCTCTTCGTGCGGTTGATGCGCGAACATGCAAACGTCTGGTCGAAGGTCAGCTGCCCTGAGCGGCTATCCCGACTCGGCCCGCCCGGTTACGACGACGTGGTGCCGTTTGCGCGCCGGCTCGTCGTGGAATTCCCGAACCGGGTGCTGTGGGGGACGGACTGGCCGCATCCAAATCTGAGGTCCCACATGCCGGACGATGGACAATTGGTCGATCTGATCCCGAGGATCGCACCGTCGCCCGAGCTTCAGCGCCGGCTGATCGTCGACAACCCGATGCGGCTGTATTGGGACCGCCAGGAGCGAGGCTGATGTCACTCCATAAACCTTACGCCGACGTCCCCGGCACGACGATCTTCGACGCCGACCAGGCCCGCAAGGGCTACCACCTGAACCAGTTCTGCATGTCGCTCATGAAGGCGGAGAATCGCGCCCGCTTCAAGGCGGACGAGCGGGCCTACCTCGACGAGTGGCCGATGAGCGAGGAACAGAAGCAGGCCATGCTGGCGCGCGATTACAGCCGGCTGATCGAGCTCGGCGGCAACATCTACTTCCTCGCAAAGGTCTTCTCAACGGACGGGCTTTCGTATCTGCAGGCCGTGTCGACGATGACCGGGATGTCCGTCGAGGAGTACCGGAACATGATGCTGGCCGGTGGACGTTCGATCGAGGGCAACCGCTACGTCGGAGAAAAGAAGTAATGGCCAGGATCACTGCCGGAGTCACGACCTCTCACGTGCCCGCGATCGGCGCGGCGATCGACCAGGGCCGGACGTCCGAGCCCTACTGGGCGCCGATGTTCGCCGGATATGAATTCTCGAAGCGCTGGATGGCCGAGCACACGCCGGACGTCGTGATCCTCGTCTACAACGACCACGCATCGGCGTTTAGCCTCGACATCGTGCCGACCTTCGCCATCGGCTGCGCCGAGATCTTCCCACCGGCCGACGAGGGCTGGGGCCCGCGACCGGTACCTGCCGTGCACGGGCACCCGGCGCTCGCTGCGCACATCACCCAGTCCGTCATCCAGCAGGACTTCGACCTGACCTTCGTCCACAAGATGGACGTCGACCACGGGCTGACGGTGCCGCTCTCGCTGCTGTTCGGCGGTCCCCGGGAATGGCCGTGCCGGGTGATTCCGCTGGCGGTCAACGTCGTCCTGTATCCGCCGCCGTCCGGTCGCCGCTGCTACGCGCTCGGCAAGGCGCTGCGCCAGGCGGTCGAGACTTTCGACGAGGATCTCGACGTGCAGGTCTGGGGCACCGGCGGCATGAGTCATCAGCTCCAGGGCGCCCGCGCCGGGCTCATCAACCGGAGTTGGGACAACGCGTTCATCGAGCGGTTGATCAACGAACCCGACGAGCTCGCACAGACGCCTCACATCGAGTACGTGCGCGAGGCGGGCTCGGAGGGCATCGAGCTCGTGATGTGGCTCATCATGCGCGGCGCTCTCGCCGAGAAGGTCACGACGACTCATCGCTTCTACCACGTTGCGGCGTCGAACACGGCGGTGGGTCACCTGATCCTTGATAACGCCAAGTGAGAGCCCCAGGCAGCATGCAACGACGGATTCACGGAGCACGGTCATGAAGATCATCCTCGCCGGCGCAGGGGCATTCGGCCAGAAGCACCTGGAGGCAATCAGGGCGATCGGCGGCGTCGAGGTCGTCGCGCTCGTGGGCCGCGTGCCGGAGCAGACCCGCGACGTCGCGGCAAAGTTCGGTGTCCAGAACGCCACCACAGAGCTCGATGAAGCTCTCGCGATACCAGCTGTCGATGCAGTAATCCTGGCGACCCCGACGCAGCTGCACGCCGCCCAGGCGATCGCGTGCCTGAAGGCCGGGAAGCACGTGCAGGTCGAGATTCCGCTTGCCGACAATCTGGCGGATGCGCGCCAGGTGGCGGCCGTGCAGCGCGAGACCGGGCGCGTCTGCATGGTGGGCCACACTAGGCGCTTCAACCCGTCGCACCAGTGGATCCACCGCCGTATCCGGCGCGGGGAGCTGCGCATCCAGCAGATGGACGTGCAGACCTACTTCTTCCGCCGTACCAACACGAACGCGCTCGGGCAGCCCCGTTCATGGACGGACCACCTGCTGTGGCACCACGCGGCGCACACCGTCGATCTCTTCCAGTACCAGACGGGCGAGCCGGTCAGGGTCGCTAACGCGGTCCAAGGCCCGCCGCACCCGGAGCTCGGCATCGCGATGGACATGTCGATCCAGCTCAAGAGCGCCTCCGGCGCGATCTGCACGCTCTCGCTGTCATTCAACAACGATGGCCCGCTCGGCACATTCTTCCGCTACATCTGCGACAACGGCACATATGTCGCCCGGTACGACGATCTCGTTACCGGCCGGGACGAGAAGGTCGACGTCTCTGCGGTCGACGTCTCGATGAACGGGATCGAGCTGCAGGACCGTGAGTTCTTCGCGGCCATCCGCGGGGGGCGTGAGCCTAATGCCGGCGTTGCGCAGGTCCTGCCCTGCTACGAAGTGCTCGATCGGCTCGAGCGGCAGCTCGAACCTGCGCGCTGATCGGGTAGCCCGGCATCTGCCGCGGTCCGTCAATAGCCATGCGAATGCGAGTGATCGGTGCAAAAGCGGTTGCCGAGATCGGACTCGGCTGCATGTGCCTCAGCCATGCGTATGGCGTGCCGCCGGGACCGCGCGAGGCCCGGCGGGTACTGCAGCGGGCGGTCGACCTCGGGATCACGCACTTCGATACTGCGGCGCTGTATGGCTTCGGCGCGAACGAATCGCTGCTCGGCGAAGCGCTTGCCGGTTGCCGTAGTCGAATTCACCTCGCAACCAAATGCGGCATGACGGGGGTCGAGGGAAAGCGGGTCATCGACGGGCGGCCGGAGACGTTGCGGCGCACATGCCACGAGTCGCTTGCCCGCCTGCGCACCGACGTGATCGACCTGTGGTATCTGCATCGATGGGATAAGAGCATTCCGATCGAGGACAGCGTCGGGACGATGGTCGAGATGATCGCCGCCGGCCATGTCCGCGCGATCGGTCTTTCGGAGGTCTCCGTAGCCACGCTGCGTCGCGCCAGCGCCGTGCACCCGGTGAGCGCCGTGCAGAACGAGTACTCGCTCTGGACCCGCAACCCCGAGCTTGGACTGCTCGATGCCTGCCGTGAGCTCGGCACCACGCTGGTCGCGTTCGCGCCGCTCGGGCGTGGCTTCTTCGCCGACGCGGTCGATGACCCAACCCTGTTCGCGCCCCGCGACATCCGGCGCAGCATGCCGCGATTCCAGCCGCCGCATTTCGACGCGAATCGCCAACTGCTCGCCGCGTGCCGTGCGCTCGCACGCGAGGCCGGCTGCACGCCCGCGCAGCTCGCGCTTGCCTGGCTGCTGCAGAAGTCGCCTGACGTCGTGCCAATCCCGGGCACGACCTCGGTGATGCACCTGGAGGAAAACTGGGCGGCGACGGGACGGCGGCTCGACGCCGGGCTGGTCGCGAGACTCGAGGCGCTGATCAACCCGCGGACCGTCAGCGGCGCGCGCTATCCGCCGGAAACGCTGCTCGAGATCGATACCGAGGAGCCCGCCGCGACGACGCGGTCGGAATGAGACCGATGTTCCGGTTCGATCCGTACTCACCCGCCGTCGATTCCGACCCGTTTCCGCTCTACAGGATCCTGCGCGACGAGCATCCGTGCTTCTGGAGTGAGGACGCCGGCATGTGGGTGCTGTCGCGGCACGCCGACATATCGGCCGCGCTAGCCAACTGGCGGACCTTCTCGTCCGCGCATGGCAACTTGATGGACGAGCTTCCGAACCGCGCTGGCGCGACACTCGGCACCACGGATCCACCACGTCACGATCGACTGCGCGCCCTGATCCAGCACGCGTTCATGCAGCGCAATCTCGGGACGCTGACCGGGCCGATCCGCCGGATCGCGATCGAGGCGGTCGAGGCGCTCGCCGACCGCGACGAATTCGACTTCATCGCGGATCTATCGAGCCAGGTCACACCCAGGATCCTCTTCCTGATGCTTGGCCTGCCGCCGGGCAACGATCGCGAAGTGCGCGACAAGGCGGTGATGATGGTGCAATCGGATCCGGCGTCCCGCCAGAAAGGGCCCGAGCACATTGCCGCGTACGAATGGATGATGGACTACGCTGCGGGCGTGATCGCCGAGCGGCGCGCACGTCCCGGCTCCGACCTGATTTCACAGTTCGTGGTCGCGGAGATCGACGGGCAACGTCTGGAGGAGAGAGAGGTCCTGCTCACGACCACGACGCTGATCATGGCTGGCATCGAATCCCTGGGCGGATTCCTTGCGATGTTCGCGCTCAACCTGGCCGATTATCCCGAGTCACGACGCGCCCTGGTCGCCAATCACGCCCTGATCGCGGATGCGATCGAGGAGTCGTTGCGGTACAACACCTCGGCGCAGCGATTTCGGCGTCGCCTGAGCGTCGACACCGAGATGCATGGCCGGACGATGCGGGCCGGAGACTACGTCTGCCTGGCCTACGGTTCGGCCAATCGCGACGAGAGGAAGTTTCCCGACCCCGACGTCTATGACATCCGCCGCAGGCCGCGCGGTCACCTGGGGTTCGGCGGCGGAGTACACGCCTGTCTCGGCGCCATGGTGGCGCGGATGGCGGTGCGGATCCTGTTCGAGGAATGGCTGCCGCGGATTCCGGAGTTCACGCGTGTCGAGTCTCGGCTCTCCTGGGTCCCGTCCACGACGTTTCGCAGCCCGATCGCCCTTCGTCTCGCCCGCGCCTGAGGCGGATCCGGACGGCCGTCACGTTGCGTGCCCGACGCCGACGTCGAACCCTCCCTCATTGTTCAATCGGAAGTTGCCGCTCGCGACGCGGTGCAGCCACTCGCAGGTGCGGAGATATCCACCGAAGCAGAACAGATGGATCCCGCCGAATTCTGCGACACCGGCGCTCTGTGCCTGCGCGAGCCCGCGCACCACGTGCTCCGGGCCATGATCGTGGATCAGATGCATGAATGACGACGGACGTGCGCCCAAAGCTCGAATCGAGGGTCCCACGCCGCAGCGCAGCGCGAACTTGAGCAGCGTCGCCGCTCGCGCCGGCCCCGCCACACCGCCGACGAAGCGCGTCCGCACGCCCCGGGCGCGCAGGGCGCCAACCCATGCCAGGAACGGCGTGTGCTCAAAGAAGAACTGGGTGACGAGGCTGACAGCCAGGTCTGCCTCGGTCGCGAGCATGACCTTCTCCCGCTCGGCGCGCCGGACCTCGTCGAGGGGAACCGTGGGATGGCCTTCCGGATGGCCTGCCATGGAGACCTTCCTCAAGCCGTGCCTCTGGAGCACACCGGTGGTCAGCACGTCTGCAACCGCGGAAAACGGACCCGCCGCCGTCGGGTAGTCGCCGGCGACCAGCAGCATCTCCTCTACCCGGCCATTGGCGATGAATCCGGCGACTATGCGCTCGAATTCTCCCTCGTCGGTCAGCAATCGTACCGGCAGATGTGGCACCGGCTCGAAGCCGGCCGCCCGGACAGCCGCGCACGCCGCTTCGGTCTCCTGCCAGGTCTGCTTCGGCAGATGGCTCACGTAGACCTTGGTGCCGGCTGGGAGCAGCGCGCGGCTTGGCTCGAGATGCACGACATCCTGGACGTTGATCTCGATCGATGCCTCGCGCGCAAGCTGCACGATGGCCTGCGCGAGCCCGGGCGAATGTGCGATCGCCTGCGCGAGACCGGGCGATTGCGCGCCTGCTTCGGTTACTTGCGCCTGTTGGCTCAACATGCGCCGCCGATTACTCCTTCTGAGTTCGCCAGCCCTTGTGGTAGGACTCGCGCACTTCGCGCGCATAGGGAACCGGCGCCACCCTGACGCGGACATCGAGCTGCTTGTGACGCTCGACCGTGGTCTTCTTCGTGCCGCCGTTCTCCTCACCCCACACGAGAGTCAATTCGTCCCCGATGTTGACGTCCGGATCGACGACGCCCAGCGATAGCGCCGTCCGCTCGTTGTAGCTATAGCCACCGAACATGGAGAACCCGACGATCTTGCCCTTCCGCAGGACCTTGTCGTACGACGACGAGGCGTAATTCGAGTTCGGCAGGTCGAAGAACTTGTAGTTCTCGCCATCCGGCTGGAAGAGCGAGGCGTATATCTTCGTCATGTCCTCGCCGTTCCACGCAAAAGTCACCTTCTTGCGATGCGGGCGATCCGCGATCTTCTCCAGGGCTTCCCGCCCTATGAAGTCGTGATCGAATTTCACGAACGGCCCGTAGCCGAGCTCGTACGGCGTCAGGTAGTAGTCCTCGATGTTGTCGGACACGAAGCTGCCACCGATCGAGCCGCTGGCCTCGTAGCCGTTCGTGGGCAGCCATTCGCGGTACGCCCGCATCCGCTCGCCGGTGTACACCGCCGGCAACGGCGACGGAATCCAGCCGGACTCGAGCGTGTTGCTCGAGTAAGCACGAGCGCCCACCTGGACCAGCCCGAAATCCCTGCCCGCCTCGATGACGGCGTCGCGGATCTCGTCGCGCTCTGCGTACGGCCCCCAGATCTCGAGTCCCGGCGCGCCGGCCATGCCGTGGCGCAGCGCGCGGACCTTCTGGCCCTTGATGTTGATCGCGTCCATGTTGAAGAACTTGACGTCCGGCACCGGGCCGCCGTTCAGCCGCTCGAGGAGCGGCCAGGCATTCGGACCCTGGATCTGGTAGCGGTAGTGCCGCCGCACGACCGGGTTGCCGCGCGGATGCGATGGCGAGCGGTCGTCCCGGATCACCTCGACCTTGTAGCCGCCCGTCTGCGCGTGGAACTGAAGCCAGTTAACAGTGGGAACGCGTCCCACGAACAGCAACTCGTTCTCGGCCAGATAGAAAAGGATCCCGTCGCCGATCACGTATCCGTCGTAGCTGCAGGGCACCATCTGCTTGGCTTTGTTCGGGGTGAAGTTTGCAAAGCTATTGATGGTGCTATGCGAGGCGAGCTTGAGCGCATCCGGCCCCTTGATGGTCAGCTCCGCCATGTGATGCGACTGGTCGTACAGCACCGCGGTCTCGCGCCACGCGCGCTGCTCGTCGCGCCAGTTGGTGAACTCGTAGGGGACGACCGGGTAAACGTAGGCCCCGATCTGCGAGTTGCGCAGGAGCTTGACCGCGCTGCCGGCGCTCTTGAGCACAGTTTCCAGGTTCGGCTGGTTCATCTCGAATCCCTCTTGCGATTGGCCGGGTCGCGCCCGCGATGTGCGCTGTTGTCGATGGGATCCCATCTTGACACAATGGGATCCTACCAATCACGATGCGCTCCTGCCAGCCCAGAGGGTGGGGAAATAGGACGTGTCGTCGCAGCTCTCCGAGGCGATCGTGCGGATCCGCGAGATGATCCTGCGTGGAGAGCTCGTTCCCGGCCAGCGAGTGGCCGAGGCGCCCGTTGCCGAACGGCTCGGTATGTCGCGCACTCCCGTTCGGCAGGCGCTGCCTCTGCTGGCGCAGGAGGGGCTGCTGACCGAGCACGGCATCCGCGGCTACGTCGCGCGGGGGTTCACCGCCGGCGACGTGCTCGATGCGATCGACATCCGGGGCGTCCTGGAGGGGCTCGCGGCACGGCGCGTCGCCGAGCACGGCGTCACGAAGCCGTTTCTGCGCAAGCTCCGCGCTTGTCTGCACGACGGTGATGCGCTGCTTGCTAAGCACCGCATCGATGAAAACGACGAGGCGAGCTACGCCGAGATGAACGGGCGGTTTCATGGCCTCATCCTCGAAGAGGCGGGCAGCCAGATACTTTCCGAGACGCTCGCGCGCACCGCCCGCGTCCCGTTCGCCGGCCCGCAGGCGATTGCCTTCGACCGGACCAACGTCGAGCGAAACTACGCGGTTCTGCAGTACGCGCACCGGCAGCATCACGTGATCGTTGCGGCGATCGAGCGTGGCGAGAGCGGCAGGGTTGAAGCGCTTATGCGCGAGCATGCGAACTCCGCGAAGGAGAGCATCAATATCGCCGGTTTCCAGGTGGTCTCGCCCGCGGAGTTGGCGCGACGAGCCGCGCAATTGTGAGAGCGACCGACTGCAGATGGCACAAGGTTCGGGCACGCAGTTCAATAAAGGGGGATTCACGATGGGCAATCTCGACAGCGCGAGCACTGGCGACGGCTTTCTGAACGTCGGGGAGCAGTACTTCCAGAATCGCGGCGATTCGGGAACCGCTACCGCGAGTCGACGGCCCGCGCGGCTTAGTCCCGTGCTCTGCGGCGCGGTGGTGTCGACGCTCCTATCCGCATCCGCGTCCGCGCAGGTGCTGGAAGAGATCATCGTCACGGCGCAGAAGCGCGAGCAGGACATCCAGAAAGTCCCGATCGCGGTCAGTGCCTTTACGACGGAAACACTGCGGGCGAAGGGTGTCACGGACATCAACGCCCTGACGAATCTCACGCCGAACGTCAACCTGGATTCAAGCTCGCCGTTCTCCGGCGACACGTCGGTGCTGTCGGCGTCAATTCGCGGAATCGGGCAGGATGACTTTGCCTTCAATCTCGACCCGGGTGTGGGCGTCTATCTCGACGGCGTGTTCCTGGCCCGCACG
>Ga0268386_10000124_pt1 | contig 43478 bp, 26 predicted proteins | sample RVTome_15_FD_200260 | JGI IMG/M metagenome (GOLD analysis project Ga0268386, IMG submission 200260) | Soil microbial communities from uranium-contaminated site in the Upper Colorado River Basin, Wyoming, United States - RVT150D86... ... | reverse complement strand
GGTGCCGCTCACCTTGCTGCGCCCGATCCGCGGCCGATAGTCGACCGGTACCTCCCGCACGCGCAAGCCATGGAGCGCCGCCTTCACCTGCATCTCGACCGTCCAGCCGAAGGACCGGTCCTGCATCCCGAGCCGCCGCAGCGCCGCGCCGGTGATGGCGCGGAACGGGCCCAGGTCCGTGGCTCGGGTGCCGAACATCAGGTTCATGAGCGCCACGCACGCCCGCGTCCCCAGGACCGCGTGCCGGGGATGGGCGCCGGTGGCGCGGCGGCCGAGGCTCCTCGAGCCTATGACGAGGTCGGCCTCGCCCGCGAGCAGGGGGGCGAGGACGTCGCCGAGCTGGACGGGATGGTCGCTGTGGTCGCCGTCCACGAAGGCCAGGATGTCCGCATCGCCGGCGGCGGCGATGCCGGTGAGGCAGGCCTGACCGTACCCCCGCCGCGGCTCCACCACGACCCGGGCCCCGGCGGCGCGAGCCACCCCCGCGGTGCCATCGCGCGAGCCGTTGTCGACCACGATCACCTCCGACACGATCGGGGGGACCTCGGCCAGGACGTGGCCGATCGCCGCCTCTTCGTCGACCGCCGGGATTATGAGGACGATTCGTCGCACCGCCATCGTGGGCTCGACGTGATGCTAGCGGGCGTCACCGCCGCCGGGCAAACCGGCCAGCGCGCTATATAATATGCTCCCGCCCCGGATCGCTCCACGCCGAAAGGAGTGTGCATGACCAAAGCGTGCGGAGTCGCGCTCGCCCTGTTCGTCGTCGCCGCGCCGGCCGCGGCCCAGGATCCGGTGTACCAGCAGCAGCAGCAGAACCCGATCCGACTCACGCTCGAAGGCCTGGCCCGGCAGGAGTGGACGCAGGACATCCTCGAGCCCAACGGGGCCCTGCGCGACGAGGACAGGTGGCGGGGCCGCCTGCTGCCCGGCCTGGAGATCGGGGGCGAGCGCTTCCTCCTGGGCGTCGGGGGCGACTTCAACTACAGCTCCGACGAAAACGACGACCCGCCGCCAGCGCTCATCCGGGACAACTATCGCTCGCGCGACGCCCGGCTCGACCTGGCCTTCGCCCGGATCCAGCCGGTGGGCTGGCTGCGGCTCGAGGGCGGACGGTTCCCGATGCCGCTCCCCCTCACGGAGATGATCTGGGACCGCGACCTCAGGCCCCAGGGCGCCGCGGGCGGCCTGGTGTTCCGCGAGCTCGGCAGCGTCCAGCAGCTCGGGCTCACGGTGCTCGGCGCGCGCGGCAGCCACGTCTTCGACGACGACGAGACGGAGATGCTGGTCGGGGCGGTGGACGCCGTCTTCTCCGCCAGCACCGAGTCCAGCCTCCACCTGATGGCGGCGTACCTGGAGTTCCGCGACCTCGGCGCGCTGGAGCCGATGATCCGGCGCCAGAACACCCGGGTCGCCGGCCTGGTGCAGGACGACTACCGGATCGTGGACCTGGTGGCCCGCTATCGCTGGAGCGGCGACCCCCCGGTGCAGCTCGTGGCCGACTACTGCTGGAACACGGCGCTGAGCGAGTCGAACCGCGGGCTCTGGCTCGCGGCCGTGCTCGGCTCGCTCGAGCTCTCGCGCCTCAGGGCCGACTACACCTACGCCAGCGTGGACAAGGACGCGACCGTCGCCGCGTACGGCACGGACGACTTCTTCTGGGTCACGGGTTGGCAGGGCCACCGGCTGGACCTGGGGAGCCGCGTCGGGCAGGGCTCCTCGGTGCACGCGATCGGCCAGCTCCAGAAGTTCAAGGACAGCCCCCGCCCCGAGGAGCGCGACCACTGGGTGAAACGGCTGCGGCTCGAGGCCAGGATCACGTTCTGACCAGGCTAGCCGCGGGCCGAGCTGGGCCGCCATTTCCATCCGCGTAGCGATTCCAGCCCCTGCACGTGTCGAGCTGAAAGCGTGCCACGCCGGTAGGAGGTTCGCAGGTCCTGCCAGTCCCCGCTCAAAGCCGTCGGCTTGGCTCTCCCACGTCCAGCCCGGAAGAGCCTCGAGAGCCCGCGCTTCGTCGGGCTGCACCGGACCTCGGCGGTAGCTTCTCCTCAGGGCCCTGATCCACGGCCCCAAGCCGAATCCCTGCTCGCGGTGACCGTACGGGATGCGAGCATGCCCCTCGCGGCAGACGTACCGCTCGAGAAGGCGAAGGTGCCTTCGGAAGAGATCCTCCCGGTGAGAACCCCACGACCAACCTGGTATCCGCTCCAGGGCGGCGGCGTGCCGAGGCGACAGCCGCCCTTGCCTGTACTTCCTCCGGGCATCTCCTACCCAAGCACCGAGGCGCTCGCCGGCCTCTCGATGGGCCATGGGCACGCGTGGGTGGCCCTCGCGCTCGATGTACGCGCAGAGAGCCGCGATCAGCCGGGCAAGTCGATTTCGGCGAGGCTCCCAGCTCCAGCCCGGCAAGGCCTCGAGCGCTCGAATCCGATCCGCACTGAGCCTGCGAACTCGGTAATCGATCCGCCTGGACCATACCCATTGGCCCAATCTGAAGCCACGCTCGAGGTGGCGGGCAGGCACCAGCACGACGTGCCGTGGCGCGCGACGTAGCGCCTGCTCGGCGGGGGTGGAGTATCCGCGCGTGGGCCTGCGCCTGCCGCGGGGCGTGCTCTCGATCCACGACGTGCGGAAGGTCATCGAGGCCGCCCAGGGCGACGAGCCCCAGGTCCTCCGCGACCGCGCAATCCTGGAGACGCTCTACGCCACCGGCATCCGCGCTTCCGAGCTCAGTAACCTCAGGCTCACCGACATCGACACCGACGAGAAGGTCCTCAAGGTCGTGCTCGGCAAGGGACGCAAGGACAGGAACGTCCCTCTCACCACGGCCGCCTGCCAGGCGATCGAGGCCTACCTCGCCGAGGGAAGGCCGAGGGTCCCGCACTCCTCGCACTCGCCTCTGCTCTTCCTGGCCGAGCGCGGCGGGCGGATGCACGTCTCGACCTTGAACGAAGCGGTCCAGCTCTGGACCAAGAAGGCGGGAATCCGCAAGCGCGTCACCTGCCACACCTTCCGCCACTCCATAGCCACGCATCTCCTCAAGGGCGGCGCCGACGTCCGCCACGTCCAGAAGCTCCTCGGCCATAGCCAGGTCGCGACCACGGCGATCTACACCCGCGTCGTCCCGGTGGACCTCAGGAAGACCATCGAGAGGGCCCACCCGCGCGAGAGGATGTGGGCCAGGAGGAAGCGCCGCCAGCGTTAAGCGACGCCCGCCGAAGCTAAGAAGCTATAATCGGCCAGGAAAAAGGTCGTATGGCGCACGGGGGGGGGACACACGCGAGATGCCGGCGCTTCTCCTCGTCGAGGGCTTCCGCTTCCACTTCTTCAGCCGGGAAGGGACCGAGCCCCGCACGTGCACGTGCGCAAGGGCGACGCGATCGCGAAGCTCTGGCTCCAGCCCGTCTCCTACGTCTTCTCGGACGGCTTCAACCCCTCCGAGCTGCGGCGCATCCGGGAGCTGACCTTTGAGCACCAAGGCGAATTCCTCGAGCGGTGGCATGAGTACTTTGGTCGCTAGGGAGCCCCGGGCGCAGTCCCTCGAATTCATCGAGAACGCCTTCGTCGTACACCTCCAGGACGGCCGCTCCCTCACCGTCCCCATCGAGTGGTTTCCCCGCCTGAGGGACGCCACCCTCGAACAGAGGACCCGGTACGAATTCTCGGGCCACGGCTACGGCATCCACTGGCCCGAGCTCGACGAGGACATCTCCGTGCCCGGGCTGCTCGGCCTGCCCGATTAGATCCTCTTCGATGCTCGCACCGCCGCGGACGGGACGCGGCCCTCTCGCCCATCTCGTCACCCAGGTCCTGATCGTCGCCCTGGTCTTCGGCCTGCTCCCGGCGCCAACCGCCGAGGCCTTGATCCCGCCGCCGAGCGCGGCCGCCGCGGTGCCCGTGAGCGATCGCGCCGCCTCGCCGCCTGACCTCCCCTTGACCGAGTCCGTCCCCGCCGTCCTCCTGGCGGTCGTCGACGCCAGCGACGAAGGGGCCGCGCCCTGTGCGGTGGCGTTTGCGGCCGCGGACCCCCACTTGCCGAGCAAATACCACCGGGCGCGGTGGATGGATCCGAGACTGGGGCGGTTCCACGGGATGGATCCGTTCGGCGGCTTCAACTTCGATCCCCCGAGCCTCCACAGATATTCGCACGCCGCGAATGATCCGGCCTCGAAGGAAGATCCAACTGGGATGGTCTCACTGCCGTCCGTGATGGTCGTAGTGGGCGTGACCTCGGTCCTCGCAGCTTCCAACCTGGGCGTCGGCAGCGTGCCGTCGTTCACGAGTGCCAGCGGAATCGTGACGTTGTGGGTGAAATCCTTCGCGCCCTGGGCGGCATTTTGGCACCATCTACAAGGGAGACAACCGAGGCTTCACCACATCGCGGGCTGCTGACGTAACGTCGCGGATCTGGTCGTACGTCACGTTTGAGGTGAGCAATCCGAGAGTCCTCGGGCGGAAGGCAGGCTCGGATCCAAGCCACCAGATCTGGCCATTCGAGCGGGAGGCCCCGGCTCGCCACAGATGAACGTAACGTCAACAGGCCAAGGCCTCCGCGTGGACGTGTGGGCAATAGTCCGCTGTTCCCTGGTTCTAGTGATGTCGACGTTCATCTCGACGTCAGTGTCATGCGGAGCGGCAACAAGATCTGCTTCTCTGGATCAATGACGGGAGACGGATTCCCCAACGCTGAGGCGTTCGTCGTGGAGGGTTCACAGCGAGCGACAATGCTGCACACCTTCGAGACCCCGGCAGATCCGGATACAGGGCCGTACGCCAACCTTCCCTTCGACTTCAACCGAAACATGGGCTCGTTCACCAATCGGTGCCACTGATGAAGGCGATCCCGTTCTCGCTGGAGCCACCGGATCACATTCGCACGAGAGTTGAAGTGGTCTTGGGTTTCCTCCTGACGCTAGCGATGATCCTGCTCGGTGTCGTGTGGCCGAGCGTCTTTACTCTCGTTGCTCTTCTCGTCCTGCCGGCGCCATTCCTCTTCATCGCTGCGATGATCAAGCGGCAGATCATTGTCAACCAGTCCATTCGGCTATACCTCCGCACCGCCACATATTTCTCGCTGGTGTGTTGGCTCTACTACGCTTATTTCATCCTGACGATGACACAACCAGCCCGCTAGCTGAAGCTCCGTGTCAGCATCTTGGGGCATGATGCGTGCCCGGTGGCCTCCTGGCTGTTGACGAACACATGCCGTCCCGCGGTGTGGTCCTTGGGGCCGACGACGGCAGCGGAGTGGAGCCTGAGCTTGAGGATGGGATGGTTTCGTCGACCAAGGTCCGAGAGCAGGAACGGCGGGGCGGCGTAGTTCGACTCGCCGATCCTCAGGAAGTAGATGAGCTCTCCCTTCACGATGACGGGCACCAGGCGTGGCTCTCGCGCCGTCGCGATGAGGAGGACGGTGGCGCCCCCGACGTTGGCACTTGGGATTCTGGGAGGTGGCGATAGGAAGGGGGCGAGGTCGTGGATGCAGCGAGTGGCCCATTCCTCAATGCCGCCGGCTTTCGCGGAAGGTATCCCGTCGAACCCGGCGGTCTGATCGTAACCAACGATGAGCGTCCCGCTATCGCTGTTAGAGAACGCGGCCACGTATTCTCGGATCGTCGCCGCTGGGTCTTGCTTCGGATCCGAGAGCAGCTTCCCGGCCTTGTAGTCGAGGTGCTGGTCCTCCTTGGGGCAGTCGGCGACCAGCTTTTTCAGTTCAGCCTCTGAGGGAACGACTCCCGCGAAAAATTGGTCTAACCATTCTTTCGATGGAGACAGCCTCATGCTCGATGCCACCACCAACCTTCACTGACCGGCGCCGCACTCCTTCGCGAAGAGAGGGGGCGCGGCGTGAGGTGAAGCTTGTCCCGGGGGGACTATGCCACGATTTGTCGTGATGAGTAGCGAGGTGCAGCTCGCCAAATTCGCGTCGACGTTCCCTTCGCCGTAGGCCCGCTACTCCCGCCGCTCGGCCGCCGGCCCTCGACGTCGCAGCGACTCGAGCAACTCGTAGGGCACCCGAGCGTGGACGTGGACGGTGGCCTCCTCGGTCGTGACGCTCACCCCCGAGGCCAGCTCCCCGAGGACCGGGTCGCGCGCGGCCTGCAGGGCGGCGAGCGCGATCAGGCCCTGGAGCAGGTCGGAGAGGCTCCTCGCTGCGGCCGCGTCGCCGGCGTCCGCCGTCGCCGCGAGCGAGATCACTGGCTCGAGGTCGCCCGTCGCCACGACGCTCTTCAGCGGCGGGATCCTCACCGTCCCGGACCCGGGCACGGGCAGCTCGGCCGGCAGGCCGGCTAGCAGACTCCGGTCCCCCACGATCCAGAACGTCGCTCCCGGCTTCACCCGTCTTAGCAGGCCGAGGAGAGTCTCGTTCGCCGCCAACGACGCCGGCCCGTTCGCCGATTGGTTGGCGATCACGGTCTCGACCGCGGCGACCGCGCCCGCCACCAGGACGCCGTCGGCCGGCAGCGCGATCGCGCGGGGCCGCGGACCGTTCGCGTCGAGCACGTACAAGGCCCCCTCCTGGACCGTGCGCGGGGCCGCCCCCCTGCTCTCGAGGGTCGCGCCCAGCCTCGACACGTCGAAGCGACCGAGCACGAGCACGACTCCGTCCGCGATCCCGCTGCGTCCGGCGACGACGACCTGGTCGAGGTCGCGCTCGGGGCGGAGCCCCGTCGCCTCCACCAGCTCGTTCAAGGACTCGACCCGGCTGGAGTCCCAGCCGTACTTCCGGTAGAGGGGGCTGGCGGTCAGGCGCTTCACGTCGACACCGGCCAGGAACCGCGTGTCGGCAGGGAGCGCGAGCCCTTCGGCCGCGAGCGGCCCGACCGCGGCGCGAGCGGGATCGAGGACGAGCGCCAGAAGCCCGGCGAGCACACCCAGGGCGACGACGGCGAACGAGACCAAGACGACCAGGCGGCCGCGCGGCATCGGAACCTCCGTGGACAGTGTAGGCGGTGCGGGGCCGCGACGACGAGACGCGCCCTACTGCTCCATCACGTAGTCGCGCCGCGAGAAGATCCAGGCCGCGGCTCCGAGGAACACGAGGGCCAACGTGATCAGGACGCCGAGGCAAAGCGCCGCGGGCAGGACCTCGGGCTGGCCGAGCAGGACGCCCAGCCCCTCCTCCGGGGGACGGTGGCGGGTGAGCGAGCGGAGGTAGCCGGTGATCGTCAGGCGCGGCATGTATCCCGGCAGGTTGGCCACCAGCTCCCAGGCGAAGAGGAACAGCAGGCCGGGGATCACAGGCCGCCGCAGCAGGACCCCGAGCAGAGTGAACAGCGCGCCGTAGACCAGCAGCGCGAGGGCGATGACGCCCAGGTCGCGGAACAGGTCCGGGACGCGGGATCCCAGGCCCGAGGCGCCGTGGGCCGTGGCCAGGAGGAAGAACGTCAACACGTCAGCGGGGAGCGCGAGGCAGAGGGTGGTCGCGACGTAGGCGACGAACTTCCCGACCAGGATCGACCCGCGCCGGATGGGCCGGGTGAGCAGGTAGGTCAGCGTCCGGCCCTCGACCTCGTCGGCGACGAGGGCGGTCGCGTAGAACAGCGCCGCCAGCGGGAGCAGGTTGCGAACGTAGTAGAGCGCCACGATGTGGCCGTACAGCTCGAAGCCCCCGAGCTGCGGCGGCACGCTGGCCGCCCGGGCCGCCCTGTAGACGATCGCGAACAGCACCGGCAGGCCGAGCAGCACGGCCATGACCAGGCTCCGCCGGCTCCAGATCATGCCTTCGAGGGCGAGGCCCAGCACCCCGCGGGCGGCCGGCCAGAAGGCCATCGGCCTCGAGGAATCCCGAACCGCCGGCGACGCCGTCAACGGGCCACCAGGTAGCGGAAGACCGACTCGAGGTTCTCGTCCGGAGAGTACATCTCGGTCACGCCGGCCTCGATCGCCGGATCGTGCAGGGAGGCGTAGAACTCGTCCGGACGCGCGGTCTGGACGGTCAGCCATTCCCCTTCCAGTCCGAAGGTGAGGGACAACACGTGCGGGGACGTGACGACCACGCGGGCGAGCACGCGAGGGTCACGGGCGCGCAGGGCGACGGTATGGGGGTGCTCGTCCATCAGGTCCCGGATCTCGCGGACGTCCCCTTCCGCCAGGATTCGGCCGTTGTGGATGAGGAGGACCTTGCGGGTCATGGCCTCCACCTCGTACAGGATGTGGCTGGACACGAGCACGGTCTTCCCTTCCCGCCCGAGACGCTTGACCAGGTCGACGACCCGCCGGCGGTTGACCGGGTCCATGCCGCTCACCGGCTCGTCCAGCAGCAGGACGTCGGGGTCATGGGCGAGGGCCTGGGCGAGCTTCACCCGCTGGCGCATCCCCTTGCTGTACCCGCCGATCCTGCGGCCCCGCGCCTCCAAGAGGTCCACCTGCGCCAGGGCCTGGTCGGCGCGACGGCGGCACTCCGCCTCTTCGTAGCCGGTGAGCCGCAGCAGGGACGTGAGGAACTGCTCCCCCGTGAGCCGGTCCCAGAACGCGTCGGCCTCCGAGCACAGACCCAGCCGGTGGAAGACCTCGGGCGAGCCCCACGCCGGCCGGCCCAGCACCCGCACCTCCCCCTGGCTGGGCGCCAGCTGACCCGCGGCCAGCTTCAGGAACGTCGACTTGCCCGCGCCGTTGGGGCCCAGGAGCCCGGTCACCCCCGGCCCGACCGTGGCGGTGACGTCGTTCAGCGCGATGATCTGCCCGTACCAACGGGAGGCGCGCACGAACTCCACCGTCGGCGCAGGGGCCCCGGCGGGTGCCGTCACCGCACGACCTCCACGGCGCGGACCCGCGCGCGCAGGACCAGCAGGCAACCGGCCGCCACGAGGGCGAGCACGGACGCCGGGTAGATCCAGTGGAGTGGAGCTCCTCGCTCGGCGATCCCGAACAGGGCGTTCCCGATCGCGCGCAGGCTGGCCTGCACCGAGAGGAGGGTCGAGCCCGGGCTCCGGAAGATCCCGCCGACGATGCCGCTCGCCACCTCCAGCCCCGCCATGAGCCCGAAGAAGCCCAGCCCCGCGACACGCGCGCTGCGCGAGAGCGAGGAGACCGCGAGCGCGACCACGCTCACCACGCCGGAGACGACCAGCGAGTGCAGCGCGACCGCGGGCCCGATCCAGGCCAGATCCCACGCGGCGAACTGGTCGGGGGCGAGTCCGAGCGCGGCTCCGTAGAGGACGAAACCCGGCGCGAGGGTCGCGGACAGGTTCAGGAGCAGAAGCACCCCGAGCTTGCCCAGCACGTAGTCCCGCCGCGTCAGCGGGCGCGAGAGGTAGACGAGAATGGCCCCGGTCCGCAGGTCGTTGGCGACCAGGCCCGCCCCCCCGAAGATGGAGAGGAACAGGGTGAAGACGAGCTGCCCGTTCAGGAACTGGCCAAACAGGCGGCCGTCCACCGGCAGCACGCGGCCGGCCTCCGGGAAGCGCGTCACCACGTAGACCTGGATGAGGCGGACCAGGAACGGCGCCCAGGCGGCGACCAGCAGCAGCAGGAACGCCTTTCGCTCCAGGAGCAGCCGCAGCGCCTCGCGGGTGATCGGCCAGAACCGGACCCGGCGCAGGGGCCCACGCGCCTCGTAGCGGCGGTAGGTCTGCTCGTAGATGGGCATCAGGACGCGACCGTCTCGTGGCCGAGGGCGCGGAGGAAGACGTCCTCGAGGCTCTCGGTCCCGGGCCGGAGATGGCGCACCTGGACCCCACACCGCCCCGCGATGCGGAAGATCAGCTCGGGGCCGGCACCTCCGGCGAGGAACACCCGATACGAGTCCTCCGCCTCCCGCCACTCGCAGCCCTCGTCCTTCAGGTCGGTCAGGAACGCGGCAGCGTCGCCCTTGACCCGGACCTCGTAGACCGAACGCCGCGGGCCCGTGAGGTCGCCGATGCGCCCAGCGGCCGCGAGCTTCCCCTGGTTGAACACGATCACGCTCCCGCACACCTCCTCGACGTCCCGGAGCAGATGCGAGCACAGGATGAGGCTCATGCGCCGGCGCTCGGAGACGTCGCGGATCAGGGCGAGCATCTCCTGGCGGCCCGCGGGGTCGAGGCCGTTGGTGGGCTCGTCGAGCAGCAGCAGGTCAGGGTCGTGCACCAGGGCCTGGGCCAGCTTGACACGCTGCTTCATCCCGGTGGAATACGTCTCCAGGGTGCGGTAGCGCGCCTCGCCGAGGCCCACGTAGTAGAGGACCTCGTGGGCGCGGCTGATCGCGTCGCTCCGTGGCATCCCGCTGAGCTCCCCGGCGAAGGCCACGAACGCCGCGGCGGTCATCCCCGCCATATGACAGTCCACCTCGGGCATGTAGCCGACCCGCCGGCGAACCTCGAGCGGCTGCCGGACCGGGTCCAGCCCGAAGGCCGATAGCCGCCCGCGGTCCGGCCGCAGGAAGCCGAGGAGCGTCTTGAGGAACGTCGTCTTGCCCGCCCCGTTGGGGCCCAGGAGGCCCGTCGCCCCGGCGGCGAAGGCGCCCGAGACGCCGGCGAGGGCCTGGAGGGGGCCGTACGACACCTCCAGGTCGCTGAACTCGACGAGCGGCCCCTCTTCGATGTCGCTCATGGACGCGCGCTCATCCTCCCAGGTTCCGCGTATTCTGAAGCGAGTCGGCGGGCAGCCGCACGGCCGCGTCCGCGGGCAGGCGGAGCAGGACCTCCCCATCGACCTCGACCCGGGCCCGCCGCAGAGTCTCGCGGAGGCCCTGCCGTCCGGTGAGCGCGGCCACCTCCTCGAGAGGGACGGTGAGGCTCCCGCCCGCGGCGGGAAGGCGCACGGCCCGCCGTCCGGGGAGGGTCACCGCCGCCCCACCGCCCAGGACCAGGTCGAGCGTCGGGAGGTCGGGCCGCGCGCGCACCAGCAGCTCGACGGCGCCCCGGCCCACGCGGACCGCGTCGCCGACGGCGGCGGCCGGGCTCGTCACGAAGACGGTCACGCCCGGCCGCAGCTCCATGGCGTTGGCGAAGCGCGGCGTGCCGTACGACGTCGGCCAGCGTTCGAGCACGAGGCCGGTCCCCAGCAGAAGGGCGGCCAGCGACGCGAGCGACGCCGCCGGCGAGGTGCCGCCGCGTCCCTGGGCGGCGCGACGCCACCACCACGCGCTCCCGGCCACCAGCCCCGCCCAGGCGAGGACCCGCGCCCCGTGGCCGGCGGCCTCGAAGCGGGGGGAGCGGAAGAACAGGTCCGGTACGTAGACGTGCCCGTCCGCGAACGTGCTGCGGGAGAGAAGCAGCGCGCAGTCGTTGGCGGCGTGGGGATCCAGCCACAGCGGCAGGGCGAAGAGTCCGGTCCAGGCCCCCAGGACCAGCGCGATCGTCAACCCGCCCCGGCGGCCCCCGACGCGCGCGAGGAGGACGGCGGCGAACGCGGCCAGGAGCGGCGCCACCGGCATGAAGTACCGCCCAAGGCTGCACACGGCACCGCTCCAGTTGTCGGCCGCTGCCACGGTGACGTGGTACACACCCGCCGCGGGCAGCGCCAGGCGGAGCCGCGCGGCCCGGCGGCCCGGCGCGGCGAGGCCGGCGAGCCCGAGGAGGTAGATGGGCGCGTACGGGAGGATCCCGTAGCGCGCGTCGAGGAGGAGGCCCAGAACACCGTCCCCGACCCGCTCCGATGTGACGCCACCGGGCCCCCAGGCGAGGAACAGCGCGTCGGGACGCGCGCTCCCTGTGATCGCGAAGTTGTACGCCGCGAACAGGAACAGCGTCGCCGCCTGCGGGACGGCCAGCACCGTCAGGGTGCGGAGCGTCGTCAGCTCGTGGACCGCCTTGAGCACCGCCATCACGACGAGCACTACCCAGACGGGCAGGAACTTCTGGTGCAGCCAGGGGAGCACGGCGAGCAGCGCCGAGGCCAGGGCGGCGGAGGGTGGGGTCCAGGGATGGAACAGGACGGCGCGAAGCACGATCGCCAGCACCAGCGCGCCGAGCATCTCCGGATAGAACTGGTAGAAGTAGAACAGGAACGGCGGAGTCACCGCCAGGCCCCCCGCCAGCAGCGCGGCCGTGCCCGCGTTGCCCGTCGCGTCCCGCAGCAGGACGAACGTCGCCGCCACCAGGGCGGCCGCGAGCGCGTTCCAGAAGAGGAGCGTCACCGCCAGGCGCCCGGTCGATCCCGACCTCCGGTTGAGGGCCCGGTCGATCCGGAGCGACGGAGCCAGGAGCATCGAGGGGCCCGGCGCCAGGACGTGGTACACGCCGCCGTCCTTGCCCGCCACGGTCTGTCGCGCCACCCGAGTCGCACGGATCGCCACGCTGCCCAGGGCGGAAGGGCCGGACAGGGAGGCGCGCACCATCGCCGCCGACGCGGCGGCCGCTCGCCGGACCGCGCCAGCGGCCGCGGCGAAGAACGGCCGCGGACCGAGCGCCTCCATCGGGCCGGTGACACCCTCCACGTCCAACGTGAGGCCGTGGCCGAGAGCCACCGCCATGCGCAGGGTCTTGGGCTCGTTCCCGGGATGGCCGTCCCACCACCTCGCCCACGGCGGCGACAGGAGCGCGTAGGTGAGGAACGCCATGAAGAACATCGCCCCCGTCCCCGGCACGGGGAGGCGGAGAGCACGGGCCGGCCCGCCCGCCGCCGACCCCGGCCACAGGGCAGCCACGACCGCCGCCGACGCGGCGGCATCCTGAGCGGGGCCCCAGTCCTGGGTCAGCGCGACCGGCATCGTGAAGCCGTGCGGAAACGTGGGCTGCAGGGTGACGGAGACGAGGGCGAGCGCCGTGATCGCCGGGCGCAGGAGCAGAGGGAGAAGCGCGCGCGACGTGCGCGCCAGGGCGGTCGGGTAAGCCTGGCCGCGACGGGCGAGGGCGGCGGCGGCGAGCCACAGACCCGCGCCGGACAGGACCCAGACCCCGATCCGCTGCAGCACGGCCTCCCGATCGAGGAGGTCGGGGACGTGGCGGACGAGGCCGGGCACGTCCAGCGTGGTGTGGAGCAGGACGCCGAGCGCGGCGTCCACCTCCCGCGCGAGCGCGTGGAGAGCGAGTAGCGAGACGACGCCGGCCGCACGCTCGCGCATTGGTAGGGATTCTACCCGCCGGGGCGGCCCGCCTAGGCTTTCGCGAGCGCTCGCCGCATGGGGCGCGGCAGGAACCCCAGAGGGGCTCCCCTCGGGTCGAGCGGGACGTAGACGCACCCCCGCCCGACGATCGGCCGTGCGTGCGGCGGCAGCCGCCGTACGTCGTCGCTGTCGATCGCCACGCGAACGAACGCCGCGTCTGCGGCCGAGTCGATCCCCGCCCTCTCACCAAGAGCCAGCAGGAGAGCGCCAAGGACGACGGCTGGGCCCTGTGAGTCGCCCGCCAGCTCCAGGAGCTGGTCGAGCCCGTTGCGCGGCCGGGTACCCGCCGGACGCGCGGCCTGCACCAGACGGTTCACGAAGGTGAACACCGCGGCGATCCGGGCGAGACGGTCCTGCCGGCGCTCCGCCAGCGCCCGCGCGAAGCCGACGACCTCAGGCTGCCGAGCGAGAGCGAGAGCCAGGTCGTGAAGAGCAACGCTCGTGCCCTCGGGATGGATCCGTAACGGACTCAGGCGGGTTCCTCGAGAAGGTCCTCGAGACCCTCCCCATGCCGGGACTCCCCGGACAGCAATCGGAGGTACTCGAGAGCCCGGGGGATCTTCTCGTCCTCGAGCCCGTCCAGGAGAGCCAGCGCCTGTGCGGGCGTCGCCAGTTCCATCCGGACCTTCTTTTCCGGAGCCTGGTCCACGGCCAACCCCCATTGAGCGCAGCTAATCGTAGTTGGACGGTACGTTAGGGCCACATCTTGGGGGCTGTCAAGCGGAAATCTACCCCTCGAGGCGATCCGCGTAGACCGTTCCCCAGGCGGTCGAGAGCTCCCCCGGCCGCAGCCCGAGACATGGTCGTTGCACTCCAGTCCGTCATGCTGAAGCGACCCGGGAGCGGGACCGGCGGGAAGCTGGTGCCCCGCCTCAGTAGCCCCAGGTCCGCTCGGGTGCCCGGCGCCGGAGCCACGCGGCGATCCAGCCTACCGCGCGCTCGGTCGCGGCGAGCCGCTCCGGCCGGATGAGGTCTTGCTCGTCCCCGACCGCCAGGTCCGGCGGCGCCGACAGGCCCTCGAGGGAGCGGCGCAGGTCGCCGTCGAAGGACTGCCGCGACTGCTCCAGGGCGGCGCGCACCGCGGTCTCGACGGCCATCCGGCAGGCGGTGGCGACCAGGTAGTCCGGCCGGCCTTCGTGGACCAGGAGCCGGGCGATCCCGAGGTTGTTGCGGCAGTGCTCCCACAGAAGGTCCCGGCCGGTGGCGGCGCGGGCGGCAGGCAGCGTCGCTACCATGCGCTCCACCTCAACTGCAACCGCTCGTCGAGCCGCAGTTGGAGCAGCGGTAGCAGCTCCCGTTGCGGGTCATGATGCTGCCGCAGTAGTGGCACGGCGGAGCGTCCGCCTGGGCACGGAAGCTGGCCGACGAGCCGGGGGCCGCGTGGCCGCCCGCCGCCGCGGTGGGCTCGGACGCCTTCCCGCCCTGGGTCTGCACGCCGATGTCCGCCTGGTGCTCCTGGCTCAGGAACTTCGAGGCCAGCCAGCGGAAGATGTAGTCGGTGATGCTCTTGGCGTACGGGATCTCCTGGTTCTTGGTGAAGCCCGAAGGCTCGAAGCGCACGTGCGAGAACTTCTCCACCAGCGCCTCGAGGGGCACGCCGTACTGCAGGGCCATGGAGATCGAGGTCGCGAAGGCGTCCATGAGCCCGGAGATGGTCGAACCCTCCTTGGCCATGACCAGGAAGATCTCCCCGGGCTTTCCGTCTTCGTACATCCCGACCGTGATGTAGCCCTCATGGCCCGCGATGGAGAACTTGTGCGTGATGGCCCGGCGTTCGTCGGGCAGCTTCCGACGCGCCGGCCGACCCTCCACCGCCCCGGCCGCCACCGCCACCTTCTCTTCCCTGGAGGTGCTCAGGGGCTGGCTCCGCTTGCACCCGTCACGATAGACCGCCACCGCCTTCAGCCCCAGCCTCCACGACTCCGCGTAGGCGTCGGAGATGTCGTCCGGAGTCGAGTCCGCGGGCATGTTCACGGTCTTGGAGATGGCCCCGGACAGGAACGGCTGCACCGCCGCCATCATCTTGATGTGCCCCCGGTAGTCGATCGAGCGCTTGCCGCTGGCGGGCGGGAACGCGCAATCGAAGACCGCGAGGTGCTCCGCCTTCACGTGGGGGGCCCCCTCGATCATCTCCTTCTCGTCGACGTAGCGCAGGATATCCTGGACCTGTGCGGGCGGGTACCCCAGACGCCCCAGCACCCCCGGCACGGACTGGTTGACGATCTTGATCACGCCGCCGCCCACCAGCTTCTTGTACTTGACGAGCGCGATGTCCGGCTCTATGCCGGTGGTGTCGCAGTCCATCATGAAACCGATGGTCCCGGTGGGCGCGAGCACCGTCACCTGGCTGTTCCGGTACCCGTGCTGGACCCCGAGGGCGTAGGCTTCGTCCCACACCGTCAGGGCGGTGAGCAGCAGCTCCTTGGGCACCAGGGTGGAGTCGAGCATGTGGGCGTGCTGGCGGTGCTTGTCGATCACGCGAAGCATGGGCTCCGCGTTCCGGGCGTAGCCGGCGAACGGCCCCATGGCCGCGGCGATCCGGGCGCTCTGGGCGAAGGCCTCGCCGTGCATGAGGGCGGTGACCACCGCCGCGTAGGCGCGGCCCGCGTCGGAGTCGTAGGGCAGCCCCCGGTCCATCAGCAGCACGCCCAGGTTCGCGTACCCTAGCCCCAGGGGGCGGTAGTCGTGGCTGTTGCGGTCGATGGCCGGAGTCGGGTAGCTCGCGTTGTCGACCAGGATCTCCTGGGCGGTGATCAGCGTCCGGCATGCGGCCCGGAACGCCTCGCCGTCGAACTCGCCGTCCTCCCGCCGGAACTTCATCAGGTTCAACGATGCCAGGTTGCAGGCGGTGTCGTCCAGGAACATGTACTCGCTGCACGGGTTGCTGGCGTTGATCCGCGCGGTGTTGGGACAGGTGTGCCAGTCGTTGATCGTGGTGTCGAACTGGATCCCGGGGTCGCCGCACTGCCAGGCCGCCTCGCTGATGGCGCGCATGAGCGCCCGGGCGCCATAGGTCTCGCAGGGCCCGCCCGAGAGGACGTACCGGGTCTGCCACTCACGGTCCTCGACCACCGCCTGCATGAACTCGTCGGTCGCCCGCACGGAGTGGTTGGCGTTCTGGAAGAACACGGAGTCGTACGCCCCGCCCTTCACGTTGAACGACCCCTCGTAGCCGGCCTCGATGAGCGCCCAGGCCTTGCGCTCCTCCTCCGCCTTGCAGTTGATGAACTCCTCGACATCCGGGTGGTCGGCGTTCAGGATGACCATCTTCGCCGCCCGCCGGGTCTTGCCGCCGCTCTTGATCACGCCCGCGAACGCGTCGTAGCCTCGCATGAAGGAGACGGGACCCGAAGCGGTGCCGCCCCCGGCGAGGGGCTCGCGGGACGATCGGATGCTCGACAGGTTCGAGCCCGTGCCGGAGCCGAACTTGAACAGCATCCCTTCGGTCTTGGCCAGGCCCAGGATCGAGTCCATGGTGTCGTCCACGGAGTTGATGAAGCACGCGGAGGCCTGGGGCCGTTTCTCGACGCCCACGTTGAACCAGACCGGGCTGTTGAAGGCGGCCTTCTGGGTGACCAGGAGATGGGTCAGCTCCTCCGAGAAGCCCTCGAGGTCTTCGGTGCTGGCGAAGTAGCCCTGGGCTTCCCCCCACCCGCTGATGGTGTCGACCACCCGCGAGATGAGCCCCTTGACGCTGCGCTCGCGCTGCGGCGACCCGAGCTGTCCTCGGAAGTACTTGGATGCGACGATGTTGGTTGCCGTCTGGCTCCAGGTTGAGGGGACCTCGATGCCGTGCTGCTCGAACACTGGCTGGCCGCGCTCGTCGTTGATCACCGCCGAGCGCGTCTCCCATGTCACCTCCTGGTAGGGGTGGCGCCCCGCCCTCGTGAAGTACCGCCGGAACGCGAGCCCCTTGCGTTCACCCTTCGCGGCGGTGCGGGCCTCGGCTCTCGGGTTCTCCAGAGGGTGGGTCGACATGGGAGGGCCTCCTGCTACCTTGGTGACGGATGTAGCCGACGAGTCGAAAGACGGCCCGCTCGACCCTCGGCGCTGTTTCTTACGAGTTGCGCCCAATCTACGGCAGCCTCCGGCGCGGTGTCAACAACAAAAACGCTACATCTAGTGGCCCGTCAATTTTAGCAGACAATATATTGAGACGGAAGTACTTAGCCACTGGGTCGCCACCCTGAGGTCACTGGGGCTGTCGCCTATCGTCATTCTCGTCCCGGCAGCGGTCAGGCAGGGTCCGGCACCGTCGCCAGATAAGTCTCCTGCTTGAACGCCTCGAAGCCGCGCGCCGTGTAGTTCGGCAGCGCCGCCGGGTCGTCGAGGGTGCAGGTGTGCAGCCAGACCCGGGACGGCCGCTCCGTCCAGGCCCTCTCCACCGCCTCGGTAAGGAGGTGCTTCCCCAGCCCCCGGCCGTGGAATTCCGGGAGGAGGCCGAAGTAGGCGATCTCGACGGAGCCGTCGCCTTGGCGCAGCAGCTCGAAGAAGCCCGCCGGCGAGCCTTCGACATGAAGGACCCACAGCGAGAGGGCCTCCTGGTCGAGGTGGGCGCGGACCTGCTCGTCGCTCCAGGACAACCGGTCGACCCAGTGGTAGAGACGGCCTACCTCGCGATAGAGGAAGCGGTAGAACGACACGGGGCATCGCCGCGCCCGCTCCACCCGGACCGCCGGGTCCTGCACGCGGGCGGGGTGGAGCTGGCCCGGCCGCGTCATCTGCAGGTACGTCCGTGTCACCTCGACCGCCCTCCCGCCGCTCACCGGACCGCCGCCTCTCCCCCGAGGTCTTCCCTCCCTCCGACCCACACGACCCCAGGCCGCGCCGGCAGGTCCGGGTCCAGCCGGACGAAGCGTGTCCGGCGGGGGGCAAAAGAGACCTCCCCGAGCGCCCGGCGCGGGTCCGCGTAGAGCGAGAGCGTCGCGTCCGCCAGGCTCGCCTCTGCCTCCACCCGCTCCCACGACACGCCGTCCAGCGAGACCTCGAGCGTGGGGCGCTCCACCCAGGGCCGCTCGTCCAGGGTGAATTGGACCCGGCTCACGGTCCCGGGCGCCGCCAGGTCCACCACCACGGCCGAGGCGGCCCACAACGAGACCGCGGTGGTGCCCGGCCGGACCACTCGGGCGGCCTCGCCCGCGGGCACGCCGTACACCCGATCCTCCCCGAAACGCTCCAGCAGCGGCAGCGCGCGCGGATCTCGCGTCACGACGTGGCGGACGCCGATCGCGCGCAGGAAGCGCAGTCCCCCCGGGGTCTCGTCCTGAAGGAGCTCCATCGCCCTCGTGTACGGTCGAGGCACGAAACCCGAGTCGCCGTTCACAAGCGGACGGAAATGAGCCACGCCGTCCAGCATGACCTCGGTGTCCCTCTCTCCCAGCGGGAGGTACGCCACCGCGCCGTCCCCTTGCGCGAGCCACCGGGCCACAGGGGGCGGAGGACGGTACGGAGCATAGCGCAGCGGGAGGTTCGAGGACTCGACGAGCAGGAGCACGAGCGCGGGCAGCGCCGCCCAACGCCGGCCGGACAGGGCCAGCCCGCACATCACCGAGAGCGCCAGGACCGGCACGAGCGAGAAGCGCGACAGCGCGCGGACGCCGCGGAAGAGCACGACGTGCTCGTACAGGACCCGGTAGGCCCCGGTTTCCGGACCGAGGGACACGACGATCGCGGCGGCCGAGGCCAGGAGGGCGACCGCCCGGTACCGGCGGGGAGCCGAGGCCAGGCCGGCCACTCCCAGGACGAGGGGGACGAGGCCCGGGAAGAGCGTGTCGCGGACCCGGTCGGGATCCAGGTGGCGCTGCGTCAGGCCGCCGTAGAGGCGCGTGCCGCTGGCGGCGTAGGAATCGAGCGTGGTCGCGTAGGTCGAGACGTCCTCCAGGGTCCATTCCATGCCCTGGAACGCCCGCATCTCCAGGTACGGCGCGGCCGCGGGCGCCACGAGCAGGGCTGCCAGCGCCAGCCCCGCGGCCAGGCGCCAGCCGTCGTCGCGCCCGAGCCCGCCCGCCAGCGCCGCCGCCACCGCGGCCGCCACCAGGAGCGCGGCGATCGCCCCCAGGTAGACCGATGACAGCCCCTGGAGAGCCAGAAGGACTCCCACCGACAGGGCCCGGCGGAGCGTCCGGCGCTCCCAGAATCGGTCCAGGGCGACGAGCACGAAGGGCAGGAAGAGGGTGACCTGGGCGTGGAGGTGGGCCAGACGGATCCAGCGGTGCGCCCCGACCGCGAACACCGCCCCCCCGACGAACGCGGCCAGGCCGCTCCCGCCCGCGCGGCGGATCAGCAGATGGGTCCCGATTCCGGACACCACGAGGGCCACGAGTAGCGCGACGTTGTACCCGAACACCGGCCCGCCGGTGACTATCGCGGGGGCGGCCAGGACGGCAGGGACGAGCAGGTTCTCGGAGAACGCGAGCGCGTCCGGGAGGGGGTGGAAGATCGGGGCCTCGAAGAGGCGAGTGGCGCCGTGCAGCAGCGCCTGCACGTCCCAGGCGAGGATCCAGGCGTTCAAACGCCCGTCGGGACGGTCGGTCATCCCTGAGCCCGCGAGGTCCAGGACCAGCGGCCAGCTCATGGCCGCGGCGAGGAGGGCGTAGCCGCCGGTCGCGAGCGCCACCTCCCGGCGGGACGTGTCTCGACGCGCCGGCAGGCGGCGCGGTCGGTCCCAGGGCACCACCAGGACGATGGCGGCGACCAGAGCGGCGGCGGCGAGGGCGAGCAGGTCCGTGAGGACCCAGCCGAGCCGCGGCCTCGAGGGGCCCAGGTGACGGGGCGGCACCAGCTCCGCGCGGCCGCCTGGGCGGCCTCCCGCCCGCGGCCGCGTCCACCCGAGCCGCAGGCGCGCCCCCGCACCCATGCGGTCGTGAGTCACTTCCAGCCGGTGCTCTCCCCGGCCCAGCGGGAGGTCGCTCCCCGCCCGGAAGGTCTCGCCTTCCGCGGCGAGGACCCTCCGTCCGTCGACTGCCACCTCGACCCGGCCGCGGCCGTGGGTCCACAGGCGGTACGTGCCGGTCTCCGGCGCGCGCAGCGGCCCCTCCCAACGCGCGGTCCACTTGCGCGTCGCCGGCAGGTGGCGGAGGTCGCGGCCGAGGAGGTCCACCGGGCCCGGCCCGAGCGACCCCACGACGTCCCCGGACGCGGCCCGGACCTCGGCCGGCAGCCCCGCCGGCCCGCGCAGGACGACCGCTCCCGCCAGGGCGGCCAGGACCGCCGCCAGGGCCACCCACCACGGGCGCGCCGAGGACGCCCGGCGCTCGCGTCCCGTCACGGCCGCAGCCACGCCGAGCAGCACCGCCGCCGCCGCCGCCGGCCGGGCCCGAACGTCCCAGGGCGGCTCGGCGTAGACGGGTGCCCAACGGAGGACGGCGAGCACGAGCAGGAAGAGCGCGACAGCCAGCCCCGTGCGGGCGGCACGGTTCGTCCACGCGCTCACTCCCGACCGCCTCCATGCGGGCGGCGCACGGCCGCACCGGGGCCGGCGCGCGGGATGGTCACCGGGCTCAGGCGCGCCAGGCGGGGATCCGGGGGAGCAGCTCGTCCTCGCCGATCTCCCGACAGAGAGCCTCGAGCTCGTCGCGGCGCGACCCGCGCCAGGCCAGCTCGTCCAGCTCCTCGGCGAGCGGCACGTCCGTACGCAGCGTGGCGAGCACGCGATAGAGCGCCGCCTCCGGCCGGTGGTCGCGGAGGCTGCGGGCGAGACCGGCCGCGCCGCGGACCGTCACCGGCCAGGCGGTCTCGCGGTCCGGGATGGCCTCGATCCGGCCGCAGCACGCGAGGAGGGCGCTGGCGGAGCGGGCGCCCCAGCCGGGGATGCCGGGGATCCCGTCCGCGTTGTCGCCGACCAGGGCCAGGTAGTCGGGGATCGAGAGGGGGAGCACCCCGAACTTGCCGCGGACCCCGGCCTCGTCCAGGACCTGCTGCCGGCGCCGGTCGAGGCAGACGACGCGGGAGCCGCGCACGCACTGGGTCAGGTCCTTGTCCGGTGAGCAGATCACCACCCGCTCGGCCGTGCCCTCCCAGCGCGCCGCGGCGGTGGCGAGGGCGTCGTCGGCCTCGAACTCCACCATCGGCCAGACCACCACACCCAGAGCGTGCGCGGCCCGCTCCGCCAGGGGAAACTGCGCGAGCAGGTCGGCGGGCACCCCCTCGCCGGTCTTGTATCCTGGAAACAAGTCGTTGCGGAAAGACTCGATGACGTGGTCGAAAGCACAGGCGACGTGGGTCACCCCCTCCTGCCCCAGCAAGGCGAAGAGGGAGCGGAGGAACCCGCGCGTGGCGCCCACCTCGCGGCCGTCCGGGGCGGTGGCCCGGGGCGCGCCGTAGTAGGAGCGGAACAGCTCGTAGGTCGCGTCGACGAGGTGGACGTTCATGGGCCGCGGCGCATCTTATCCCGTGCGGTGCGAGCCTTGACAACCGTCCGCGTCGAACGGATAGTACCGAGCCATCGGTCAAATCTTGGCGCGCTCTCCCACGCCCGAGCCCGGCGACCACAAGGGCCGCCACCGCGAGATCCTCGAGGCCGCCGCTCGGCTCATCTGCGAGAAGGGATACGAGGGGGCCTCGATACAGGACATCGCCGATGCCTGCGGCATGACCAAGGCCGGGCTCTACCACCACATCCGCAGCAAGGAGCACCTGCTGCTGGAGATCATGAACTACGGGATGGACGTCTTCGAGGAGCAGGTGCTGAGCCAGGTCCTGACCATCCCCGACCCGGTCGAACGGTTACGGACCTGCATGGAGAGGAACATCCGGCTGGTGACACGCGGCTGGAGCAAGGAGGTCACGATCATCCTCCACGAGCACGCGACGCTCACCGGGGAGGCCCGCTCCCACGTGAACGCGCGCAAGAAGCGCTACGTGCGGTTCCTGGAGACCTCTTTCGCAGAGGCGGCGCGGGACGGGCGGATCCGAACGGTGAACCCGAAGGTAGCCGCCTTCGCGTTCTTGGGCATGGTGCTCTGGATCTACAAATGGTTCCGCCCGGACGGTCCGGTCGGCGAGGACGACCTGGTCCGGGAGATGCAGGACCTGTTCTTCGGCGGACTGTTGCCGAGGCCGGCGCAGCCGGCGCCGCTCCGGCCCGCGAAGGCGGCGGTCCGGAGGCGTTGAGACGCCCGTTCGCCGGCAACCGGGCGACACAAGTTGCACCTCGTCAGCGCCTTGGCGGCCGGAGCCGACCCCCGATGCCATGCGGCCCCGCGCCAACGGGGCAGACCCGGCGGGGCACCCCGGAACGCCGTACCCGGCTCGCTTTGACCCCCTCGGACGGCGCTGCTAGACTGGCCGTCCCTCTGTTAACTTGCATTGTCGGCCGTGGATGAAGCCCTTCTACTTCGGGCCTGAGGACAAGGCCTTGTTCGGGATCTACAGCGCGCCCGCCAACGGGCCCGCCCGCCGTGGCGCGGTCCTGATCTGCTACCCGTTCGGCCCCGAGTACCTCCGCTCGCACCGCGCCCTGCGCGAGCTGTCGCAGCACCTCGGGCTCGAGGGCCACCACACCCTGCGCTTCGACTACTTCGGGTGCGGGGACTCCGCCGGGGACGCCGAGGACTCCACGGTCGAGGAGTGGATGGAAAACCTCGGCGACGCCATCGAAGAGCTGCAGGCCGCGAGCGGCTGCGACCGCGTGTCCCTGGTCGGCATCCGGCTTGGGGCCACGCTGGCCGCGTTGCGCGCACAGGCGGACGCTCGCGTCGAGCGGGTGGTCCTCTGGGATCCGATCGTGAACGGGGCCGCCTACCTGCAGGAACTGACGGAACAGCACCGCGCCTTCATGGTGGGCCGCCCTCTGCCGCGGGGCTGGGCGGAGGAAGAGCCGCCGGCCGAGCTCCTGGGAGCGCCGCTGCGCGCGCCGCTCCGCGAAGGCATCGCCGGCCTGGACCTGCTGGCGCTCCAGCGCAGGCCTGCGCCCAGCGTCCTCGTGGTGAGCACCGGGCCTCCCGGCGGCGCAGAGGCCCTGTGCCGGCACCTGGAGCGCCTGGGCGCCGATGTGCTCCACGAGCGGATCTCGTCGCACCCGCTGTGGCTGCGGCACGAGCGGGTCGACCGTACGCTCGTCCCGTTGGACGTCGTGCAGCGGATCACCTCGTGGCTGGGAGCCCGGCCGTGAACGAGAAGGCACTGCTCTTCGGCGACGGCAAGTCGCTGGTAGGGGTGGTGACCGACCCCGAGCCGAGCGCGACGCCGCTGGGCCGCGGCGTGATCATACTGAACGCGGGCGTCCTCCACCGGGTCGGCCCCAACCGGATCCACGTCCAGCTCGCGCGCGCCCTCTCCCGGGAGGGCTTCGTCGCGCTGCGGTTCGACTTCTCCGGCATCGGGGACAGCCGCCAGGCGGGGGGCCACGAGCACTTCGTCCGCCGGGCGGCCCGGGAGGTGACCGAGGCGATGGACTTCCTGGAGCGATCGCGAGGCCTGTCGCAGTTCGTGGTCGTGGGCATCTGCGCCGGCGCCGACCACGGTTTGCAGGCGTCCCTGGACGACTCCCGCGTTCGCGGCGCGGTGCTGGTGGACGGATACAATCGCCTCTCGCTGGGGTTCGGGATGGCCCTGCACCGCTACCGCCAGAAGCTCCTGAAGCCGCGGAGCTGGCTCCGGTTCATCACCGGCCGCAGCCTCACCTGGACGGCCCTGCGGAACCTGGTGGCCAGTCGTCATTCGATCCGAGCCGTCCTGGCGCCCCCCGACTCGACGCTGCCGGCGCCCGAGGAGTTCGTGGCGCAGATCCAGGCCCTGGCCGGACGCGGCACGGACCTGCTCCTGGTCTATACCGGCATCAGCGCCGCGTACTACAACTACAAGAGGCTGCTGCGCCGGAAGGTCTCCTCGGCCCCGCTGCGAGAGCGCGTGCGCATTGAGCACCTGGCCGATTCCGACCACCTCTTCACGCTGCGGCCCAACCGCGAGAGGCTGGTCGAGCTGGTGCGCGTCTGGGCCCGCGACCGCGCCGGCCGCTCCGAGGCGGCGACGACCGCCGCCGTGCGCGCGGCCCACTGACGCCCGCTACCGCGCCCCCGCTTCGGACGAGGGGTCCCCGCCGATGAAGCCGCGCAGGACTCCCAGGAGCCGGCCGGGGAGGCTGCGCTCGCCCCCGCCGGCGGCGGGATCCAGCGTGGCATCGCACGCCGCGGCGAGCTGCTCCAGGCTCTGGAAGATGATGTCGCGCGGGTGGAGGCGGTGGCCCGTCTTCTTCTCGACCGCGGCCAGGACGCGCATCGCCAGCAGCGAGTGCCCTCCGAGGTCGAAGAAGTTGTCGCGCGCTCCGACCCGGGGGATGCCCAGCGCCTCGCGCCACAGCTCCGCCATGAACTGCTCCGTGGGCGTCCGCGGAGGGACGAAGGTCGTCGGCCCCGGCGTCTGGCCCGAGTCAAGCCGCGCCAGGGCGTTGCGGTCTACCTTGCCGTTGGGCGTGAGCGGGAAGCGGTCCAGGAACGCGAACGAGGACGGGACCATGTAGACGGGCAGCAGGGCCTTGAGGTGATCGCGCAGCGCGGTCACGTTGGGCTGATCCTGCTGCCCGTGGGTCAGGCACGCGACCAGCCGGCGGTCCCCGCCCGCGGCGCTCTGGGCGATCACCACCGCGCCTTCGATCCCGGGATAGCGGCGCAGCGCGACCTCGATCTCGCCCAGCTCGATCCGGAACCCGCGGACCTTCACCTGGTGATCGAGACGGCCGAGGCACTCGATCGTCCCGTCCCTCAGCCGGCGGGCGAGGTCTCCGGTCCGGTACATCCGCGACCCGGCCGCGGCGGCGAACGGGTCCGGGACGAACCGCTCCGCCGTCAGGTCCGGCCGCCCCCAGTACCCTCGAGCGAGCCCGGCTCCGCCGACGTACAGCTCCCCCGGGACGCCCACCGGCACCGCGTTCAGGTCCAGGTCCAGCACATGGAGCCGGGTGTTGGCGATCGGCGCCCCGATCGGCACCGGCCCCGGTCCCGGCTGGACGCGGTGACACGAGGACCAGATAGTGGTCTCCGTGGGCCCGTACACGTTCCAAAGCGCACCGCAGCGGCGCGCCAGCTCGCCGGCGAGCTCCGGCGGCAGGGCCTCTCCGCCGCACAGCACCTTGAGCTCGGGCCGTCCCTCCCACCCCGACTCGATCATCAGCCGCCACGTGGCCGGGGTCGCCTGCATTACCGTCGCTCCGCTCGTGTCAAGCAGGGCCGCCAGGGTGCGCCCGTCCGCAGCCTCTTCTCTCGTGGCCAGCGCCAGCCTCGCGCCCTGGAGGAGGGGCAGGAACAGCTCGAGGCCCGCGATGTCGAACGAGAGCGTGGTCACCGACAGCAGCACGTCGGAACCGCCCAGTCCCGGCTCCTCGGCCATCGAATCCAGGAGGTTCCCGAGCGATCGGTGGCTCACCGCGACGCCCTTGGGCCTGCCCGTCGAGCCCGACGTGAAGATCAGGTAGGCGAGGTCGTCGGGGGACGCCGGCGCGGGGGCGCCCTCGGCCACGTCCTGGTCCGCATCCAGCCGCACCGCGACGAGGTCCGGCGCCGGCAGATCGGGCCGGAGCCCGGCTTCGGTCACGACCACCCGCAGCCCGGAGTCTTCCACCATGCTGGCGAGGCGCTCGCGGGGGTGCCCGGGATCCAGCGGAACGTAGGCGCCTCCCGCCCTGAGGATGCCCAGTAGCCCCACCACCATCTCGATCGACCGCTCCACGTAGATCCCCACCGGCACGCCGGGTCGCACGCCCTGGCTGGCGAGGCGAACCGCCAGCCGCCGCGAGCGCTCCTCCAGCTCCCCGTAGGTCAGCCGCGCGCCGCCACACTCCACGGCCACCCGCCCGGGCGCGGCGCGCGCCACCTCCACGATCCGCTCGTGCACGCAGCCCGGAGGGTACGCCCGCTCGGTGGCGTTCCAGCGCGCGAGGTCGCGCTCCTCCTCCGGGGTGAGCAGCCGTAGCGCCGAGAGCCGGGCGTCCGGCGCCTCGACCAGGGTCTCGAGGACGCGCTCCAGGTGCGTGGCCATCCGCTCGACGGTCTGCGGATCGAAGAGGTCGGTGGAGTACTCGAGTATCCCCGCCAGAGCGCCCTCCGACTCGCTCAGGAGAAGGCTCAGGTCGAACTGGGCCGCGCCCCGGTCCAGGTCCAGCGGCGTGAGCGTGACCTCGGGCAGCTCCAGCCGCTCCACCGGCAGGTTCTGCAGCGCGAACATGACCTGGAAGAGCGGGTTGCGGCTCAGGTCCCTCTGGGGGTGCAGCTCCTCCACGAGCTTGCCGAACGGGAGCTGCTGGTTGGCGTACGCCCCCAGGCAGGTCTCCTTGACGCGCGCCACGATCTCCCTCAGCGTGGGGTCGCCGCCCAGGTCGGTCCGCAGGACCAGCGTGTTGACGAAGAACCCGATGAGCGCCTCGAGCTCGGGTCGATCGCGGCCGGCGATGGGCGATCCGACCACGAGGTCGCGGCCCCCCGAATAGCGGGCCAGCAACACCTTGAAGCCCGCCAGCAGGGTCATGAACAGCGTCGCGCCCTCCCTGCCCGACCGTTCCTTCAAGGCGGTGGTGAGGCGGGCGGGGAGGGTGAACCGGTGGCGCCTGCCCGTCAGGCTCAGCTCCGCGGGCCGCGGCCGGTCGCTGGGGAGGTCCGCGGGCTTGAGGCCCGCGAGCTTGGCCCTCCAGTAGGAGAGCTCACGCTCGAGGGCCTCCCCTTTGAGGCTCTCGCGCTGCCATTCCACGTAGTCGCCGTACTGGACCTCCAGCTCCGGCAGTTCTGCCGGAGCCGGAGCCGCCTCGGCCGTGTAGAGCGCCTTCAGCTCGCTCAGCAGGATCCCCACGGACCAGCCGTCCGAGACGATATGGTGGATGCACACCAACAGCACGTGCTCCAGCGGACTCAGGCGGTAGAGCACCGGCCGGAACAGGGGCCCCCGGACCAGGTCGAAGGGACGGGCGGCCTCCTCGGACACCAGCCGCCGAACTTGCGCCTTGCGCTCGACTGGCTCCGCCGAAGAGAGGTCCACGAGAGGAAAGACGAGCCGGGCCTCCTCGGAGACGATCTGGACCGGCGCCCCCTTGACCTCCGCGATGGTCGTTCGCATCGTCTCGTGCCGCGAGACGATGGTGCGTAGCGCCCGATCGAGGGCGGCCGTGGAGAGCGCGCCCTCCAGCCGAGCGGCTCCGCAGATGCTGTAGGCCTGCCGCCCCGGCTGGAGTTGTTCCAGGAACCAGAGCCGCTCCTGGGCGAACGACAGCGGGAAGGCGTACTGCTCGGCGCTCATCGGTCGCCGGTCTCCAGGTCCCGGACCCTTCGGGCCGCGCGCGACACCCGGGGGATCGCGGGTTGTGGAGGCACGGCCGCGGGCTCCGCGGCGGCCCCGTCCACCGCTCGCGCGATACCCTCGAGGGTCGGGGTCTCGAAGAACGCCCTGAGCGGCAGGTTCCCGCGCAGGTCGCGCTGGATCCGGGCGGCGACCCTCATGGCGAGGAGTGAGTGGCCGCCGAGGGCGAAGAAGTTGTCCCGCACTCCGACCCGGTCCACCTTCAGCAGCTCGGCCCAGATCAGCGCCAGGGCCTGCTCGGTGGGGGTCCTGGGCGCCTCGTACGGGCGGGCTTCCCCCGCGGGGTCGGGGGCGGGAAGGGCCCGGCGGTCCACCTTCCCGCTCGGCGTGAGGGGCAGCTTCTCCAGGAACACCAGCGACGAGGGGATCATGTAGTCGGGTAGCGTGCGGCCCAGGTGCTCACGCACCTCGGCGGCGGACAGAGTCGAGCCGGGGCTGGCCACGAGGTATCCTACCAGACGGCGGTCCCCCGCTCCGTCCTCGAGGACGGCGACGGCGCCGCGGGCGACGCCGGAATGCAGCGCCAACGCGCTCTCGACCTCGCCCATCTCCACGCGGTAGCCGCGTATCTTGACCTGGCCGTCACGGCGCCCGCAGAACTCCACCGCGCCGTCCGGATCGAAGCGGCCCAGGTCGCCGGTCAGGTATAGGCGATCCCAGGGCTCGCTCCCGAACGGGCTGGCAACGAAGCGCTCCCCGGTCCGTTCCGGGTCGTTGACGTAGCCGCGGGCGAGGTGCGGCGTGCGGACCGCGATCTCGCCCAGTTCGCCGATCCCGGCGAGGAGCCCGCCGCCGCCCAGGACCAGAAGCTGGACGTCACGGATCCCCCGGCCGAGCGGGAGGGAGACGCCCCGCCCGGGACCGCCCGACGGGGGCGCGTCGGAGACGCGATGCCACCCCATGGCCTGCGGGGTCTCCGTGGCTCCGTAGAAGTTCACGCACTCCGCGTGCGGCGCCACCGCGCGCAGGCGCGAGATGGTCTCCGCGGTCAGCGTGTCGCCGCCCAGGAAGACGTGCTCGAGCAGCGGCAGCGACCCCTCCGGGACGCCCTCGGTGAGCACGTACGCCATGGCGGGCGTGAGGTGCATGACGCTGATCCGTTCCCGCGCCGCCCAGGCGGCCAGCGAGCCCGGCCCCTCGATGTCGCGGGGCGCGGGCACGACGAGCGTCGCCCCGAGCGACAACGGCGTGAACACGTCGCGCAGCAGGGGGTCGTGGGCCAGTCCGGACAGCATGGCGAAGCGGTCGTCCGATCCCAGTCCGAAGGTCGCCGCGTGCCAATCGAGGAAGTGGGCGACCGGGCCGTGGGCCCCCAGGATGCCCTTCACGCCGCCGGTGGTGCCCGACGTGAAGGCCACGTAGGCCAGGCTCTCCGGCCCCACCGGGGTCGAGGCGTCCCCGCCGCCGAGCTCCGCGTCGGCGGCCTCCCGTTCGGGCGGGACACGCACGCCACGGCCCGGACAGCACTCCTCCAGCGCCCGCTCGACTTCGGGAGCCACCGGGGCGTCGCCGACCGTGAGCCAGGCCCGCGGCGCGGCGGCGGCGACGCACAGCGCGTTGCGGGCCGGGGGTGCTATAGGATCGAGGATCGCGAACGCCGCACCGGCCTTGAGCACGCCGAGGAGCGCCACCGGCAGCTCGGCGGAGCGCCGCGCCGCAACCGCTACCACGTCCCCGGGGACGACCCCGATCCGGCGGAGAGCCGCGGCGGTCGCGGTCGAGAGCGCGTCCAGCTCGGCGTAGCGATACGCGCTCCGGCCGTCGCTGACAGCGACCCGGTCCGGCCCGCTCCGCGCCCGCTCGGCGAAGCGCACCTGGAGCGGTGCGCCCGACTGCGTGCCCAGGGGGAGGCTGGGATCCGGCAGGACCGCCCGCGACGACCCGGTGACCAGGCTCAGCGCGGCCAGCCTCGTCTCCGGGCCCGCGACCACCTGGCGCAACAGCCCCAGGTACTCCTCCAGCAGCTCGCGCATCCGGCGCTCGCCGAACAGGTCGGCGTTGTAGGAGAGGAGAAGCCCGATGCCCCGGCCGCTGTCGCCGATGTAGAGGGTCAGGTCGAACTTGGAGGTCGGCGGCGGCGCGCTCTGGACCTCCACGCTCAGCCCGGGCAGCTCCCTCACCTGCCCCACCGGCAGCTCCAGGGAGTTCACCAGGACCTGGAACAGCGGCGTCCGGCCCGGGTCGCGCTCGGGCTGCAGGGCCTCCACCAGGCGCTCGAAGGGCAGATCGGCGTGGGCATAGGCCTGGAGCGCCATCGAGCGGGCCCGTTCCAGCAGCTCGGAGAACGGCGGGTCTCCGGAGAGGTCGCCGCGCATGACGACGGTGTTGATGAACACGCCGATCAGCGGCTCCGTGTGGAGCTGGCTCCGTCCGGCCACGGGCGCGCCCACGACCACGTCGTCGGAGCCGGCCAGGCGCCCGAGCAGCGCCTGGAACGCAGCCAGCAGGGTCATGAAGACCGTGACTCCGTGCCGTTGGCTCAGCTCCCGGACTCCCAGAGTCAGCTCGGGCGGCAGCGGCACCTGGCAGCTCCCACCCCTGAAGGTCTGGACGCGGGGCCGCGGGGCGTCGGTGGGCAGCTCCAGCACCGGCAGGTCGCGGAGCCGCTCCCGCCAGTAGCCCAGCTCCGCTTCGCCCAGCCCTCCGTCGATGCGCGACCGGTGCCAGAGGGTGTAGTCCGCGTACTGGACGGGCAGCGGGAGCAGCGGCGACGGCCGGCCGGCGGCGAACGCCTCGTAGAGGCCGAGGAGCTCGCGCACGAGGACCCCCAGCGACCAGCCGTCGGACACGATGTGGTGGATGGTCAGCGAGGCCACGTGGCGCTCCGCCCCGCGCCGCACCACCAGAAGCCGCCAGAGCGGCCCGCGCGAGAGGTCGAACGGTTTCGCCTCCGCCGCTGAGAGCAGCCGCTCGGTGTCCCCTCCGACGTCCGGGGAGCCCTCGGCGTCCACGACGGAGAGGTCGAGGTCGCACTCGGCGCCCACAACCTGCACCGGCCGGCCGTCTTCCGCGGCGAACGTCGTGCGCAGGGTCTCGTGCCTCTGCGCGAGAGCGGCCAGGCTCCCGCGCAGCGCGGCCACGTCCAGGCGGCCCTGCAGGTCCAGGCGCACCGACATGTTGTAGGCGGAGCTGCCCGGTTCGATCTGGTCGAAGAAGTACAGCCGCTCCTGCGCGAACGACAGCGCCGTGCGCGGGCCGCGGGGGACCTGCTGCAGCGGCTGGTCGGCCCGGGCACCCGGTTCGGCGCCGCCGACGCCGCCCAGCCGCGCGGCCAGCAGCGCGGAGATCTGCGCCGCGCTCGGACCCTCAATCAGCGCGCCGATCGGCACCGAGACCCCGAGCCGGACGTCCAGCCGGTTCCTCAGCTCCACCGCCATCAGCGAATCGAGGCCGGCCGCGAGCAGCCCCTGGTGCGCGTCGAGCTGGTCGGCCGGCAACTGGAGGACGCCGGCGGCCTGCTCGAGGACGGCCGGGAGCAGGGCCGCGAGGCGGCCTTCCGGGTCCATCCGCAGCAGGTCCTCCCGGAACGCGCGCGCCCGCTCCGGCGAGGCCGGGACCGGACCGGGTGCCCGCGAGGCCGCGGCGGTGGCCAAGATCCGCGGGAGGCCGGCCGGTCCGCCGAGCAGCGCCGTCCAGTCGATAGGCAGGACCACGACCTGCGCCACGTCGGCGCGCAGCTCCCGCCCCAGCACGCGCAACCCCAGCTCCGGCGGGATGTCCGGGAAGCCGCGGGACGCCCGCCGCTGCCGGTCCTTCCGGTCCGTCGCGGCCGCCATGCCGGCCTCGCCCCAGGCGCTCCAATCCACGCTCAAGGCGGGTAGGCCCTGCGCCCGCCGGGCGTGGGCGAGACCGTCGAGGAACGCGTTGGCGGCGGCATAGTTGCCCTGGCCGGGCGAGCCCAGGACGCCCGCCACCGACGAGAACAGGACGAAGAAGTCGATCGGAAGCCCCTGGGTGAGAACATGGAGGTTCCAGGAACCCGCGACCTTCGGGCCCATCACCGCGGCGAACCGGCTCCAGTCCTGCTGGACGAGGATCCCGTCGTCCAGGGAGCCCGCGGCGTGCACGATCCCCCGGAGCGGCGGCATCTCCCGCCGGACCTCGTCCACGGCGCGGCGCACGTCCGTCTCGCTGGACACGTCGGCCGCGATCACGCGGACGCGGGTGCCCGAGGCCTCGAGCCGTTCCAGTAGGGGCCGGACCGCCGCGGGCGCCCCGCGGCGGCCGACCAGGACCAGGTGGCGGGCGCCGGCCTCCACCAGCCACCGCGCGACCCGCAGCCCCAGCGCCCCGAAGCCGCCCGTGACCATGTACGTGGCGTCGGGCCTGACGGCTCCCCGTAGCCGCGACCGCCCGATGGCCGGCACGGCAGGCGCGACCGTCCGCGGATGCAGGCGCGCCACGTACCGCCCTGCCCCCCGCAGGGCCACGTCCACTTCGCCGTCGGAGGAGAGGATCTCCGAGAGCAGAGCGTCGGTGGCATCGCCAGCACCGGCGGGATCGAGGTCGACCCGCACCGCCCCGAGGGCGGGGCTCTCCAGGGCGATCGTCCGGGCCAGGCCCCAGAGCGGGACTTGGGCCAGGGAGACGGCCCCCGGCTCGTTTCCAACACGCTGGCTTCCGCGCGTCACCAGCCAGAGCCTGGGCGGAGCGGCGGACGCCGCCAGGGCCTGGGCCAGGTGCAGCAGGCTGCCGCAACCCAGCGCGTGGCTGCCCAGGAGGGACTCGAGCGTTGGCGCGTCGCCTCTGGCGTCGAGGCCCCAGACGTGAACGACGCCGCGCAGCGCCGGCCGGGCCTCGGCGGCGCTTGCCAGGAGCGCCACGAAGTCCTCCGGCCGTCCCGGATCCACCGCAAACGACCCGTCCGGCTCCACGGCGAACGCGGCTCCGCACCGCACCCGAACGCACGTCCCGCCACGACCCTCGATCCCGCGGGCGAGCCCCCGTCCGACGCCGTTCCCGTCCTCGAGGATGAGCCAGGTCCCGGCGGCGCTCGCCGCGGACGGCTCCGCGTCGAGCGCCGACGGCTCCCACGCCGGCGCGTAGAGCCAGTCGCCGATGCGTCCGGACGCGGAGCTGGGGACCTGCCCGGCAGCGGGCCGGAAGCGGACGCCCTCGACCCCGGCCACCAGCGCGCCCGACTCGTCGAAGAGGCGGACATCGCCGGCGGGTTCTCCCCGATGAGGACTGCCTCGGCGAGCCGACACAGCATGGGCCCAGGCCGCGGGGCCCGACCCGGGACCGGCCATGGTCAGCCGGTCGATGCCACAGGCCACCTCGCGGTCTCCATCGGTCGTGCCCTGCGCCCGGGCGAGGAGGAGAGACAGGGCGGCATCGAGCGTCGCGGGATCGAGGCCGCCTCCGTCGTGCGCGAGGGCGCCGCCTCCCAGGCGGGCGAGGGCCTGCACGTTCCCGACCCACACCGCCTCGAAGGCGCCGCCGCCGCCGGAGGCCCCCCCGAGCGCCTCGCCTGGATCCGGGCAGGCCGCACGCGCGCCGTCGAGCGAATGGCGGGACACGGGGGCCTCGAGGGGCGGCCGGAGCCGCCCGGTGGCGTGGACCGCCCAGGACCCGGGCTCGCCACCCTCCTCGTCGTCTTCCGCCCACAGACTGGCCACCTCGAAGACGCCTCCCGCGCCCTCGGGACGGAGGACGAGCTGGATGGTCCGCGGGCGCTCGTCGGTGAGGTGGAGAGGCTCGGCCAGCGCGAGGCCCTCGATGACCGGATCGTCCAGTCCCAGCGCCTGGCCCGCGGCCTCGACCGCCATCCCGGCGATCGCCGACAGCGCGAGCGTGGCGGTTCCGGGGGCGCGCGGATCGCGCTGCCACACGGGCGAGCGCGGGCCGTGCAGCGATTCGAAGACGACGACGTCCCGGGCGGCAGACCTCACGCGGATGCCCAGCAGGGGATGGCCCGGTCCCGTTCGGGCCACCCGGGCAGCCGGCGGCTGCGCCGATCCCTCGATCCAGTAGCGCTCGCGCTGGAACGGATAGGTGGGCAGCGCGACCTTCCGGCGCCGGTAGTCCCGGTCGAGTCCCCGCCAGTCCAGCTCCACGCCGGCCACGTAGAGGGCGGCGGCGCTCGAGAGCATCTGCTCCCAGTCGGACCGTCCCTTGCGCAGCGACGGGAGCCACGTTCCGAACCCCTCGGCGACCGAGCGGCGGCCCAGCCCCAGCAGAACCGGGTGCGGGCCGATCTCCAGGAGCAGTTCGTAGCCGCGCTCCTGCAGCGTCTTCATCCCGTCGGCGAACCGCACCGCCTCGCGGGCGTGCCGCCTCCAGTAGCGGGCGTTCGTCTCGCCGGCCCTGACCGCGCGGCCGGTCAGGTTGGAGACCAGCGCCAGCCGCGGCTCGCGGTGCTCGATCGCCCGGGCCGCCTCCTCGAAGGGCTGCAGGACCGGGTCCATGAGCGGCGAGTGAAACGCGTGGGAGACGGACAGCGGCTGGCTCCGGATCCCTTCCCGCCCCAGCTCGCCGAGCACCGCCCGCAGGGCCTTTGCCGCCCCGGAGACGACCACGCTCTCGGGACCGTTCACCGCCGCGATCGACAGCGACGCCTGGTGCGGGCCGATCGCCCGGGCCACTCGCTCCTCGCCCGCGAACACCGCCGCCATCTCCCCACCCCGGGGCAGGGACTGCATGAGGCGCCCTCGCTCGGCGACCAGCCGCAGGCCGTCCTCGAACCCCATCACGCCCGCAGCGCAGGCGGCCACGTACTCGCCGACGCTGTGGCCGAGGACCGCGCCGGGCTCGATACCGAAGCTCCGCCACAGCTCCAGGAGCGCCCACTCCAGCGCGAACAACGCCGGCTGCGTGTACGCCGTCTCGTCCAGCGGCGAGGCCTCGCCGTCGCGCGGGTACATCACCGAGAGCAGGGGACTGTCCAGGTGGCCGCGCAAGACCTCCTCGCAGCGCTCCAGCACGTTGCGGAACGCCGGCTGGGTCTCGTAGAGCTCCCGCCCCATCCCGGCGTGCTGCGATCCCTGCCCGGTGAACAGGAAGGCCAGCTTCGGCCGCACATCCGGCACCGCCTCGCCCCGGAACAGCCTGGGAGCACTCTCGCCCCTGGCCAGGGCGTCCGCCAGCTCCCGCGCCTCGCCGGCGGTGCCGGCCAGCACGGCGGCCCGGCGCCCGAGGTGCGAGCGGCCCGCGCCGGCGGTGTGGCAGACGTCGGCGAAGCGCGACCCGGCCTCCCCGGCCAGGACCTCCGAGTACGCCGCCGCCAGCGCCCTCAGGGCCGCCTCGCTGCGCGCCGACAGCGGCAGCAGGTGCAGCGGGCGCTCCGGTCCCTGGGGCTCCGGCGGCGGTGGCGGCGCCTCCTCCACGATCACGTGGGCGTTGGTGCCGCTGAACCCGAACGAGCTGACGCCCGCGATGCGGCGCCCCTCCGGCCACGGCCGCCGCTCGGTCACGACGGAGACCGGAAGCCCGTCCCACTCGACGTAGGGGTTCGGCCGCCGGAAATGGAGGTGGGGCGGGATCTCCCGATGCCGGAGCGCGAGGACGGCCTTGACCAGGCCGGCGACTCCCGCCGCCGCTTCCAGGTGGCCGATGTTCGTCTTGACCGAGCCGACCAGCAGCGGCCGGTCCCTCGCGCGGCCCGCGCCCAGGACCGCCCCGAGGGCCCGCAGCTCGATCGGATCGCCGAGCGACGTGCCGGTGCCGTGGGCCTCCACGTAGGCCACCTCCGCCGGAGCGATCCCCGCCGCGGCCACGGCCTCGCGCAGCACCGCCTCCTGGGCGAGACCGTTGGGGGCGGTCAGACCTCCGCTCCGGCCGTCCTGGTTCACGGCGGTCCCGCGGATCACCGCCTGGACGTCGTCGCCGTCCGCGAGCGCTTCCGAGAGGCGCTTGAGAACGACGACGCCGCAGCCCTCGCCGCGCACGTATCCGTCCGCCGAGGCGTCGAAGGTCTTGCAGCGGCCGTCCGCCGCCATCATCCGCGCCCGGCTGAAGTTGATGGTGGTCTCGGGGAGGAGCATCACGTTCACGCCGGCGGCCAGCGCCAGGCTGGACTCGCCGCTGCGCAGGCTCTGACAGGCCAGGTGGATGGCCACCAGGGAAGCCGAGCAGGCGGTGTCCACGGAAACGCTCGGTCCTTGCAGGCCGAGCAGGTACGACAGCCGCCCGGAGGCGATGCTGGACGCGCTCCCGGAGCCGTAGTAGGCGTCGATACCGGCCGGGTCGAGGTGCTTCATCTGCAACGCCCCGTACTCGCTGCCGCAGATACCCAGGAACACGCCGGTCCGGCTCCCCGCGAGCCTCGCCGGAGACTGGCCCGCCCGCTCCAGCGCCTCCCAGCTCACCTCGAGCAGCAGCCGCTGCTGGGGGTCCATCGAGACCGCCTCGCGGGGGGAGATCCCGAAGAAGCGAGGCTCGAACAGGTCCACCCGGTCCAGGAACCCGCCGTGCCGCGTGTACATCTTTCCGGGCGCGTCGGGGTCCGGGTCGTAGTAGAGGTCGATGTCCCACCGATCCGCCGGCACTTCCCGGATCGCGTCGGTGCCGTCACGGAGCAGCCGCCAGTACTCCTCGGGGCTCCGGGCGCCGCCCGGGAAGCGGCAGGCCATGCCCACGATGGCGATAGGGTCGGCGTCGGGACCGCGGGCGGGCGCCACCGCCGGCGCCGCCACCGCCGGCTCGCGGCGCGGAGATGCGGCTGGCAGCCTGGCCAGGACGAACCGGGCGAGGGCCTCGACGCTCGGGTGCTCGAACAGGAGGGTCGCCGGAAGCGCGACTCCGGCCGCGGAGGCGAGCGCGTTCCTCAGCTCGACCGCCATCAGTGAATCCAGACCCAGGTCGCGCAGCGGCTGTTCGGGGCTGAGCGGGTGGTCCGGAGGAAGCCCCAGCACCTTGAGCGCCTGCTCCCGGACCTGGGCCATCATCAGTCCCGGCCGCTCGGACTCGGGCGCGTCGCGGAGCCGCTCGACCAGGGCCGACCGCGCCGCTGGCCGGCTCCCCGCACCCCGCGACGTTCGCAACAGCTCCGAGAGCAGCGGCGGCGCCTCGCGCCCCGCGCCGAGCAGCCGCTCCCATCTCATCGGTGCGACCACGACCTGCGGCGGCCCTTCCCCGAGGAGCCGCGCCAGGGCCTCCATCCCGGCCTCGGGAGAGATCGCCTCGAGCCCCCGTTCCGACCGCCGCCGCTGCTCGCGCTCGGGCTGCGCGGCCGCCATCCCCGCCCCGGACCAGGGCCCCCAGCCGATGCTGCGCGCGGGAAGGCCGCGCTGCCTCCGGTAGCGGGCCAGCGCGTCCAGGAACGCGTTGGCGGCGGCGTAGTTGGCCTGCCCCGGCGATCCCAGCACCGAGGCCAGGGAGGAGAACATCACGAAGAAGTCGAGGTCCAGCCCTTCGGTTCCGCGATGCAGGTGCCAGGCGCCGTCCACCTTGGGAGCCATCACGCGCTCGAAGCGGTCCCAGCTCTGCTCCAGCAGCGACGCGTCGTCGAGGATCCCGGCCGCGTGCACGACACCCCGGAGCGGGGGCATCGAGCCCAGATCCGACAGCACGCGCCGCACCTCGTCGGGGCGGGACACGTCGGCCGCGAGGACGTGCACTTGCGCGCCGCGGGCCAGGAGGTCCGCGACCGTTGCCGCCGCCGACTCTCCGGGCGCCCGGCGACCCACCAGAGCGAGGTGGCGCGCACCCCGGTCCACCAGCCAGCGCGCCACCACCAGCCCCAGTCCACCCAGCCCTCCGGTGACCAGGTAGGTCGCGTCGTCCCGGATCCGCGCCGCCGCGGGGTCGGGCTGGGCCAGCACGACCTTCCCGATGTGGCGCGCGGCCGCCATGTGGCGGAACGCCCCGACCGCGTCCGCGATGGAAAAGACCCGCCGGGGCAGCGGCTCCAGCGCCCCCGTCTCGAAGGGGCCCATCAGCTCGCCCAGCAGGGAGCGGATCCGGCCGGGGTCCTGCTGGGCCAGCTCTCCCAGGAACACGACGTGATACGCGACGTCCGGACGCGCCTGGGCCACCTGCGCCGGCTCCCAGATCCCGGCTTTGCCGATCTCGAGGAAGCGGCCGTTACGAGCCAGCACCCCGAGGCTGCCGGGGATGAACTCGCCGGTGAGCGAGTTCAGGACGACGTGGACGCCTTCGCCCCCCGTGGCCTCCATGACCTGCCCGGCGAACGCCAGCGACCGGGAGTCCATGACGTGTTTGATCCCGAGCCCGGCCAGGTACTCCCGCTTCTCGGGGCTCCCGGCGGTGGCGAACACCTCCGCCCCAGCCCGCCGGGCGAGCTGCACCGCCGCGAGGCCCACGCCGCCCGCGGCCGCGTGGATCAGGACGCGCTCTCCCGCCTTGAGGCCGGCCAGGTGGTGGAGGGCGTGGTGGGTGGTCAGGAAGACGATGGGGATCGTGGCCGCGTCCTCGAAGCCCATCGCGGCAGGGATCCGGGCCACGAACTCGGCGCGAGTGGTGGTGAAGGTGCTGAACGAGTCCCCGGCCATGGCCAGGACGGGGTCGCCGGCGGACAGCCCCGTCACGCCCCCTCCCACCGCGACCACCGTCCCCGCGCACTCGCTGCCGAGGCCCGACGCCGGCCCGGCGTACATACCCAGGGCGTTCAGGACGTCCCTGAAGTTGAGGCCGGTGCAGCGGACGCGGATCTCGACCTCGCCGGGTCCGGGGACGCGGCGTGGGACCGGCACGAGCTTGAGGTTCTCGAGGACGCCGCGCTGCTCGATCTGGAGCTGGAGCGTCTGCCCCTCGGCCGGCTCCGGGTGGTCAGCCGCTGGCGCCAGGCGCGCCACGTGCCTCCGCCCGGCCCGCAGGGCTATCTGGTCCTCGGGCTCGCCGCCGGCGATCTCGGCGAGGAGCGCGTCCTCGCCCCCGGAGGCGTCGGCGTCCAGGTCCACTGCCGTGCAGCGCAGGGCGGGCTGCTCGACGGCCAGGGTGCGGGCCAGCCCCCACAGCGGCGCCTGCCCGAGCGCCACCGGCGCGGCCTCGGCGCCGACCCGCTGGCAGCCGCGCGTCACGACCCACAGCCGCGGTGGCGTGCCCCCTGAGCGGACCAGGGCCTGGGCAAGGTGTAGCAGGCCCCCGCAGCCGGCGACCTGGTCCGGGGCGGCCGGACCCGAATCGGGCGTCCCCACGTCGAGCCCCCAGAGGTGCACGACGCCGCGGAGAGGCGAAACGCTCGCGCGCAGGTGGCCCAGCAGGGCTTCGAAGTCCTCGACCCTCCGCGGATCCACGCTGCCGCCGGCGGCATCGACCTGGAAGCCTCCGCCAGCGGAGACGCGGAAGCAGCGGCCACCGCGCTCCTCGATCAGCCGGCAGAGCCGCTCGCCGGCGCCGGAAGCGTCGCACAGCACCAGCCAGGAACCGGAGAGGTCCGCCTCCCCGGACCGCTCCGGCGGCCGGACCGGCCAGCGAACCTCGTAGATCCAGCCGGCGACACGCGCCCGCCGCGCCTGCCCGAGCGACGCGCGGCTGGCGCGGCGAAGAAGGAGGCCCTCCACGTCGGCGAGCGCTCGTCCCTCGTCGTCCTGGAGCGACAGGTCGGCGATCAGCCCATCCGCGGCCGAGCCGGACGACACGCGAACGCGTGCCCACGCGCGAGACGCGCCGGGAGCGTCGTACACCGCGAGCCGCCGCAGGCCCGCGGGGAGGTAGACCTCCGCGGACTCTCCGCCCGCCACGCCCTCGGGGAGCGCGGCACGGAGGAGCTGGAAGGCCGAATCGAGCAGCGTGGGGTGGACGAGATAGCCTGCAGGCCCCTCCGGCGGTACGACCCGCACCCGGCCCAGCGCCTCGCCCGCGCCGCCCCAGGCGGCCTCGATGCCGCGGAACGCGGGACCGTAGTCGATCCCGATCCCGGCCAGGTCGGCGTAGTACGCCTCGGGGTCCACCTCCCGCGGGCAGCGCGACCGAATCAGGTCCGGCAGCTCGGGCGCCGGCGCGGGCGACTCCTGCCGGCGGACCCGGCCGGCGGCGTGGACGACCCAGGCCTCCTCGTTGCCGCCAGCCGGAGCGGAGCGGCTGTAGACGCCGAACGCGGCGGCGTCCGTGCCCTCGGGCGTGAGCACGAGCTGTACGGTTCGGAATCCCCGCTCGGGCAGGACCATGGGCTCCTGGAACCCGACGTCCTGCAGCTCCGCACGGTCCCAGCCGAAGGCGTGGCCCGCCCCGGAGAGCGCGATCTCCAGGTAGGCGGCGGCGGGGACGACCGCCTCCCCGAACACCACGTGGTCGCCGAGCAGCGGCGGCGATTCCCGGCCGAGCTGCGATTCGAACGCGATCACCGCCGAGCTGAGCCGCGCTCCCAGGAGCGGGTGGACCGGGCGCCCCGTCCGCGGCGAGGACGTCCGGCCCGTGCCCTCGACCCAGTACCGCTGCCGCTGGAACGCCGCGGTCGGTATCGGCACCTTGCGGCGCGGGTAGTCGCGGTCGAACCCGGCGCCGTCGAGGTCCACGCCGCGGGCGTGCATGCTGGCCAGGCTCTCCAGCATCTGCCGCCAGTCCTCGCGTCCCCTGCGCAGCGACGCCAGCCAGGACCCCCAGCCCTCGGAGACGCAGCGCCGGCCCAGACCCAGCAGGGTCGCCGCGGGCCCCACCTCGAGCAGCACCGAACATCCCCGCTGCTCGAGAGCCCGCATCCCGTCGGCGAACCGGACCGGCTCGCGGGCGTGGCGGCGCCAGTACTCTCCGCCCATCTCGCCCGGCCTGACCACGGTGCCGGTGAGGTTCGAGAGGAGGGCGATCCGGGGTGGCTTGTGCTCGACCGCGGCGGCGAGGCGTTCCAGCTCGCCGAGCATCGGCTCCAGCAGCGGCGAGTGGAAGGCGTGGGAGACGGCCAGGTCGCGGCTCCGGATCCCGTCCCTGGCCAGCTCGGCGAGCACGGTCCTGAGGACGTCGCCCGAGCCCGAGATCACCACGCTCTCCGGTCCGTTCACGGCCGCGATCGACACTGCCGCCGCGTGGGGGGCGACCGCCCGGGCGACCCGCGCTTCGCCCGCGAACACCGCCGCCATCGCCCCGCCACGCGGCAGGGCCTGCATGAGGCGGCCACGCCGGGCGATCAGCGCTAGCCCGTCCTCGAGCGACAGCACGCCGGCCGCGCACGCCGCCACGTACTCGCCGATGCTGTGGCCGAGGACCGCCGCCGGCTCGATCCCCCAGCTCCGCCACAGCTCGCTGAGCGCCCACTCCAGCGCGAACAGGGCCGGCTGCGTGTACCCGGTCTCGTCCAGCAGCGAGGCCTCGCCGTCCGGCGGGTAGATCACCGACAACAGCGGCCGTTCCAGGTGGGGACGCAGCAGCTCGTCGCACCGCTCGAGCGCCTCCCGGAACGTGGGCTGCGTTTCGTAGAGCTGGCGCCCCATTCCCGGGTACTGCGAGCCCTGTCCCGTGAACAGGAAGGCCACCCGAGGCCGGTCCCGGCCCGCCTCTCCCGCGGCCAGGCCGGGCCGATCCTCCCCGCGAGCGAACGCGCCGAGGGCATCGCGCGCCTCGTCCGCGCCCGCGGCGACGACGGCCAGCCGATGCGGGAAGCGGGCCCGCCCCACGCTGGCGCTGAAGCACACGTCGGCGAAGGCGGCGCCGGAGCCAGCCAGCAACGCCTCGTGGCGGCTCGCCAGGTCCTCGAGCGACCGGCGGGTGTGGGCGGAGAGAGTCAGGACGTGCAGGGGCCGCTCGAAGGGCGCGGGAGCGACCGGCTCCTCGGGCGGCGCCTCCTCGACGACGATATGTGCGTTGGTGCCGCTGAAGCCGAATGAGCTGACGCCGGCGATGCGCCGTTGCCCGGCCGGCCAGGGCCGGCGCTCCGTTGCGACGACCACCGGCAGCTCGCTCCACGACACGTACGGGTTCGGAGTCTTGAAGTTGAGGTGCGGCGGGATCTCCCCGTGCCGGACGCTCAGGATCGCCTTGATGAGCCCGGCGACCCCCGCGGCCGCCTCCAGGTGGCCGATGTTGGTCTTGGCCGACCCGACCACGACGGGGCGGTCACGGGGCCGCCCCTCGCCGAGCACCGCCCCGAGGGCCCGCAGCTCGATCGGATCGCCGAGCGACGTGCCCGTTCCGTGGGCCTCCACGTACCCGACCTCGGCGGGCGCGATCCCGGCGTTGGCCAGTGCCTCGCGGAGGACCGCCTCCTGGGCGAGGCCGTTGGGCGCGGTGAGCCCGCCGCTCCGGCCGTCCTGGTTCACCGCGGTGCCCCGGATCAGCGCCAGCACCGGATCCCGATCGGCCAGCGCGTCCGAGAGCCGCTTCAGCACGACGACCCCGCAGCCCTCGCCGCGGACGTAGCCGTCCGCCGCCGCGTCGAAGGTCTTGCAGCGGCCGTCCGGGGCCATCATGCGCGCCCGGGAGAAGTTGATGGTGGTCTCCGGGAGCAGGATCACGTTGACGCCGGCCGCCAGGGCGAGGCGGCATTCGCCGCTGTGGAGGCTCTGCGCCGCCAGGTGCACCGCCACCAGGGACGCCGAGCAGGCGGTGTCCACCGAGACCGCAGGACCGTTGAGCCCCAGCAGGTAGGCGAGACGGCCGGAGGTGATGCTCGGGGAGGAGCCCGAGCCGAAATAGGCGTCGATCTCGGCCGGTTCCAGGGTCTTGAGGACGACCCCCGAGTAGTCGCTCCCGCAGATCCCCAGGAACACTCCGGTGCGGCTGCCTTCCAGACGGTCCGGCGGCTGACCCGCCCGCTCCAGCGCCTCCCACGCCACCTCGAGCAGCAGGCGCTGCTGCGGGTCCATGGTCACGGCCTCGCGTGGCGAGATCCCGAAGAACTGGGGATCGAAGCGGTCCACCTGGCGCAGGAAGCCGCCGTGGCGGGTGTACATCTTGCCCGGGGCGTCCGGGTCGGGGTCGTAGTAGGCGTCCAGGTCCCAACGGTCCGGCGGCACCTCGGTGATACCGTCGGTGCCGTCACGCAGCAGCCGCCAGTACTCCTCCGGGCTGTCCGCCCCTCCCGGGAACCGGCAGCTCAAGCCGACGACGGCGATGGGCTCGGTGCGGGCCCGTTCCGCGGCCTCGAGACGGCGCTTCATGTCCCGGACGGCGAGAAGGGCCCGCTGCAGCGGCGTGAGCTGGTCCGGCGGCTCGGTCATCGCCCTTCTGCCCTCACTCCGGCAGCGTCCCCAGTTCCTTGGAGATGAGCGCCTCCACCTCGGCATCGGAGAGCTGCTTGACCTCCTCGACGGCCCTGGCGCGCTCCAGCTCCTCCTTCTGGCGCCGGCGCTGCGCCTCGACCTCGGCCGGCTCGGCCGGCGCCTCCAGCGCGCCGAGCTTGCCGGCCAGGAACCGGGTCAACGCCTCGACGGTGGGGTAGTCGAACAGCAGCGTGGCCGGCAGCGTCATCCCCGTCGAGGCCCCCAGGGCGTTCCTCAGCTCGACAGCCATCAGCGAGTCGAGGCCCACCTCGTTGAGCGGCTGCTGCGGATTGAGGGGATGGTCCGGAGGCAACCCCAGGACCTTGAGGGCTCGGGCCCGGACGTGGGACAGGAGCAGCTCCCGCCGCTCCGCCGGGGGCGCCCCTTCGAGCTCCCCAACGAGCGCGGGGCGGCTCTCCTCCTCGTCCCTCGGCCCGGGTGCCGTGGCGGAGAGCTCGGAGAGGATGGGGGGCGGCTCGCCCGGCGCGAAGCGAAGCAGGAACGTCCGCCAGTCGATGGGCAGCACCGCCACCTGCGCGGAGCCATGCCCCAGGAGGCGGTCGAGGACCTGCCTCCCCTGCGCCGGGGTGAGGGCCGCCACGCCCTGCTCCGCCCGGCGGCGCTGATCCCGCTGCGAGAGCTCGGCCGCCATCCCGACCTCGGCCCAGGGTCCCCAGTTCACGCTCAGGCAGCGCCGTCCGAGGCTGCGGCTGTGAACGGCCAGGCCGTCGAGGAACGCGTTGGCGGCGGCGTAGTTGCCTTGGCCCGCGGAGCCGAACACCGAAGCCACCGAGGAGAAGAGCAGGAAGAAATCGAGGGACGAGCCGGCGGTGGCGGCGTGGAGATTCCACGCCCCCGCCGCCTTCGGCGCCATCACCCGGGAAAAGCGGCTCCGGTCCTGCTGCAGGAGAGGGGCGTCGTCGATGACGCCGGCGGCGTGGACGATGCCGCGCAAGGGAGGCATGGTGGCGCCGACCTCCCCGAGGATCCGGGCGACGTCGTCGGGCCGCGAGACGTCGGCCGAGGCCACGAGGACCCGAGCGCCGGCGCCCTCGAGGGTCTCGATCGCGGCGCGC
>Ga0268386_10000123_pt1 | contig 43588 bp, 39 predicted proteins | sample RVTome_15_FD_200260 | JGI IMG/M metagenome (GOLD analysis project Ga0268386, IMG submission 200260) | Soil microbial communities from uranium-contaminated site in the Upper Colorado River Basin, Wyoming, United States - RVT150D86... ... | reverse complement strand
GGCGGTCCGGTACTTCTCCGCGTACTCCTGGATCCGGCCGCGGCGCACGTTCTTCAGCTCCATCACGAAGGCCAGCTTGTCGCGGTCGATCCCGGCCTCGTCGTAGACGTAGCCGCTCGAGTCCGACAGCGTCACGGGCTTCGCGCCCAGGTCGAGGAGCTTCTCGACCGTGTACTGCGAGACGTTCCCGCTCCCGGAGACCAGGCAGGTCTTGCCCTGGAGCGTCTGGTTGCGGGCTTCGAGCATCTCGGCGGCGAAGTAGACGGCCCCGTAACCCGTGGCCTCGGGACGTATGAGCGACCCGCCCCAGTTGAGGCCCTTGCCGGTGAGGACGCCGGTGAACTCGTTGCTGAGCCGCTTGTACTGCCCGAACAGGTAGCCGATCTCACGCCCGCCCACGCCGATGTCGCCGGCGGGCACGTCGGTGTCGGGCCCGATGTGCCGGTACAGCTCGGTCATGAAGCTCTGGCAGAAGCGCATCACCTCGTCGTCGCTCTTGCCCTTGGGGTCGAAGTCCGAGCCGCCCTTCGCGCCGCCCATCGGCAGCGTGGTCAGCGAGTTCTTGAAGACCTGCTCGAAGGCCAGGAACTTGAGGATTCCGAGGTTCACGGACGGGTGGAACCGCAGCCCGCCCTTGTAGGGCCCGATCGCGCTGTTCATCTCGATCCGGAACCCGCGGTTGATCCGGACCTGGCCACGGTCGTCCTGCCAGGGGACCCGGAACATGATGACGCGCTCGGGCTCGATGATCCGCTCGAGCACCCGGGCCCGGCGGTACTCGGGATGCCGATCGAGGACGGGAGCCAGGGAGTCTGCGACCTCCTGGACGGCTTGGTGGAACTCGGGCTCGGCCGGGTTCTTGGCCTCGACCTCGGCCATCAGCGAGGACACGTAGTCGCTCATCTCGTCCTCCCGTTGGATGCGCGCGCGCCGCCGCTCGGCGGCGGGGGGGGCGCGGCCGGCGGCACGTGATCGGAACCCGTGAGACCAGCGTATACCCGTCCCTGTCCGGGTGGAACCGGAAGGGCGCGCAGTACGATGGGCCGACTTCCGCGAACGCATGCGCACGCTCTCGCGGTACCTGAAGGAGATGGGCGAGTACCCGCAACGGTAGCGGCCCGCGTTACGATTCCGCCGTGGCCGAACCGGCGAGCGGGTCCGCGGGCAGGACGAAGCCGGCGTACCGGTTCGGCGAGTTCGCGGTTTCCTGCGCGGAGCGCCGCCTCCTGCGCTCCGGGCGGGAGGTGCCGCTGATCCCGCGCTACTTCGACCTGCTGGTCCTGCTGATCCAGCGGCGACACGAGGCGGTTTCGCGGCGGGACATCCTGGACGCGGTCTGGAGCGACGTGGTCGTATCCGACGGCGCCCTCACCCAGGCCGTCCGGACGCTGCGTCGGGCACTGTCGGAAGGCCCTCGCGAGGCCTCGTACATCCGCACCGTGTCGCGGCACGGCTACCAGTTCGTGCACGCTGGAGTGGTCGAGTCCAGCGATGGGCTGGCGCCACCGTCCCCGCCGGCTCCGCCGGGCACCGGCGCCCCCGTCGGTGGCGCGGCGATGGCCGCTCCTGACGGCCGGGACGATCGCACGGAGCCGGCGTCCGGAGAGGCTGGCGATCCCTTCGAGTCCGCCCTGGCCGTCCTGCTTGGACGTCGGACCGGGGGCCCTGCGGGGGAGCTCGAGGCCGCGCGGCGCGAGGCGGCCGAAGCGCTGCACGCGCTGGGGACCGCGGAGGGGCTGCGGCGCCTCGACCGCCGTCCTGGCCACGAGGCGGCGCGGGCCCTCCTGCGAGACGCCCGCTGGGACGTCCCCGGGGCCGGTGCCGTTCCCCTCGTCGGCCAGCCCGGTGGGTTGAAGGCGGGGGCGCACCTGGTCCTGCTGCGGCTCCGGCGCGCCGTGCGGCTGGCCGGCGGCCGCTGGACGGCGGCCTCGGCCGGCGGGGCGGCGGCCGGCGCGGTAGGCGGCGCGTTCGGCGGCGTGGTCCTGAGCCAGGCGCCGGGCTCGTCGGCGCCGCCGAGCGTGGCCGTGGCGATGGCGATCGTCGGGGCGGCGGTGGGTGGACTGGGCGCGGCCGGCGTGGGCGCCGGGCTGGCGGCCGCCGAGGCCCTCGCCCGATCGGCCCGGCCGCTGGCCCTCGTCTCGCTCGGAGCCTTTGGAGGCGGCGCGATCGGAGCCGCGGCCCATCACATCGGCCGGTGGACGCTCGAGGGTGTCTTCGGCCAGGTCCTGGGCGCGGTGGGGGGCGGCTTCGAGGGCCTTCTCCTGGGGGCGGCCGCCGGTCTGGGGTATGCGCTCTCGACGCCACGGCCGGGTGGAGGCATGGCCACGCCGCACGGCCGCGCGCGGCTGGCCGCGGCAGCGGCGACCGGCCTGGCCTGCGCGGTTGCCGGATTCCTGCTGCCTGCCCTGGGAGGGCAGCTCGCCGGGTCCAGCCTCAACAACGTGGCACGCTCGTTCCAGGGATCGAAGGTGGGGCTCGCCCCGCTCGCGCGGCTGCTGGGGGAACCGGACCCCGGGCCGGTGACGCGCTCGGTGATCGGCGCCGGCGAGGGGTTGCTGTTCGGGTTCGGCCTCGCCCTCGGCCTCACGCGCCGCCCGCGTTGAGGCGCGCCCGTCCGCACCCCTGACCTTGCGTTCGAAACCGCCGGTCCGGTCGTGTAGAGTGGATCCCCGGCAGGAGGAAACCCGTGGCTGATCCGCAGACCCGTCCCCTGGGCCGCAACGATCCGTGCCACTGCGGCTCGGGACGGAAGTACAAGCAGTGCCATCTCGCGGCGGACGAGGCCGCGGATCGCGAGACCAGAGCCAAAGCCGTCGGTGCCCAGAGCGGGCAGGACGCGCCCGCGGAGCCCGCGAAGGCCCCGCCGCCCGGCAGGAACACCACCCACCAGCCCTGGAAGCGCGGCGCCCAGAACACCAAGGGGTTCGGCAAGCTCAACATCCCTCGACGGATCGGCGGGAGCTGATCCGTACGCCCGTGCGTTGACGGGTCCGCGGCGGGGGAGTTAGGCTCCGACCGGCGGCGGGGAGCCCGCACCTCGCTCCGCAGCCTGCCGTCCCCCGGAGGCCTCGATGCGCCGAGCCATCGTCGTCGTCGCCACCATCGTGGAGCAGCTCCACCACAAGAAGGCCGTCCCCGAGCGGATCCGCATGGAGCTGGTCCGGGTCACCAAGGGCAATCTCGGCGACTGGGCGCGCCAGCTCCAGGGCTGGGGTTTCACCGGGATCCCCGACGACTACCTCGAGCTCTGACGCGAAGCGAAGGAGCCATGCCGACATGAGGAAGCGCACCCTCGGACGGAGCGGGCTCACGGTATCGTCCCTGGGCCTTGGCTGCATGGGGATGTCGGAGTTCTACGGCCCCACCGACGAGGCGGAGGCGGTGGCGACGATCCACGCCGCCGTAGACGCCGGGATCGACTTCCTGGACACCGCGGACGCCTATGGGCCGTTCAGCAACGAGGAGCTGGTGGGCCGCGCCCTGAGGGGGCGGCGCCACGGCGTCGTCCTCGCCACCAAGTTCGCCATCGTGCGCAGCGCCGCGGACCCGAACCGCCGCTCGATCAGCGGCCGCCCGGAGTACGTCCGCTCCGCCTGCGAAGCGAGCCTGAAGCGCCTGGGCGTCGAGACGATCGACCTCTACTACCAGCATCGCGTGGACCCCGAGACGCCCATCGAGGACACGGTCGGGGCGATGGCGGAGCTGGTGCGCCAGGGGAAGGTGCGTCACCTCGGGCTGTCGGAGGCGGGGCCGGAGACCCTGCGGCGCGCCTCCGCAGTGCACCCCATCACGGCCCTCCAGAGCGAGTACTCGCTCTGGAGCCGGGACGTCGAGGACGGCGTCCTGCACACCTGCCGTGAGCTCGGGATCGGGTTCGTGGCCTACGCTCCGCTGGGCCGCGGGTTCCTGACCGGTCACATCCGCCGGTTCGAGGACCTGGCCGAGGACGACTGGCGCCGCGGGTCGCCCCGGTTCCAGGGGGAGAACTTCGCGCGGAACCTCGTCCTGGTGGATCGGATCCACGAGATCGCGCGCGAGAAGGGCTGGACGCCGTCCCAGCTCGCGCTCGCGTGGGCGCTCGGTCGCGGCGACGACGTGGTCCCGATCTTCGGGACGAAGCGCCGGACGTACCTGGCCGAGAACCTCGCCGCGGAGTCGCTGGTCCTGGACGGCCATGACCTCCGCCGCCTCGAGAAGGCCGCCCCCAAGGGCGCCGCCGCCGGCGACCGCTACGCGCCGGCGATGATGCGGTACGTGAACGCCTGAGCCCGCTGCTGACCGGAGACGAGGTCCGGGTCGTCGTCTTCACCCTCGAGGTGGCGGTCGCTCTCCGTCCCGGCCTCCGCGTCTGGCTGGCGGTGAAGGGCCATTCGGTGCGGCTCGTCTGACGCGCGTGCCGCGGACACCGAGCCGGAGCGACGGGGACAAGCACCTGTAGCCAGGGGCTACGACCACAACCGGGCGACACGGCGGCTTCCCCTCCACCGTGCTGTCTCCGGGCCAGCAGTCCCGGACCACGACCGCCTATCGCTTCACGACGGACACGGCGTAGAGTAGCGGCCATGACCGACTTCCGGGGCGTCTACTCGGTCCTGCCCACGCCGTTCACCGCGGAGGACCGCGTCGATCGCGAGAGCCTGCGGGCGCTCGTGGACCTGTTCGTGGGGGCCGGCGTGCAGGGGCTCACCGCCCTGGGCGTCACGAGCGAGGTGACCCGGCTCTCCGAGGCCGAGCGGGTCCAGGTCCTCGAGACGGTCCTGGAGCGGGCCGCCGGCCGGGTACCGGTGGTGGTGGGCGCGACCGCGGAGGGGACCGCCCTCTGCATCGAGCACGCCCGGATCGCCGGGCGGGCCGGCGCGGCGGCGGTGATGGTCAGCCCTCCGCGCATGCCCAAGCTGGCCTCCGACGCGGTGGTGCGCCATTTCGCCGCGCTGGCGGCGGCGGTGGACCTGCCGATCGTGGTCCAGGACTACCCGCCCGTATCGGGCTACGCGATGGAGCCCGCCCTCCTCGCGCGTATCGCCCGTGAGGTCCCCTCCGCCCGGACGATCAAGCTGGAGGACGCGCCGACGCCTCTCAAGACGGTGCGGATCCTGGAGCGATGCGAGGGCGTGCCCGTCCACATCCTCGGGGGGCTCGGCGGCGTGTTCCTGCTCGAGGAGCTGATGGCGGGAGCCGCCGGCGCGATGACGGGGTTCGCGTATCCCGAGATCCTGCTCGCGGTGGTGGAGCGGTTCCGGGCCGGCGACGTGGCCGAGGCGGCACGCGTGTTCTACCGAAACGTGGCGCTGATGCGCTTCGAGTTCCAGGATGGGATCGGGATGGCGATCCGCAAGGAGGTCCTGCGGCGGCGGGGCGCCATCGCCCACGCCGGCGTCCGTGCGCCGGCCACCCCGCTGGACGACTCCACGCGGGCGGCGCTGGACCTCGTCCTGGAGTGGGTCGACCCGGAACACGCCCGGTGAGCCTGATGCGGCGGGCGTTGCTCGCCGGGTCGAGCAGCCGGTGGCTCCGGGAGCGGGCCAGCCGCTATCCGTTCGTGCGCCGATCGGTGTCGCGCTTCATGCCCGGCGAGGAGCTGGACGACGCGCTCTCGGCCGCCCGCGGCCTGTCGGCGGCCGGGGTCCCGACGATCCTGACCCGTCTGGGTGAGAACCTCCCCGAAGCCGGGGCCGCTGCCGAGGTGACGCGCTACTACCTCGACGCGCTCGACCGGATCGCGGGGACCGGCCTGGACGCGCAGATCTCGGTCAAGCCGACCCAGCTCGGCCTGGACCAGGACCGCGAGGCCTGCTTCCGGAACCTGATAGCGCTGGTGGCTCGCGCCGACGAGCGCGACAGCTTCGTCTGGATCGACATGGAAGGCTCCCCGTACGTGGATCCGACCCTCGACCTGTTCCGGCGCGCGCGCGGCGTGTCGGGGCGCGTCGGCGTCTGCCTCCAGGCGTACCTGCGGCGGACCCCGCGAGATCTGGACGCGCTGCTGCCGCTCGCCCCCGCCATCCGGCTGGTCAAGGGGGCCTACATGGAGCCGCCCGAGGTGGCCTTCCAACGCAAGGCCGAAGTGGACGAGGCCTTCTTCGACCTGGCGACCCGGCTCCTGGCCGCCCGTTCGGACCATCCGGGTGGGTTCCTGGGAATCGCGACGCACGACGCGCGCCTGATCGCGCGCCTCGAGTCGTTCGTCGCCGCGAACGCGGTGCCCCGCGAGTCCCATGAGCTGGAGATGCTCTACGGCATCCAGCGCGGCCTCCAGTCCCGGCTGGTTGGCGAGGGTCTGCGGCTGCGGGTCCTGATCAGCTACGGCGAGTACTGGTTCCCCTGGTACATGCGCCGGCTGGCCGAGCGGCCCGCGAACGTGCTCTTCGTGGTGAAGAGCCTCCTCGCCGGCTGACCACGGCGCCACAGCGCGGAGCCACCGAGGCACAGAGGTCACGGAGAACGCACAGTGGAGCGAGAGGGACCGGTCTTGGATCTGTGTGCTCTCTGCCTCGGTTGCTTTCGCTCGTCGGAGCACGCGACAGGCGGTGATCAGCCGCCAATGCGGTCCATGGTCGGCTTCAGGGCCGGGTAGAGCTCGCGGTACCGCGGGTACGCGTCGGCGTAGGTACGAGCCCAGGCCGCGTCTGGCGTCACCCGGTCGGTGACCGCGATGGCCGCGTCGCAGGCGGCGTCCACCGAGGTATGGGCTCCCGTGCCGACCGCTGCGAGGAGCGCGGCGCCGTACGCCGCCCCCTCGGTGCTGTTGACCGTCACCAGCTCGACCCCGAGGACGCTGGCCAGGATGGCCCGCCAGAGCCGGCTCCGCGCCCCGCCGCCCGCCACGCGGACCTCGTCGATTGAGCCGAGCCCGGACTGGGCGAGCAGCGCGAAGCAGTCCGCCAGGCTGAACGCCACTCCCTCGAGCACGGCGCGCGTCAGGTGGCCGCGGCCGTGGCGCACGGTGAGCCCGGCGAAGGCGCCCCGGGCCAGCGGGTCGGGGTAGGGCGTCCGCTCCCCCGAGAGGTACGGCAGGAACAGCACGCCGTCGCTGGCGGCGGGGACGGCCGCGGCCTCGCCGACCAGGGCGTCGAACGCGTCCGACGGAGCGAGGGCGTTCCGGTACCACTCGAGGCTACCGGCGGCCGACAGGGTCACGCCCATGAGGTGCCACTTGCCCGGGGCGGCATGGCAGAAGGCGTGCAAGCGTCCCCGCGGCTCGATCAGGGGACGATCGGTCGCCGCGAAGACGACGCCGGACGTCCCCAGCGTCACCGCGACGATGCCAGTACGGACGGCACCGACGCCCACCGCACCGGCCGCCTGGTCGCCGCCCCCGGCCACGACCGGGGTACCGGCGGCGAGGCCGGTCTCGCTGGCCGCCGCCTCCGTCACGACGCCGGTGACCTCCGGACCCTCGTATGTCCGCGGCATCCACGCCGCCGGGATCTCCAGGGCCGCGAGCACCTCGGCCGACCAGTCGCGCCGGGCCACGTCGAACAGCAGCGTGCCCGAACCGTCGGCCTTGTCCATCGCGGCGCCGCCGGTGAGGCGGAGCCGGACGTAGTCCTTGGGCAGGAGGACGAGGCGCGCCCGGGCGTAGACGTCGGGCTCGTGCTCGCGGACCCAGAGGATCTTGGGCGCGGTGAACCCGGTGAGGGCGTCGTTGCCGGTGAGCCGGACCAGGGCCTCGCGTCCTCCCACCCGCCGGCGGATCTCGTCGCACTGCGCCGCGGTCCGCTGGTCGTTCCACAGGATCGCGGGGCGCAGGACCCGTCGGTCCTCGTCGAGCAGCACCAGGCCGTGCATCTGGCCGGTCAGGCCCACCGCAGCCACCGCCGACCCCGGCGCGCCGGCGCTCTCCATGGCCTGACGCACGCTCCGGGCGGTCGCCGACCACCATTCGTCCGGATCCTGCTCGGACCACAGCGGCCTGGGCGAGCTGAGGCCGAGCGGCGTGGCCGCCCCGGCGACGACGCGGCCCGCCGCGTCGACCAGCAGCGCCTTCGCCGCCGTGGTGGAGACGTCGACCCCGAGGAAGAGCTTCATGGCTCGTTCGCTCCCGCCCGGCGGTCCTGCAGGGCCGCCACGATCGCGTCGCTGTCGTAGACGCAGCCTCCCCAGACCCCGCCGCTCGCCGCCTGCAGGGCGGCCCACAACCGCGTGTCGGCGGGCAGGTCCTCGTGGGCCCGGAGGTCGGGCCGCGGAGGGCGGGCGGCGAGGACCCGCGCCGCCTGCTCCGCGTCCAGCGCCCGTCCCTGCTCCGCCACCAGGTCGACCGACCCGGTCAGCCGGCGCAGGTCGATCACGATCCGCACCCGGTCGCCGTCCTGCAGCTTCCCGATCGGGCCGCCGGCCAGGGCCTCCGGCCCGACGTGGCCCACGCACGGCCCGGTGGAGACCCCCGAGAAGCGCCCGTCGGTCACGAGCGCCACCTGGCCGCCGAAGGACAGGAACTTCAGCGCCGAGGTGAGCTGGTACGTCTCCTCCATCCCGGTGCCGAGCGGGCCGAGGCCGGCGACGACCAGCACGTCGCCTCCGTGGACTCGGCCGTCCTTGATCGCGGCGATCGCGTCGGCCTCGCGCACGAACACCCTCGCAGGTCCTTCGATGCGGCAGACGCCGCCGGGACCGGCCAGCGAGGGATCGATCGCCGTGCTCTTGACGATCCCGCCGTCGGGCGCCAGGTTGCCGCGCAGGCACGCCACCGTTCCAGTGAGCCCGGCCGCCCGAGCCCGCTCCGGGGGAAGGATCACGTCGTCGGGATCGACGCCGTCCGCCGCCCGGAGGCGCTCGCGGAGGCGCCGCCGGCGCTCCGAGGCCTCCCACCAGTCCAGTGCGGCCTCGAGGGGGACCCCGGCGGCGGTGGGGACGCCCGTGTCGAGCAGCCCCAGCCGGCGCAGGTGCAGCATGACCTCGGGGACGCCGCCGGCGAGGAACACGCGCACGGTGGGATGGTGGACCGGGCCGTTGGGGAGCACGCTGACGATCCGGGGGACGCGCAGGTTCACCGCGGCCCAGTCGTCGACGGTGGGTCGCGGCAGCCCCGCGGCATGGGCGATGGCGGGAAGGTGGATGAGCAGGTTCGTGGAGCCGCCGAAAGCCGCGTGGAGGGCCATCGCGTTCCGCAGGCTCGCCGGCGTGACGACGTCGCGGGTGCGCACGCCAGCGGCGGCGAGGCGAACCAGCGCACGCGCCGAACGGACGGCCATGTCGGTCCAGACCGGCTGGCCCGAGGGCGCCAGGGCCGAATGGGGGAGGGCGAGGCCGAGGGCCTCGGCGACCACCTGGGACGTCGCCGCGGTGCCGAGGAACTGGCAGCCGCCGCCCGGGGTCGCGCACGCCCGACAACCCAGCTCGGCGGCCTCCGCGAGCGTGACCCTGCCGTGGGCGAACCGCGCGCCGAGGGTCTGGACGGTGCCCGCGTCCTCACCCTCCGCGGGAGGCAGGCTCACCCCACCCGGAACGATCACCGAGGGAAGGTCAGGGGCGCCCGCGAGCGCCATCATCATCGCGGGCAGCCCCTTGTCGCAGGTGGCGACGCCCAGGACGCCGGCGCGGTTCGGCAGCGACCGGATCAGCCGCCGGAACACGATCGCGGCATCGTTGCGGTAGGGGAGGCTGTCGAACATCCCCGCCGTGCCCTGCGAGCGGCCGTCGCAGGGATCCGAGCAGGCGGCGGCGTAGGGCCTCGCACCGAGGCGAGCCAGCTCCTCCGCCGCCGCGCGCACCAGCAGGCCGATCTCGAAGTGGCCGGTGTGGAACCCGAGCGCGATCGGGCGGCCGTCGTCGCCCCGCAGGCCCCCCTGCGTGCTCAGCACCAGGAACGACCGGGCGCCGAGCCCCGCGGGATCCCAGCCCATTCCCGCGTCCTGGCTGAGGCCGAACAGGTCGCCGCTGGGCCGCGTCCGCAGCATCTCGGCGCTCAACGGGAGCCGTCCCGGAGGGCCCGGGGTGCGGGTCTCGACCTCGTAGACGTCCGCCGGGCTCTCGAGGACGTGGTACGGGTCCATGTTCGGGCGATTCTAGCTGGGGCCGGGTCCGTGGCGCTTGTGCACCCGTCGCGCTTCACCCATAGTCATCGAATGAGCGAGACGACGCGGAGACGGCCCGGTCCGAGCGTGCTCGTCGACCTGAGCCACCCGATCCGGCACGGCATGACGACGTACCCGGGAATCCCGGGCCCGGAGCTGAGCGACTACCTGACCCGCGAGGCGTCGCGGAGCCGCTACGGGCCGGGGACGGAGTTCCACATCGGGCGCATCAGCCTGATCGCCAACACCGGGACGTACCTGGACAGCCCGTTCCACCGGTTCGCAGACGGTGCCGACCTGAGCGGCGTTCCCCTGGCGGCGGTGGCGGACCTGGCCGGCGTCGTGGTGTGCGTTCCGGACGGCGGCGGGAGGGCGGTCGACCTGCCGCTGCCCCTGCGGGGCGGCGTGCGCGGGCGCGCCGTGCTCGTGTACACCGGCTGGGACCGCCACTTCGGGACCGAGCAGTACGGCGTGGACGCGCCGTTCCTGGCCCGGGGAGCCGCGCAATGGCTGGCCGACGAGGGCGCGGCGCTGGTCGGGATCGACTCGGTCAACATCGACGACGTGACCGACCTCGCGCGGCCCGCGCACTCGATCCTGCTCCGCGCCGGCATCCCCATCGTGGAGCACCTGCGAGGCCTGGAACGGCTCCCTGCCGAGGGCTTCCGCTTCCACGCCGCTCCGCCCGCGCTCCGCGGGATGGGCACGTTCCCCGTGCGGGCCTACGCGGTCGTCGCGAGCTGAACGTTGGAGCTCCTGGTGGACGTGATCGGCTGGCTGGGCGCCGCCACCCTGCTCGGCGCCTATGCGCTGGCGTCGGCCGGGCGCCTGGCGGGTACGAGCGCCGGCTTCCAGGTCCTGAACCTGCTCGGGTCGGGCGGGCTCGCCGTGAACTCCGGCTACCACGACGCCTGGCCCTCGGCCGCGCTCAACGTCGTGTGGATGGCGGTCGGCTTCGCCGCCTTGGCGCACGGGAGGGGCCGTCCGCCCGGCGGCGCTCCGTGACGGGAGGTCCATCCGATGGAGTGGCTGTCACAAGCCTGGCCCTGGTACGTCGCCGGACCGATCATCGGCTCGTTCGTGCCCGCCCTGCTGCTGGCCGGGAACAAGGCGCTCGGATTCTCGAGCAACCTGCGCCACCTGTGCTCGGCGCTCGTGCCCTGGAGGATCGAGTACTTCCGCTACGACTGGAGGAGGTGGGGCGGCTGGAACCTCGCGTTCCTGGTGGGAGTGGTGGCCGGCGGCTTCGTCGCGTCCTGGCTGGGAGGGACGGCGGAGGTCGCGATCTCGCCGGCGACCAAGGCGTCCCTCGCGGCCCTCGGCATCGGCGACCTCTCGGGGTATGTGCCCGCCCAGCTCTTCAGCTGGCCCGCGCTCCTGACGGTCGAGGGGTTCGTCTCGATCGTGGTCGGCGGGTTCCTGGTCGGGTTCGGTACCGCCTACGCGGGCGGCTGCACGTCGGGCCATGCGATCACCGGCCTGGCCGACCTGCAGCTGCCGTCGCTGGTAGCGGTCCTGGGCTTCTTCGCGGGCGGCCTGGTCGCGACGCACGCGATCCTGCCGCTCCTGCTGTGAGGCGCCGATGACCGCGGCGCGCACCCTCGCCCTCTACTTCGGGCTCGGCCTCTGCTTCGGGTTCACGCTGACGCGGGCGGAGGCCATCTCCTGGTTCCGGATCCAGGAGATGTTCCGCTTCCAGTCCTTCCACATGTACGGGATCATCGCCTCGGCCCTGGCGGTCGCCGCGGCGTCGCTGGCGCTCATCAAGCGGTTCGAGATCAAGGCGATCGACGGCCAGCCGATCCAGATGGAGCCCAAGTCGATGGGCCGCGGCTACCGCTACTGCGTCGGCGGGACGATCTTCGGGCTCGGCTGGGCCCTGACCGGCGCCTGCCCGGGCCCGCTGTTCGCGCTGGTCGGCGGCGGCGTGACGGTGCTGCTCGCGGCGGTCGCCAGCGCGCTCGCGGGCACCTGGCTCTACGGGTACCTGCGTCCGAGGCTGCCGCACTGACGCGCGGTGGAGCAGCGGGGCGGCCCGCGCGAGCGGTCGCGGCGCCGCCGCCGACTCAGTTCCGTGCGCCGGCGTCCGCTGCCCTGGCTTCGGGGGCTAGGAGCGCTCGACGATCGGGATCTGCGACCCGCAACCCTGGTAGGGCCGGATCCGCCGGAACGTCTCCGGGTCGACCGAGGGACCGGTCCGGGCGCAGTGCTCGTCGAAGGCGCGCATCAGGGCCGCCGCCACCTGATCGTCCGTCATCTCCTGGATGTCGGAGCGCTGCAGCATCAAGACCTGCTTGCCGTCCTTGAACAGGCCCATGGACGGTGAGGACGGCGGATAGCTCGCCATGAACTCCCGCGCCCGATTCACCGCGTCGCGATCCACGCCTGCGAACACCGTGACCGAGCGGTCCGGGATCACCGCGTTCTGCAGAGCGCGCATGGCGCCCGGACGGGCATGCCCCGCCGCGCAGCCGCAGATCGAGTTCACGATCACGAAGACGGTCCCGGAGGCCGCACCGAGCGCGGCGTCGACGTCCTCCGGCGTGGTCAGCGGCTCGACGCCCACGGCCGCGAGCTCCTGCCACATGGGCGCGACGGCCTGGGGGTCGTAGATCGGCGATAGGGCCACTTTGGATTCTCCTCTCAGGGCATTGTACGCTTGGCCAGCCGCCCGGTGCCAGTTCGCCCCAGTGTCGGCTCCGAGGGTCACGAGTCGTCCATGAAGCACAACTGTGTCAGCTCTGGGCACAGTTGTGATACCATCGCTGGATGACCGAGGCCTCCCAGCCCCGCTGGCTTCTCCTGATCCACCAGATCCCTCCCGACCCCAGCTATCTCAGGGTGAAGGTCGGCCGCCGGCTCCAGGCGCTCGGGGCGGTGCCCGTCAAGAACTCGGTCTACGTGCTCCCGCGCAGCGAGCCGGCGCTCGAGGACCTCCAGTGGGTGAGGCGCGAGATCGTGGCCGGCGGGGGCGACGCCTCGGTGTGCGAAGCGCGGTTCGTGGAGGGGCTTTCCGACGAGAGGGTGGAGGCGCTCTTCGACGCCGCGCGTGAGGCCGACTACGAGACGCTCGCTCGTGAAGCGCGGCGGCTCCAGGGCGCGCTGAGGCCGGCACGACGGCGTCCCGCTGCAACCACGGAGCGGACGTCCGCGAGCCTGCTCAGGCTGCGAAAGCGCCTCGGCGAGGTGGCCGCCATCGACTTCTTCGGAGCCCCCGGACGCGGCGCCGTGGAGGGGATCCTGGCCGCCGTGGAAGGCAGCCTGCGGGCCGGCGCGACCGACACGCGGTCCCCGAACGCCGCGCCCCTCGGGCCGGTCCGGGGCCGCATCTGGGTGACGCGGGCCGGCGTCCACGTGGACCGGATCGCCAGCGCCTGGCTGATCCGCCGGTTCATCGACCCGGAGGCGCGCTTCAAGCTCGTCCGAGGGCGGGACTATTCCCCGCAGGAGGCTGAGCTGCGCTTCGACATGTTCGAAGCGGACTTCACCCACGAGGGCGAGGAGTGCACGTTCGAGGTGCTGCTGCGCCGCTTCGCGATCTCGGACGCCGCGCTGCGGCACCTGGCCGAGATCGTGCACGACGTCGACCTCAAGGACTCGAAGTTCTCGCGGCCCGAGGCGGCCGGGCTGGACCGTCTCGTCGCCGGGATCGCGATGCGCCACAAGGACGACGAACCGCGTCTGGCCGAGGGCGGCCTGGTGTTCGAGGCGCTCTACGAGTACTTCAAACGGAAGAGGTGAGGCACATGCAGCTCCTGGTCCTGGCCGTTCTCCTGACGCGCCCGCCCGCGGCGGCGGAGCAGGCGCCGGCCGCCACGTCGGGCCTGGATACCGCACGGATCGAGAGGCTGAGCGGGGCGTCGGGGGCGTTCGATCCGAAGGAGCAGGTCTTCAAGGTCTCGGTGCCTCGGACGGACCTCGGCGTGACCGCGGCTGGCGTACGGATCACGCCTCCCATGGGCCTGACCTCCTGGGCCGCCTTCAAGCGCGCGGGTGACCACGCCGTCGTGATGGGCGACCTCGTCCTGCTCGAGGATCAGGTGAACCCGGTGATGAGCGCCGCCCTCGGCGCGGGGCTCGAGGTGACCGCGCTCCACAACCACTTCTTCTGGGACACGCCGAAGGTGATGTTCATGCATATCGCCGGCAGCGGCGAGGAAGGCGCTCTGGCAGCCGGGGTGGGCATGGTATTCGCGCGGATGGCCGAGACGGCGGGCGGAAGGGGCGAGGTGCCGCGGGCCGCCGTCGATCCCGCGCGGACCACGCTCGATCCCGCCCGGATCGAGGCCATTCTCGGAACGAGGGGCAGCCTCGCTGCCGGGGTCTACAAGGTCGTCGTCGGTCGCACCGCGCGGATGCACGGCCATGTGATGGCGGCCGCCATGGGCGTCAACACCTGGGCCGCGTTCGCCGGCTCGGATGCCCTGGCCGTGGTGGATGGCGACATAGCGATGGTGGAGTCGGAGCTGCAGGGCGTGCTGAAGGCGCTGCGGCGCGCGGGCATCCTCGTGGTCGCGATCCACCATCACATGACTCACGAGGAGCCCCGCATCCTGTTCCTCCACTACTGGGGCGTCGGCTCGACCGAGGAGCTGGCGAAGGGGCTGCGGTCTGCGCTGGACGAGACGCGGCACGACGGCGGCGACCGGCCGTGATCCGGCCCGGGCCCTGCACGCTCCCGAACCTCGCGCGCTACTTCTTGAAGCTGGGCGCGACCGGCTTCGGCGGGCCGGTGGCTCTCGTGGGCTACATGCAGCGCGACCTGGTCGAGCGGCGGCGCTGGTTCACACCTGAGGAGTACCGCGAGGGCCTCGCCCTGGCCCAGCTCGCCCCCGGGCCCCTCGCCGCGCAGCTCGCGATCTACCTGGGATGGGCGCGGGGAGGCGCCACCGGCGGCGCCCTGGTGGGTCTCGCGTTCGTGGCGCCGTCGTTCTTCGTGGTCCTCGCCGTCGCGCTGCTCTACCTGCGCTTCGACGGGCTCCCGTGGATGCAGGGGGCCTTCTACGGGGTCGGGGCGGCGGTGGTCGCCGTGATGGCCCGGAGCACGCTCGAGCTGACGCGGCTGACCCTGGGCGGAGACCGCCTGCTCTGGGGGCTGTCCGTGGCGGCGGCGCTCGTGACCGTCTGGACCGAGTCCGAGATCGTCTGGGTCTTCGTCGGGGCCGGCCTGCTGACCCTGGTCGTGCGCGCCGGGCCCGTGCGGTTCCCGCGCGCCGCGCTGTCCCTGGGCGTGCTGCTGCCGGGCCTGCTGACCGGCATCGCTGGAGAGCCGGCCGCGGCCTCCACGCTGTGGCGGCTCGGGACGCACTTCACGGAGGCGGGGGCGTTCGTCTTCGGGAGCGGGCTGGCCATCGTTCCCTTCCTCCATGCCGGCGTGGTCCGGGAGGGGCACTGGGAGTGCTGATGGCGGGCGGCGCTCCCGAAGGAACGGCCGGGAACCGCGTCCTCGGGGTCTGGCCGCCGACGGTCGTCTTCGTCTGCGAGCACGGCTCGGCGAAGAGCCTGCTGGCGGCCTCGCTGTTCGATCGCATGGCCACCGAGCGGGGGTTGGAGCTGCGCGCACTCTCCCGCGGCACGCTGCCGGACGACGCCGTGCCGCCGGCGGTCGCCCGGGCCCTGAGGGAGGACGGATTCGACGTGGGTTCGTTCCGGCCCCGAGCCTTGAGCGATGCCGACCTGCGGTCGGCGGCGCGCGCGGTGGCGATAGGTGTCGAGATCGAGGACCTGGCAGCGAGGGCCGGCGCCCCGGTCGTGCGCTGGGGCGACCTCCCGGCCGTGTCGACGCGTTACCCGGAGGCCCGAGCGGCGATCGAGTCGCGGCTCAGGCCGCTCCTGGACGAGCTGGAGCGCGAAACCCGGGAACGGCCGTCCCCCGCCGCACCGGAGAAGTAGCGTGCGGCTGTCGCCGGAAGGCCGGCTGATCTTCCTGGGGCGCGCGCTGCGGTCGTTCGCGTTCGGCTGGCTCTCCGTGATCCTGGCGCTGTACCTGGCCGGTCGTGGCCTCTCCGCGGCGGAGATCGGCGTGGTCTTCTCGGCCACGCTGGTCGAGGACGCGCTGCTCACGATGCTGCTCTCGACGGTGGCGGCGCGGGTGGGCCCGGCACGGGTGATGGCCGCGACCGCCCCCTTGATGGCGCTCGGAGGCCTGCTGCTCGCCCTGGCGAAGAGCCGGCGCGCTCTGGTCGCGGGAGCGGTGCTGGGTACGATCAGTCCGAACGGCCAGGAAGCAGGCCCGTTCGCTCCCATGGAGCAGGCGCTCCTGCCGGGCACGGTCCGCTCCGGCCCGATCGTATGGGTGTTCGGCTGGTACAACGTGTTCGCCTTTCTTCCCGCCGCTGCCGGAGCGGGGGCGGCGGGTGGCGTGTTCGGGTGGGCGCGGGCTGGCGGAGTCGAGCCGCTGCGCGCCCAGGGATGGATGCTGCTCGCGTACGCCGCGGCCGGGGTCGTGCTGACGCTGCTCTACGCCGCCCTGGCGGCGCGGCCTGGCGGAAGCCGGCCCGTCTCGGCGGCTCGTCCTGGCGCGCTGGGCCTGGGCCGGTCGCGGCCGGCGGTTCTGCAACTGGCCGGCCTGCAGGGCCTCGACGCGCTGGCCGGGGGCTTCGTCATGCAGAGCCTCCTGGCGTACTGGTTCCACCTCCGCTTCGGCACCCGTCCCGAGGCCATCGGCGCGCTCTTCTTCGGGACGAACCTCCTGTCGGCCGCCTCCTTCCTCGGCGCGGCCAGGACCGCCGAGCGCTTCGGGCTCCTCAACACGATGGTCTTCACGCATCTGCCGTCGAACCTGCTGCTGCTCGGGGTTCCGTTCATGCCCACCTTCGGAACTGCGGGGGCGCTGCTGCTCGCGCGGCACCTGCTGTCCCAGATGGACGTGCCCACGCGGCAGGCGTACACGATGGTCCTGGTCGCCCCCGAGGAGAGGGCCGCCGCCTCCGGCGTCACCGCCGCCGTGCGCGCCCTCGCGCAGGCGTGCGCTCCCGCGCTGGCCGGCCTGACGATGGCCGTGGCGGCCACGGCCGCTCCGTTCCTGGTCGCCGGGACCCTCAAGATCGCCTACGACCTGGGTCTGTACTTCCGCTTCCGCACGGTCCCGCTCCGCGGGGATGAGGGGTCGAGGCCCGCCGCATGAGGGAGACGCTGCTGCTGACGCGGCGCGACGTCGCCGACCTGTTGCCGATCGGCGACTGCATCGTCGCGATCGAGGAGGCGTTCCGGGCGCAGGCGGCCGGGCGGACGCTGCCCTCGCACGCGCTCGGCATCGAGCTGCCGGAGGGTGGGCTCCACGTCAAGGTGGCCGGGCTGGAGCGCGGCCGCCCGGTGGTCGCGGCGAAGCTGAACGCGAACATCCCTTCCAACCCCGGCCGCCGCGGCCTGCCGACGATACAGGGCGTGATCGCGCTCTTCGACGGCGAGGACGGCCGGCCGCTGGCGCTCATGGACTCCACCGAGGTCACGGCGCTGCGGACCGGGGCGGCCACCGCCGTGGCCGCGAGATACATGGCGCGGCCGGCGGCTGCGGTGCTTGCGGTCTGCGGCTGTGGAGCGCAGGCGGCGTATCAGGTGAGGGCCCTCGCCGTGGTCCGGCCGCTCCGGACGGTCCTGGCGTACGACGTCGAGGCGATGCCGGCCGAGCGGCTCGCCCGGTCGCTCTCGGCCGAGGAAGGCCTGTCGGCCAGCGTCGCCGAGGACCTGCCCTCCGCCCTTGGCCGGGCCGACCTGGTCGTGGCCTGCACGCCGTCGAAGCGCCCGCTGTTCGGTCCGGAGCAGGTGAGGCCGGGGACGTTCGTGGCCGGGGTCGGCGCCGACGCCCCGGAGAAGCAGGAGCTGCATCCCGACCTGTTCTCCCGCGGCCGGGTCGTCGTCGATTCCCTGGAGCAGGCGGCCGCGTTCGGTGACCTGCGCCATGCCCTTCGGGCCGGAGCGCTGCGCCGGGAGGACGTGGCGGCGGAGCTGTGGGAGCTGGCCGCCGGCCTGAAGCCGGGGCGGGCATCCTCGGACGAGATCACGGTCTTCGACTCCACCGGCGTCGCCATCGAGGACGCGGCGGCCGCGGCGCTGGTCTACGAGAGGGCGGTCGCCGCAGGGCGCGGAGTGCGCCTGGCTCTGGCAGAGTGAACCGACCGGTGGTCTCATCGGGGCGCTCCTAACCTGACGGGGAGCGGTACGGGTTCGTCGTGTTGCTCGGGGAATAGGGTCGCCCGGCCTCCTCCTCACTCAGCGAGCCGAACCAGCCGATAGCCCACCGAGGCGGTGAACCAGGAGAGGAACGCCTCGGAGCCGCGGGCGACGAGCATCGGATGGTCGGAGCCGCCGGTCGTGCGCGAGACCTCGCGGCCCTCGGACCAGGTGAGCCCGGCGTCGGCGGACCGCATCGCGCGAACGGCCGTCGCCTCGAGGCCGGCCGGCTCCTTCCAGGCGAGCCACACGCTCGTCCCCGCGGCGAGCACGGCCGGCCGGCTGGCGTGCGCCGTCCCCAGGCGGACCGGCTCCGAGAAGCTCCGCCCCCCGTCGGCCGATCGGCGGTAGAACGTCCCCAGGCCGCGCCGACCCTCGCCAGTGAACCAGGCGAGGTGCCATGTGCCGTCGCCGCCGATCGCCAGTGCCGGGCCATGGTGCGGACAGCCGTCGATCTTCCAATCGTCGTCGCTCGCGCGCAGGACGGAAGTGGAGCCGGCCTCGGCCAGGCGGGCGATCGAGTGGTCCCGGATGCCGTCCTCCAGGATGTCGCGCCAGTGCAGCACGGGCGTCTCGCCGTCCCAGGCCAGGGCCAGCCGGCAGCACTCGCAGACGCCGTCCTTGACCTTGCGGTTGGCCGAGAAGCTCCGGCCTCCGTCGGTGCTGACGGCGTGGTAGAGCGCGGCGCCCTCGTAGGGGGTGCCCTGCTCGCGGGCGCGCTCCATGTCGCGCTTGTCGATCCAGACGAGATGGACGTCGCCGCGTGGTGACACGGCCAGCGTGTCGAAGCGATGGCCGGTCTCGAGCCCGTCGTCGTTGACCGTCACGGGCTCGGCGAAGCGGCCGTCCGGAAGCCGCCGCGAGAAGCGGATGTCGCCGGTGAACGGGCGGCGGCCCTTCCGGGTGTAGGAGACGTAGACCTCGCCGTTCGGCCCGGCCGCGATCTTCGGCCGGGCCTCGCCGTTGGCGTCGATCGACTCGCCGTCCGGGCTGACGCGGGCCTGCTCCGAGAACGTCTGTCCGAGGTCGCTGGACGACGCGGCGTGGACGTGGGAGCCGTCGACCCAGGCGACCCACAGCGTCCCGTCGGGGGCGAACGCCGCGGTCGGAACGGACGACGAGCCGGCGCGGGGCCCGGCCGCCTCGGGGCGGGGGGCGGGCGAGCCGTCCCCGTTCAGCATCAGCGTGATCGCCAGGGCGGAGATGACCTTCATGATCGGCACGGCTCAGCGAGACGACGCCCGCACCTGGACGAACAGCGTCCGCCCGGGAAGCGGGTGGGACTGGTACGAGTGGTGGTCGGTGACGTTGTCCATGCCCACGGCCAGCTCGAGCCCCGGAACGGGCTTGTGGCTCAGGCGCAGGTCGAGCTGGTTCACGCCGGAGATCCCGCCGTAGACGTCGCCGTGGACGTCGCGGTTGTAGACGTCGTTGTAGGCGCTGGTGGAGAACCGCCAGCCCAGGCTGCCCATCCACCGAGGAGAGGGGCGGTAGGCCAGGACGGCGTTCGCGCGGGCCTCAGGCACGCGCAGCCAGTGCTTGCCCTCGGTCGCGAGGTCCTTGGCGTTCCGCACCACCCGGCTGCGGGTGAGCGCGGCGTTGGCCTCCACGCTCAGGCCCGTGACGGCGGCGTCCCGCGCGGACCAGGCGGCCTCCAGGCCGGTCGTCCGGACCAGGTCCTGGTTCGACACGTTCGTGATGCTGGGCGTGACCGTGTTGTCGCTCTGGCGCAGGATCGCGTCGCGCACCTCGTCGTGGAACAGCGAGGCCCGCAGGGTCTGCCGGCTCCACGACGTCTCCGCCGACAGCTCGAAGGCGTTCGAGCGCTCGGCCTCGAGGTCGGGGTCGCTGAGCGTGACGGACGTCGCGGTCACGGTTCCGTTGTAGAGCTCCTCGACGTTCGGGAAGCGGACGCCGCGCCCGAAGCTCGCGCGCAGCAGGAGACGGTCGGTGGCCGTCCACGCGAGAGAGGCCTTCGGCGAGTGGCCGGTGAGCGTACGGCCGGGGTAGGCCACGACCTTGTCGAACGTCCGGTCGGCGGTCGGCTCGCAGGTGGCGCCGGCCCCGGGCATGCACGAGGCCACACGGGCGAGCTGCTCGCCGGCGAAAGTGCGGAACCGCTCGGCCCGCCAGCCGAGGGTGAGCTTGAGGCGGTCGCCGAGCCGCCAGGCGTCCTGGGCGTAGAGAGCCCACACCTCGGTCTCGCCCCGGTAGCGCTGGGCGAGCGTCGCCGCGCCGAAGCGCCAGTCGAGGACGTCGTCGACGACGTTCGTGAGCGTGTAGGCGTTCCGGTGCGCGCCGAACGTGAACGCGTGCCGCCCGTCGCCGACCCGCGGGGCGTGGGTCGCCTGCACCTCGAACGTGTTCCAGCCGGTGCCGTCCCGGCGGGTCACGGTGCCCGGGCCACCGGAAGCCGCCTCCGGGTCGGGCAGGCCGGCCTGACGCGCCGGGTCGGAGAGGATCCGGTAGTCGGACGCCACCGCGGAGGCGTTCCATCCGGCGTCCCGCCGGGTGCGGAGCGTGAACCCGAGCTGTCGGTGTCTCTCCTCGCGGGTGGAAGGCGCGAACGCCGTGGCGGGGACGTCGAACGTGTGGGCGCCGTCCGTCACGCGCCCGCGCCAGACCTCGGCGCCGGTCGCATCGCGCAGGAACGTGCGGTTGCGGTTGTGGGTCTCGTTCCTCCAGCCCGCCACCAGCGCGCTCGTCTCCAGCCCCGGGGTGAGCGCGTAACCGAGCCTCAGCTTGAGGCTGTCCTGGACGGTGTGGTCGATCGCGCCCGAGCTCCCGCCGAACACCGCGCGGCGGTTGCCCCTGGGATCGGTGTCGTAGCGGATCCCCGACACCTGGATCGCCGGCGCAGCGATGGCCGGGAAGACGCCCGTGTCGTTCGCCGTCACGTTGAAGTACTGCATCGGCTGCGAGATCGAGTCCTGGTGGTTGTAGGTCAAGGCGCCCCAGCCCGACGCGAGGCGGCCGCCGACGTAGCCGGAGACCTGGCCCCCCCGGTAGTCGTCCGTCTCGCCGTACTGGGAGAAGCGCTGCCCGTAGCCGGTGAGGCTGCCGCTCCACTCCAGCCGCGCCGGCGTGCGCTCGGTGACGACGATGGTCGTGCCGATCGAGTTGCCGGCGTGGATGGCCGAGAACGGCCCGTACAGCACGTCCACCCGCTCGATGGCCTCGGGCGTCACCATGTTCCAGCGTGGAGCGTCGAAGCGGCCCAGGAAGTTCGAGAGCAGGTAGCCGTCGAGGAAGACAAGGCCCCGCGACGGCTGCAAGGTGCCGAAGCTGCGCCCGCCCAGCAGAGCGTTGCGGTCGCCGATGTAGCGCTTGCGGATGACCGTGCTGGGCACGTACCGCAGCGCGTCCTCCGGGTTGAACAGGTTCTGCTCGCTCAGCTTCTCGGTCGTCCGGATCGCCACGCTGTTGGGGAGGTCCTTCGGCAGCGTCCAGGAGTCGGCGGTCACGGACAACTGTTCGAAGAGCCTGAGCCGGAGGACGACGTCCGCGGTCGTCACCTCCGCGCCGGCCGCGACCGTCACCTCGGGCCCGGTCTCCACGATCGACCCGACCGAGCAGACGATGCGGTAGACGCCGGGCGTGGGCACGTCCTCGACGCGGAAGGTCCCGTCCGGCCCGGTCCGGCCGATCCGGTCCAGGATCCCGGCGCGGACGCGGACCTCGACGCCGGGAAGCGGCTTGTGGTCGGGGCCGAGCACGCGGCCCTGGATCGCGGCGCTCGACGGGGGGGCCACATCGTCTCCGGGCGCGCCCCAGGCCGGCAGCGAGCCGGCCGCCAGGATGAAGAGAGCCACGGGCGCAGCCCGGCCGGGCAGACCGGGCCTGACGGAACGGATCATGATCGCCTCCAGCGAACGGCCGGACGTCCCTCCGGGACGCAGGCCTCACGGACGAAGCCAGGCGGGAACCGCAGGGACGGCGGCGTTCGAGCCGCAGCCGCGCGGCTCCGGCGCTCGGGGCGCTTCAGGAGGCGATGCGGGGTGGTTGGCGGTCGAGGCGGGGGTGGCCGGCTTCAGGCCCGACGCGGCGGGGCCCCGGTGCCGGTGACGACACGAGGTTCGGGTCCAGCTCCTCCGCCGGGACCAGGATCGAATCCGACCGCGCCGTGCCGGTGAAGCCGTCGGTCCCGTGGTCGCAGCGGCTCGTCATCTCCGAGGAGCGCGAGCCGGCGGCCGCGTCGTGGCAGCTCTTGGCCGCCGGACGCTTGGGAGGGCAGTGCTGCCGGCATTGGCAGACGTGGTCGCTGCACCGGCCGTCGTGATCGCCGCCGCTCGCGGCAGACAGAGCCCCCAGCGCCGGCACCGAAAACCATGCCAGCACGATCGACGCGCCGACCGCCCGCCGCCAGGACATGGGACCCAATCAGTCTAGGCCATCTCCGGAGCGCGAATCAACAGAGTCGACCGAACGATCGATTCCGGTCCTTCCTGCCTTTGGCGGCGATCGGCGCCAACGCTCGCCACCGCCCCGGATCCGTCCCCCCGAGTGGGCGTTACCTCGCGAAGATCTCCTCCACGCGCGTGACGGCAACGTCTTCGGCCCGGATGCCCAGCTTCCTATCGCCGTAGGCCCGGTCGGCATCGGCCAGCTCCGGCTTGGGGGCGTCGTACTTTACCGAAGACGGCTCGTCGGCGACCAGCGCCGCCTTCAGGCTTTCCGCTTCCTTCGTGATCGCGACGACGAACAGGTCGCTCGCGCGGAGGTGCTTCCGCACGGCCGCGTTGACGTCCTCGCGGGTCAGCCCCGAGAGCCCGTCGCGCATGTACTTCGTGTACTCCGGGATGCCGTACCACTCCGAGTCCATGGCGTAGCCGAGCTGCTGGTCCTGGGTGGACGTCATCACGTACACGTTCTTCATCAGGTATTCGCGCGTGCGGTCGAAGTCCTCCTGGCTCAGGCCCTCGGCGATCAGCGTCTCCAGCTCCGCGACGGCGATCCGGAGCGCCATCATCGCGTTCTCCGGCACCACCGGCCGGATCCAGACCTCGAACAACTGGACCCGGCGCGCGATGTTGGGGTCGGGGAAGAACTGGAACATGCCGCGCGGGAACGCCTCGATGTAGGCGTAGTCGCCGTAGTTCATCCCGCGCTTCTCGCGGATCTCCTGGTACAGGTGCGACATGGAGGAGCGGTGCTCCCCCAGCCAGGCCCGGGCCACCGAGAGCGCGTGGAAGTCCGGATGCGACCGCGTCACCTCGATCGGGTGCCCGAAGGAGATCGCGGTGGAGCGGGTCTCCTTCTGGACGATCCGCACCTGCCGCCCCCGCGGCGCCGTCGCCTTCACGGGCGGGGACTCGGGCGCGGGACCGGCGGGCAGCCGCTCCAGCGCGGCGAGGACCTGGGCCTCGACCTCCTTGGGGAAGTCTCCTGAGCGCCCGAGCACGAGGTTCGCCTGGGTGTAATGGCGCCGCGCGAAGTCCTTCACGTCGTCGAGCGTGACGGCCTCGATGCCGGCCGCCGTGCCCAGCGTCGGGTGCGCGTAGCGCGTGCCCTGGAAGACCGCCTGCTGGAGCAGCTCCTTGCCCAGCTCCTCCTCGTTGGCCGCCCGCAGGTCCTGCACCAGCGCGTTGCGCTGGGCGTCGCGGAGGCGCTGGAAGTCCTCCGGGCGGAACCCGGGCTCGACGAGCATGGGAAGCGCTACCTCCAGGAAGGCGCGCGCGTTGTCCTTGTGGATGACCCCGGTGAACGTGGTCATCTCCTTGTCGACCTGGGCGTTGAAGCTGCCGGCCATCGGGTAGAAGGCCTTCTTGATCTCGTCGATGCGCAGGGCCTTCGAACCGGCGTCGGCGATCATCGCGGCGGACAGGGCGGCGAGCCCTTCCTTGCCCGCGGGGTCGTCCACCGAGCCGCTCTTGAAGAGCAGCTTCAGGTCGAGCTGCGGCAGCTCCGAGGGGACGCCCACGGTCTCGACCGCGGCGGCGCCCGCCTTCGCGGCGAAGGTGTCCAGCGCCGGGAGCACCGCGACGCCCTCCGGGAGCGGCCCCTGCGACAGCGTCGTCACCACCAGGCCGGCGTCCGCGATCGAGGCCCGCCCGGCGGCCAGCAGGTCCTCGGGCGTGAGCGCTTCGTAAATGCGGTACAGCCGGTTCAGCGTGTCGTACGAGCGCTCGAACCGCACGTAGCGGGCGAGCGTCTCCGCGATCTGCTCGGTGTTGTCGAGGCTGCGGAGCAGGCCGTAGCGCGCGTTGCCCTTGGCGTCCGCCAGGCGCTTGGCGGCAACCGGGCCCGTCCGCGCGTCCGCGGACGTCCGCAGCAGCTGGTCCCGGACGTAGAGCGCGTCCTTGCCGTCCTTGACCCGGGCGAACACGGTCGCGAGCGGGGGGTCCTCGGCCTCGGGGTAGTAGACGAACATCTGGTCGACCTTCTGTTCCTGCTCCACCAGCTTGCGGTACACGTCGGAGGTGGAGCCGAACTCCAGGTTCAGGAGCATGTCGAGCGCGGCGTAGCCCTTGTCCGCGGCCGAGAACTCGGGGGCGTGGAAGGCGACCGCGACCCACGGAATGGTCTCGGATTCCCAGGGCACGTGTGCGTAGACCGGCCCCCTCGGCGCGGGCTCCCGCGGGATCTCGACCTTCTCGCCGCCGCCCGGCCGCCAGCCCCCCCAGTGCCGCTCGGCCAGCCGGAAGACCTCGTCCGCGGTCACGTCGCCGGCCACGAGCAGAGCCGTGTTCTCTGGGCGGTACCAGCGCTCGAAGAAGGTCTTGCTGTACTCGAACTGGTTGGGCATGTCCTCGATGTCGCGCAGGAAGCCCATGGTGGTGTGCTTGTAGGGGTGGACCGTGAACGCGTGCTCGCGCTGGACCTCGAGCAGCTTGCGGACCGGGTCCTGGCTGTTCTTGTTGTATTCGCCCAGGACCGCCCGGGCCTCCGTCTTGAAGGCCTCCTCGGCGTAGGCGAGGTTCTGGAAGCGGTCGGCCTCCATGGCCAGGATCGTCTCCAGGTCCTCCTTCGCGAACGTGATGTGGTAGTTGGTGTAGTCGTCCGAGGTGTAGGCGTTGTTGCGCGCGCCCGCGCGCGCGAGCACGCCCTGGTAGCGCTCGGGCGGGAAGGTCGGCGTGCCCCGGAACATCATGTGCTCGAAGAAGTGGGCGAACCCCGACTTGCCGGGCTCCACCTCGTTGCGCGACCCCGTCTGGACGGGGATCTGCAGCGACACGATGTTGGGGAAACCGGTCGGTACGACGATGACCTTCAAACCGTTGGGCAGCGTCTTCTCCGCGTGCCGGAAGGTCAGGACGTCGCCCGGCTCGGAAGAGTCGGCGGAGTGTGCGGGGATCGGCTGGCTCATGGTCGTGCTCGCGAGGAGGACGGCGGCCACCAGGGCGCGTGTCGTTCTGGACATGACGCTCCTTCGTTTCAGGACGGGGCCGCGGCAGGGACGTGGCGCCGCGTGGGGCCGCAGGGCCCAGGACCGGATGGTAATACGCCGTTGCGCCGGATGCGACCAGCCGCTGCGGCCATTCCCGTCCCTCGGGCTATGATGAGGCGCCTCCCGACCGGAGGGTTCCTGCATGCCCGACCCGTCGCGATCGGCGTCCATCGCGCTCGCTCCCGAGAGAGGCCGCGCATGAACTGGACGATGGTGGGCGCGCTGTGGGGCTTGCTGGGCGTGGGCCTCGGCGCGTTCGGCGCGCACGGGCTCAAGGCGGTGGCCACCGGGCAGGGCCTGGCCTGGTGGGAGACCGGTGCGCGCTACCAGCTCGTCCACGCGCTCGCCCTCGTGGCGCTGGGGCTCCTGCAGCAGCACCGCCCGGGCGGCGACGCGTCAGGCTGGTCGTTCCTGCTCGGCAGCGCAGTCTTCAGCGGGACGCTCTACGCGATGGCGCTCGGCGCCCCCCGATGGCTGGGCGCGGTCACGCCGATCGGCGGGGTCGGGATGATGCTGGGGTGGCTGCTGCTGGCGCTACGCGCGCGCGGGTAGCGCGGGGCTCCCGGTCACGAGGTCCAGCGGGGCCGGACGCCGTGGTCCGCCAGGACCCGGTGGCGGCGGGCCGCCGGAACGTCGCACCACGGCAGGCCGGGGGGCGCCGCACCGGCGCGTTCCAGGTCCGCCATCTCCTCGATGTAGGCCTCGAGCCGATCCCGGACCCGCGGCCGCGCGCGGTCGCAGGCACGCCGCAGGGCCGGAGGCACGGTGCTCCCCGCGGCCACCGCATCCAGGCCCAGCTCCGCGCCGACCCGCCCGGGCGGGATCCAGAGGGCCAGCCCGGGATCGCCGATCGGGCGGTTGACGGCGAGATAGATCCCGCGCCGCTCGGTCCGACACGCGTCGAAACGCAGGGGCTCGAGCACGCCGAGCGTCCCGAAGTGGCGGGCACCGCCGACGTCGGCATGGAGCGGCATCGCCGCCATCCACAGCTCGCGGCTCTCCGGCGGTCCGAGGGTCTCGAGGCGGGCGTCGAAGTGGTCGCGTAGCCCGCACGGGCCGGGGTATCGGAACAGCGTGGGGCACCCCTGGGCCGGCCCGAGCGGCCGTGCGCGCCCGAGCAGCCAGCCCGGGGGCCCGTACGGCAGCCCGGTGCGGCGGACGAACGCCCTCACCGTCTCGCGCAACGGCCAGGCCCTAGCCGCCGTCCTCGGAGCGCGCTTCCAGCCTCGGTACGGGTGGGAGGTTGATGACGCGGGTCGGGAGCAGCGACACGATGTAGTCCACCACGTCCCGCTGGGAGAGGACCGCGGCCACCCGCCCCTCGCCGTCCAGTACCGGCACGTGCCGGTAGCCGCCGACGCTCATCCGGTTGAGTGCGAAGGCGATCCCGTCGTCCAGCCCGAGCGTCACGGGATCCGGGGTCATCACCTCCTCGACCGCGCGGCCCCGGTCGATCCCGGTCGCCACGACGCGGCGCAGGGCGTCCCGCTCGCTGAAGATGCCGACGGGGCGCCCGTCGCGCTCCACGACCACGGCCCCGATGTTGCGCTCGTGCATCAGGTCGAGCGCGGCCTGGATGCTCGCGGTCTCCCGGACGGTCACCGCCGCCTTCGGCTCGAGCCTCCGTATCGTCGCCTCGAGGATGTACTGCCCGAGCTCGCTCTCCTCGCGCTGGTAGTGACCGGGCTCGTCCTCGTAGGCCTCGTCGAACTCGCTGGTTCCCATCAAGGTCTCCAAGGGAGGGTGACCCGGCACGCCGGTGTCGGGTTGCGTGAATGGTAAACCCGGACCCGGCGAAGGGGTGCCGAAAAAATGCGCGCCCAGGCGCGCGGCAGAGCCGGGACGCGGCCCTGGTAGGATGGCCCGGTGCGCCGAACGAAGCAGCTCGACGTCGCGCCCATCCGCCGTGTCCGAAGCAGAGCCTAACCGGTTCCGCTCCGGCCTTGTATTCGGGAAGTTCCTGCCGCCCCACGAGGGGCACCGGCTCCTCATCGAAACGGCCCGCGCGCGGGTCGAGCACCTCACTGCGGCCGTGTGCAGCCTGCGCCGGGAACCCATCCCCGGCCGGCTCCGGTGCGACTGGCTCCGCCAGATGTGTCCCGGCGTGGAGGTCGTCCACGTCGAGGACGAGAACCCGCAGTACCCGGGGGAACATCCTGAGTTCTGGCCGATCTGGTCCCGGACGCTGCGGCGCGCCTGCCGCGTGGCGCCCCAGGTGCTCTTCACCTCGGAGGCTTACGGCGACGAGATGGCGCGGCACCTCGGCATCCTCCACCAGGCGGTCGACCCGGGCCGCCACACGGTGCCGATCTCCGCCGGCCGGATCCGGGAGCGGCCGGCGGCGTGCTGGGACTACGTCCCAGCGCCCGTGCGCCCGTACCTCGTGAAGCGAGTGGTGGTGACCGGTCCGGAGTCGACCGGGAAGACGACGCTGGCGGCGCGGCTGGCGCGACACTACCGGACCTGCTGGGTCCCGGAGTTCGCCCGCGGCTACCTGGACGCCCAGTACCCCCGCCGCGGATCGGACGAGGTCTGCCGGGCCGAGGACATGGAGCCGATCGCGCGCGGCCAGGTGGGAGCCGAGGACGCCCTGGCCCGCCAGGCGAGCCGGGTCCTGTTCTCGGACACCGACCTGATCGTCACGAAGGTCTACTCCGAGCACTATTTCGGCGGCTGTTCCGGCTGGATACGGGAGGCGGCGCGCGCGCGGCGGTACGACCTGCACCTGCTCCTGGACGTCGACGTGCCGTGGGTCCCCGATCGCCAGCGCGACCAGGGGCACGCGCGGGAGGAGCTCCACGCGCGCTTCCGCCGAGAGCTGCGCGTGCACGGCTGCCGGGTGGTGGAGGTCTCCGGGGACTGGGACGAGCGCTTCGCCGCCGCCGTGGCGGCCGTGGACGCCGTGCTGCGCGAGCCCATGAGGCCGCTCTCGTGAGCGTACGGCTGCCGTCCGGCGTCCGCGAACGCGACCGCCGGGAGGCGCTCTACGACGGGGAGCTGTTCCTGTGCGCCGCCACCCCCGCGACGTTGGCGCTCGCCGAGTGGGCGTGGGACCGCCTCGTCGCGGCGTTCCCGGAGGCCGATCCTCGCGACGTCCAGCATGCGATCGCGGGCGGCGAGCTGTTCCGCCGGCTGACGGCCGTCCGCCGGAGCATCCTCGCCGACCCGGAGGTGAAGCCGCTGGTCCGCGCGTGCCTCGGGAGCCTGGGCTTCGACCTGGACGGGACCTACTTCGACCTGCTGCGCCTTCGGGCGGTCCCGAGCGGCGGCCACCGGGATCCGGCGGCACGGCACGCCTACGTCGTCCACCGCGACACCTGGTACGCCAACCCCGAGGCGCAGGTGAACGTGTGGCTGGCGGTCAGGGACGTGACCGCCGAGGAGGCGTTCGCGATCTACCCCGGTTACTACGGCCGGCCGGTCCGCAACTCGTCCGAGCGGTTCTCGTACCCGGAATGGCAAGCGCTCGGCGGGTTCCAGGCGCCCGACGACCGCAAGGTCTACCCCGGCGTGGAGGAGGCGTTGGACGAGCCGGGCGTGCGGGTGCCGTGCCGGCGCGGCGAGGCGCTGCTGTTCTCGGGGACCCATCTCCACGGGACGGCCGGCCACGACTCCGGCCGGACGCGCCTCAGCCTCGAGGTCCGCACCGTCCACGCGGACGACGTGGTGAAGATCCGCGAGCGCCGACGGCTCGACAACCGCTCGCGGGGCTCGGCGCTGGGGGACTACTTCAGGGCCGCGGACTTCGCCCCCTATCCTCCGGACGGTCCCGTCTGACGGGACCTGGCCTCAGGCCTCACTGCCCCCTGCATCTGCTGGAACTCCTGCTCGGACGTGAGGAGCGAAACCAGGATCGTCAGCTTCAAGCACCCCTCCTCGTTCGCGGGTCGTCCGCCGGATCGGGAGCCGCGCGGGCCTGGGCGAAGGGCGTCGATCTCAGGCCTGCCTCGACGCCCGCAGTCCGGTCCCGTCCCGTCTCCCCCGAGTCGGCTACCGGCGCCGGACGAGCCGCAGGCGCGGCGCGCCGCCACGTTCGGTCCAGGCACTCTACCTCGTCTCGCGGGCGCCCACGGTCCGGATCGTGGCCGTGCCCACCCGCAAGCCGTCGGCGCGGGCCGTGACGGTCACGGTTCCCGGCTGCCCGGCCTTGCCGCGGACGATCACCAGGCACAGCCCGTTGAACGCCTTGCGGTCGTGCGACTGGAAGGGCTCGAAGCTCGTGGGGTCGCCGCTGTCGGTGGCGACGATCTCGCCGGGGCCCTCGATCGTGAAGGAGATGCGATCGTCGGCGCGAGGCGCCGTCACGCCGGCCTCGTCGGTCACGGTCGCGGTGACGAAGGACAGGTCGAGGCCGTCGGCGCGGATCTCGGCGCGATCGAGGTCGAGCTTCAGGCCGGCGGGCTGCCCCGCCGTCTTCACCTGCGCCGTGGCCCACCTCTCGCCGTCCTTGTACGCCACCACCTCGAGCGTCCCCGGCCGGTACACGACGTCGTCCCAGCGGAGGCGGTATTCGTAGGAGCCCTTCTTCTTGCGACCCTGTGACTCGCCGTCGAGGAACAGCTCCGCCTCGTCGCCCGACGTGAAGACGTGCACGGGCGTTACCTGTCCGACGCGTTCCGGCCCCAGTGCGGCAGGACGTGCGCGAGGCGCAGCTCCGGGCGCCAGCGCGACTGGTAGAGGTAGAACCGGTCCTTGCGGAAACCGGCCAGGTCGACGATCCCGAAGTACGAGCTGCGGGACGAGTAGTACGGGGTGGGTTCGCCGAGGTAGTCCCAACCCGACCAGACGAACTCCCCCGCCACGAACGGATGCCGGTCCTGGGCGGCGAACACCTTGTCGGCGGACGACCCGAAGTCCGCCGCGTGGAGGTCGTAGGCGCTGACCTGCCGCCGCTTCGAGTCGCCGCCCAGCCCGTCCCTCACCGGAGCGCTGATCCCGCTGAAGACGGGGAACAGGTACTCTCCGCGGCTGCTCAGCGCCGCGGCGGTCTCGCTGCTCACGATGACCTTGCCGGGAAGCGCCGCGCGGAAGGCGGAGTACAGCGGCGGTGTCCGGATTCCCCTGAGCTCGGCGTGCGCCGGCGTGTCGCGGATCCCTTCCCCCTGGTAGTTCAGGCTGATCACGTCGGTGACGCCGGGCAGGGGCATGTCCGGCTTGGCCCAGTTCATCGCGGTGGTGGTGGGGCGGGTCGGATCCTCCTCCTTCACGATCTCGTGCAGCCGCTTCGCCACCGCCGCGCCCTCCGCGCCCGTGTACTGCTCGCCGACCTCGTTGCCGATGCTCCACAGGAACACCGAAGGGTGGTTCCGGTCCCGCCGGACGAAGGCGTGCAGGTCCTGCTCGTGCCAGTCCGGGAAGATGAGGTGGAAGTCCAGCGGCGTCTTCTTCCGCTCCCAGACGTCGAAGACCTCGTCGACGACCAGGAAGCCCATCCGGTCGGTCAGCTCCAGCAGCTCCGGGGCAGGCGGGTTGTGGGCGGTGCGGACGGCGTTGCAGCCCATCTCCCGGAGGACCTCGAGCTGGCGCTGCGCCGCGCGGAGGTTGAAGGCGGCGCCCAGCGCGCCGAGGTCGTGGTGCAGGTTGACGCCTTGCAGCCGGATGCGCTCGCCGTTGACGACGATCCCCCGCTCGGGATCGAGGCGCACTTCGCGGACGCCGAACGGCGTCTCGTAGACGTCGACGGGCTCGCCCCGGTGCGACACCGTGGTCACCGCCAGGTAACGGGCGGGCCGCTGCGCCGGAGGCGGCCCCCACAGCTCGGGGTTCGCGAGCGTCGCGGAGCCGCGCGTCCTGGCGCTGCCCGCCGGCGGGACCGTCGTCTTCGCCGGCGCGATCCGCGTGACCGGGGCGCCGGCCCTGCGGCCCTCGGCGTCCAGGGCGTAGATCTCGGTGGCCACGGCGACGGTCGCGTCGGTCTTGGAGTCGTTGTCGATCGTGACCTCCAGGTGGATCTCCGCGGAGGACCTGGAGACGTTCCGCGTGGTGACGAAGGTGCCCCAGTGGCCCACGTGGACGCGATGCGTCCTCGTCAGCCAGACGTTGCGGTAGATCCCGCCGCCGGGATACCAGCGCGACGAGCTGGGCGGGTTGTCGAGCCGGATCGCGAGCTGGTTCTCGTCACCCGGCACGACGTACGGCGTGAGGTCGACGCGCCAGGAGGCATAGCCGTACGGCCAGCCGCCCACCAGGTGGCCGTTCAGCCACACGGCCGCGTAGGACATCGCGCCGTCCACGTCCAGGAACACCGACTTGCCCGCGTCCGCCGCCGGAATGTCGAGCGTCCTCCGGTACCAGCCGACGCCCGGGCTCGGCAGGCGGCCCATGCCCCCGCCGGGGCCGTCGCCGTCGCCGGCGTGGAAAGGACCCTCGATCGCCCAGTCGTGCGGCACCGTCACGCTGCGCCAGGAGCTGTCGTGGAAATCGCGCTGCACGTAGGGCACGGCGCTCCCGGGGTCCCCGGGGGGGCGCACGTGGCGCTTCGCCGGATCCCTGACGAAGGCGTTCCCGGTGGGCAGAACCCAGGGCTTGAGCACGACCTGGGTCGAAGCCGCGACCTTCTCCGCCTCCGTGGGTTCGGCGTCCGCCGCCTTGTCGTCCCTCCTGTCCGTCACCTCCGGGCGCCGGTCGTAGAGCGGGCCGGTCGAATCCCCGGCCGGGTCGCCTTTCGTGAACCGCCAGCCGTCGCCGAGCAGGCTGCGCTCGCGCGGGGAGGCCCAGGCCGGGCCCGGTTGCGCCGCGGCGGCGGCGGCGAGCCAGACGAGGCGACGAGTCCAGCCCGGAACAGGAGTCCGGCTCGAGGAACGACCGAAGCGGTGCTGTGCGCCTCTCATCTCCGCTTCCCCCAGCGGTCGGCTCTCGCTGGCGACTTCAGGGCCGCGGAGGTTGCCCCGTCTGCTCCGGACGGTCCGGCGCGGCCGTCGGCGCGCGGCGCCCGCGCACGTGGTCCGCCAGGCCGGCGAGCTGCTGCGCCTGCACCTTGTCGACGACCGGCGCGAGCTTGGAGAGGTCGTCGGGCGAGTAGCCGCCGGCCCGGTAGGACATCGTGATCGTGGTGCCGCCGTCCGGGGCCGGCGCCAGGAGGAACTCGAGCGCGCCGTGCAGGCCCATGCCCTGGAGGGGGCCCAGCCCGCCGGTCAGTCGGAGCCGCTTGCCCGGGTCCACGAACGTGACCAGCATGTGAAGGGCCTGCCGGTCGCCGAGGCGCTCGCAGAAGCAGCCGCCCGCGCGCGGCTCGATCGACAGCGCGCTCTCGGCGCCCCACCAGGTGTGGTCCGCGGGCCACCAGCGGTCGACGTCCTCGACCAGTGCCTTCCAGGCGTTCTGCGCGTCGGCCGGCACCTGGACCGCGTTCTCCAGCGTGAAGCCGCCGGTCGCGGCGTCCTTTACCTCGGCGTGCGCGGGCCCCGGCGAGGCCAGCGCCGCGGCGGTCAGGGCGACGAGTCGAATGCCAGGGAGCGGCCGGCGGGAGCGGGTCGGCAGGCTCATCGGGTTCTCCCTTCTCGAGAGCCCGGAAGGTTACCCGCTGGCCGTCGCGTTGTCACCGCGCTGCGCCAGGATGAGGTCCGCCGCCCGCCGGCGCAGGAACGTCCTCCTGATGGGGTCGCTGGTGACGGCGGCCGCCACCAGGCACGCCGCCGCCGTCTGGCGGTTCCGCACCTCCGGGCTGAGCTCCCTGAAGCCCTTGTCGGGCGGCCACCGCGCGTCGTTCGCCCCGTGTTGGCCCGCTGCGCAGGTCATGCTGTTCCCCTCCTACCCATTGGACGAACGGGGGCCGACGGGATCGACTTCCGACCGGCTCTCCCCTATACGACGTACCCCGGAGGGGTGCCGGTTGCGCACGAAGGGACGCTGCGTGCCGCCGTCCACGGTCGCTGACGAACTTTCACATCGCGCGGATGGCGATGGCCCTGCGTTCCGTCGCCGACTGCCACGAGCCGCTGTAGCGCGGGGCACGCCGCCAGAGGTGGGACGGCAACCCGCTGTCGGGCTGTAATCCACGGGCCCGCAGCGACTAGGCGAACAAATGAAATCGGATTTCATTTTCACTTGACTTCGACCCGATCGTTCCTGTAGAGTCCTGCCGTCATGAAAATGACTTTCAATTTCACCTTGGTCCGGGACCCGCGCGAATGGACTTCAGTTTCGTCCGTCACGAACGGAGGACAGGGATGAAGGCAGCGAACGGAGGAGCCGCCCTGCTGGCGGTGGCGGTCCTCGCGGCACCCACCGCGGCGCAGGAGGCCGGGCAGGCGGCGCCGACCGCTCCTGCCGAGAAGACCGGCGCCGAGGCGCCGGTGGCGGCCAGTCCCGCACCTCAGATCGTCCTCAGCGAGCGGGTGATGGTGGTCGGCAGCGTGGAGACGCTCTCGGAGATCCCCGGCTCCGCTCACCTGTTGACCGGGGCGGCGCTGGAGCGGCGGCAGACGGGCTTCGACGACGTGCACCGTCTGCTCCGCCCCATCCCGGGACTGAACATCCAGGAGGAGGAGGGGTTCGGACGCAAGCCCAACATCGGGATGCGCGGGGCGGGGACGGACCGCTCGTCGAAGATCGCGCTGATGGAGGACGGCGTCCTCATCGCTCCGGCTCCCTACTCCGCGCCGGCGGCCTACTACTTCCCGACCTCGGGACGCATGGAAGGGATCGAGGTGCGCAAGGGCTCCAGCCAGATCAAGTACGGGCCCAACACGGTGGGCGGCGCGCTCAACCTCGTCTCCACGTCGATCCCCGACCGCTTCCGGCTGAACCTGCGCGCCGAGGGCGGCCAGCACGGCAGCGGCAAGGTGCACGCGTACGCGGGCGATTCGTCGAGACACGTCGACTGGCTGGTGGAGACCTATCAGGCCAGGAGCGGCGGGTTCAAGGACCTCGACGGAGGCGGCGACACCGGCTTCACGCTCCAGGACTACGTCGGCAAGCTCCGCCTCCACACGTCGGCGGAGGCGCGGATGTACCAGCAGATCGAGGTCAAGCTCGGCGCCACCGAGGACGAGGCTGACGAGACCTACCTGGGTCTGACCGAGGACGACTTCCGGCGGGATCCGCTGCGCCGCTACGCCGCCTCCCAGCTCGACGTCTTCGACGCCTCGCACCGGCAGTACCAGGCGCGCCATTTCGTCGTCTTCTCGCCCCGCTTCGACCTCACGACGACCGCCTGGCGGAACGACTTCGAGCGGGCCTGGTACAAGCTCGAGAGCGTGACGGGGACCGGCCTGGCGGGCGTGCTGGAGCGGCCCCAACAGTTTCCGGCGCAGTACGCCATCCTGACCGGCGCGGACAGCGCCGCCGACGCCCTCGTCGTCCGCAACAACAACCGCGAGTACTACTCGCAGGGCTTGCAGTCGACCCTCGGAGTTCTGGTCGGGCTGGGGGCGACGCGACACAAGCTGGAGGCGGGTGTGCGCTTCCTCGCCGACGAGGAGGACCGCTTCCAGCAGGACGACGGCTACCAGATGCGTGGCGGCCGCATGAGCCTGACCCGCGCGGGCGCCCCCGGCAGCCAGACGAACCAGGTCGTCTCCGCTTCCGCCTGGGCGTTCTTCCTCCAGGACCGCATCGAGTGGGGCCGGGTCAGCCTGGTCCCCGGTGTCCGTTACGAGACCATCGACCTCGAGCGCACCGACTACGCGCGCACGGATCCCGCCCGAACCGTTCCGACCGCCGTGCGCGAGGACACGCTGGACGTCGTCGTGCCGGGCCTCGGCGCCAGCGTCCGGGTGAGCGGCGCGCTCGACGTCATCGCCGGTGTCCACAGGGGATTCGCGCCTCCGGGCCCCGGTGCCGACACCGCGACGAAGGCGGAGGAGAGCGTCAACTACGAGGCGGGCTTGCGGGCGCACGCCAGGGGCCTGAGGGCCGAGGCCACCGTCTTCTACAACGACTACGACAACATGCTGGGCCGCGACACGCTGGCCACCGGTGGCGCGGGCACCGGGGACCAGTTCAACGCCGGCGAGGTACACGTGGCAGGCCTGGAGGCCTCGCTCGACTACGACCTGCGCCGGGCGGTCGGCGGCGATCTCGGCTGGCCGATCCGCGCCAGCTACACCTTCACCGATGCGGAGTTCCGCAGCAGCTTCCAGAGCACGTTCGGGCCGTGGGGTACCGTCCAGGCGGGCGACCGGCTCCCGTACGTGCCTCGCCACCAGTTCTTCGCCGGCCTGGGCGTGAGCGGCGGCCGCTGGCGGGTCGACCTGAGCGCCCACTACGTGGGACGCATGCGGACGCGCGCCGGGCAGGGCGAGCTGGTGCCGGCGCTCTCCACCGACTCGGCCTTCGTGCTCGATGCCCTGGGCGAGTGCTCCCTCAAAGGGAACGTGCTCACGGGTCCGGTGCGACTCTTCGCGAGCGTCCAGAACCTCGTGGACCGGCGCTACGTGGTGGGCCGTCACCCCGCGGGGGCGCGGCCCGGCCTTCCGCGGGCCCTCATGGTGGGAGTGAAGCTCCGTATCGGGGGATGATCGGCGCCGTCAGCGACGTGACCCGGCCAGTACACCCTGCGCCTGAACGGGGTGACCCGCGCGTTCTCGGTACGGTGACGGATCGGTCAGGACTACCGGCGGACGACGCCACCCGGGACGGCCAGCTCCACGGTCGCCGGGGCGCAAGCCGAGTCCGACGCGAACGCGTACCAGGCGACCCGCGCGCGCTGAGGGAGCCGTCGCACCTCCCGTCCCGTGGCGCGGTCGACCCACACGGCCTCGAACACGCCGTCGCTGCGCAGCAGGCCGCGCCAGAGGGATGGACCCGGTATCGAAAACGCCAGGTGGGTGGCGGGCGAACCACTCGACGATGCCGGGCATGCTCTCCTCGAAGCCGCCGGGCACGGAGAGGTTAGACTGCTCCGCCGGCGGCGTCTTGTACGTTTGTCACCCGGCCGGCGACCGCCCGGCGGCGGAGCAGGCGAGTCCTTCTGCTCCGCCCGGAGGGGTCCGGGGCGCGCTCAGCGGCGCACGGGCCGGAACGCGTGTGTGAACACGTAGTTGGCCACCTGGCGCCCCTGGGCAATGCCCTTGGTCTTGTCGAACGACCAGTGGATGCCCAGGTAGATGCGGCTCTGGCCGTTCTCCTCCTCGGCCTGTGAGAACGAGGTGAACGTGCGCGGCCGCAGCGGCCGCACCACGCCCTCGTTGTCCACGGTGACGCCGTTGAGCTCGTCCGAGACGAAGGTGAACGCGACGCGGTCCCGGCCGAAGAAGTTGCGCAGCGTCTGGAACAGCGCTCCTCCGAAGCCGGCGTGACCCGAGGGGTACGCGGGGAAGGGAGGCGTGAAGTTCGGCCCCTGCAGGTTGCTCGCGGGAGCGCCCAGCGGCGTGTAGTTCGTGTCTCCCGGCGTCGCGGGGTTCGAGTCGCCGAGGCCGCTCGGGCCGGTGCCGGGATCCGACTCGCGGATGCCGGTGACCGGGCGCCAGAAGCGGTAGCGGTACTTCGATTCCCAGACCGCGGTGCCGGCGTCGGCCATCGACACGTTCACGAGCGCGAACAGGCGCGCGAGCTGGCTCACGTCCGTGAAGCGGCGGGTGAGGGTGGTGGCGATCTGGTTGTAGAGCCGCGGGGGAGCGCACAGGCTGGGCGTGCCGTCGTAGGCCCAGTAGATCCCCGCCTCCGTCTGGTCGTCGGTGCGCTCGGTGTAGGTCACGATGCCGTCGCCGCCGAGGCGCTGCGCCTCGTCGTAGGCCGCCGCGTACGCAGCGCTGGTCATGCGCGGCGGGGGCGGGACGCGGAACTGCGCGGCCGAGCGCAGCACGAACGGCTTCACCTTGCCCCAGTGGGCGCCGAGCGCGACCGGGGACTGGCTGATCGGGTCCTGCCGCCAGACGCCGGGGGCGGGATCGGGGATGTAGTCGATGCCCATGCCCGGCTCGGGATGATCGGATCCGTCGCCCTCTCGCAGGGCGAGGATGGCGGCGGCGGCCCTCCGGCCGGCGTCGATGCCGCGTTCCCTGCCCGGAGTGCCGGCGCGGATGTGGGCCAGGTCCTGCTCGAGGAGATCGTCGAACAGCGGGGCCTGCGACGGGAACACCGCGATCAGCGTGTCGTGGGCCGCCTGGGCGATGGCGGCGTCCACGGAAGCCCCGGGACGCGCCCGCTGGACGCGCGCGTAGCTCTCGTAACCGCCCAGGATCGAGTTGACGGCGTCGTGGATCGCGATGTGGACGATGGCCATGGCGCGGCTCGAGCGGCCGGGTCCGAGCTGCTCGCCGTAGGCGCGGGTCTCCCCGGGCGCGAGAGGGGTGTGGTCGCGGCCGCTGGCGTCGACGGCGACCTGGTTCCAGTAGCGGAACCGGTCCGCGGGGCTCGAGACACGGGGACCGGCCTGCCGCCGCGACGCGCCGCCGGTCTGATCACCGGCGGAGTGGTGCGGGCCCAGGAACCGATCGACGGCCTGCGGCTTGTCGTCCGCCTGCGCTGACAGGGACGTGGCGCCGAGCAGCGCCGCGAGCGGCGCGGCCTTCCAGCGACGGATGACGTGCATGGAGGGAACCTCTGACTTTTGCGTAGGGTCGACAGGAACGGGTGGCGTTACACAACCGCGCCGGCGAACCGGTCGAAGGCGCGATGCCATGCACGAGGCCCGAGAGGGGAGGCGACGAAAGACCCGAATGGCCTCGAGTAGCCGGACACTAGGCCGGATGGGCCCCGTTTCCTGTGACCGGGCGCACAGCGGGAGACCTTGGACGGCGCACCTTCGACCGACGGACGTCCGCTCGTTCGGCCGGCTAGGTCGAGGCGCCCTGGGCGCGAAAGACGGCTGGGGCACGGCGCCAGGCCGCGCCGAGAGCTCCCGGCTTGGGTCGCCGATCCCGCCGGCCTCGATCTCGGTCCGGTTCGCGTGGCGGCCCGGCGGCAATTTCCTCGAGAAAGCCCGCCCGGCCGACGAGAAGACCGTGCGGCCGGGGTCAATATGGATAGGGAACCTCGGTCGCCCGGACGCTCCGCGCGGAACGTCGCCGAGGCGCGGTGGTCGTACGGGACGAACAGCCCGACGCGGGTCTGGAAGCTGGGAGGTTCAGATGCTGGGAGAAAGTGATGCAGCGGCAACGATCGCCGTGAAGGACATCGCGGTGTCCCGTGAGTTCTACGAGGGCAAGCTGGGGCTGAAGCCGGTCTCCACGGATCAGCCCGGTGTGATCACCTACACGAGCGGCAGCAGCAGGATCCTGGTCTACGAGTCCAGGTACGCAGGGACCAACCAGGCCACGGCCGCCACGTGGATGGCCGGCGACGACGTCGGGCTCATCGTCCGGTCCCTGAGGGAAAAGGGCGTCGCGTTCGAGCACTACGACCTTCCGAACACCACGCGAGACGGCGACGTCCACGTGTTCGGGGACCTGCGAGTGGCCTGGTTCAAGGATCCCGACGGCAACATCCTGAGCCTGGTCAGCGGCTGAGCTCCGGACGGGGGCCCCTGCTCAGACCTGCTGCTGGCCCCCACGCCCGTCGTACGCTGGAAGCGACCGGAGATCGGCATCTCCGCCTCAGGAGCGCCGGTGACAACCGTGCCAGCGCCGTCGACGCTGCCCCGCGCGCCGCCTGACGGAACTGCCTGCCTCGGCTGGGATCCTGGAGCGCGGCTCCGCTAGAGCTGGCGCGCGTGCCGTCTGCGGAACCGCCGGACCTTCTCCAGGTTGCCGCAGTCCTCCATCGAGCACCAGCGGCGGCGTCCGTTGCGGCTGTGGTCGAGGAACAGCCAGCCGCAGCCGCCACCGCCGCACTCGCGCAGGCGGGGCAGCTCCCGCGACGTGAGCAGCGCCTCCGAGGCGCGGGCGGCCGCCCACAGCGGCGCCTCGAGGGCGGCGGCGCGCCATTCCCACTGGAGCCGCTGGCCCCGCGCCGCCAGGGCCTCGTGACGCCGGCACGCGGCGACCTCCCGGTTGATCAACACGAGGTCGCCGGTGTCGGGACGGCGGCCCGTCATCAGCGCGCGCAGCGTCCGGTGGAGCGCCTCCCGCAGCCCGAGCGCCCGTCCCAGGGCGGCTCGGGCGGCCCCCGGGCGCGCCCGGCCCAGGCGGGCGAGCCGTCCGGCGGCGGCCTCGGGAACCAGCCCGCGATGGACGGCGAAGTCCACGAGATCCTGGTAGGAGCCGAGCTTGTCGTCCTGCACTCGCGTGCCCGGGCCGTAGGCCACGGGGATCCGCCCACCCACCGTGTTGACGAAGTCGAGGCAGGGGTCCCCGCCGACGAGCTTCATGGTTCCCGCGGGCGACCGCTCCGGATCCGGTTGCACGAGGGCCATGGTAACTCCCTTGCGGCGCTTGACAGGTTACCGGGGCCGGGCCTACGCTTGTAACCACTGGCAGCTATTTAGATGGTTACGGGCGGGACGATGATCGCGCGAAGCTGGGACGGGCTGACGGCGGCCGGGCTGGCAGACCGCTACGCGGACTACCTCCGGCAGACCGGGTTCAGGGACCTCGGCGGGACGAGCGGCAACCGGGGGGTCTACGTGCTGCGCCGGCGCGAGGGCGACAAGGCCCGCTTCCGCGTGTTGTCGCTGTGGGACTCGATGGAGGGGATCCGGCGGTTCGCCGGCGAGGACGCGGAGCGTGCGCGCTACTACCCCGAGGACGAGCGCTTCCTCGAGGCACTCCCGCCCCACGTGGAGCACTTCGACGTGGTCGCGTCCACCGGGCTGCGTCCGGCCGGCGCCGAGGCCGCCGAGCTGGTGCGGGAGCTCGAGACGCTGGCCGGCGGCGAGACCTGGCACGGGCCCGCGCTCGACGAGCTACTCGGCGACCTCCCGGTGGCGGCGGCGGCGGCGCGACCCATCGCCGGCGCGCACACGATCTGGGAGCTGGTGCTGCACGTCACCGCCTGGACGGACGTGTTTCGCCGCCGGCTCGAGGGGACCGCGGTCGAGGAGCCCGAGTCGGGAGACTTCCCGGCGCCGCCGGTACCGACCCCAGCGGCGTGGGACGAAGCCCGGCGGGCGCTGTTCGAGGCTCACCGAAGGCTCGTGGCCTGCGTGGCCGGGCTCTCCGAGGCCGGGCTCGACGCGGCGGTTCCCGGCCGGCCGTTCGACGCGAGGTTCCAGGTACGTGCGGCGATCCGCCACACGGTGTACCACAGCGGCCAGATCGGGCTGCTTCGCAAGGCCGCGCTGCACGCCGAACCCTGAGGACTGCCCCGAGCCCCGCTCGAATCCCCCGCGCACCCGGAGCCGGGATCGACATCGCACCAGGGCGAGCCGGCGCCCCGGGGGGGCGTCGAGGCCGGACCAGAGCGGCGTGCAGGGATCGTCGGGGCCGGCCGGCCATCGCCATCCGATGACCCTGCTCCAGCCGCTCCAGCCCCGGGGGGTTGAACCCGCGGCTGGACCCGTCGCATCATCCGCGTGGAGATCCGATGAGGGCGCCGCCTGCACCACAGCTCGGACGCCACCTCGCGCTCGGCACGCTGGCCTTCGGCCTGTGCTTCGCGGCGTGGGGGCTCGTCAGCGCGTTCGCCGTGCGCTTCCGCGAGCGGCTGGACCTGAGCGCGACCGAGACCGCGCTGCTGGTCGCCGTCCCGGTCCTGCTCGGGGCGCTGGCCCGGCTGCCGATGGGCATCCTGGCCGACCGTTTCGGCGGGCGGCTCGTGTTCAGCCTGCTGATGGCCGCCGTCGCCGTCCCCGTCTACCTGGTGCCGGCCGCGCAAGGCTACGGCTCGCTCCTCGTGGCCGCCCTGTTCCTGGGCGTCGCCGGGTCGTCCTTCGCCGTGGGCGTGGGATATGTGTCCCGGTGGAGCCCGCCCGAGAAGCAGGGGAGCGTCCTGGGGGTCTACGGGATGGGGAATATCGGCCAGTCCGCGGCCGTGTTCCTGGGACCCCTGGCGGCGGGCGCCGTCGGCTGGGAGAACGTGTTCCGCGGCACGGCGGCCCTGCTCGTGGCGGCGGCGATCGGGTTCGCGTTGCTCGCGCGGGACGCGCCCGCACGGGGCGCGCCGAGGGGGATCGGCGCCATGGTCGCGATCCTGGCCCAGGAGAGGCTGTCGTGGGCGCTGGCCGCCTTCTACTCACTGACCTTCGGCGGTTTCGTCGCGTTCTCGATCTACCTGCCGACGCTGCTCAGGGACGACTTCGGCCTGACGCCCGCGGACGCGGGGTTCCGCGCCGCCGGCTTCGTCGTGCTGGCGACGCTGGCGCGTCCCGTCGGCGGCGTCCTCTCGGACTGGATCGGCGGGGCCCGCGTGCTGAACGCCGTGTTCCTCGGGATCGTCCCGTTCGCGCTGCTCCTGGCCTGGCCGTCGATGATCCCGTTCACCGTGGGCGCCCTGGGGTGCGCCGCGCTGCTGGGCGTGGGCAACGGGGCCGTGTTCGCGCTCGTGCCGAAGCACTTCCCGGCGGTCACCGGCACCGTGACCGGCCTGGTGGGGGCGATGGGCGGCCTGGGCGGCTTCCTCCCGCCCCTGCTGCTGGGCGGTTTCCGGGACTCCCTGGGGGCGATCTGGCCGGGCTTCGTCCTGCTGGCGCTGGCGTCCCTGATCCTCGCGCGCGTCAACTCCCGCGTGTTCCTGCCGCGGCAGCAGGCCGCGGAGCTGGTGCTCTCGCCGGAGCTGGCCCGGGGGGCCGAGCGGCTGCGGGCAGGCGGATGGGCGACCATGGTGGCGGGTCTCCTGGTGGCCACCATCGTCGTGGGCTCGCGGAACCTGCAGCACTTCGACGCGGCCCTGGTGATCTACACGTTCGCCGTGGTGTTCGCGTCGTGGGGCGTCGCCTACCACTACTGGGTCTGGCTGCACCGGCCGCCCACGCAAGTGTTCTGGAGGCGGGGGTGGCAGCTCGTCCTGGAGCGCGGGGCGCTGGCCTCGCTGCCGAGGCTCGCCGCGCTCGCGGGCACGCACATCTTCGGTCAGACCTTCATCCGCCGCCGCTCGGCGCTGCGCTGGTGGATGCACCAGTGCCTGTTCTGGGGCTGCCTGCTGGCCGCCGCGATCACCTTCCCGCTCGTCTTCGGGTGGATCCACTTCGGGACCCTGGACCAGGACCCACGGACCTACGTGACCTACGTCTTCGGTTTCCCGACGCTGTCGTTTCGCGTGCGGACCGTGTTCTCGTGGTTCCTGTTCCACGGGCTCGACGTGGCCGCGGTCCTGGTGCTCGCCGGGATCGCCCTCTCGCTGTGGCGGCGCATGCGCGACCGGGGCGCGCTGGCGGTCCAGTCGTTCGGCATGGACTTCTTCCCCCTCGTCCTCCTGTTCGCGATCTCGGTGACCGGGCTCGCTTTGACCGCGTCGACGCTCTGGATGCGCGGCCAGTTCTACGGCTTCCTGTCGATCCTGCACGCCGTCACCGTGATCGCGGCGCTGCTGTTCCTGCCGTTCGGCAAGTTCTTCCATATCTTCCAGCGGCCGGCGCAGCTCGGCGTGAAGCTGTACCAGGAAGCGGGGGAGGCCGGCGAGGGGGCGTTCTGCGCGCGCTGCGGCGAGCGCTTCGCCTCGCGAATGCACGTGGACGACCTGGCGGCGGTCCTGCCCCAGCTCGGCTTCGACTACCGGATGCCGGGGCCGGCGGGGCACTGGCAGCAGGTGTGTCCCGCCTGCAAGCGCAAGTCGATCGCTCTCGCCCAGATGCGGCTCAAGGACGAGGCCGCCGATGGCTAGGCCGCCGCTGGGACCGGAGGCGCTGGCCGAGCGCTTCGGTCCCCACCTCAGCTACGCGCCCCCGGGCGGCTGGCCGGAGCAGGCGTCGCACCCGCCGGACCGTCTGGTCGAGACGCACTGCTGCTTCTGCGGGCAGCAGTGCGGGATCAGGCTCAAGGTCCGTGAGAACCAGGTGGTCGGCTTCGAGCCGTGGGAGGAGTTCCCCTTCAACCGGGGGATGCTGTGTCCCAAGGGGGTGAAGCGCTATCTGCAGAACGAGCATCCCGACCGCCTCAAGGCGCCGCTGCGGCGCACGGACTCCGGGTTCGTGGAGGCCGGCTGGGACGCCGCGCTCGACTTCACGGCACGGCGCCTCCGGGAGATCCAGGATCGCCATGGGAAGGATGCCGTCGCCATGTACGGCGGGGCGTCTCTCACCACCGAAAAGTCGTACCTG